>ERZ779922.2601-NODE-2601-length-10360-cov-11.403299_pt1 | contig 10360 bp, 9 predicted proteins | sample MGYA00511544_ERZ779922 | MGnify/ENA primary metagenome ERZ779922 (study PRJEB29588, sample SAMEA2154516) | human gut metagenome | biome: human gut; feature: human-associated habitat; material: faeces | place: Denmark | collected 2008/2010 ... | reverse complement strand
ATTCGACAAACTGTTATTTTTCTATCTATTTATTTGGGTGGGAAACTTTAGTTATGTACCTTTGTCGGCAAATAAAGATATTCTCGTCAAACAAATATAAATAATATAAACATGGAAAAAAACAGAAAAAAACAAATCGTAGTTTTGAGTATAGCTTTAGTTTGCATTTTCATCTTGGTATTTTCATTGTTCCATAAATCAGCGACAAAAGATAGCGCAAATCCTCCTTTAACAAATGTTTTGACTGATAGCATTTCTCAAATTGTCTCAGCTTGTCCTGGCGAAATTGGTGTGGCGGTTATTGTTAATAACAGAGATACGGTTAAGGTCAATAATAAGAGTGTTTATCCTATGATGAGTGTGTTTAAGGTTCATCAGGCATTAGCTCTTTGTAATGACTTTGACAATAAAGGAATTTCACTTGATACCTTAGTAAATATAAATAGGGATAAACTTGACCCAAAGACTTGGAGTCCTATGCTGAAAGATTATTCAGGGCCAGTCATATCATTGACAGTGAGAGATTTGCTGCGTTATACTCTTACTCAGAGTGACAACAATGCAAGCAACCTTATGTTTAAGGATATGGTTAATGTCGCTCAAACAGATAGTTTTATAGCCACATTCATTCCTCGTTCAAGTTTTCAGATAGCTTATACGGAAGAGGAAATGTCGGCTGACCATAACAAGGCTTACTCTAACTATACATCTCCTCTTGGTGCTGCAATGTTGATGAATCGTTTGTTTACTGAAGGTCTTATCGATGATGAGAAACAAAGTTTCATTAAGAATACGTTAAAAGAATGCAAAACAGGTGTAGATAGGATAGCAGCTCCACTTCTTGATAAAGAAGGGGTTGTTATAGCGCATAAGACAGGTTCAGGTTATGTTAATGAAAATGGTGTTCTTGCAGCTCACAATGATGTTGCCTATATATGTCTGCCTAATAATATCAGTTATACCTTAGCGGTATTTGTTAAGGATTTCAAGGGAAATGAATCACAAGCGTCACAATATGTTGCGCATATATCAGCTGTAGTATATTCTTTATTAATGCAAACTTCAGTAAAATCTTAAACTGCACTTGCTTTGATAATTAATGATAAACAATCTAAAAGCACTCTAATCGTTATCGGAGTGCTTTTAGATTACTAATCAAATTGCTTCTATTATAATTTGAATCCTCTACTTTTTCTTTCTTCCTGTTGCGGCACTCTTGCTCCATATCTAAGCCTGTGCCATTGCTCCCTGAACCAGTCGGCAATCGGCTTCCTGTTTATTGTCAGGTTCAGCCTGCTTTCATCGTCAGGGTCATTTTCCACCCTTAAAATATCATCCTTTATATCAAAGTTCCGCCTGTGTTGCTCGGAATAGATTTTACCGCTACATTTCAGGGCTTCTTTTTTGACTATAAGACTTTCAGTCATTTCTTTAGAGAATCCCAGCATGGCACAAAACTTTTCCATGCGCAGCATTTCCCTGAACATCGGAAACCACCTGAAAGCCTTGTCTATGATTCTGGCGAGCCGTGACAGTTCTTTTTCTTTCATGTCAAGTTCCTGCCTGTGCATTTCTCTGAGATTGTGGATTTGCGTATCATGCTGTTTCTGCATCTGCTGTACTTGGCTCTGCAATTTTTCAATATTGGTGTTCCGTTTTGAAACCTCGTCTTGCAGTTTTTCGTTGGCACGTTCCAGTTCTTTCAGTTTTCCACTCCCGAAAAGAGAAGCAACTCCACTAGTTATGGCTGTCGCTGCCGTGGTGGCTGTCTTCTTTAACTTGTCAGTGCGTATTTCTGATTTCACCTGTTTCAGTTCCTGCTCGGCAAGATTTATCTGTTCTTCTTTGTGCCGTTTGGCTGCATCCATGCGTTGCAGTTCAGCTTTCTGCTTCTCAATGATAAAGTCGTTCCGTTCCAGATGCTCCTTACCAGTGACAGCCTTTGACTGCCCGCGTTCCATCAGCAGGATGTCGGATGCAAGGGTCTGCATCTGCATCATGTCATCGTCATTGAGCTTTCGGCTCTTTCCTGTTTCGTGGTTCATCCAGTCGAAAACGATATGGGCATGATAGTTCGGCTTGAACCATCTGTCCCCGACTTTGAAGCTTTCCCTGTCTTCCGCTTCCGGCTGACCGTTCAGCCAATGCCCTTCATCCTTGTGCAGGAAGATTTGCAGCGGTGTGATTCCCCAGCGTCTTTGACACTCCTCACCGAATTTACGCACGTCTGCCAGTGTGGTGTCCGACCTGACAAGCAGCACTCCTTCACGTATGGGGGAGCATCCCGCAATCTTGACTATTTTACCGTTCTTGCCTTTGCGTTCACGCTCCTTTTCCTGCATGGCACGTCCGGTCTTTTCCTTTACCATCTGTCTGATATTGTCATAATGCATCCGCAAATCCGGACTGCCGAAGTCGGGATTTATCCACTGTTCGTTATCGGTGGATAGTTCAGGAACGACATAGATTCTGGACTCTCCGATGTGGCGCATGTATTCGGCAGTCCTCCTGTTGTGAGCCTCGCTCGATGCGATGTTGCAGGGCTTGATATGTATGCTTGATTTTGTTGCCATAGATACTTGTTTTTTGGTTTGTACTTTATTGTTTGCTTTTCCGCTGTCCGTAAACGCATGGGGTTCTTAGGGGTGCAACCCATAAGCGGAGATTGCAAAGAGAGGGTCACTCTTTGCTCTGGGTTCTCAGGGGAGAAACGCCCTGAGTGGGTCATTAGGGTAAAACCCTAATCCCCTCGGGAGAGCCCACAACTACGTAAGCGGAGCGTGTAGTTATAGTGGGCTATATCAATGGCAAGCCATTGTCTGCAAACTCCAGCCTACGGCTTCCGCTCTCCTCCGTCAGGGAGGTTTTTCATCATCGTTGCCGATTGGAGATGCACCGACCAGCACAAGGTCTAAATCGTCTATCAGTTTTTGCAGGACGGGATTCTTCTCTATCATCCGCTGGAGGATTCTCTCAGCCTCGACCAAGTGGTTGGCTGTACTCATCACCTTGCCCTCCCGTATCTGAAAGATAATCCAATCGGCTATGTCGATATGGGCTTCTTTTTGTTTCGGGGTGGCATTCCTTTCGATGATGTCCGAAACCACCACCTTACAAAAGTACATGCTCTCGGCTCGCTGTTTCCACTCGGCATAAGCATCGGCATCGGGAAAGAGAAGCACGGTTCGCCCTGACAGTACACGGAGTTTCTCTTCTCTCATCTGACTCTTACCACCCGTAGCCAGCCATACATAATCGGGGAAGATAGCAGAACCGATAACGGCACTCTTCTCGGATTCCACCAAGACCACCACCTTGTCGGGATGCGTTTTCAACAAGTGTTCCCCGAAAAGGCATTGGGATAGTTGCCAATCCTCTGCCAACACACGCTGCTTTTTCAATATGCTGTGTATCCAGTTCACTGCCGATGTCTGTCCTCCCTTGATACGGTGTCCGTCTTCGGGATTGTACTGCATCACCTTTCCCGTGCGTACCTTGCCCGTCCTGTCTATCTGCCAAAAGATAACAGAGCCGTCACGGGTAGCCCCCAAACGGTATTCCTCCAACAACCGCTTCAACACCTCTTTCGCCTTGTCGCCATAGTAGGAAGTAAGGAGTGTGAAGAGGAAACGGAAGAAATTGCTACGCTCGCTTTGCGACTTCTCCACATAGTGAGGGGGAATATAGCCGATGGCTGTCGGCTTACTTTGCTGCTTCACTTTCTTCTGCTCTGCTCTTTGCCTGTCAAAAGAGAAATCATTGGTAGTTCTGTGTTCAGGATGCTCTTGAAAATACTCTTTCGGAGTGTAGTGATACCCACAACCGCTTTCGTGGTTACATCTGCCGACCGATGGATGCAACGGCACATTATTTTCGTCCACGTAATAGACGAAAGAATGCCTGTCTCCGCATTTGGGGCAGGTATGCCGTGTTGCCGTTCCTTTATACTTCTGTAATGAATAATTGCCCATAGCTTAGTCCGTTTTTGATGGTTGATTGTCGGCTGTCCCATCCTGTCCCATTGTCCCACACTCTAAGGGTTGGGACAGTGGGACACTTGGGACACCTGCGTTTTTACTCTCTTTGCTGCGCTGGATGATACGGTTTACGGTGGACTTGCCACAATTCACCTGTGAGGCTATCTCCCTGACGGACTTGCCCGATTGGGAGAGTTGCAGAATTTGGCAATCCCTTTGGCTTGATTCATTGTCGCCCAATTTTTTCAAGTGTTCCTTTTCCGTGGAATAGCCCCTGAACACGAACTGCAAGAAAGCATCCACCTTGTCAATCTCGTAAACGATTACATTATCCGCATCATGAGAGAACGTGCCATAGCGCACTTTAAGCTGCTTCACATAGCGAAGCCCTCCGTCTTGGGCACTTTTTCCAATGGTGAACACGCTGTCAAAGAAATTGTAGAGCCGTTTGCTTCCGGCAAGGTCGTTGGATGTGATGGGACAATCCAAAGAGCGTTTGGGCGTATGTGCCAGGACAAGGATAGAGAGCGCATATCTCTTTTTGAGATTGTTCAGCTGAATCATCAGCCGTCCTGCGGCATCGCCTTTCTCCATGGCGCAACACAGGTAGGTAAGATTGTCAATGATGAAAATCTTGCAGTCGGTCTGCACAGCCATCTGTTCAATGCCGCCTATGATAGCTTCCTCAAAGTTGGCATCCAAAAGCTGGTTGCAGTCAATAGACACCCGATAGAGTTTGTCGGGAAAGGTGTAGAGCTCTCCATGCTCGTTGGTATAGCGGAGCTGGAACTGCTTTTCGGACAGTTCAAAGTCCAGATACAGCACATTGTCGGTTCGGGCGATGCGGTCGGCTATCTGCACGGCAAGGATGGACTTGCCCACGTTGGAATCGGCAAACAAGCAGGAGAGTTCCCCCTCGTACCAAAAGCTGTCCCACAGCGCACGGGGCGTAGGCAATAACGATGCTTCAAGAATGGTTTGGTTTGCCGTCTTGATATTCATCATGCCTACACTGTCGGGCATACCGTTATGCGCTTGGGATGCTTTTGTGAGGTCGCCACGTATCAGGTTGATATAGTTCTTATCCTCTTCCATATCATTCACCAGTTACGTGGGTTGGGCTTGCGACGGTGGGAAGAGGATAAGGACTTGTTCAGTTCCTCGTCTGACAACGGTATGGGATTCTTTCGGGCGGTTTCCAGCCACTTGTCCAGTTCGTCACGGTAAAGGCAATAGCGTTTGCCGGGCTTGGTGGCAGGGATTGTCCCTTCTGACAGTTTCATGTAGAGCGTACCCTTAGGGATACCTAAATACTCTGCTGCCTCGTCCACAGACATGGGCACGTGGGTGTCCACCGTTTTGGCATTGTTCACACTGCGCTGCTCGGCGAGCAGGCTTTTCAGGCTCATCACTTCGTCTCGAAGCTGAGCGACAACCTCGGGGAGGTCGTTGAAGGTAAGAATTGATTTTTCCATTCGCGTACTCGTCTCTTTTGTAAGACTTGGCGCAAAGGACTGAAATGATATATCCGTGAATATCTCCACGACACGTCATTGCAAAATAATTCCCGAATAATTAAGCCCAGCCATAAATGACGGGTAAAATTACTCGGGAAACGATGTAAAACAGGCGGTTATGAGTTACCGGATGGTTGTCGTTGGTGTCGTGATTATCCTAATTCCGCACATAATCCTCGGGATAGTGGAAATCAAGTTTGCCGTTTTCGGGTTCATCAATGGGAATTTCCGTCTTTAACGGCTCTACCTTGAAATTCTTGATGGTTGATAAGTCTGTATCAGCAAACGATTTCGGGAAAAGGGCTTTGATGAACTTGGCACGGTTATCCCCATTGTAGTATCTCTTGTACAGGAAACGCTCAGAGATATTCCATACGAAGTGACGGAGTGGAATGTTGTTGATGTCTTTGGTAAACGGTCTTTGTATGGGCTTCGGGGTATAAGTGTTAAGATTCATCCATTTGTCCACCTCAGTACAGATGTGGTTCACGGTTTCTTGGTCGGCAATGCGAGGCAGGTAATAATGGCAATACTCCATGACCATGCGGATGCGCTCTTCCTTTTCCCGTTGCTCTCTGCTTGCGTAATTGGCACGGTTCTTTTCGTGAAGATCCGGGGCGATAGTAAGCTCTATCGGTTGTGTTTGGATAAGTGTCTCTTCTTTTGTCGGGGATGATTCGGGTACAGGCTCAGGGACTGATGTAGGTCCAGGCACAGATGTGGCTTCTTCAAGTGTATTTTGTGACAGTTCTTCCTGCACCTCTATGGCTTCGGCAATCGTTTCTTTCTTGCCGAACTTGATTTTGTAGATTTCGTATGTATCAAAGATAAGTGTCTGAAAGGAGAGATAGAGCAACCATCCCAACAGGTTACAGCATACGAATACTATCCACCTGACAAAGTTGTCTTGGTTGAAGCTGTCCGCTATTACCAGCGTGGCAATGGAAGATATTAGGACGATGGCGAAGCCGACAAAGCCCAAGATGATGTATTTGTCCTTGATTGATGATTCCATATTTCGTTGAGAGATTGAATGTTCCTGTATTATTTTGTGCAAAGTTAATGCTATTTTTCCCAATTACTGCCCGTTATTTGCGGTTAGAACGGTCTTTTTCAATGTATTTCACGAAATGTCATCATATCATACTCTGTTTCATACTCTGAGGGGCTTATAAATGGTGGCATCAAGCCAAAAACATAGAGGGGCGATTATAGCCTTGTAGCCATAACCGCCCCTCTGAATACCTGTCAATGTGAGACATTTATGCCTCCTTGCGCTTCAAGGTTATCTTGTCCACCACCTGACACATCTGCTGCGCTGCTATCTTGGAATAGATTTGTGTGGTGGTAATGTTCTTATGTCCGAGATAGGCTTGGATGACAGCCATGTCCGTTCCCATTTCCACGTGCAGGCTTCCGAAGCTGTGGCGGGTACAGTGAAAGGTGATTTTCTTGGTTATCCCTGCTGCCGTGAGCCACCGTTGGAGTGGTCCTTGCAGCATCTTGTCCTTGAAATCCTCAAAGATAAGTCCCTCGCCCCGTTCTCCCAGCAGTCCATAGGCTTCATCACTGATGGGGTTATGCACTATTTCTTTGGTTTTCTGCATACGGGTGGTAACGAACATCCTGCCGTTGGTGTATGGTTGTATCTGCTGCCACGTGAGCTGTCTGATGTCGCTCTTTCTCAGTCCCGTAAGACAGGCGAAAAGAAAAGCTTTTTTCAAGACCTCCTCCTCACAGGGTGTTTCGGCAAGCCGTATCAGTTCCTCTTGGCTCAAATGCTCCCTGATGGTGGGAATGCACTCGATGCGGTCTAAGAAGCCGTTTGGGTTCTCCTTTATCTTCCTGTCACGGTAGGCGGTGTGCAGCACGGCACGGAAAGTTGACCAATAGCCTGCTGCGGAGTTGATGTGCAGCTTTTGGTTGGTGTGGATGGATTGGGGTGCATCAAGCAGGTATTCCATGAACTTGCGGCACAAATCCACATCCACCTCCTCAAAGGTGCATTTGCCGTTCACGAACCGCTGGAAATGCTTGTATACGTGCTGCCACTTGATATTCTTGCGGTCAGCCAGTCCTTTGAAATAGGCAAGGAAATCGCCCTTCATCTTGGTCTTGTCAAAAAAGCCGTTGTTTTCATTGAAAATGGCTTCGTAGCGCTGGTTGCGCAGGATGACCGCTTTCTTCATCATGCGTGCGTTGAAGTCCCGTTCCTGCTGGTTTGCAGGTTTGGCGAAGATGTAAATTCCTAAGGCTTCACGTGTAATCACTCTCATGGTGACATTGTCACGGTAGCCGGGATAGTAGTCAAGGCATAGTGAATACTGTGTCCCGTTCTTAATCTTGCGCTTACGCAAGGTAACTGTTTTGCATTTACTCATAATAATTATGTTTTAATTGGTTGTATACATTTTGGAGTTGTATCCATGTTTCCGATGGCAAAGGAACAACGTGAAATATCCGTGAATACCTCCACGATACATCATTTTGAAATAATTTTCGATAATCCCGATTTTTCACGGTTATTTGTTCCTTTCAGCCATGACACGCTCCACATCTGAGCGCAAAAGCAGGTTTTTCACACCCACCTTTATCTTTTCGATGTGCTTCACCTTGACGATATGGCAGATGTTGGCTGACGAAAGACCATAGATTTGCTGCACCTGCTCAACGGTATAGTAGCGTTCATCGTTCACAAGGTCAGTTCTGCGGAGTTCGTTCAAATGTGATTTGGAGTAATAGGTACGCCCGTACTCTCTTTTAGTGGGTATCTTATGGCGATAGGTGTAGGCACGGAGTGCGGTCGGCTTCATGCCGAACAGTTCCTCCACCTCCTCGGTCAGTAGCCAGTCGGTAATTTCGCTAATATCAACTGCCACACCGAAAAACTCGTCAATATGCTTCTTGCTGTAATAGTTCTTTCCTGCGATACGGCAGATGGGGATATGGTTACGCTTGGCGGAAGTGTAAAGCCATGACTGCTTTACCTTAAAAAGGGACATCACCTCCTCGCCCGAATAGAAGTCCAACACTTCTTCGCTTTCCTTTTCCCTTTTTTCTCTTTTGGCAGGTAAGGAAGATGAAGATGATTTCCTTGGTGTGGAGGTGTTGCCGGGCAGGATGCGGTGATAGGGATTGCCCTCCAACATCTGCTCGATGTCGGCTCTGCGGATGAATGCCATGCGGTTGCTGATGCGTGAGGCTTTCAGCTTGCCGATGGCTACAAGTTTGTAAATGTACTGTCGGGAACAGCCCATGAGGATGGCTGCTTTGGAAAAGGTGAGATACTCCTGATGCTGTATCTCCATCAAGGGTTGGGCGACTTTGAAGAGGTTGTTCTTCTGCATCACTCTGGCTCGTTTGGCTTCTGCCTGACAAGCCTCACTGCAATATCTTTGCATACCGCTTCGGGTTACAAAGGACTTGCCGCAAAAACTGCATTTTCTGGTTGCTTTCATACCGTTTTATCGTTTAATGGTTCATTTCTTCAATCCTATATCTCTGAAATGGTAAACGGATGTGAACGGAAGTCAACCATTGTCGCTTTTCTACACAGTGTGACTGTTTCCGCATATCGGGGCGGTTATTGTCGCTTGTCGTAAACGGTTGTAAACCCTTGTCAACTGTCTGCACGGTGTGACAAAAAACAAGCCCCGCAAATTCTCCACGTCAGAAATACGTCTCAAAAATATGTGGAAATTTGGGAAGCGACAAATGGCAACCGAAAAGTGTTAAATTTTAGAATATGCTGGTAATTAAAGATTTACACTCGGATATTTCTGATTAGTTTTGGTTGTTCTATGGTTATAAATACATCCTGAGAAAGCAGAACTCCAAATCTTCGTTACGCTATCAGGGATTACTACAGATTGTAAACCTATACAATTCTTGAATGCTCCTTCTCCAACATCCGTTGCTCCATCAGGGATTACTCCTTTTCCGTCTATTACTTTGTATTCCATAAGTCGTCCGATTATTGTTCGTCCATAAAAATGAAAGAATTGTGCTTAACAATTTTCAAGTTAAGCACAATTCTGTTCAACAGCAAATAAACTATGATAATTTGAAATAAAAAGGCTGCAATTCCATCCGTGTAACTACCTGAGCGTCCAACTGCCGTTAGGAGCCACGTTCAGGTAATGCTTGTTAACGCCTTTCACGTTCACTTCCGCATCCCAGTCATAGGTGTCGTATGACTCCTGGACATAGAGTATGGCCGCGACGGTGTATCCGTCAGTCCAGAAGTCGAAGAACCGGTCTTCCGTCGTGTTGTATACTGTCGGACGGTCGTCCAGCACCGCCTCGAGAACGACTTCCCCGTTGACTACAGTGACAGGCAGGAGACACTCCCGGAATCCGGTGTAGAAGTTGAACTCCAGTCTTGACGCATCTATAGGGTCGTAGAAGAAGTCGTGCCAGATAATATTGCAGGTATATTCGTCAGTATTGAATACGCTTTCCTTGAGGACGTTGCCGTTCATGTCCACTGCATATACTTTCGTCGTCTTTCCGTATTTGCCGCTCGCGACGGTGGCGCACATCTCCTCGTTGTCCATGAAGGAGTTCTTTCGCTGGGGCTCGTCGGTATTCTCGAACTCCACTAAGCTCCTGTCCGAGAGCATCCATACCCTCCAGTCCGCCTTGCTGCATCTCGGTATGTATGTATGAGGTAGACTGGCATTCGGATACGTTACCTTCGCCTCATTGTAGTTTATCGGCCCGGAGCCTCCGTTTGCGACGACATAGTTCCTCTCCAGCGGGTCCAGCTTCGCTCCTGTAGGTATGATCTTTATGAACCAGTGCGTCCTGTTGGAATCCTGGAACTGGCAGCTGATGTTCACGGTGTTGCCGGAGAACTCGGCCGGA
>ERZ779922.2598-NODE-2598-length-10373-cov-3.284454_pt1 | contig 10373 bp, 11 predicted proteins | sample MGYA00511544_ERZ779922 | MGnify/ENA primary metagenome ERZ779922 (study PRJEB29588, sample SAMEA2154516) | human gut metagenome | biome: human gut; feature: human-associated habitat; material: faeces | place: Denmark | collected 2008/2010 ... | reverse complement strand
GGCGAGTCGAGCACCGACGCGACGTATTCCGGTCTGTGCCTCGTCGCCGAGGACGGCAAGGTGCTCGAGAGCGCCGAGGACGGCTGCTCCGACGTCGTGACGGAGCTGGACGTGCAGCTGCTCATCGCCGCGCGCCGCAAGGACGCGACCTTCACCGGCGATGCTGCGTCCTACGTCGTCACCGAGTGGGGCGAGGGCGTGGAGGAGACCGTACTCACCCGCCCGTTCGGCAAGTACCCCTACCGCCCGGACGACCCGGCCGATTATCACGCCGCGGCCAAGCGCCTGCTGCACATGCAGGCCGCCAGCCTCGTGCGCCGTATGCAGTATGCCAATCTCAAGCACCCGGTCGTCGGCATTTCCGGCGGCGTGGACTCCACGCTCGCCGTCATCATCTGCGCCGAGGCTGTGAAGATGATGGGCCTGCCGGCCGACTACGTCACCGCCGTGACCATGCCGTGCTTCGGCACGACCGACCGCACGAAGTCCAACGCCATCATCGTGTCCGAGCAGCTCGGCGCGACCGTGCGCGTCATCGACATCGGCGAGAGCGTCATGCAGCACTTCAAGGACATCGGCCACGACCCCGAAAACCGCAACGTCGTGTACGAAAACTCGCAGGCGCGCGAGCGCACCCAGATCCTCATGGACGTGGCCAACGGCTTTGCCGACGGCGGCATCCATGTCGGCACCGAGGACATGAGCGAGTTTGCCGACGGCTGGTGCACCTACAACGGCGACCACATCTCCATGTACGACGTCAACGCCGGCTCCACCAAGACCATGGTGCAGATGGTCGTGCGCTATGTTGCCGAGACGACGGACGACAAAGTGCTCGCCAAGGCCCTGCTCGACGTGCTCGACACGCCGGTCAGCCCCGAGCTGCTGCCCCCGACGCGCAACGGCGAGATCGCCCAGAAGAGCGAGGACTCCGTCGGCCCGTACAACCTCCAGGACTTCTTCCTGTACTACCTGGTCGATCACGGCTTCGCACCCGAGAAGGTGCTGCGCCTGGCCGACATCGCCTACGGCGACGAGTTTGACCATGCGACGCTCAAAAAGTGGCTGCGTACCTTCTACCGCCCCTTCTTCAGCCAGCAGTTCAAGCGCTCCTGCCTGCAGGACGGCCCGACGCTCAACGGCTTCAGCTTCTCGCCGCGCACCGGCTTCAGCATGCCGTCCGACGGGTCGGATGCCCTGTATCTGGCGACCGTGGATGCGCTGAAGTGATCCCGTCATAAAATTTTGTCATGGGCGGACGTGCAAACTTTGCGCGTCCGCTCTTGATTTTTTGCGCCGGATTGGGTAAGATACTCCTGCGCTATATCCCGCCCGGAGCGGGAACAGCAGCTTAGGAGGTATAAAAAATGAACAACAGCAATGGTAAGACCCGGCGTCTGGCTGGGCTTGCACTCTTCACCGCCATCGTCGTCGTGCTGCAGCTGCTCGGCAGCTTCATCAAGGTCGGCCCGTTCGCCGTGTCGCTCGTGCTGATCCCGATCGTGGTCGGCGCAGCCGTTTACGGCGTCAGCGCCGGCGCGTGGCTCGGCTTCGTGTTTGGCGTCGTCGTCACGATCGCCGTCGTCACCGGCGCCGATCAGGGCGGCTACATCATGTTTTCCGCGCGTCCGGTCATGACCGTGATCGTCTGCCTGATGACACGCCAGATTCTCGTCTGGATGCAGACGCCGGACAATATCATTGACGGCGCGTACAGCTACATTTTCTTCATATTCGCCGGTATTCCGGCAACCTACCTGTACAATACGCTGGCGGGCATCATCCGTGCGCTCGGCGACTCCAAAACGCCGGTCTATTTCCTGATTTTATCCAGCCTTTTAAACATTGCGCTGGATCTGCTTTTCATCGTACAGATCGGAACCGGCACCGCCGGAGCTGCCTATGCAACTGTTATCTCTCAGGCAGTATCCGGTATTCTCTGCCTGATCTATATGAAGAAAAAATTTGAAATCCTGCATATGCACCATGAGGAAACGCGCATCAGCGGCAGACACATTTACATTCTCTGCAAAATGGGTGTGCCGATGGGACTCCAATACTCGATCACCGCGATCGGCTCGGTTGTCATCCAGACTGCCATCAACTCCTTAGGTTCCATCGCAGTTGCCTCCGTCACCGCAGGTCAGAAGATCGGCATGTTCTTCTGCTGCCCGTTTGACGCGCTGGGCGGCACGATGGCAACCTACGCCGGACAGAACGCCGGTGCCGGAAAGGTAGACCGCATCCGCCAGGGCGTCCGGTCCGCAACTCTCATCGGCGGCATCTACTCCATTGCGGCGTGTATCGTGCTGACCGTGTTTGGTGGCGTGATTCCGCTTCTCTTCGTCGATGCCTCGGAAACAGTTGTAATCCATCAGGCGCACCAGTTCCTGACCTTCAACTCCCTGTTCTACATACCTCTGACAATCGTCAATGTATGGCGTTTCACGATTCAGGGAATGGGCTACAGCCTGCTCGCCATCCTGGCAGGTGTCTGCGAAATGATCGCCCGCGCCATGGTCGGCTTCCTGCTGGTGCCGATCTTTGGCTACATCATCATCTGTTTTGCCTCGCCGCTTGCATGGCTGCTCGCCGATGCATTTCTGATTCCGGCATTCTTCTATTGCCAGAAACATTTGCTGTCTGAGAAAACACGGATGGACTAAAACAAAATAAATAATACAACTCAAAAAAACTCCTCAGAAAGCTTTCATTTTGACCACTTTCTGAGGAAATTTTTGATTGCAGATTCTTATTTTGGGCTTTCGCCAATTTGATTTTCAAAGATTTTTATTGTTCCGTCTATCCTTACACAAGCACAGTTCTATGCAAATGATTTCATTTTTGTATAGGCAGAGTTCACGCATTTTCACTTTCCTCCGGCTCATTCTCACTCCACTTATCCTGCATTTCTATCTCTTCTATTTCCCTCTTCTCATCCCGCACGTCCTGCGCCATATCGAGAGAACCAAGGTTCTCGTTCATGTTGTGGATGCGGCATCCGTCGAGGGACGTGATCCGGTTGAAGATATCCGTACCATCAATGCGGAGTTAAAAGCATATAATCCGTCGCTTTTAGAGCGTCCGCAGGTGATTGCTGCCAACAAGGTAGATTCGATTTACAATACCGGCGAAGAGGACTGGGAAGACCCGGTAGAGCGCTTAAAACGCGAATTTGAGCCGGAAGGCATCCAGGTATTTGCCATTTCTGCAGTTACCGGACAGGGTGTAAAAGAGCTCCTTTACCATGTAAATGATCTGCTGAAAACGGTTGACCGCAAGCCAGTTATTTTCGAAAAAGAATTTGAGTACCAGTATCAGGGCGAGAATCTTCCGTATACCGTGGAACGCAATGAAGATGGTATTTATGTGGTAGAAGGACCGAAGATCGAGAAGATGCTTGGTTACACAAACCTTGATTCTGAGAAGGGCTTCCAGTTCTTCCAGAAATTCTTAAAGGACAGCGGTATTCTGGCTGAGCTGGAAGAGGCTGGCATCGAAGAGGGCGATACAGTTCGTATGTATGGTCTTGAATTTGATTACTATAAATAATTGACATTTACAATATTTCAAACTCAGAAATCCACACTGGATCTGAGTTTGAATTTTAACAGGAGATAGATTTTATGACAAGCAAACAGAGAGCTTATTTAAAAGGTCTCGCGATGACCATGGATCCGATCTTCCAGATCGGCAAATCCAGCCTGACACCAGAACTGACCGCTGCTGTGGCAGAGGCGCTGGAGGCCCGCGAGTTAATTAAACTGAATATTCTGAAGAACTGCGTCGATGACGGCAATGAGCTGGCAGCCGTTCTGGCTGAGCGTACCCACGCACAGGTAGTACAGGTAATCGGCAAGAAAATTGTTCTTTATAAAGAGGCAAAGGACGAGAAGAAACGTAAGATCGTTCTGCCAAAATAAAGGGGCTGCATTCTGCGAATGAATCTCTGACAGAAAGGATACGGATGACGATGAAAAAGATCGGTATTATGGGGGGAACATTTGACCCGATCCATAATGGACATATCATGTTGGGAAGACAGGCGTATGAAGAATATGATCTTGACTGCATCTGGTATATGCCCTCCAGGATCCCGCCGCATAAAAAGGATCATACGATCACAGCGGCAAAGGACCGTTTGGCAATGACTGCAGCTGCGATCGCGCCGTATTCTTATTTTAAGCTGTCTGATTTTGAACTTCGCAGGACCGGCGGAAATACCTACACAGCAGACACGCTTCGCTTATTGAAAGAAGAATATCCGGATGTGGAATTTTTCTTTATCGCGGGCGCGGACTCAATTATGGACATTGAAAAATGGTATCATCCCGAATATGTTCTTCCAGCCGTCACATTTTTGGCGGCAGCAAGAGAGCATGAGGAGGCGGATCGTTCGCTGGATGAGCAGATTTCCTATTTAACCCAGAAATATCAGGCGCATATTCTGCGTCTTCACTGCCGTGAAATGGATGTTGCTTCGGCGGAGATCCGCGCGGCTTTCCGGGCAGGACACGCAGCAGACGTTCGTTCCCTGGTGCCGAAGGAAGTCTGTCAATATATCGAACAGCACGGCTTGTATCAGGAGGTAAATGTGTAATGGACGAAAGAATTACAGAGATACGGAAGCATTTGAAAAAGAAATTGAACCCGATGCGCTATGAACATACGCTGGGTGTTTCATACACATGCATGGCTCTGGCTATGCGTTACAGTGCCAATCTGGATCAGGCGGAGATGGCTGGACTTCTCCACGACTGTGCGAAGCGCTATGATGATGCGACTATCATCTGCAAATGCCAGGAGCATGGCATTGAACTGACTGAAGGTGAACTGCGGGCTCCGGCTGTGATTCATGCAAAATTAGGCGCATGGATGGCAGAACACAAGTATGGTATTACCGATCCAGAGGTCTTATCTGCAATCGCCTGCCATACGACCGGAAAACCGGCGATGTCCCTGTTAGACAAGATCCTGTACGTAGCCGATTACATCGAACCGCGCCGTGATAAGGCGCCAAATCTGCCGAAGCTCCGCCGTCTTGCATTTGAAGATCTGGACGAAGCGCTGTATCAGATTCTGGACAGCACCCGCAATTATTTAAAGGAAACGGGCACGGCAGAGGATGATACAACCGAACAGACCTGGGAATACTATCATGAACGTCATGTTCATCAATAGACACATTAAGATGTGAACATGATGTTGTGAACGGTATCCGACGTTACTGGGCACGTATGCGTGAACAGTAACAACTGTCCGACAGGTTATAAAAAGGGCAGGCAGAAGAGCTGCTTGCTTTTGAAACAGGATTTAAATAAAATAATGAGGAGGATAATCCCCGTGGAAGCAAAAGAGCTGACCAAACTTGCCGTAAAGGCGCTGGAAGATAAAAAAGGCGAAGATATTCGCGTCATTGATATTCATGGAGTATCTGTACTGGCTGATTACTTTGTCATCGCAGACGGAAGCAACGCCAGCCAGGTAAAGGCAATGGCAGATAATGTAGAGGAAGAACTCGGCAAAGCCGGTCATGAGTGCCGTCAGATCGAGGGCTATCAGACTGCCGGATGGATCCTGATGGATTACGGCGATCTGATCGTACACATTTTCTCCCGCGATGACAGACTGTTTTATGATCTGGAGCGCATCTGGAGAGATGGAAAAGTAGTTGAGAATGTAGAGGAATTGTAATAGATTTTGTTTCATTTCTTTTATATCACGAACAGAAAGGGAAAAACCTGCAAATGGTTTTTCCCTTTTATTTCTCAAACCCTCTATTTATTTGTGCTGTCTGCATCAATTACAGACTGAATCTGCTTCATAAGGGCATCATAGTTGTCCTTGTTATCAATTCCGCCGAGCATTGGTTCGCCTACAATATTGCCATTTCTGTCAACAAGTATAGTTGTTGGAAATGCCATGATTTCTGAGGCATATTTACCGGCAGCGCTAGAGGAGTCAATTGACAGATTACGATATTTGACACCCTGGCTTTCAAGAACAGAGGCAGCCTCTTTGATAGCTGTTTTATTGCCATCGAAGGTCTCCATGTTGATGCCAACAACTTCTCCGCCCATTGATTTGATAGCATCATTTAATTCGTTAAGCGTGGATAATTCAGCGACACATGGTTTGCAGCCGGTAAACCAGAAATTGACGACTGTTACTGCATTACCGGAAAACAGGCTGTCATCAACCTTATTGCCATCAAAATCCTCACCAGAAAAATCACTGAATACAGATGAGGCTTTAGAGCTGTCCTTCTTGTTACCGTCTGATGATGTATTTTTGTTTTCAAGCTCTGCTATCTGTTCCTCGATTTTTCGTATGGTTTCCATATCCTCATTAAGTGTTTTAAGCTCATCGTCTGTGAATGAATCCTTGTTTGATTCTACGGTACCGGCAAGATAATCAGCATAATTTCCGTTTGGATCGGCGTCACTTTTGTTCATCATGCCAAATGCCTTGTTCCACTCATCAGCGTGATCTGCAAAAAGCTGATTTTCCTGCTGATATAAATCATCAAGCCTGGAATCTGATTTGCCGGATGCTTCTGAACCGGCTTCAGTCTGAGTGTTCTTAGAATCTGTGTTGGAAGATTGCTTTCCACCGCATGCTGTAAGTGATAATGCTATGCAGAGTGTAAAAATAGAAATAAATGATAATTTGTTTTTCATGAGTAATTTCTCCTTTAAAAATAATAGTAAAATGTTTAATAGTTATCTGTTGTCATTTTTTTGACATGATTTTCCCATAAACCGGTAGCAGATGGCGTCCTTCGGACAGGCCTTTATGCAGGCACCGCAGCGTATGCACTCGGGGTGATCCGGTGTCTTACACACATCCACATCCATCTTACATGCCTTTGAGCATTGACCGCATCCGACACATTTGCTGCTATCAACGGTGATTTTGAGCAGGCTGACCTTATTAAATAATGAGTAGATTGCTCCAAGCGGACAAATCCATTTACAGAAGGGCCTGTAAAATAAGATACTTAGTACAATCACTGCAATTAAAATCATACACTTGAAAGAAAAAAGCTTTCCCAGCGCAGAACGGATAGCAGCATTTCCAATAGATAACGGTATAGCACCCTCTAAAACACCCTGAGGACAGATATATTTGCAGAAGAACGGGTCTCCCATTCCTATAGAGTTCGTTACAAGCATCGGAAGAAGTATAACGAAAACAATAAGAATAACATATTTTAGGTACCTAAGAGGCTTTAGTTTGGCTGTGGATAATTTCTTTCCGGGTATTTTGTGAAGTAAATCCTGAAACCATCCAAATGGGCACAAAAAACCACATATAAATCTGCCGAGAGTTACACCGAGTAAAATAAAAAATCCGGTTATGTAGTATGAAAACTTAAATTTTGATGATCCGACGACTGCCTGAAATGCCCCTATTGGACAGGCTCCTGTCGCGGCAGGGCAGGAGTAGCAGTTTAATCCAGGTACGCATACTGTTTTTGCATTGCCCTGATATATTTTACCCTTAAATAAATTTGGAATATGAATATTGGTCAGCAGCGTTGCTGCGGCCTGTATCCAGCCACGTATTTTTGCCAGTTTTATTGATAGTAATTTCTTTTCCTTATCCAATTCCGACACACTCCAGACATAGTTTTATTGCTTTACCAAGCACTGTAGCCGCCTCACCTCTGACTGCACCATAGCTTATCATGGATACACCAAGGATAAGCAGAATGATTTGACATGTTTTTTGGTATTTCAACATAATGTTGCTCCTTTTTTTTGTATTGTTGACCAGCTGACTTTGGTATTATACAATATAGGTTGTAAAATTATTGTTAAGAAGCAGGAGAACATTTTGAGATTATTAATTGTTGAGGATGAGAAACAAATATGTGATATGGTTGCAAAGAGTCTGTATGCTGCCGGTTATGAGGTGGATACCTGTTATGATGGGAAAGAGGCTCTTGAATGTATACTGTCGGAGAATTATGATCTGATAGTTTTGGATTTGAATCTGCCGGGGATGGATGGCATGGAGCTTCTTAAGGAGCTTAGAAAATACAATGATGAAACTAAGGTTTTGATATTATCTGCAAGAGGTCAGATTGCTGATAAGGTAGAGGGACTGGATGCAGGAGCAAATGATTACATGGAAAAACCATTCCATCTGCAGGAGCTTGAGGCACGTATCAGAAGCCTGACAAGAAGGAAATTTGTACAGAATGATATATGTCTTAAATGCGGAGAAATAAAGTTTGATACGATTAAACGCGAGGCATATGCAAAGGGAGAGCCGGTTCCACTGACAAGAAAAGAGAATGGTATTTTGGAATATTTACTTATCAATATAGGCAGACCGGTGAGTCAGGAGGAGCTGATAGAGCATGTGTGGGATGCCACGGCAGACAGCTTTAGCGGAGCAATCAGGGTACATATGTCTTCACTTAGAAAAAAGCTTAAGGCGAAGCTGGGATATGATCCCATTTTGAACAAGGTAGGTGAAGGCTATAAAATACGGGAGGAGTCTGACAGATGAAAAGAATGTCGCTACAGTGGAGACTTACGTGCATTACTACATTGTGTATTGCTATTATATGTGGCTGCCTGACTATGTTTGTCTATAAAAATGGTGTGCATTACATCGATTCTCTGCAGGATGCGGTAGAGTCACAGGGGGATGAAAAAGGAAACGAATCAGATGAAATATATATCAGCATACCGGACGATAAGTGGGATGAGTTTGCGGATGAATTTTCGGTTCAGGTGTACAATAATAAGGCCGACTATAAAAGAAACAGTCTGATAATCACGGTTTTGCTGGCGCTTTTGGGAGGTGTCGTCACTTATTTTATAAGCGGGCATGCACTCAGACCAATCAGGGAGTTTTCAGATAAAATTGAAGAGGTACAGGCTCAGAATCTGTCTGATTCAAGAATAGAGGAAAACAATGTTAAGGAACTGAACCAGCTGGGTATTTCTTATAATAAGATGCTTGAGCGTCTGTCGGAAGCATTTGAGATACAGAGACAGTTTACTGCAAATGCAGCACATGAGCTGCGAACTCCATTAGCGTTAATGCAGGTACAGCTTGATTTATATAATTCTGCCTCTCACCCTGGGAATGATGCAGACACTTTGCAGACCATAAAAATGGTTACGGAACAAAATGATAAATTAAACAGGATGGTAAAGACTCTTCTTGACATGAGTGAGCTTCAGACGGTGGGAAGAGATGATAAAATTATATTGGATGCTATTGTTGAAGAGGTTTTGGCAGACCTTGAGCCTCTTGCCGTGGAAAAGAATATAAAGCTGATTGGAAAATGTGAGGATGCCACTATGATAGGCAGTGATATCCTTATTTACAGGCTTGTATACAATCTGGTTGAGAATGCCATCAAATATAATCATCCGCTCGGACAGGTTACAGTAACCGCATATCAGAGAAACAAGCATGTTTATCTGTCTGTAGAAGATACGGGAAGCGGAATACCAAAGGAGCTTAGGGAGAGAGTGTTCGAGCCATTCTTCCGTGTGGATAAATCCAGAAGCCGGGAGCTGGGCGGCGTAGGACTCGGACTTGCTCTTGTCAATGAAATCGTTAGAGTACATGATGGCAGTATTTGTATTAAATCAGGCAAGACCGGGGGAACGATTTTCGAGGTGACTTTTGCACAGCATTCAATGTAGCATTTCATTTTTCACCCACCAGGTATTGTTGATCAGGACAGAGTATGCAACAGCAGGTTGCTTTTCAGAACATGAATTTTAATGATTTGGTTTTTGATATCAAAAAGCTTTTTACAGGTAGCAACATCTACAGGAAAAGTCAGCAAAGTGGTATATCATAAAAAGACAATGAAGCAGGAAAGTGTAACAAAGGCACTGCTTTTTAGGGAGTTTAAGCATTTTACATCGAGTCCGGGATATATGCTCTATATAGGAATCTTTATAGCAGTAAATGTCGTGGCTGGTCTGACATTGTATATTTGGCTTAAAACAAAAGGCTGTGATAGATTTGCAGAACTTTGATTTTTACATTGTGCAAAAAAAGAAACGAAAGTAGGAAAATTATGAAATTAAGTTATAAACAATACGGAAAGAGGCTGCTTATATTAGCATTTCCAATCGTCATGAACAATATTATAGCGCAGCTTCAGATGATTATTGACAGAATATTTTTGGGACATGCCAACGATTTGTATATGAGTGCACTGGGAAATGTTTCATCACCAGTATGGACAACCATGTCATTTTGCAATTCCCTTGTAATGGGAGCTTCCATACTGATAAGTCAGAGTGTAGGTGCTCAAAAGCGGGAAGATATTGGAGAATCTAAAGTCTTGTTCGTATATATAGGGTCAACTTCATTCATGGCAAGCTTTACAT
>ERZ779922.2597-NODE-2597-length-10383-cov-2.531855_pt1 | contig 10383 bp, 7 predicted proteins | sample MGYA00511544_ERZ779922 | MGnify/ENA primary metagenome ERZ779922 (study PRJEB29588, sample SAMEA2154516) | human gut metagenome | biome: human gut; feature: human-associated habitat; material: faeces | place: Denmark | collected 2008/2010 ... | reverse complement strand
TATTTTTAGTAAAATTCATTCAATAAAAAATATTTTGTTTCTATAATTTACTCCTGTTTGAAAAATATAAATCGCTCCAATTATTATCGCAAAGAAATAACTATCTTCGTGGAGAAAAAGAAAAAAGGAATGATAGACCAAGCAACCATCGATAGAATTATGGCCGCTACCGATATCGTAGAGGTAGTATCAGACTTCGTAAGTCTACGTAAGAGAGGGGCTAATTATTGGGGGTTGTGTCCGTTTCATGATGATAAAACCCCTTCGTTCAGCGTATCTCAATCCAAAGGCGTTTGTAAATGTTTCAGTTGCGGCAAAGGAGGTAGTGCTATCCATTTCATTATGGAACATGAGCAACTATCGTATTACGAAGCACTGAAATATTTAGCGAAAAAATACAATATCGAAATTCATGAAAAAGAGTTGACCGATGAGGAAAAACAGAAAAGAAGCGACCGCGAAAGTATGTTTATCATCAACGCTTTCGCTCAAAATTTTTTCAGTAAATCGCTATTAGAAACCGAAGAGGGACGCACCGTGGGGCTAGCCTATTTCAGAGAAAGAGGCTTCAATGAAGATATTATTCGAAAATTCGGATTAGGCTACTCTCCTGAAAAGCGAGATGCACTTGCACAAGAAGCTAATAAACAAGGTTACAAAACCGATTATTTATTAAAAACAGGGCTTTGCCGTGAAGGTCAAAACAACCGTATTTACGACCTGTTTGCCGGAAGAGTGATGTTTCCGGTATACAGTGTGTCGGGGAAAGTCGTCGCATTCGGAGGCCGAATACTCAAATCGGGTGTAAAAATCAGTAAATATTTCAATTCTCCCGAATCGGACATTTATCACAAGAGCAATGAACTATATGGTATTTTCCAAGCCAAACGAGCTATCGAAAAAGAGAAATGCTGTTATCTGGTAGAAGGGTATACCGACGTATTATCCATGCATCAATCCGGCATTGAAAATGTCGTAGCCTCCTCAGGAACCGCATTGACACCCGGACAAATACGATTGATACATCGATTTACCGAAAACATCACAGTTCTATACGACGGTGATGCTCCGGGCATAAAAGCGTCACTGCGAGGTATAGACCTGATACTTCAAGAGGGACTTAACATCAAGGTCGTCTTACTTCCCGATGGCGAAGACCCCGACTCTTTCTCCAAAAGCCAAAGCGCCGAATCATTTACCCAATATATAAAATCACATGAAACGGACTTTATCCGATTCAAAACCCAATTGTTATTGGAAGATGCCGGAGAAGACCCTATAAAACGGGCGGGTATCATCTCGAATATCGTACAAAGCATTTCGCTCATACCCGATACCATCGTAAGATCGGTTTACGTGCAAGAATGCAGTCGGTTATTACAAATCGACGAACATGTCCTTTTGTTCGAATTGAACAAAATGCGACAACAACGGGCAGAACAGCAATCTACCCGAGACCGATACCAATCTCCCCAATCGCAGACGGTAAGACCGTCTGTCATTCAGGACTCTTTTGGAAATAACATATCTGTAAATCAAGTCTCCGACGCAGAGGTTGCAACACCTGCTCCATCAGAAATACCGGAAACAGATAAAAATATCCCCCTCCCTACCCCTTTATCGTCAAAAAGAGGAAACAGATCACCCTTAGACAAATATGAACGGGAATTAATCCGTTACGTCGTACGATATGGTTACCGTGACTTATTCGAAACGGCCACAGGTACTTGGCAAAAAGTATGGGAGTATATTGTCGAAGAACTCGCGATCGATAATATCGTATTCAACAACCCTCTCTATAAACATATTCTAGAACTGGCTTCCCAACAGCGCGAACACGTTGTGCAGCAAGTCTCTTCTTTGCGACAAGAGCTATTGCCGAAAGCCCAAGACCAAATAAATGAGATAATCGAACAAATTCGCTTAGAAAACGGCGATATTACCGACAAACAAAGAAAAGAAGCCGAAGCGCGAGAAAATATAACCCGGCAAATGGAAGAAGAGTTACAAACCTTCGAAAGCAATTTTCTCGAACGTTATTTTACGACCTACCCCGACACTCAAATAAGTTTATTAGCCGTAGATTTAGTCAGCGATAAATACCAATTGAGTAAAGTACACACCAAATATCAAAAAGTAGAGACCGAATCCGACAGGCTGTGGGAACTCATTCCGCGAGCTATTTATGAATTAAAAAATGCTATTCTCGAACAGACTATCAAACAAATACAGAAAAAAATAAAAGAAGCCACACAAAATAAAGATAATGAAAAGATAATCGAACTAATGGAACAGAATGTCGAATTAAATCAATTGAGAACCACTTTGGCCAAACAAATAGGAGATCGCATTATTTCGCCTAAATAATATATACAATTCAATATTTATTTATCGAAAAACAATAAAATTTTATCATTTTTATTGTATAATTAAAATTTTATATATTCCTTTGTTCCGTCAATAACACACCTATTATTCAAATTAAAGCTATGTATTACCTCGAAGCCAACCACATTGTTAAACAATATGCTTCTCATCGGGCTCTCGACAATGTTACCGTACATGTTCCCGAAAACGGCATTTACGGCTTATTAGGCCCCAATGGAGCCGGGAAAACAACGTTAATCCGCATTATCAACCAAATTACAGCACCCGACGAAGGCGAAGTTTTAATAAAAGGGCGTCCTTTACACCCCTCAGATGTGGAACACATCGGTTATTTACCCGAAGAACGTGGCCTCTACAAAAAGATGAAGGTAGGAGAACAAATTTTATACTTGGCTCAATTGAAAGGATTATCGAAAAACGCTGCCAAAGAAGGCATGAAATATTGGCTGAACAAATTCGACATAAAAGGTTGGGAAAAGAAAAAAATAGAAGAACTCTCAAAAGGTATGCAACAGAAGATACAATTTATCACTACCGTTATGCATAACCCCAAACTGCTGATTTTTGACGAGCCGTTCAGTGGTTTCGACCCCGTCAATGCCAATCTGTTGAAACAAGAAATTCTCGAAATGAGAGACAAAGGCGCTACGATCATATTCTCTACCCACAATATGGGATCTGTCGAAGAGCTCTGCGACGAGATCAGCCTCATCAATCGTTCGCATGTCGTCTTACAAGGCGAAATAAACAATATTCGCGAACAGCATAAAAAACATCTCTTCAAAATCGAAGTACAACAAGGGAATCTGCAAAGCAACGATCTATATGAAATATTGGAGACAAAAGAACGATACGCCAATTTTACATATACACTGCGCAAACGAAATGCCCAAATGAGCAACAACGAACTCATCTCCCTGCTCACGCAACAATGCCAGTTATCGGGATTTGAAGAGATTCTGCCCACCATGAACGAAATTTTTATTGAAACCGTGGGAGAATCGGCTCTCAAAGAAAATACAAACATCAAGTAAATCTGTATATTATGAGTAAAATATCTCTTATTATAGAACGCGAATATCTGACTCGCGTCCAAAAAAAATCGTTCATCTTAATGACGATACTCTCACCGATTGTCATGGTCGCCTTGATATTCGCACCTATTTGGCTCGCACAACTATCGAGCGATGAAGTCAGACAAATAGCCATTATAGACCAAACCGGTCTTTACAAGAATATTTACGAAAACTCCGAAGAATACCAGTTCACCTATACGCAGGGAATACTCAACCCGGCGGAAATGCGGGCCGAAGAATCCCAACCCTATGCTTATGTCATCATCAAAGATAATCTATTGAACAATCCCAAAGGTATGACCATCTACTCTCAAAAACAAATAACGAACAGCTGCGAGTCGATGATCACGTCGCAAATGGAAGAGTTTTTGAAAAACGAAAAATTATTGTCATATAATATTCCTAATATCAAACAAATCATAGACGATTCCGACATAAACCTACATGTCGACACTATACGCTTGGAAGAAGACGGCGCCGAAACACAAACCTCATCAGAAATGGTCATGGTTATCGGTATGGCCATGACATTGATTATATATATGTTTCTCATGCTCTACGGAGGCCAAGTCATGTCGAGTGTCATGCAGGAAAAAACCAACCGAATTGTGGAAGTAATGGTTTCATCGGTAAAACCTTTCGAGCTGATGATCGGCAAAATCACCAGTATCGGACTGGTAGGCCTCACCCAACTGGGCATTTGGATTCTTTTTATCATCGGGATATTTTTGTCTGCGGGAGCGATTTTCTCTTTTAGCGGTGGTATGGATACGGCCAATATCGAAAACATGACCGCCGTCGCAGGGAACATGAACGGTGTAGATGCAGCTCAACTCACAGGAAAAATGGGAGCCATGCAAGAAATCCAAAACATGCTAGGAAGTATCAATCTCACCCAGTTGTTCATATGTTTCGTATTATTCTTTATCGGAGGTTATATTCTGTATGCTTCCTTATTCGCAGCCATAGGATCGGCAGTCGATAATGAGTCGGATACGCAACAATTTATGGTTCCCATTACCTTTATTATCATCTTCGCCCTATATGCTGGCATATTCAGTGCCGAGAATCCCGACGGACCGTTAGCCATGTGGTGTTCGATGATACCGTTTACCTCCCCCATCGTCATGATGGTAAGAATCCCCTTTGGGGTATCTACATGGGAGCTGATAGTATCGATGATTATCCTCTACGGTTCTGCCATTGGACTGGCGTGGGTAGCCGGAAGAATATACCGGGTGGGAATACTCATGTATGGCAAAAAGCCCAGCTACAAAGAAATGATAAAGTGGATACGTTATAAGGCATAAAAACCATTATGAAAAACTCTCGACACCTCATTCTTGTCTTTTGTGGGCTATTACTATTTTCCTGTACCGGTAATAAATATATTGTGGAAAGAACCCCAAAACACAACAATCCGGTCGATGAAATATCGTGGCTGAAAGAACGTAAAAAAGAATTCGAGAAAAGAGAATGCCAAATAACTCTTTATGAAAAGGAAGGGAAAAACTACTATGCCGTTTTTGCGACTACTCCCGGAGCGTTCGACAAAAACACGACCGTCGTTTACGACCAAGAAGGTAACGTTTGTTTAAAATTCGGAGGACTGATGCCTCCGCCCAAACGAGAAGCCGTAAAAAAGTTTTTTGAAAATGCAGAAAACAAAGGTACTATCTGGAAGTGCAAACAACGACATAAAAAGGAGTAAAACCTCTATTCAGCTTTCATAAATTACACACGATAATTCTGGCAGTGGCTCGGGAGAGTCTCTGCCTTTCTTTTTTGTATTAAAAAAATAATTCGTTATTTTTTCAACAAATTCATCGGCATCTTTCCAAACCGGGAACTTTTCCCGAAAAGACTTTAATTTAGATAAATCCAATTCTACATTTACAACTTGTGGCACAAACGGTTCTGATTCTGCGATAACTTCGCCTTTAACCCCTATTGCCATCGTATCTCCTCTATAAACCATCGATGTTTCGTCTTGCCCGATTCTGTTCACGCCACAAACATAAGCCGCATTTTCGATAGCCCGGGCTATTAACAAATTTCTCCAAGCATACGAACGGGATTGAGGCCAATTTGCCACAAATAACAGCAAATCATATTCATTCCCTACATTTCTACACCAAACGGGAAAACGCAAATCATAACAAACGAGCAAACAAATATTCCAGCCTCTATAATTTACTATAAGCTTTTCCGACCCTGAGACAAAATGACGACCTTCTTCTCCCATTCGGAATAAATGTCTCTTATCATAATAGTGTTCCGATCCATCGGGCTCGATAAAAAATCCCCTATTAAAACAAACATTACCAGCCCGAGCAATAAAACTACCGGCTATCGCCACATTATAATTTCGAGACCATTTCTTTACCTCGGTAATAGTTTCTCCATCGATACACTCTGCCAAATCTTCCGCACGCATGGAAAAACCGGTCGTAAACATCTCGGAAAAAACCACCAAATCGCAGTCTCCCGTTATATGGGAAAGGATTACGGCATACTTGTCTAAATTAGCTCTTTTATCCTCCCAAACAATATTGGTCTGTATCAACGAAACTCTCAAAACATCACCCATACTACTGAAACTAAAAAAGGGGCAGAATAAACGAATTCTGCCCCTTATATGAATACTACAATCCGGTAACAAAATTTTCGGGTCGTCGTGCATGAAAACTTTTATAATAAGACTTTATCATGCGCATGTCTTTTTCCACATCTCCCGTCGGCATAAAAACTTTCTTTATGCCCACCTCCTTATCCTTATAATCGATATAGGCCAATACAATAGGAACCTCGGCATCTCTCGCTATATAATAAAAGCCTTTCTTCCAATCGGCATTCGCCTTGCGGGTAGCCTCCGGGGTTATCGCTATGGAAAAACGCTTTCGAGATTTGAAAATCTCAACAAGTTGCGACACCATATCGGTATGCCTATCCCTACTTACAGGAACCCCGCCCATCGACTTCAAGAGACTTCCCAAAGGAGGGAAAAACCACTCTTTTTTCATCATAAATCCAGCGTAACGACCGATAGAAAGATAAGCCAATTTCCCTATGAAAAAGTCCCAATTACTGGTATGGGGAGCCACACAGATAACACACTTCGGATAATCGGGGACATCAACCTCCACCGTCCACCCGAAAAGTCTTAATATAAAAGAGCTGATTGCTCTCTTCATATTATTTATCAAGCATTTAGAGCCGCCAAATCTTCAAAAATCTCATCTATTGCTTTATCGAAGTCGGCACGGAGCTTTCGGTAATAAACTTTTACTTTCTTGGGATCTTTATCTCCATTAGCCCCTACTCGACATAAAAAATCATCTTGGATACCGATAATCTTCCCCATCAATGCATCTACCTTTTCGGCATCAGTACCCGGTATAAGATATTTATTACACAGACATTCCGATAACAATTCTCCGGCAACGTAATTAATCTCTTTCTTCAAAGTTCTTTTATTAGCCATAACTTTTTTCTTTTTAAGTTTGTCAGACAAATATAATCCTATTTCTCGAAGTTTCCCAAAAAGATTCCCTTTTTTACCTAAGAAATATACAATCTCAATTCACTAAATATGACAAATCGCCCGATTCTAAAAAACATTTTTTATCACTGAGTTACAAAATATTTGTTGTAACTTTGTTCGCTCTATTGCAAAACAATAGTATAATATTATTATAGTAATCATGGAAAAGCAACTTATACCTGATTATATATTTGAAGTAAGTTGGGAGGTTTGCAATAAAGTGGGCGGCATATATACCGTTCTTTCCACAAAAGCAAGAACGCTCCAAAAACTATATAAAGATAGAATTATTTTCATAGGACCGGATATCTGGGGAGATAAACCGTGTCCCTATTTTATCAGATCCAAAACTCTTCTGAAAGACTGGCATAAACAAGCCTCTTTACCCCAAAACATGAAAGTAAAGATAGGTCGGTGGGATATACCGGGCAGACCTATCGTCATATTAGTCGATTTCAAATCATTATATCCTTATAAAAACGATTTATATGGTGAAATGTGGAACCGGTATGGGGTAAACTCTTTACCAGCTTACGGAGACTATGACGAATCGTGTATATTCTCCTATGCGTCGGCTGTGGTTATCGAAAGTTTTTACAAGTTCATACAGGGTGAAAAATTTAAGGTCGTCGCCCATTTCGACGAATGGACCACAGGTATGGGACTACTTCACGTAAAGTACACTTTACCGCAAATCGCCACGCTTTTCACAACTCATGCGACATCTATCGGTCGTTCTATTGCAGGAAACGGAAAACCTCTATATGACTATTTAGCCGGTTACAACGGAGATCAGATGGCCGAAGAGTTGAACATGGTATCGAAACATTCCTTAGAAAAAAGTGCAGCCCACGAAGCAGATTGTTTCACAACAGTAAGCGACATTACGGCAAAAGAATGTTCTCAATTACTAGAACGAACACCCGACATCGTCACCCCGAATGGATTTGAGAGGGATTTTGTTCCAGCGGAAGAATCATACTCAACAAAACGTAACCTATCCCGTAAACGGTTATGTGATATTGTCGAAGCATTGACAGGGGAGCGACCGCAAAAAAATGCTTTCTTGATCGCCACATCGGGACGTTACGAATATAAAAACAAAGGGATAGACCTCTTTATCGATGCGGTTAAAAGAGTCTCAAAAAGTCCTGATTTAGAAAGAGAAATAGTAGCGTTTATTTTAGTCCCGGCTTGGGTGGAAGGTCCGAGAATTGACTTACAAAACAGGCTTCAATCCGCTACCTATGAGGCAACGCCCCTTCCCACCCCCTTCATCACCCACACGCTTCACAATTACGATCAAGACAGTGTGGTTAATCAGATACATTATTTAAATTTAGATAACGAAGCTGGAAGCCGATTGAAAGTTATTTTCCTCCCTTCCTACCTCACCGGAAAAGACGGAATTGCCAACCTTTCGTACTACGATTTGTTAATAGGATTGGATGCTACGGCTTTTCCATCATATTACGAACCGTGGGGATATACACCTTTGGAAAGCATTGCGTTCGGAATACCCACGATCACTACCGATTTATCGGGATTTGGGCAATGGATAAACAGCCGAAAGGAACAGGGTTTAGAGAAATCGGGTGTAAAAGTTTTGCATCGGGAAGATTTGAATTTTGTAGAAGTATCGGAAGATTTAGCCGACTCTATCCTCGCCCTCAGCCACTGCGGGAAAGCTCAACGAGCAAAAATAGGACAAGCGGCCACGAACGTTTCACTCGAAGCCGAATGGAAACATTTTATAGAATATTATGCACAAGCATTCCACTTGGCTCTGAAAAAAGCAGCATTACGAAAATAATAAACTTATAATATATTTCAATTATGAAAGTACAAGTAAGCAATACAAACACTCCTAATTGGCGGGATATAACTGTTAAATCACAAGTCCCGACAGATTTGAAATGCTTAGAAATATTAGCTAAAAACCTATGGTGGTCATGGAATAATGAAGCCATAAACCTTTTCAAATCGATCGATAAAGATTTATGGAAATCGGTTCATGAAAACCCCGTTTTATTCCTACAACGCATTGGCTACGAAAAGCTCGAAGAAATAACCAAAGACAAACAAATCATGCGCAACATTCAAGATGTGTATGACAAGTTCGAGAAATATCTACAAGTAGAAAAACGCAAAGACGTTCCTTCCATTTCTTATTTCAGTATGGAGTATGGATTGAGCCATGTTTTGAAAATCTATTCGGGAGGGTTAGGTATCTTAGCAGGAGACTACTTAAAAGAAGCAAGTGACAGTAATATCGATATGACAGCCGTAGGATTCCTATACCGATACGGATATTTCACTCAAACTCTGTCAATGGACGGGCAGCAAATCGCCAACTATGAAGCCCAGAATTTCAATCAACTACCCATCGAGCAATTAACCGAACAAGACGGCAAACCGATGGTTCTCGAAGTTCCTTACCCGGGACGAATCGTCTATGCCCACATTTGGAGAGTAAATGTCGGTCGAATCAAATTATACCTGCTCGACACCGACCTCGATACGAATAGCGAATGGGATCGTCCTATTACTTACCAGCTCTACGGCGGCGATTGGGAAAACCGCATGAAACAAGAATATTTGTTAGGAATCGGCGGTATCTTAATGTTGAATAAATTGGGAATCAAAACCGACCTATACCATTGTAACGAGGGCCATGCGGCATTACTGAATGTACAGAGATTGGTAGACTACGTACAAAACGACCACTTAAAATTCAACGAAGCACTCGAAGTAGTACGGTCGTCTTCTCTTTATACCGTACACACCCCTGTTCCCGCAGGTCATGACTATTTCGATGAATCTCTTTTCGGGAAATACATGGGAGAATTTCCGGCCAAATTAGGGATAGAGTGGAAAGACCTGATGAATATGGGACGAGAAAATCCCGATACAAACGAAAAATTCTCAATGAGTGTATTCGCTTGCAATTCTTGTCAAGAAGTAAACGGGGTAAGCTGGTTGCACGGTAAAGTTTCACAGAAAATGTTCCAGCCCATTTGGAAAGGATATAGCCCCGACGAATTGCATGTCGGATATGTCACCAACGGTGTACACATGCCCACGTGGGCTGCTTCGGAATGGAAAGAATTCTATGTTAAGACTTTCGGTCCCGAATTCATGTCCCATCAATCCGATCCCAAAATGTGGGAAAAGATTTACGAAGTGGACGACGAAATCATCTGGAACATCAGACAAACTTTAAAAAATAAATTCGTTAAATTCGTCAAAGACGATTTTCGTGAAACTTGGTTGAAGAATCAAGGAGACCCTTCCCGTATTGTTTCGGTTCTCGAAAAAATCAATCCGAATGCTTTACTGATCGGTTTTGCCCGTCGTTTCGCCACTTATAAAAGA
>ERZ779922.2595-NODE-2595-length-10387-cov-4.199187_pt1 | contig 10387 bp, 24 predicted proteins | sample MGYA00511544_ERZ779922 | MGnify/ENA primary metagenome ERZ779922 (study PRJEB29588, sample SAMEA2154516) | human gut metagenome | biome: human gut; feature: human-associated habitat; material: faeces | place: Denmark | collected 2008/2010 ... | reverse complement strand
CCGACGGGGCAGTTACTTCAGAAAAGATAGCCGACGGGACTATTTCAACACCAGATATTGCGAATAATGCGATAACTTCTGCTAAAATAGGGGACTATCAAGTGACAGAAAGAAATATTGGATTAAGTTCTATATCTACAGACGCATTACAAGATAATTCAGTGTCAAACGATAAGATTATAGATTACAGTATTGGTTCTACCAAAATAGCTGCATTAGCTGTCACAGATGATAAACTGAATCTGACTCCTTATTTCTTAGGCGGATATGCAATATACGCAAATTCATCCCAATTAGAGAAAACTGATAACGCGATAAATAATACAACATTATTTGAAACACCAAATATTCCTAATGGAGGTACATTTGGAGGCTCAAATAATCCACAAATGACTATAAATTTTACTGGAGCAAAAATACAAACAGTAATAGTAAGCGCATATAATTTAAATGATAATAATGCCCAAATATTCCCTAAAGTTCAATATAATTATGGGGCTGGTACTGTTACAATTTTAGCAGATAGTATATCAAAACCTTATAATGTTATATTTAATGTGATTGTATTTTTAACGAAATAATATTATGGAGAATCAGGCGGGGGGATTTCAAGGTTTTTTAGGAAGTTTATTTGCAGTAGTAATAAGCTATATAGCACCTATATATGATTATGTTATAATTATCGCTTATATATTCTTGATAAACTTTATAATAGGATTGATAGAAGATATCATTGTAAAACAGAAAACGTTTAAATGCAAAAAGTTTTACTTCTGCTTATGTGAGATGTTAGTGTTTTATCTTTTAGTAGGGAGCGTTTATTTTATAGGTAATAAATTCCATAACAAAGAAATGGCGTTACAGTGCATATCGGCAATTGTAGCAATCGTCACGTATTTTTATTCATTGAACATACTGACTAACATAAAATCATTGCTTCCGAATAATAGGGCAATATCTTTTATACATTATATAGTAAGCTTTGAGATAGTAAAGAAAATACCATATTTTAAAGAATTTGAAACACATGAAGCATCCGAATCAAATAGGAGCAAAGGGGCTTAACCTTATAAAGGAATTTGAGGGGTTAAGACTGGTTGCATATAAGTGTCCAGCCGGAGTATGGACTATCGGGTATGGGCATACATATAATGTAAAAGAAGGCGATGTAATAACAGAGGCTAAAGCAACGGAATTTCTTTTAGATGATATTTCTAATGCTGTAGATATAGTATCCGGCTCAACTATGGATGTGGAATTGACACAAAACCAGTTTGACGCATTAGTCTCTTTTACTTATAATGTCGGGGTGAAGAACTTTTCGGATTCTACACTTTTGCGTAAAGTGAAATTAAATCCGAATGACCCTACTATCGCTAATGAGTTCAAGAAATGGATATATGCGGGGAAAGAAGTGCTTTCAGGACTTGTAAGGAGAAGGAAGGCAGAATCTGAATTATATTTTAAGAAATGAGAAAATTTGGGGTGTTATTGGTTCTCTCGCTCTTTCTGTCCTTTGCTTGTGGCTATGTCATAGGCAAACATGCCAATACACCCCAAATAGAGGCTCATACAGACACTTTCGTGATAACGAGGGTAGATACTATCATTGACACGCTTTTGATTCCAAAATACATCAAAATAAAGGAGACTATCAGGGACACGTTGTATGTTCCTGAACTTTCTAAGCCGGCAGAAGTAGAAATACCGATATCTGAATACTGTTTTGAAGATTCTACATATTCAATATGTATGACCGGATATAAGGTAGAGGCTAAAAAGATAGAGGTTTATTCTCCAGTCAAGTATTTAACCATAACAAAAACTGAAACGCATATTAAAAAAAAGAAAAGCCACTTCAGCTTAGGATTGCAGGCAGGATATGGTTACGCCATTTCTTGTAATAAATTTTCTCCATATCTCGGTTTTGGTGCACAATGGAATTTTCTAACATTTTAGTGTGTTGGTAGTATAGAGGATAGAAATATTCTCATGCTATTAAAAAAAGGCTGCAACTTTCGTTGTAGCCTTTTCTACATTATCATTTAATATGAAAAAAATTAAGTGGTGACAACTATTTTCACAAACCGTTGTAGATACATACGAATATTAAACACTATGCAAATATATAAAAACTCCCCGAATTTCACAATTTGGGGAGCCTCATTTGCCAATTTTTCTGTTTCCCGAAATGCTGTACTTAATGATATGTACAAATATAAAAAAATCCCGTCTATTTTCACAAACAAACGGGAATCAATTTCAGAAAATATTAATAATAAGAAGAATTATATGTTTAACTAAAACTAAGTCTGGTAGATTGAATTAAGAAGAATAGGTATTTGTCTCTTATTTTTCTTGTTATTTTAACCATTAAATCTGCCGTTGTATCATCAAATTGGTTGAAGTTATCATTTATATAATCATATATCTTTTGTAATTCTGATATAGTATCCTTTAGCATCATTTCAAGAGAAGGAATAAATTTAATAGGCTCTATAAAGGAAAATTTTAAATATTGTTCAAAATTATAGGGCGGTATCCCTCCAGTTACTACAGTGCTTTCCGCAATTTCATCTACAAAATCTATTAGTTTTTCGTTTATTTCGTCAAAATACGGATGATAAGTCATAAAGTCGTGCCCTACCATAGTCCAGTGACGGGCTTTAATATTCTCAGCGCATATTTTTAATGACGCTTGTATAATATTTAAAATTTCCTCTGTTTCCATGATTTATATTTTAAAAAGGACAATCATCATTATTATTATTTCGACTATTATTGTTTTGTTGTGTCTCTGTTTTATTTGTTTTTATTTCAACTCCTTTACCGCAGAATATTTTAGGTTGATTTGACAATCTTTCTTCTGCATTTTGATTTATGTAAACTGTAATGTCACTTCCGTAAGGGTCTGGCTGTTTACGTTTACATGCACATAGCTTAACAACATTGGCTTCATTCCCATTTTTCCGCAGGAAATTTTTTATTTTATCCGAGGGGATTTGGCTCAAATCTATTTCAATAACAATCATTTCCATACACAAATATATTAAATTTTATAATTCAACGTATATTTCTCGTTCATTTTCTTGTTTATCCGAGTTGTATAAATCCGCTAACTCTTTTAAGTTATCAGGACTTATAATAAATAAACATCCCTTTTTGTTTTTTTCCTTTATAGCTACAAGAGGTATTTTCCCCTCTTTCTTAGCTTTTTTAGAAGTATCATCGAATAATCTCCATATCGAAAACGATTCACGTAGTTTGCATTCTATGTAAATATCAGGGTGCATAGAGTCGGAGTGAGTATTATGTCCTGAATTGCTACCGGAAAGAGGGACTCTTTTAGTTCCAAAAAGGGCTGCTACTGCTGCCTCGAATCTTTGCCATGTTCTTTTACTTGTTGCCATATTATTTTATTTTGAATAAATCTACTCTGTCACATAGAAATATTGTATCATTTCCGACCTTTGTATTATCTATGATTTCTTGATAATGTTCTTTATGTTTAGATATATACCTTTGCGGGAAAGGAATCCACTTATAGCCTCTGTAGTTTTTGAAACAGTCCACTATTGTGGGTTGAGGGCTATTGCCTGAATCTATACGTTTCCACGAAGATTTTTTTATAAGTTGCCAAATAACATTTTCGTCATGGCGGAAAATAGGTAATATATGTTTTATAAATAAATCGGTAAAATTGTAATCATTTATATGATTATTAAATGTATCATCATACACAAACCTAATATAAATTGGTTCTGGTGCTATTTTTGCTGCAAGATAAGTTAAATTATAAACAGTAATACTTAGCGATTCATAATATTCTACCAATCCATGACAATTTATAAACATACCTAATTTTTTATCATATCTTATTCTGAAGTCAAAGTATCTTACTCCATGTTTGAACTGGTCATTTATTGTCAACTTCTGGCATTTTGACGTAAAGTTAATCAGCTTCATCCACCATTTTCGTGGGTTAAGATATGTGTTTGCGTTGTGCGCTCCGAGTATCTTTTTCATAATTGCTCTATCGTGTTATAACTACATAATATTTCAAAATAATTTTTCTCCTTGTATTTTTTAAATCTTTCTTCTGTCTTAAAAAGGTTAGTTAACGTTTTATCTCCTGAAAAATATTCTTCCTCAGTTATATTTTCATACTCCGAGAATTCTTTAATGCAATACATGGCTCTTGCCTGATTAGCAATATATCTATTTTTAGCAAATAATCTATGTTTGCGTCCTAAGAAGAAGAAATAAAATACCTTTTTCATTATAAATCATTTTTTAATGTCATTTCGCCTAAAAAAGGAGTGAACTCGCTTTTATCCCATTTTTCACTATATATACCAACTACAAAATTATCAGTTTCTGTATAACATATAGCTCCTTTTAGATAATCACCATTATCTAAAGCTATAATCATAATACCTAATTTTGGGCTCCACATTAAAAGCGGGTAATCTTCCCAAGTAAGGTTAATCTTTTTTATTTGTTCCTTAATCATATCATTATTTGCTTTTGTTTTTTAATATTACTTCATCTTCAAAAGGGCAAAATTGGGATTTTTCCCAATATTCGTAGTATTTCCCAATTGGATGTTCTGGGTTATCAGAATTGACTACAGTTCCCTTTAAATAATCACCATTTTCTAAGGCTATAATAATAACATTTAAATCTGGATTAAACGCTAAAATAGGGAATTCTTCCCAAGAGATGTCCGCGTGATTTATTCTTGTCTGTATCATTTTCTTGTATTTTTATATGTTTGACAATACTACTTTATCGCTGGAAATAGTGAAATTAAATGCAAACCACTCTTCGCTATAATATCCAATTTTATACTCTTTTTGTGTTTAAGAGATTTATCTTCGTTCTCATACAATGCGTATTCCAAATCTTTTGCTTGTTCTATTATTTCTGCTTTCATAATCAGTTATTTATAAGTGTTATTTCCACCATTTGAGAGTATACGATAATCGACATTTTTACACTTGTTATTTCTATTAAAATCATCACATTTTTCTTTTGCTTTTTCAATTGTATTACACCTGAAAACTATTTCTTCGACATAATTACAAAAGAACCTTACAACTAAATATTTATATTTATCCATTTTACTATTGTTTAGTATTCAACAAATCTTCAATTGCGTCTATATTATCCAGTACATAGATATTTTCTCCATTGTCAAGCCATACAACGCTACCAGTCTCAGAGCATGTTACAACTCTTATCCTATCTATGTCAATTAGTACAGGGCGAATAGTCTCTATTGAACTGATTGAATCGTTATAAAAATAAAGTTTTAGTCTAATATACTTTTTCATACAATTTATTTTTAAATTCTACATAATAAGAAAATAGTTATCATAGATATTATTACAGCATAAGATAATAAGTATGTATATTTAATCTTTAAAAGTTTAAGTCTTTCTTCCAGATTAGCCACCCGTTTACTTAGTCCAATGCAATTCTTTTCAGTAATATTTTTATCCCTTAATCTTTTTGTGTATAGTCTCAAATTTTCGTCCATCCATTCTTTTATTTTTGGTTCAATATCATTTAATGCATTATAAATATCTTCTTTTTCTCCACTTCTGATAAATCCAATAGGAGCTGTGAAGTTTTTTGAATTGAAATATTCGTTAAACTCAATTCTTACAAGGACTCCATTTTCTCCCATAAAAATGCGTTCAGCTTGTTTTTTAATTTCTTCATCTGTCATTCTTGCTTTTTCTACCAGTTCGTCATAATCAAATCTATCTATTATGACTACATTTTCTATTTCTGCCATGTCTATTTATTTTTAAATTTTACACAGTAAGGTCTAATTCCTACAGAACGATATATATTTAAGACACTGCAAAACACCATGAAGTCTTTTGCTTCTCCTGCATTCATACAGTTTCTACAGTCGCACGATTTAGGAATTTCTTTCTTTTTCATTTAGTTCCCTGATTTTCTCACAATGTATTTTGTAGGCATAAGCGAACATTTTTAATGTTATTTCATCAAAGTAAAAATCTCCTTGAAATCCCCCTTTGGTGACAACGCTAACTGCTAATCCATTATCTACAAAGTTGAGATGTATACTACTGTTATCTGTCCCTCTCATTGAGAGGATTTGAGTTTGGTCATATTCCATAATTCAGCCCTCCAAGTCAGGTATTAGCGTCCATAAATCATCTCCATTTACATAACAATCAAAATACACATCACCTTCTTCTACCCATATCTTATCTCTCTTTCTGTAAAACATTATCCTTGGGCTATAATTATAATTTCTGAGTCTTACTAAAACTTGTTCTCCTTCTGGAGGAAGTTGTTCACTAACTCTAATCCAAGGTGACTTATTTTCTTTTGTTCCCATATTTTCTTGTAGTTTTTCAATTATTTTATTTTGGTATTCCACTAACTCCTCAAGTTCTTTTATCTCGTTCTTTAAAGCTCTTATAGCTTCATTGTATTTCTCTTTCTCGAATTCCGCAAAAGAGTAGCTCTTACATGTACAATCCTCTATATTCCCAGAAACAGCAACCGCCATGCATTCAGGAATCAATATTTTCTCCCCTTCTTCGGTATATATGTAATGACATTTCATATCTCTTTTATAGTTAAATATGCTTCTTTTACTTTATCATGATGTTCATTTAGATATTTGTTTAAACTTATTTTGCCAAATAGCTCAAGGTATTTTTTTTCATCACGGAACCAATTATCTCTTATTATCTCATAAGGCTCAAATAAAAGTACATATGGTAAATCATGTTTAAAAAATATCGCCATAGCAGCATAAGCATCAAGCTTATTGTATGCTTCTATTTGATATTTATTAGACATTATCCCGAAAGTAATTTTCATTTTATTCATATTTCACAAAGGTTATAGTTACATATTCAATTTTTCGCTCTTTGTCCCATTTTTCAATTTGTTCTTTTTTAAACCTTATTTCAGCCTCAAATCCTTTTGATTCTAAAAATCTTACACAGTCAAACGCACAATCAACTAATTCATCATAATTGCCGGATTCTCCAGCATCAATAATTTTTAATTCACCTTCTTTAATTTTGCCTAAAAAATTTCCCATAGGTATTATCTGTAAATTACTGCCATATTCCTATCTATAAAAAAGTGTATTCCGGTGGAACATTCATTCCACCTACATTTATCAAAGTCTTTTACTTCAATTGTTTCACCCACTTTATATATAAAGTTTTTATCATAGTTAGAACATATTTCTGTTATATCTGCGACACTACCATCCAGATTTTGTATTTCCAATACCTCCGCCTTTGAACATCTACATTTTAGAGATGTTGATGAACTTCTCTCTGCATCCTCACATATTTTTAATTTAACGATATATCCATCGCATTTTTTCCACCCTATAAAACTTCCCTCTATTGGGCATTGTAATAATAAGAAAGATGTATATTTTGAATAATTAGCGCCTCCCAAATCAGCGCCTCTCAAATCAGCGCCTCCCAAATCAGCGCCTTCCAAATTAGCGCCTCTCAAATTAGCGCCTCTCAAATAAGCGCCTCTCAAATCAGCGCCTCCCAAATTAGCGTCTCCCAAATCAGCGCATACCAAATCAGCGCATACCAAATCAGTGCCTCTCAAATAAGCTTCTTCTAATGTATCTTTAATTGTGTTGTTCTCTTTCTCGAAAGAAAATAGTACATCCCCAAAAACTGATTTTATATCGATTTTAATTTTCATAAGTTATTATTTTAATTGGTTAATTAAATTCATTAATCCTCTACCGTCTTTAATAGTCTTTCCAGTTGTCCATCCTTAATAAGGGAAATATTTTATGCTGTGTCCCTTGTACTCGAACTCTATCATTTTATCAGTACAATTAAGGGTTGTTAGCCCTAATCTCTGTATTTCATTTATTGCTGTTCTCATTCTGATAGGTTCTAATTTATTTTGTCTTTCTTCATTTAATCGTGACATATCATTTTAAATTAAAATATTGTTTACACTTAAATCCTTTTCGAGGTTCAAAATCTTTGAACTCGCAAACTTTAAAAATCCATTTCTTGTCAACCCATGAGGCTAAATCTTTTTGCCATTGCGGAATAATCTGTTTGGGGTTGTTTATGTCCCTATAAGGCTGGCAAAAAGGTAAAAATCGACGTCCTTTTATTCTCCAGTGGTTTATTCTTTCAAAAGATTCTTTAAATGAATTCATCAGAATGCAGTAAAAGAAATATTCTCCTTTATATCCGTATTTGTCAATAAGACTTATAGCTCTTTCGCAATCTCCTATTTGTGAAAGGGTATCGCAGCCAAACCGAATACGTTTTATCCATTTTACTTTAGCCAGCATTTTTGCGATATCATGAGTGACTAATCTTGCATCTAATGCCTGATTAAAGTCTACTTTTAGTTTTAGTTTGATGATTTAATCTTAGACATGAAAACAATGTCATAAGAACTAAATGGATTATACCATTCCACGGAATCACCTTCCCCCTTATAAAAATTACTTATTTTCATAAGAGCCAAATTTGGGTAATTACTATCTACAGCTAACAGTCCGATGTTCATTTCAGAATAGTTTTTGTTGTGTTAATACTCCGTTTTTCGTTTGAATAAAGTCTTTACTTATTGGCATATTTTTCAAATAAATTATCTATTTCTAAATTTACTCTATCTGCAAATTCCCCAAATGATTCTGAAAATTCATCATCATTCAAATCATCTACAATTTTAACTACTCTTTCCGCGTAAAAACGAGCTTTTGATAAGTCTTTCATTAATACCAAATTAGAAGATGAATCTACTTGTTGTATTATGTTAGTAAGTTCAATTGCTGCCTGAGAAAGCAAATCAGCGAAAAGAGGTATTTTTTTACAAACATACACCGCTTTTTCTTTCTGTTCCTTGGTCATGTCCCCAAACAAATCCTTAACCGGTATCAATTCATATTTATTCAAGTTGTCAAGTTGCGTTTTTATTTGAGTTACTTTTACATAGTCTCTTTTTTGTAACGCTTTATTCATCTTTTCAAGTAAAATATCTTTCTCGCTTTTCATCTCATCTGGTTTTTAGTGTGTAATAATCAGTTAATAATTTCCTGCAAGCATTGTACACAATTACAGCTTCTTTTGTAGTATTGTTAGCCATTATCAGCTTTTGTATTTCGTTTTTATTTTCGTTTTCTACGGCTATTGTAGCTTCAGAAACATATCTTAAATAAGTCTCTGCCCGCACTTTGTTTTTGCTTATCAGATACTTAACCACTGGCAAACATGGTAAACCAATGGGCAATTTTTTTGTTTGTTTGAATTCATTGAAAGCATTCCTCTCAAACTCCGACAACTGTTCAATTGAAAAATCTTTAGAATGGACTTCCAATTGTTTTACATTCCCGTATTTTTCGATTATCGCCTGAGAGCGATTTACGTGCGATTTAAAGGCTTTTAAAAATTGGATGATAGTTTGTACCGACATACGATAGAAAACCCCAAATTCGCCAGATAAACCATAAATTATCGCTATGTCGCACTCCTTTATGGTTAGCGCTTTGCATTCCGCCTCTAAAAATGTTGCGACATCTTTTGTTGTGACCTCGATTAATTCGTCCGTCGTTTCTTGATTTACCCTTAAAAAAGCCTTTTTTACTATGTCCATAGAAAACAAAAACAGTTCGTTTTTATTTAATTCGCTTATTTTCGGGTAATTTTGAGCTTTTTTTATTTGCTGTATGTCCATATCGCAATTATTTATTGTCTTTTTTGTTATACATCATTCCGAATAAAGAATCATCTTTCCCCTCTTGTATATCCTGCATAATCTTAAACGCGACTCTTTGCGTTTGTTCTTCCATTGTCTCCTTTTTTGCAAATCCGCGCGCCCCCCCTGCTAAATTTTTCGGATAAAAAACGCGGTTCGTTTGAATTTTAAGAGCTTTTGCCAATGTTGTTTTCCAGTTTATTTTTTTTGTTTTCGATTTCTTTTTGTTTTCCCAACCTTCAGTAGTACCCCAAAAGTTTTCGATAGCGCATTCAATTGTTTTTATTATGTTCAATTCAGGAGGGTTGAATTCTTTTTGTTTTTCCATCCATTCTGCATCACATAGTATTTTGTCTACTTCTTCATGTAATTCTGACAAATAAACATTAAAATCTTTTCTCCAGTCTTTCTCTTTTTCCTCTTCTTTTTTAGAGATAGAAAATATATCGTTATTAGATGTAGAATTATATTTAGATATATTTTTTATCTCTTTTTTCTCTATAATGTTATTCTGTTTATTATCTGTAGAATTATCTGTAAGAATAATATTATTTTCTTTCTTATTATCATTATCCTTTATATTATCATTATCATTATCGGGTTTTTTTGGGTTTTTTAAAAACCCAAAAAAACC
>ERZ779922.2594-NODE-2594-length-10389-cov-2.398781_pt1 | contig 10389 bp, 8 predicted proteins | sample MGYA00511544_ERZ779922 | MGnify/ENA primary metagenome ERZ779922 (study PRJEB29588, sample SAMEA2154516) | human gut metagenome | biome: human gut; feature: human-associated habitat; material: faeces | place: Denmark | collected 2008/2010 ... | reverse complement strand
CGAAGCTTCTCTATATTGAATGGAGCGCGTCGAGAACGGGGCTGATTAACCCGGTGGCAGTATTTGAACCGGTTGAGCTGGAGGGAACGACGGTCAGCCGCGCCAGTGTTCACAACATCAGCATCATGGAGGCGCTGGAACTGGGGGCAGGCGACCGGATTACGGTTTATAAGGCAAATATGATCATTCCGCAGATCGCGGATAACCTGACGCGCAGCGGCGTCCGGGATATTCCGGAGGCATGTCCGGTGTGCGGCGGTCAGACGGAGGTGCGCCAGCTCAACGATGTAAAATCACTCTACTGCACGAACCCGGACTGCCAGGCGAAGAAGATCAAGAGTTTTACTCTTTTTACAAGCCGCGATGCGTTAAATATTGCGGGACTTTCAGAGGCGACGCTGGAGAAATTTATCGGCGTCGGCATGATTCATGAGTATGCGGACATTTTCCATCTGGACCGCCATCAGGAAGAGATCGTCGAGATGGACGGATTCGGGCAGAAATCGTATGACAATCTGATTGCGGCGGCTGAGAAAGCGTCCCACACGACTCTGCCGAGAATGGTGTACGGTCTGGGCGTTGCAGGCATCGGTCTGGCAAATGCCAAGATGATTTGCCGTCATTTTAAAAATGATTTTGAGGCGATGCGCCACGCCACCGTGGAAGAGCTGGTCGAGATTGATGGAATCGGGGAAGTTCTGGCGCAGGCGTGGACGGCATTCTTTTCGGATGGAAAGAATAATGCGATCGTCGATCATCTGCTGGCGGAGCTGACCTTTGAGGCAGATGAGGAAGAAAACGGAGAAGGCGCGGATGAGACGTTCGCCGGGATGAATTTCGTCATTACCGGTTCGCTGGAACATTTCAAAAACCGGAAAGAGCTGCAGGAGCTGATTGAGCGCCGCGGCGGCAAGGTGACCGGAAGCGTGACGTCCAAGACGAATTATCTGATTAATAATGATGTGGCGTCGTCGTCCTCGAAGAATAAGAAGGCGCGGGAATTGGGGGTGCCGATTCTTTCGGAGGAGGAGTTTTTGAAGCTATAAGAGAGGTGAAAAAGCCGGACGCCAGACAGTGTTTAGCTGGCTTTTTTTTGCAGCTTGTGTTATGATTAGGAATGCTGATATAGTTTTTAGTGTAAGTAGAAATGAATCATATCGGTATATAATAGAATCCTAAAATTCAAACGAATTTTATATAAAAAGGGGATATATAACCATGCCAATTAAAATACAAAAGGATCTTCCTGCTAGGGCAATTTTGGAATCGGAGAATATATTTGCGATGGATGAGGATCGGGCGATGAGCCAGGATATTCGTCCGCTTGAGATTTTGATTCTGAACCTGATGCCGATCAAGGAGGATACGGAGACGCAGCTTCTGCGGGCACTTTCGAATACACCGCTGCAGGTGGACTGTTCATTTCTGATGCTGGAAACGCACGTTTCGAAAAATACATCACAGACGCATCTGAATAAGTTTTATGTGACGTTTGACGAGATCCGCCGCAAGCGCTTTGATGGTATGATTATTACCGGCGCGCCGGTGGAGAATATGGAGTTTGAGGAGATCAACTACTGGGACGAGCTGACGAAGATCATGGAGTGGAGCAAGACGCATGTGACCTCGACGTTTCATATCTGCTGGGGTATGCAGGCGGGACTCTATTATCATTATGGAATTCAGAAACATCAGAGAAAGACAAAGCTTTCCGGCATTTACAGACATCGTCTTTTGAACCGGAAGATCCCGCTGGTCCGTAGTCTCGATGATTATTTTTACTGCCCGCATTCCCGTTACACGGAAGACCGGGAAGAGGATATTCTGAAACATCCGGAATTGCAGATTCTGGCGAAATCGGATGAGGCTGGCGTATTTCTGGTGATGAACCAGGATGGAAGCCAGATTTTCGTTCAGGGGCATCCAGAGTATGATCGCATGACGTTAAACAACGAGTACCACCGCGATCTGAAAAAAGGCTTAAATCCGCAGGTACCGTGCAACTATTACCCGGACAACGATCCATTTTCCATGCCGGTGCTGAAATGGAGAAATATGTCCAACACGCTGTACACGAACTGGCTGAATTACTATGTATACCAGATGACGCCGTACGTGCTGAAAGAGGACGAGCAGGAATAAAAAGAGAAAAAGGCTGTCACATCAGGCAAATTTAAATTTGGTTCCATGGATTGGAAGCAGATTGAGTGCCTGGGGCGACAGCCTTTTCTAAAAGTTATAGAATAAAAACGACACTTTTTGATACTTAAAAGTGGATTGCCATTGACTTGTACGTATGAAAATGGGATAATGAACGCAGAGGTGATTGGTATGTTTAAAATTAATCCATACAGACCCGGAGCGGGCTTGATGCCGACGTATCTGGCTGGAAGAGATGCCGATATGGATGCGATCCGGGATTTGCTTGATGCCCTGAAATTGGGGATTCCGACCCAGTCGGTTATTTTCAGCGGTTTAAGAGGAGTGGGAAAGACCGTTCTTATCAATAAGCTTCAGGAAATTGCCGAAGAAAAAGGAATTTTTTGTAAACACATTGAGGTGGAAGAACGAAAAGATTTTATTTCTCAGATTGCAAGCTGTTCGCAGGCTTTTTTGCGTCAGATCAGTACTGCAGAAAAATTTAAATCACTGATACAGAAGCCATTGGATGCAATTAAATCTTTGATTGTTTCATTTGATCCAGATGGAAATACATTTTCGCTGTCGCTGCAGGAGCGGGAGCTGTATCGTACAAGTAACCTGACACAGAGTCTGACAGATGTATTTACGGCGTTAGGGGAAACGGCGTATAAGACGGAATCGCCGCTTTGTTTTTTTATTGATGAAATTCAGTATATGAAACCGGAAGAGCTGGGAGCTTTAATTGCGGCACTTCATCGGACCAATCAGCTTGGCTATCCTCTTATGCTGATTGGAGCTGGACTGCCTAAAATTTATGCCATGCTGTCGGAAGCAAAATCATATTCGGAACGGCTGTTTATTTATAAAGAGATAGATTCTCTGGATCGCGATCAGTCGATCGAGGCAATCCGGAAACCAGCGGAAAAATTAAATGTTTCCTATACGGACGAGGCGGTTGGAGAAATCATTGATATTACGAAGGGCTATCCATTTTTTATCCAGCAATTATGCCAGATTGTCTTTCAGAACGCAGATGGAAAGCGGATCGATGAGAAACATGTGGAATCCTGCATTCCAGAATTTTTCCATAACTTAGATAATGGATTTTTTAAGGTGCGCTACGAGAGATGTTCGGAAGCGGATAAGAAGTTTATTTTTGCAATGGTCTCATGCGATAAACTACCATGTACGATTTCAAATATTGCGCAGGTTATGCATAAGACGGTCAGTGCCATTTCTACGTCGAGAGCGCAGCTGATCAATAAAGGGATTATTTATGCAGTCCGCTATAAAGAATTGGATTTTACGGTACCAGAGTTCAGTGGATTTATAAGGAGACTTCCGGAATTTGGGGAGTGGGAGAAAGAAAATCAGGAAGAGCAGAAATAGGAAATCCACTCTTCTAGATTACGCGCGCAAGTCTTATATGCGTTCCATCTAAATTACCGGGCATGTTCCCGCATCAGCGCGATTTCCGCCGCATATCCATCCGGATCGTTCGGCGTTTCCAGATAGAAGGGAAGATGCTTTAACGCGGGATGCTGTACGACGCGGATCAGGGCTTCGGCTCCGATGTAACCTTCGCCGATGCGTGCATGGCGGTCTTTGTGAGCGCCATGCGGATTCAGGCTGTCATTCAAGTGGATGGCGCGCAGCCGGGAAAGACCGATGACGCGGTCAAATTCGGTGAGAACCTCATCCAGGTGATTGACGATGTCATAGCCGCCATCCCAGATATGGCAGGTATCCAGGCAGACACCGAGATGGTCGGAGAGTTCAATGCGGTCGATGATTTCCCGAAGCTCTTCAAAGCGGCTGCCGACTTCACTTCCTTTTCCTGACATGGTTTCCAGAAGAACGGTTGTAGTCTGTTCCGGTTTCAAAATGGAATTTAACATTTCGGCAATGAAGGCAATGCCGGTTTCAACGCCCTGCTTTACATGGCTTCCCGGATGGAAATTATAGCAGTTTCCCGGTGTGTATTCCATGCGCGCCAGGTCATCCGCCATGGTGCGGCGGGCAAAGTCACGGATTCCCTCATCGGCAGAGCAGGCATTCAAGGTATAAGGAGCATGGGCGAGAATTTTTTCAATCCCATGTTCTTTTGCAAATGAAAAAAATTTAGCAACATCTTCTGGATCGATGTCTTTGGCTTTGGCACCGCGCGGATTCCGGGTAAAAAACTGAAACGTATTGGCATTTATTTTGACCGCTTCCTTTCCCATGGCGAGATAGCCGCGGGAAGAGGAAAGATGACATCCAATTGTAAGCATGATTAGGAACCTCCGTATGTGTAGTAAATGATTTGTGTGATATCTGATGCTGCGGATTGACTTGGCAGCAGTGATATTGAAGCAGAGCCGAACGAAATGGCTGAACTTAGTATTTATGATAGACTTATGATAGCATAGAAGACGGTTAAGAGGGAAGCTGTATTATCAAATATAATTTTATAAAAGCAGTAAACAGGTTAGGATTAAAACGAGAATGGCATTGGAATCAGTTCGATGCCATTTTTTATATTTTTTTATGTAATAAAAGCAGTCCGCCCGCATACAAAAGACAGAGGCCCCCAGCCTGGAAAAGCACCGACGGAAACAGGTGCGGGAGTGTTTCAAACGTAAAAAGAGTGTGTAAAAGGTGATTTGACCTCTCAAGACCCTGCAGGATTCCAAGCGCTGTCAGGAGGCAGAAGACGGGCTTTACGATCCCTTGGCCAAGCGGCAGCCGGATCGGGACTTCGCAGGCGAGGGCGTAGATGTGGAGAAAGGCGAGCACCAGTTCGCTGATGAGAAGCGCTGCCAGATAGGCGAAAATTCCCCATCGCGGGATGGCGAAAAGGACGAGCGACAGGGTGAGAAGCATGGAAACCGTATGGTGGACGAAGACGGTTCCCGTTTTTCCAAGCCCGTTTAAAATACTTCCCATGGTGGTGGAGAGGTAGAGAAACGGGCAGAGCCAGGATAAAATCCGGATGAAACGTCCGGCATCGGCGTTGTGGTAAAAGGTTTCGCCCAGTGCTGGACCGAAGCGGGTGAAGAGCCCGACGCAGAGAATTCCCATGTACAGGCTGTATCGGAGCGTCATGGAGATGGTGTGTTCGATTTTGTCCGGCTGATTCTGCGCCTGCGCCTCCGAGACTGCCGGGAGCAGGACGACGGCGAGGGAGTTGGTGATGGCGGATGGAAAGAGGACAAAGGGGAGTGCCATGCCTGTGAGAACTCCGTAAATACTGACCGATTCAACCCGCGAAAGCCCGGAGAGCAGAAGCTGGTTCGGTACAAAGATGGCTTCGAGGCTTTGGAGAAAGCTGAGCGTGAGGCGATTCGCCATGAGGGGGAGTGTCAGGGCAAGAAGCGGAGAAAGCAGAGGGGCGGCGTTGATACGGGGCATGGCAGCTTCAGAAGATGGAGAGGACGGTTCCATCTGACGGGAAAGATTCGGATTGGATTTGTCCGTGACAGGCCTCCTGGAAACCGGCTTTGAACTTCCATATACCAGCAGGCAGAATATAGCCGAAGCCGCTTCCCCGATCAACAACCCCCAGACAGCCAGCAGCACCGTGATCGGAATCCTGTTCGTGTGGCAGACATGGACGATCAGCAGGACGGAGAAAATGCGGATGCACTGCTCGACCACCTGTGAAAATGCCGGGACTGCCGTTTTTTTGAGCCCATAATAATACCCGCAGCAGCAGGCATGGATCGCGCAGAAGGGGATCGAGAGGGCGAGTGCGGGCAGAAGCGGCGCACATTCGGGCGCAAGAAGGACGCGCGCGGCGAGAAAATCGGCGAAGGTGTAGATCAAAGAGGTCAGCGGCAGGGCGATCGATAGTGAGAGTGCGAGGCTGACCCGCAAAAAGGCGCGTCCCTTTTCCGGGGAGGCGGCGGTCAGGCGGGAGAGTGAAGTCTGGATTGGACCGGCGCAGAGAGCAAATGCGATGCCATGTATGGGAAAAATCATCTGATATAACCCCAGACCTTCGGCGCCGATCGTCCGGGAGAGAAAGATGCGGTAGAAAAAGCCGAGAATCCGGCAGAAAAATCCGACTGCCGTCAGGAGCAGGGTTCCGGTAATCAAAGGATGAAATCTTCGCATAGCAGATCTCCGGGGAGTGTATGTCAGAAAAGTATATGAAGAAATAGAAAAAAGTAGAAGAAAGCTGGACGATTATAAAATGTTGGGAAGTCTTCTTTTTTAGATCAAGAAACAAACGAATAGAGAAAAAGCAGGGATTTTTTGCGTAAGATACAAAAATTAACTGTATTTAATACATAAAATAACAGATGGACATTAAGGTGGAACAGGAATATACTAAAAACATCAAAAACAAAAGATTATGATGAAAAATAACAGGTTGGTAGGAAAGAGAGAGGAAGTATGCTGGAGGGAATTGTATTACTTGCATTCATCGCAGCGCTGGCAGGCTGCGTGTTTACCGGCGCGTCCGTGCTTTGGGCACTGGCGGGCGGCTATCTGATTTTCTGTGCGTATGGCCTGATTCGGAAGCACAGCCTCGCGGAACTTGGAAAAATGTCGCTTTCCGGCGTTAAAACCGTCCGCAATATCCTGATGATTTTCGGACTGATCGGCTTTATCACAGCGCTGTGGCGGGCATCTGGCACGATTGCGGTGATCGTGTGCTGGTCGTCGAAGCTGGTGTCGCCGTCGGCATTTCTGGTGATCGCGTTTCTTCTTAACTGTATGGTGTCGATCCTGACCGGAACATCTTTTGGAACCGGCGCGACGATGGGTGTTATCTGTATGGCGATGGGACGTGCGATGGAGCTTGACCCGTTCTGGATCGGCGGCGCGATTCTTTCGGGCATCTATTTTGGCGACCGCTGTTCACCGGTATCGTCCAGCGCGAATCTTGTCTGTGTGCTGACGAAGACGGATATTTATGAAAATATCCGCGAAATGATAAAGACATCCCTGGTGCCATTTGTGGCTACATGTATTCTCTATTATATCGTGGGACGTTCCATGAGTGTCGGAAGCGGACGGATGGATGTGGAAGGGCTTTTTTCCAATAGTTTTGTGCTTCACTGGAGCGCGGTGATCCCGGCGGCGATTATCCTGGTGCTGTCTGTGTTCCGGGTGGAGGTCAAGAAAACGATGCTGATCAGCATTGTGTTGGCGGCGTTTCTGAGCGTGGCGCTGCAGGGGCGGACAATCGGAGAAATTTTACAGATGTGTCTGACCGGTTATCAGGCAAACGATCCGGCGCTCAATGCCATGATGAACGGCGGCGGCCTGAAATCAATGATTAAGGTGGCAGCGATCGTAAGCCTTTCTTCCTGTTATGCGGGAATTTTCGAGGGAACCGGGCTCTTGAAACCGATTCAGGGAAAAATAGAGGCGCTGAGCCGGAAAATCACTCCGTTTGGTGCGACCTTTGCGGTGGCGGCGGTTGCTTCCATGATTGCCTGCAACCAGACACTCTCGATTATGCTGACCCATCAGCTCTGCAAAGAAGGAAATCCAGATAACAAACGGTTTGCAATCGATCTGGAAAATACGGCGGTTGTGCTGGCACCGCTGGTACCGTGGTCGATCGCCGGAGCCGTTCCGCTGGCAGCCGTCGGTGCGCCGATTGCGAGTGTGGCGGTGGCATCGTATCTGTACATACTGCCGATCTGGAGTTTTTTGATGCGGTTGGTAAAAAAGGGGTAAGCTGGTTTGTGTTGTTATAGATGGTGGGCAAGAGTGAGTTGATTTTGAAATAGTTTACAAGGATTTTGTGTTTGTAAACGGCTTATTCATGTATTTGGAGTGGATACAGAGTGAGAAGGATTGCAGTATAAAAGGCATGTCGTACAAAAAAGGAGGAAGCCCCATATGAATTTACTCGAACTTTGCAACCTACAGGGGTCTTTATTCCTGATGATACTGGCGGGCGCGATACTAAAACGGCGTGGGATCATCAGCAAGGAGGGAGAAAAATGCCTGACGGATCTCTGTGTGAACATCGTGATTCCCTGCAATATCGTGAAATCGTGCCTGATTTCATTTGATGCTTCGATTTTTAAAACCTGCGGACTGCTGCTGGCGGTTGGCTTTGTTTTGCAGCTTGTTTGTGTGGCGCTTAACAAAGTGCTGTTTAAGGGCTACTCGGAGCAGCATCGGAAGGTGCTCCAATACTGCACGATCGTTTCTAACGGCGGATTTCTCGGAAATCCGGTCGCAGAGGGTGTGTATGGAAGCATGGGACTTCTCTATGCGTCTATTTTCTTGATTCCGATGCGCGTCGTCATGTGGTCGGCGGGTACGTCTTATTTTGTTGGCGGTGGTTCCGATCGGAAAAAGGTATTGAAAAATGTCCTGACGCATCCGTGTCTGGTCGGCGTCTACATTGGCATGTTCCTGATGGCGACGCAGCTGCAGCTTCCGGGCGTGCTGAAATCGACGGTGACATACATCGGAAACTGTAATTCAGCGCTGACGATGTTCATTATCGGCACGATTCTGACCGATGTCAAACTGCGTGAGATTATTAATCCGACGGCTCTCAAATTCAGTGTGCTTCGTCTGTTCCTTCTTCCGCTTCTGGCATATGGAATCAGCCTGGTGGCCGGATTGGATCCGGTGGCAGCAGGTGTAGCAGTCATCATGACGGGAATGCCAGCCGGTGCAACTGCAGCGATCTTTGCGGCGCGCTATGACAGCGATGCACCGTTTGCAGCGAAAACGGTAGTGCTCACGACACTGATTTCGATGATTACGATTCCGGCGTGGTGTCTGTTTATAGGATAAAAAGAATAGGTAAGAAGCAACAATAATAGAAAGAATAATAGAAAAATTAAGAAAATAATGTAAATATGGTAAATGAATATAAAAAGACCTGAAAGGTGCGGTAAATGGCTGCTCTTCAGGTCTTTTATATTTTAAAATGAATAAAAGGATAAGCAAACAGAGGTTGAAAGAATTAGTTTATGATTCTTATTCATTCGTTTCACTCTTTCGTGAAATCCGCGCCTCTTCCAAGTAGTTATACAGTGTATACTTGGAAATCTGCATCGCGTCGCACAGGAGCAGGCTGGTTTTTGTGATCTTGAAGACGCCTTTCTGGTCAAGATAGTCGAGTGCACGAATCTTTTCTTCCTTGTTCATCAGCATCATCGGTTTGACGATCATGGATGTCTGATTTGTGCTGCTGGTACCGTCCGTGCTGCCATGTCCAGTTGATCCATTTCCGGCAGCGTTGCCGCCGCCTCTCTGTCTGTCGTAGTTCGCTTGCTTTCACAACATCTGTTCGCCTGCGACGGACTTCCGACTCATTCGGACAGATGTGTTCAAGATGCGTACAACTGATAGGCGAAAGCCTGCTCTGCATCCACAGACCAGTTTCGGAGCGTCTGCCACCTGCCTGCTGTCTTTTTATGTATCGGAAAAACCTTATTTGATAAAAAGGAGAGATAGAATGAAAAAAATGATTTCCTGGAACGTAAACGGCTTGCGGGCGTGTGTGGGAAAGGGATTTCTGGATGTATTTCATGAGCTGGATGCGGATATTTTCTGTATTCAGGAGAGCAAGCTGCAGGAAGGGCAGATTGATCTGGAGCTTCCGGGGTATTATCAGTATTGGAGCTATGCGGAGAAGAAGGGATATTCGGGAACGGCGTTGTTTTCGAAGGAGGAGCCGCTTAGCGTGAGCTACGGTCTTGGCATTGAGAAGCACGACCATGAAGGGCGCGTCATTACGGCGGAGTACCCGGATTATTATGTGGTGACCTGCTATACGCCGAATTCCCAGAATGAGTTGGCGAGACTTCCGTACCGGATGCAGTGGGAGGATGATTTCCGCCAGTTTTTGAAGAAGCTGGAGGAGAAAAAGCCGGTTATTTTCTGTGGGGATCTGAATGTGGCACACACGGAGATTGACCTGAAAAATCCAAAGACGAACCGGAAAAATGCCGGATTTACGGATGAGGAGAGAAGCAAGTTTACGGAGCTTCTGGACGCTGGATATATCGACACGTACCGCTATTTTTACCCGGACAAAGAGGGCGTTTATTCCTGGTGGTCGTACCGGTTTAAGGCACGCGAGAAGAATGCTGGGTGGCGGATTGATTATTTCTGTGTTTCCAAGAGCCTGAAGGACCGGCTGGCGGGCACACAGATTCATACGGAGATACTGGGTTCGGATCACTGCCCGGTAGAATTACAGATAAAGGATCGGGATGAGACATGAATTTACTGACAGCAGAACATCTGAAAAAATCATATACGGAACGGCTGGTTTTT
>ERZ779922.2593-NODE-2593-length-10395-cov-3.086750_pt1 | contig 10395 bp, 10 predicted proteins | sample MGYA00511544_ERZ779922 | MGnify/ENA primary metagenome ERZ779922 (study PRJEB29588, sample SAMEA2154516) | human gut metagenome | biome: human gut; feature: human-associated habitat; material: faeces | place: Denmark | collected 2008/2010 ... | reverse complement strand
CAGAAACTGCGGCAGGGAGCCGGGAATCGTGTTGAAAATCAGCCGATGGCCTCGTAGTCGCTCGGGATGGTGACGTTGTAGAGGCTGGCCATGTCGGGGTTGTACTTCTTGACCGGGTTCGGGTAGTACTCGATCGCCATGGTGGAGATATCGGCCTCGCCCTTGAGGATCTTCACGGCCATCTCACCGGTGGTGCGGCCGAGCTCGTAGTAGTCGATGGACAGCGTCGCAACGCCGCAGCCCTTGCAGATGCCCTCCTCGCCGGCGACGATGGGCTTCGTGGCAGCGCCCTTGATGGCCTCGGCGCAGGAGGCGGCGGTGTTGTCGGTCGGGACGTAGAGGACGTCGTTGGCATCGCACGCGGCAGCGGTGACGGAGACAACGTCGTTCGTGTCGGCGAACTTGTAGACGTTCACGGTGCAGCCGGACTTCTCAAGCGCAGCCTTGACGACGTCCGCCTGGTAGACGGAGTTCGCCTCGCCGGAGCAGTAGATGATGCCGACGTTCTTGGCGTCCGGGAACAGCTCCGTGAGCATGGCCGCCTGCTGATCGAGCGGGGCCAGGTCAGACGTGCCGGAGATGTTGCCGCCGACGGTGCCGCTGAAGTTATCAATGCCGAGCGCAACGCCGTACTCCGTGACGGCCGTGCCGAGGATCGGGATGTCCTTCGTGGCGGCGGCCGCAGCCTCCAGGGCGCCGGTCGCGTTGGCGAGGATCAGATCCACGCCGCTGGACACGAAGCCGTTGCAGATGGTGGCGCAGGTGGCGCTGTCACCGGCGGCGTTCTGCTCGTCGAAGGTGACGTTGTCGGCGCCGAGCGCGTCGGTGATGGCGTCGCGGAAGCCCTTGGTGGCCGCGTCGAGCGCGTCGTGCTGCACAAGCTGGCAGATGCCGACGGTGTAGTGCTTATTCTCGGCCTTGTCGCCGTTGCTGCCGCAGGCAGCCAGGGACAGGACCATGACCACGGCGCAGAGCAGGGCAGTGATTTTTTTGATGTTCATGCGTTTTCTCCTCCTAAATGTAGTCCCGGCAAAGAAAAAAGCCACACAGTCGTCTGTGCAGCCTTGTCAAAACCGGATCGGGAAGTCTCAGATGGTTCTGGTATTTTTGCAGCACAAACGACTATTACTTTCGCTAAAGTAATAGTAGGAATATGCGCTTGCAAATCGCTCCAGACGCATGTTTGCGGCCTCCTGTACTGAAGATGTGCCTACTTTAGCGCTTTTAGCCGATAAAGTCAACCCCGTTTTTCAGAATTTATTTACTTTTGGCATTTGTGCACAATTCTTTCGGCGTACCTCTGTGCATTTCCGTCATTTTACGCCGCCGCGCCGCGGCATTGACGCTCCCGGCCGGGTATGCTATATTAACAATAGTATATTTGCTTTCGAAGGAGGCGCGCCATGAAAACACCGCAGCAGCTGCTGCAGCAGCCCGGCCTGTTCCGGCAGATCTACGACATGCAGATGTCGATCGGAGAGGGGGAGACGGCGTGAAGGAGAAAAATCATAAGGGACTCCCGTGGTTCGGCATCCCGAAGCTGATCCCGTATCTGATCAACTGCTCAGGGCGAAATGATCAGATTGTGAAGGATCTGAAAGACAATGTGGAACATTTTAATCTGGTTCTCTCGGATCGGCTGGAACATCTGAAGAATCTTATGGATCTGCTGCCGGAAGATCTTCGGATGCAGGCGGTGATGATCGATGGGAAGATGCAGAGCAAGCGTGGACGTCTGGCAAGAGAACAGGCCATTGAAAATATGCGGAACGGGAAAAAGCACTTCCTCTTTGCTTCGTACGGTCTCGCAAAAGAAGGATTGGACATCCCGCGTCTTGACCGGTTGTACCTTGTGACGCCAAAGAAAGATTATGCGGTGGTCATCCAGTCTGTCGGCCGGATCGCACGGACCTTCGATGAAAAACAAGACGCAATCTGCTTTGACTATGTGGATGATATCCAGTTCTGCCAGAATCAGTTCAAGCGGAGAAAGACCCATTACAGAAAGGCAGGATGCATTTTATGACAAAGCGTGAAGAACAGGCAGCAGAAGCGAAAGCAGCGTGGTGCGATTCGTACGTTTTCTATCAGAAATATCATGTGGAGGTGTTAATACTCCAGGGTGTGGCTCACCCTTTGCCCAAACAAGGCAATGACGATAGCTTACACCAGCATAGAATTTGAATTTATCAGAGCCAAGCTTTTCGTCAATGTATTTGATAAGTTCTTCTGCTTCAGGTGTAGAAATATCTCCTGCACAGTAATCAACCATTGTCTTATCTTCGTAATTTGGCTCATCTGAAAGTGTGACAAGGTTGCAACGGAGAGTTACATCATCAGGCTTGAGGTCAATGCCGATACTTGCTGCCTCAAGTGGAGAACGACCTGAATAGTAAATTGCAGGGTCATAGCCTAAAACAGAAAGGTTAGCAACATCGCTGCCAGGCTTTAAGCCAGCACCAACTGTTTTAACTAAACCAACTTCACCTTTAGAAGCAAGGTAGTCCATATTAGGTTTATTTGCAGCCTGCATAGGTGTCATATTATTAAGCTCCGGTACAGGTCTGTCAGCCATACCATCGCAAAGAACAACTGCGTATTTCATTATAAATCCTCCTAATTTCGCTTTAAGATAATTTACTTATCTTGCATAAATATTATATTACTATGAAAGCAAATTAGCAAGTCCTAATTGATAACTGATATAGAAAATATCTGCTCACAGAAAGCTTAATTATGGCTTATATCTTGTAAAATTTGGTTTATGTATAAATTGCGTGATTTTTCTTAAAAGGTATGTTATACTATAATAAATAAACTAATTAACAGGAGATTTAAATATATGAAGGTTCAAAGAAATAAAAGATATGCTGTGAGAAAGCGAAAAAATTATACTGCTCTTAAAGTTACAACTGTATTGCTGACACTTTTAGTTATTGCCGCAGGAACAGTTTTTGTGTGGTTCTTGCTTAAAACAGAACCTCAGACAGCATCAACAGAACCAAGCTCATCGCAAGGCTCTGTTGAAAGCAAGGCGAATGTTAAGGTTGAATCTTCGGAAATATCTGAGGATATTCCTAAGCGTGACCCTAAATTGCCTGATTATTCAAATAAATTTAAGTATACTGAAAAGTTGATAAAGGATTCTGCATTAAGTGACAAGCTAAGCTCTGAATATGCAGTTTTATATGACACTGCAAATGATATAATTCTTTATAAAAAGAATGCTGATGCTAAGTGTTATCCTGCAAGCACAACAAAACTTCTTACTGCTATTGTTGCAAATAAAATTCTTGATAATGATGAAGTTATAACAGTAGGAAATGAAATAACTCTTATCGGTGAAGATTCAAGCGTTGCAGGACTTGAGGTAGGTCAAAAGCTTACGGCAAAACAGCTTTTATATGCAATGCTTCTTCCATCTGGTAATGATGCGGCATATACTATTGCGGTAGCGTCTGCAAGAAAATTCAAGGAAAATGATAAGCTTCCTGCGAAAGAGGCAATAGAAGTTTTTGCGGAACTTATGAATGATGCGGCTACTGAATTAGGTGCAGAACATTCTCATTTCACAAATCCTGATGGTTTTCACGATAAGAACCACTATACGACCGCTCTCGATATGGTCAAGATTGCAAGTTATGCAAAATCTATCCCATTGATTTCTGAAATATGCGGAACTTATCAGATAACACAAAAGCTAAAGAGTGGAGAAGAATTTTACTGGGTAAACTCTAATAAGCTTTTAAATCAAGGCGAGGATTGCTATTCTGAATATGCAGACGGTATGAAAACAGGCTTTACAGATGAGGCAGGAAGCTGTGTTATTTCATCATTTACAAAGAATGGCAAAACTATGCTTACTGTCGCAATGAATTCTCCTGAACTTTACGGAAAATATTATGATACGCTTATTCTTGCAAAGCTTGGTTTTAAGCAGAATAAAATTGATTTCAGCTACACTGAGCAATCAGAAGAATAGAAAGCTATCTTGAAGTCAGAAGATTTGAAAAAATTACAGAGAAAACAGACCAAAAGGTCATTTGTTCAACATCGCCGTCAGCCGTAATAGGGCTTTCGGCGATTTTCTTTTTATCGAGAGTATATTCAACAGAGCCGACCTTATCACCTTTTTTAATAGGTGCGTCTATGCTTTCAGGAAGATTGAGCTTTTCTGTTATACCCTTTTCTTCGCCTTTTTTGATAAGTATAGGTGTAGTTTCATTTACGGCTGTTTTAACAGTGCCTTGCATACCGCCAACAACCTGAATATCTGTTACCGCTCCATCAGGTGCTTTTGGTGTATACATAGAATAGTTTGCAAAGCCATAATCAAGAACCGTAGCCGCATCTGTAAATCTTTCTTTTCCCGAAGTACTTCCGAGAACAACACCGATTAAGGATAAATTTCCTCTTGTGGCTGTTGCAGTGATACAGCTGCCCGCATCGCCTGTTGTACCAGTTTTAAGACCTGTTATTCCATTATAGCTTTTAAGTAGTTTATTTGTATTTACAAGCTGAGTCTTGCCATCACGAAGATAGTCCATCCATATTCCTGTGTATTTGAAAATATCCTTATGCTTTATAAGCTCTTTGGACATAAGTGCGACATCATAGGCACTTGTAAGATGACCTTCTTCATCAAGACCGTTGCAGTTTTTGAAGGTAGTATCCTTCATACCAAGTTCTTTTGCTCTTTGGTTCATTTTTGCAACAAATTCTTCTTCTGTTCCACAAAGATGTTCGGCAAGAGCAACGGCGGCATCATTGGCTGAGGCGACAACCGTTGCCTTAATCATCTCATCAACCGTCATTGTTTCGCCTTCTTCAAGCCATATGTCAGAGCCACCCATAGATGCTGCGTGGGCACTTGCTGTAACAGTTTCGTCCATAGAAAGTTTGTTAGAATCTATTGCTTCAAATACAAGAAGAAGTGTCATAACCTTTGTTATTGACGCACAAGCACGAATTTCGTGTGCGTTTTTTTCAAATAGAACTTTTCCAGTTTCAGGCTCCATAAGTACGGCAGATGGGGCAGTTATAGCGGTTTCTTCAAGAGCATTAGCACTTATAGGCATAGCTGTTATAAAAAGTGTGGACAGAAAAATGGCGATTGTTCTTTTCCATAATTTCATAAAAACACCGTCCAAATAATAATCTTTTATAAAGCTTATGCAAGTCTTTTTTATGATATAACTTTATTATTTGTTTTTCTTATTATGCTTTTTGCCAAGATTATATGCAAGGAATACTAATACTACAAGGATTAGCATACCTCCTGCACCAAAGATAAAATATGTAAAACCGTTTTCTGATTTTATTGATTTTCTATTTCCAATAGAAATATCTGTCGTATTTTCTTCTGTATTTTCATTGCTTTTTTCTTTGTTGGATTCTTTATTAGAGTTATTTTTAGACCTTGAGGTTTCTCGTTTCTTATTGGATTCTGTTTTGTTTCTTTCTGTTTTAGAACTTGTGTTGCTTGCGGAACTTATTACATCACCACTTTTACTGACTGTGACAGATGGTGAATTTTCTATGGTAAGATATTCTGCATCAGAATTGACAGCCTCAAAAATTTTGGTCGAGAAACTATAAGAAGCATTATCAGTTGAGTTTAATGGCTTGAATCTTATAGTAAAAAGCCTTTCGCTTTGAGAAGATGTAGTTTGTCCGCTGTTATTTAGCCAAACTATTCTTACAGTTCCGCTCTCTGGTTCGTAAGTATCTATATCAGTATTTGCTGTTGCTGAAAGAAATTTAAGTTTAGAATTATCATATTGAATATCAAGTCTTAAAGCTGAAATTTTAGCCTGGAAATTACTTTTAGCGTTGAAATATATATCAAAGCCTCTATTAAGTTGAATTTTATCGCCACTATATTCTAAATCAAAATAAAGCCCATTGGCGGAATGAACATAGTAAGGTATATAAAACATAAAAACTGCAAAAATAAAAGCAAGAACTTTTTTCATCAAAATCACTTCCATATTATGGAATTATATTATAAAATCATTATAATTGATATTCTTATGTATTGCAAGAAATGGAGTTTATTTATGAAAGATGAATTAAGTGAAGTTTTTGCAAAGTTGTATATTTACTTGCAAAAAGTCTAAAAGTATAGTATAATATAATATAAAAATTGCACAGTAGGAGGGGAATATGGACTATACTGGAAAAAAATGCCCCATTTGTTCCGAAAAATTCAAGGCTGATGATGATATAGTTGTTTGCCCGAAATGTGGTGCACCATATCATAGAAGCTGTTATGAAAAGGAAGGAAGATGTATTTTCCTTGACTTGCATAGAAGCAATGAGGCTTGGAAAGACGAAGAAGATGATACTCAAAGTGAGCAGGAAAACACTAAAACCAAGAAATGCAGATTTTGCGGTCATATGAATGACGAAAATGCAGTTGCTTGTGAACAGTGCGGAAGAAGCTTTATAGAGTATCAATATCAGAATATGAATGATGACGGAGGCAATCCTAATCAAGATTTTGAAGGATTTCCCGATGGCTTTGGTGGCGGTATGCCGATAAAGATTGACCTTATGGCAGGTGTTAAGCCTGATGAGGACTTTGACGGCGTGAGTGGCGAAGAGCTTTCAAAATATGTTAAGAATAATACCATATACTATATGGGAATATTCAAGCGTATAAAGGATACAGGTAAGAGCAGATTTAATTTTGCCGCCTTTCTCTTTGGCGGAGGCTGGATGCTATATAGAAAGAAATATGTTTCTGGTGGAATTTTAACCGCTATTATGGCAGTCTTAGCAATGACTATGACTTATGTGACATATTTTGTTTCTGCAAGTGTGCTTGATACTGTTGCACAAGGGCTTAATCAGGCATATCCGAGAGGTTATACTGTTATAGATTTCTTTAATGCAATTTGTCAGCTGCCTTTTGACCAAGGGCTTATTGCTATTCTTCCATATGCACTTTCGTTTTTGAATTTTGTAATAATGCTTATAATAGGTTTTACTGCAAATAGGTCATATTATAAATTTGTTATTAAACAAATAAAATCAATAAAAGCCGAACAATCTATAGCAATTACAGAGGGTGCCTCTGATGATTCACAAGTATCAGAAAGCAATAAGAAAGCATTGAATGAAAAGCTTATGGAAAAGGGTGGAACAAATAATGCACTTGCAGTTTGTCTGCTTGTATGCGATTTATTATTGTCATTCTTGCCACAGTTTTTTATACACTGATTATTACTTAAAAAATATAAATATAAAAAATTAAGGAAGTGGTGTTTTGAAAATTACAAAAGCAGTTATACCTGCCGCAGGCTTAGGAACAAGAGTTCTTCCTGCAACTAAAAGTATGCCAAAGGAAATGTACCCTATCGTAGATAAGCCAGCTATTCAATATATTGTTGAGGAAGCTGTTAATTCGGGTATTACAGATATTCTTATCATAACAAACAGAGGTAAGAATATAATTGAAGATTATTTTGATCGTTCTCCTGAGCTTGAAGGTCGTTTACTTGAAGATAAGAAAGAAGAATTTTATAATCAGGTGGTTTCAGTTTCTAAGCTTGCAAATATCTTCTTTTTAAGACAGAAGGAAACAAAGGGTTTAGGACACGCTGTCAACTGTGCTCGTTCATTTATTTCAGGAGAACCTTTTGCAGTTCTTTATGGTGATGATGTTATCATCGGCGAAGACCCTGCTTGTGGTCAGCTTATCAGAGCATATGAGAAGTATGGCAAAGCAGTTGTTGGCATTAAAGAGGTTGCTAAAGAGAATATCCATAAATATAGTTCACTTAAGGTTGAACATCTTGATGGTACATATTATAGCTGTACAGATATGGTTGAAAAGCCAAAAACAGAAGCAGATGTTCTCTCATATTTTTCTATTCTTGGAAGATGTGTTCTTACACCTGATATTTTTGATTTGCTAGATAAGACTGCTCCTGGTGCTGGTGGAGAGATTCAGCTTACAGACGCTATGAGAGTTCTTGCACAAACAGTCGGAATGATAGGTGTTGATTTTACAGGCAAGCGTTATGATATAGGCAATAAGCTTGGTATTCTTGAAGCTACTGTTGAGCTTGCACTTAAGCATCCTGAACTTAAAGACGATTTCAGAGCTTATATTAAGAATCTTGCATCAGAGCTTTAATTTGATTGGCTTTGAGTAGTGACAAACGGAATTTAATATGATATAATCAAAATCACCGATAACTGCATTAAAGCTTATCGGTGATTTTGCATAACTATCGGGAGTGAATATAATGGAAATACAGAGTGCGTTCGATTTAGTAGCTGATAAGGTAGAAAAAGCTCTTGCTGAGCAGGATTATAAAAGACAAAATGTAGATTCACAAAATGATAAGGAAATTACAGCACTTTATACAAGTGAAGATACAGCTTATAATATAGTATATTATAAAGCTAAAATGCGTATGGTTCTTCGTCAGTGCGAGATGTCTGGTGCTGAGCCTGATAATAACTGGAAATCTGTTGCAACTTGGCTTTTTGACCCAGAAGTTGATACTGAAAAGGAAGCTGATAATATAGCTTCAGATTTTATTGAAACAATTCAAGGCCCTAAGCAACAGGCTATTACACAAACACGCAAAAAAAAGAAAAAGGATAATGACGGAAATGTTGATTCCCTTTTCTTAGCTAATAGAATGGTAAATTATTTTCCAGAGCTTAAAGAAGACATAGCTTATGAAAAATTGCACTATGCTAATTTCAGAGGAATAACTTTTGCTAAAGAAAAGATTTTGCCACTTTTTAAGCAGTATGTTGCAAATGAGGGTGCCAATAATCTTGGAAAGCTTTCTAAGTCATTGAATGATATTTATAATATGGGCGACCTTGATGTTAAGGGAATTATATCATATATTCTCTTTAATTCTATTGAGGATGAAAAAAAGCGTGAAATGCTTCTCGAGAATTTTACAGAGGCTAATAAAAAAGTTATTGTTGCTGCTTTTTCACTTCGTGGAAAGAAAATCAAGCCAGAAAAGCCAAAGAAAAAGCGTTCAGGTATGTTTATGGAGGCACTTGAAGCTAAGCAACAAGCAGGAAAATAGTATAATTTATGCGTAAGTTATAATCTGACTTACGCTTTTTTATTTAAATTTGTTATTTTGTCTATTGACTGCATTATACTGTTGAGATAAAATATTGTTGATAGAAAATAAATATCTATCGTAAATTTTTAAGGAGTGTATTAAATTTATGAAAAAGAAAATTGCAGTTTTATTTCTTGCGTCAATTTTAGCTCTTTCAGCAGCAGCTTGTAACAGCAGTTCCTCAGGAACAACAAGCAAGGTTGAAAGTGCAGGAGATACAACATCTTCAGTTTCTTCTGTAGCTGAAAATGGTACTGATAGTAATGCGGAAAGCAAAACTGAGAGTAAATCTGATGATAAAGCCGAAAGCAAGGCTGGTGAAAGTAAATCAGAGACATCTTCTGCAAATGTAGATGTTAAAGACCTTCTCAAGAAGAGCTATATTGATATAGTTAAAGATGGTAAGTATTATATGAGTATGACTATTGCTGCATCAGCTAAGGCTTCTTTAGATAGTTCTTCTGATACTCCATCAGAAATTACAATGGTAGTAGCAGTGGATTCAGCTGATCAGAAAATGTATGTTGATTTTGGATATTCTATGATGAGCTTCCAGAAGATAATCGTTGCTGATGGTAAGCAGTGGATGCTTGACGATAAAAATAAAGTTGCATACTATACACCAACAACAGATGATGTTCAAAAATCTCTTGACAGCATGACAAGCAGTTTACTCGGTTCAACTGAAGATATAGAAAAGAATATGAAATATATTAGCGATAGCATTGAAAACTTCAATGGTAAGGATTGCTATGCTGTTGTTTATGAAGCTAAAAGTGAAGTAAGTCTTGCTGAGGGCGTTTCAATGACAAGCTCAAGCGGACTTAGCGCAGAACAGACATATTATTTTGATAAGGAAACTAATAAGCTTGTTGGAATAAAGACAAATGTAATGGGTGCAAATGCAAGTATTGTTATAAACGAACTTACATCTGAAGTTCCAGCTGATATCTTTACAATTCCAACTGATTATAAGCAAACAGATGTGTCCTCTATGATGTCAGCAGCATCAGCTGAATAATTAAAAATTAAATAATGCTTAAAGGCTTGATTACTTAAAAAGGTAGTCAAGCTTTTTTTCTTGAATAACACATATATCCTTTGGGGATAATTTATTTGGTGATGCTTATGTATTATAATTATCATAGTGTAGCTAAAAAACTTATTCGAGAAGGAAAGCTGATAGATTGGTACTATATAGAAAGGCATAATAAGATAAGCCCAGCATTGGTACTTATATTTGATGATTTTAAGCACCCTGTTATGCCTATCAGAGAAGATAGATGGA
>ERZ779922.2590-NODE-2590-length-10406-cov-4.401990_pt1 | contig 10406 bp, 5 predicted proteins | sample MGYA00511544_ERZ779922 | MGnify/ENA primary metagenome ERZ779922 (study PRJEB29588, sample SAMEA2154516) | human gut metagenome | biome: human gut; feature: human-associated habitat; material: faeces | place: Denmark | collected 2008/2010 ... | reverse complement strand
AAATGGTTGATTTTTATCATTATTATGATACAGACAGGATATAGATTTGTATTAGATGGTATCAAGAATAAACAAAGAAAGAAACCATTACCTATTGAAGTGAGTGATATATATGATCAAAAGCGTTATGCATCTTTCTTAAGTTATGAGAAAGATTATGATCATATGAAGTTATGTAATAGGATGTTTACAGTATTAGTGTATGTATTCTATTTGTTCTCTCCTTTCTTATCTTATATAGATAAACTTTCATTAAATGTATATACACGTTTCTTTGTGACAGTGCTTAGTATCACTTTGATCAATAGAGTTGTAAGTATATGCTTTGATTATTATGCCACATTTAAAATAGAGGAGAAGTATGGCAAGAATAAGAAGACAAAAGAAGTGTTTATAAAAGATGAAGTTGTAGAAACAGTTTTAGACCTCATTCTTTCTTTCATCCTTTATATTCCATGTCTTTATGTTCTTGAACATATTGAAAGATGGACAAACCACTTCTCTATTACTTATGCACAATCACTTATGTTGTGTTCTGGACTGTTAGGTATTTGTTTGATCCTCTATTTAATTGTCTTAAGTATCAGTTATATGTATTTAAGAATCCAATATACATTTACTGAATTAGAAGGCAATGAACTGAGACACAAAATAGAAGAACTGATGAAGGATTGTCCTAAAAAAGTGAAACATATTAAGGTATACAATGAATCCAAGAAATCCACTGGTAAGAATGCCTTCTTATTAAAGATGTTGTGGTATAAGGAATTTGGAATTGCAGATAACTTTCTTGATGAGAATTCTGAAAGAGAACTACTTGCAGTCTTATCTCATGAAATAGGACATCTCAAACATAAGAAAAATATCTTTAACTATATGAAGTATATTGTATTATGCATTCTATTTATATTTGTAGTCTATATGATTCCTCATGGAGAGTTATGTATCGTCTTATCAGAAAGAGTATTAGAGAGCTTTGGACTTATTCATATGAACTATGATGTGATCTTTACATGTTTAGGTGTAATCATCTCCCCTATTATGTATATATGTTCTTTTTATATGAATTATGTATCAAGAAGAGAAGAGTATGAAGCAGATGATCAGGCAGTACATAATGGTTATGGAGAAGAATTAATTACTACATTTAAGCGTATTTCTAGTGATGAACTCATAGATGTGTATCCTGCAGACTTTATTGAATATACTTCTTATGATCATCCAGGTATGTATCATCGTATTAAGCATATCCAAGAAGAAATTATCACAAGAAAGCCGTAAAGGCTTTCTTTTTATTGTGCCATTTCGCTTTAATGAAGTTATATTATGCTATTTTTCGTATATTCATAAATTTCACAAACATTTTACAACTTTATTAACAATTTTTCTTTACAATGATAAAAATATTTTGTAATATAGGTTCACTTATATAGGAGGTGTGTGCATGAACAAAGGTTTATATGATTCATCTTTTGAACATGATAACTGTGGTATTGGTGCAGTTGTTAATATCAAAGGTGTAAAAACGCATATGACAGTATCAAATGCGTTAAAGATTGTAGAACAGTTAGAGCATAGAGCAGGTAAAGATGCAAAGGGAGAAACAGGTGATGGTGTTGGTATCCTCACACAGATTCCTTATACATTCTTTAAGAAGAGTGTAAAGGATTTCCAGTTACCTAAGGAAGGTCATTATGGTGTAGGTCAGTTCTTTTTCCCTATGAATGAACTAGAAAGACATCAGGCTATGACTATGTTTGAAAAGATTATTACTAAGGAAGGTATGACTTTCCTTGGATGGAGAAAGGTAGAAACACATAAAGAGGTATTAGGTACTAAAGCGATTGATGCAATGCCTTATATTATGCAGGGCTTTGTAAAGAAACCTGATGATTGTGAAGCAGGTCTTCCTTTTGATCGTCTTCTTTATCAAGCAAGAAGAATTTTTGAACAGAGTAATGAAAATACTTATGTATGTTCATTATCTAGCCGTACTATTGTATATAAAGGTATGTTCCTTGTAGGACAGTTAAGAAGTTTCTTTAGTGATTTACAGGATGAAGATTATAAGAGTGCGATTGCATTAGTACATTCTCGTTTCTCTACTAATACAAATCCATCATGGCAAAGAGCACATCCAAACCGCTTTATTGTCCACAATGGTGAAATTAATACAATTAGAGGTAATGCGAACAACATGCTTTCTCGTGAAGAAAACATGAAATGTGATGTACTAGATACAGAAAAGGTATTCCCTGTTGTAGATGTAAATGGTTCAGATTCTGCGATGTTAGATAACACATTAGAATTCTTAGTTATGAGTGGTATGGAACTTCCTCGTGCTGTTATGATGTGTATTCCAGAACCATGGGAAAACAATCCTTCTATGTCTAAAAAGAAGAAGGATTTCTATGCTTATAACGCTACAGTCATGGAACCTTGGGATGGACCAGCTTCTATTTTATTCTCTGATGGTGAATTAATGGGTGCTGTACTTGATAGAAATGGTTTAAGACCTTCTCGTTATTATATTACTAAAGACTCTTATTTAATCTTATCTTCTGAAGTAGGTTCTTTAGATGTTCCTACAGAAGATATTGTGGTTAAGGATCGTTTACGTCCTGGTAAGATGCTTCTTGTAGATACTAAGAAGGGAGTTCTTATTAATGATGACGAATTAAAGGACTATTATGCACAAAAGGAACCTTATGGTGAATGGCTTGATTCACATCTCACATACTTAAAGGATTTAAAGATTCCTAATGAAAGAGTAGAAGTCATCAGTGATGAAAAGCTAGAAACATTACAGACTGCTTTTGGTTATAAGTATGAAGATATTAAAGACTATATTATTCCAATGGCTACTAATGGTAATGAACCTATTATCGCTATGGGTAATGATGCCCCTCTTGCGGCAATGAGTACTATGCATCAGCCACTCTTTAATTACTTTAAACAGTTATTTGCCCAGGTCACTAACCCTCCTATCGATTCTATTCGTGAAGAGATTGTCACATCTACTTCATTAGATATTGGTACTGAAGGAAATATCTTAAATGATTCACCTGATAACTGTCGTTTATTACATATTCATAATCCTATTCTTACAAACACAGATATTCTTAAGTTAAAACATCTTCATACAGATGATTTTGAAAGTAAAACTGTTTCTACACTTTATTATAAGAATACATCTCTTAAGAAAGCTTTAGATCATCTCTTTATTGAAGTAGATAAAGCATATCATCGTGGCGCAAACATTATTATTCTTTCAGACCGTGGTGTAGATGATAACCATTGTGCTATTCCAGCATTACTTGCAGTTGCAAGTGTTAACTCTTATTTAGTACGTACTAAGAAGAGAATGAAGATGGCTTTAATTATTGAATCTGGTGAAACAAGAGAAGTACATCATTTTGCGACATTACTTGGTTATGGTGCAAGTGCTATTAATGCCTATCTTGTTCAAGATACAATTCATCAGGCTGTAGAAGATGGCTTATTAGAAAAGGATTACTATGCTGCAGTAGAAGATTATAATCATGCTGTACTTTCTGGTATTGTTAAGATTGCTTCTAAGATGGGTATTTCTACTTTACAGTCTTATCGTGGTTCTCAGAACTTTGAAGCCATTGGTATTTCTAAAGAAGTGATTGATACATACTTCCCTCATACAGTAAGTAGAGTTGAAGGTATTACTTTAAAGGATATTGAAGCTGATATAAATGCATTACATAATCAGGCTTTTGATCCTCTTGGATATGATGTAAATCCTACACTTGATTCTGGAGGATTCCATAAAGAAAGAAGTCATAAAGAAAACCATCTTTATAACCCTAAGACAATTCACTTATTACAGCAGGCTACACGTTTAGGTGATTATAAGTTATTTAAGGAATTCTCTGAAACTATTGGTCAGGAAGAAGAAGGTATTAACTTACGTGGTTTATTAGACTTTGACTTCAGCAAGAGAAAACCTATCCCTCTAGAAGAGGTAGAACCTGTAGAAAACATTGTGAAACGTTTTAAGACAGGTGCTATGAGTTATGGTTCTATTTCTAAAGAAGCGCATGAAACAATGGCTATCGCAATGAATAGATTACATGGTAAGAGTAACTCAGGTGAAGGTGGAGAAGATGCAGAACGTTTTGTGACTCGCCCTAATGGTGATTCTACATGTTCAGCTATTAAACAGGTAGCGAGTGGTCGTTTTGGTGTCACAAGTGAATACTTATGTTCTGCTAGTGAAATTCAGATCAAGATGGCTCAGGGTGCAAAACCTGGTGAAGGTGGACACTTACCTGCAGGTAAGGTTTATCCTTGGATTGCGAAGACTCGTCATAGCACTCCAGGTGTATCACTTATTTCACCACCACCTCATCATGATATATATTCAATTGAAGACTTAGCTCAGTTAATCTATGACTTAAAGAATGCGAATGAATCAGCACGTATTAGTGTTAAGTTAGTATCTGAAGCAGGTGTTGGTACTATTGCCTCAGGTGTTGCGAAAGCGGGTGCTCAGGTTATTCTTATTTCTGGTTATGATGGTGGTACTGGTGCAGCACCTAGAAACTCAGTTTATAGTGCAGGTCTTCCTTGGGAATTAGGTCTTGCGGAAGCACATCAGACATTAATCATGAATGATTTAAGAGATCGTGTCGTAATCGAAACAGATGGTAAATTATTAACTGGTAGAGATCTTGCGATTGCATGTTTACTTGGTGCAGAAGAATATGGTTTTGCGACAGCACCACTTATTACTATGGGATGCGTTATGATGCGTGTATGTAACTTAGATACATGTCCTGTAGGTGTTGCAACTCAGAACCCTATCTTACGTAAGAGATTTACAGGTAAACCTGAATATGTAGTAAACTTCATGAAGTTTGTTGCTGAAGAAATGCGTGAATATATGGCTCAGCTAGGATTTAAAACAATCGATGAAATGGTTGGTCATACTGACTTATTAAAGAAGAAGGATATTGCAGATCAGTATCATATAGACTTATCTAAGATCTTAGATAGCACATATGCAAACGATGCACATAACTGCTTTAATCCAGCTCATGTATATGACTTCAAATTAAATGAAGTACTTGATACAAAGGTATTATTAAAGACATTAGAACAGGCTCTCAAGTCTCATAAGAAGACAGAAGTATCTGTAGAAGTATCTAATACAGACCGTTCATTTGGTACTATCTTAGGTTCTCATATGACTAAGACTTTAAGTGATTTTGTAGAAGATGACTTAATTACAGTACATGCATTTGGTGCAGGTGGTCAGAGTTTTGGTGCCTTTATTCCTAAGGGATTAACTCTTGAGTTAACAGGTGATTCTAATGACTACTTAGGTAAAGGTTTGTCTGGTGGTAAGATTATTGTGAAGACACCACATGAAGCTACATTCAAGGCTGAAGAGAATATTATTATTGGTAACGTTGCTTTATATGGTGCAACAAGTGGTGAAGCTTATATCAATGGTGTTGCTGGTGAACGTTTCTGTGTAAGAAACTCTGGTGCTAAGGCTGTTGTAGAAGGTGTCGGTGACCATGCATTAGAATATATGACAGGTGGTTTAGTTGTTATTTTAGGTGAAACAGGTAGAAATGTTGCTGCTGGTATGAGTGGTGGTATTGCGTATATCTATGATCCAAATAATGATTTATATGAAAAACTAAATGGTGCACTTGTAGAATATTCTGAAGTCAATAAGCCATATGATATTAAAACAGTAAGAGAATTAATTGAAAATCATTATAAGTATACTGGTTCAGAGAAAGCCAAGATGTTCTTAGATGATTTCAAGACATATATTGGTAAGTTTAAGAAGATCATTCCACATGATTATAAGAAGATGATGGATCTGATTGCTTATTATCAGTCACAGGGTCTAGATGAAGATCAGGCTAAGGTAGACGCATTTAATGCAGCTATGAAAGGAGGAAAATAGTCATGGGTAAGAAAACTGGATTTTTAGATTATGCACGTGAGACATCTTATGAGGTTCCTCCTACAGAACGTATTAAGAACTTCGACGAATTCCATATCCCTTTGTCTACTAAAGAACAGCAGAAACAGGGTGCAAGATGTATGGACTGTGGTATTCCGTTTTGTCAGTACGGCCAGAAGATTAAAGGTATGTATTCTGGCTGTCCTTTAAATAATTTAATTCCTGAATGGAATGATTTAGTATTTAAAGGTAAGTATGAACAGGCTCATAAACGTTTAAAGAAAACAAATAACTTCCCAGAATTCACTTCTAGAGTATGTCCTGCATTATGTGAAAAAGCATGTACATGTTCTTTAGATGGTGATGCTGTATCAGTAAAAGAGAATGAACATGCGATTATTGAATATGCTTATGAACATCTATTAGAAGAACCAAAACCACCAGTAAAGCGTGTTGGTAAAAAGATTGCGGTTATTGGTTCAGGTCCTGCTGGTTTAGCTGCTGCAGATACACTTAATCAACGTGGTTATAATTGTGATGTATATGAAAGAGAAGATCGTCTAGGTGGACTATTAATGTATGGTATTCCTAATATGAAGATTGAGAAGAATATCATTGATCGTCGTATTTATAAGATGACTGCGGAAGGTGTAAAGTTCTTTACGAATAAAGACATTACAACTAAGAAACAGGCAAAAGAATTATTAAGTAAATATGATGCAGTTATTCTTGCAGTAGGTGCTAAGGAACCTAGAGATATTAATGTACCTGGTAGAGAAGGTAATAATATTCTATTCGCTGTAGACTATTTAACTCAGGTGACTAAGTCATTATTAAATAGTGAATTCAAGGATGGACAGTATCCTAATGCGAAAGGTAAGAATGTATTAGTCATCGGTGGTGGTGATACAGGAAATGACTGTGTTGGTACAGCAATTAGACATGGCGCAAAGTCTGTATTACAGCTAGAAATGATGTCTGAACCACCACTTGTAAGAGCGGATTCTAACCCATGGCCAGAATGGCCTTTAGTCAAGAAGACTGATTATGGACAGGAAGAAAACATTGCCGTATTTGGTGAAGATCCTCGTGTCTATAATAGTACAGTAAAAGAATTCATTCTTGATAGTAAAGGAAATGTAAAACAGGCTGTGATTGTAAAACTACAGACTGTAGTGAAAGATGGTCGTCGTTCATTTGAACAGGTACCTGGTAGTGAAAAGACAGTACCTTGTGATCTAGTGCTTATTGCAGCAGGATTTATTGGGGCACAAAAACCAGTCATCAATGCATTTGGTGTAGAATTAGATGCAAGAAATACTGTAAAATGTGATGAAAATGATCATCATACGAATATTAGTAAGTTATATAGTGCAGGTGATGTCCGTAGAGGTCAGTCTTTAGTCGTATGGGCTATTAGAGAAGGCCGTGACGTTGCTAAGCAGGTAGACTTTGATTTAATGGGTTATACAGGGTTATAGAACTATAGGTTGCAACAGTCATTGTTGCAACCTCTTTTTGTATGTTAGAATATATATGTATATTCTTAACTACATTCGTACAAATATACACTCATAGTAGAAAAAAAGAGCCGACTTCTTAAGTTGACTCCATTGGGTTGCAACAGTAATTGTTGCAACCTTTTTTGCCCTAATTAAATTTCTCCTTTTTCAGCGTCTTTTTCAATCTTCCGTATAAATTTCGCCGGCACTCCTGCCGCAATCATATTGGCCGGAACATCCTTTGTTACAACTGCTCCGGCTGCAATGATCGAACCTTCACCAATCGTAACCCCCGGAAGAACCGTTACATTTGCTCCAAGCCACACTTTTTTTTCGATGTGAATCGGCTGAAATATCATACCTGCTCTTTTCTCAGGATCTTCCATATGATTGATCGTTGCCAATACTGCATTATGTCCAATCATGACTCCATTCTCTATATAAATGCCACCCTGATCCTGAAACTTACATCCTGCATTAATAAAAACATTTTTGCCTATATGAATATTTCGCCCACAGTCTGTATAAAACGGAGGAAACATTACAAAACTCTCATCTATTTTTTGCCCTGTAAGTTCCGACATAAGCTGTACAATTTCTTCTTTTGTATGATATTTGTTATTCAGCTCTATCGTTATTTTTAATGCCCTTTGAGACAACTCATGCATAACCTGATTCTCTTCACTTCCACCATCTACGGTATATCCGGGCTTCATATTACTCAAATATTCTTCAAACGTCATAATTAACCAACTCCGTTTTCTTTAAAAAATTTCTGAATTTTGTCAAATGGAATCATATCCAGATTATCGTAAAGATCTGTATGAACAGCCCCCGGAATTGTAAGCATCTCTTTATTGGATGTGTATTTGCTGTTCTTGATCATATTCTCATAAGCATCTTTCCCAAAATAATAGCTGTGTGCTTTTTCTCCATGAATAATAAGGACTGCACTTCTGATTTCATTACTGTATTTTAATATTGGCTGATTCATAAAAGACATACATCCAATGCTGTTCCATCCATCATTAGAATTAAGACTTCTTTCATGATAACATCTGCCTTTATAATACTCACTGTAATCTTTCACAAAGAAAGGAGCATCATCAGGAACTGGTAATGGAACACAACCACCGCCTCTAGAATATTCTCCTCTGCGGTATTCTTCTGTTCTAAGATTATTTAATGACTGTTTCTTTGCATAACGTGCTTCTTCACTGTCCTCAGAATCGAAGTATCCATTCGCATTTACTCTTGTCATATCGTACATGGTAGATGCAACAGTTGCTTTTATTCTTGTATCCAACGCAGCTGCGTTAAGAGCCATTCCACCCCATCCGCAGATTCCAATGATTCCTATCTTGTCTGGATCCACATCTTCTTGAACAGAAAGGAAATCAACAGCAGCCATAAAATCTTCTGTATTAATATCCGGTGAAGCCATATATCTTGGATTTCCACCACTTTCACCTGTAAAAGATGGATCAAATGCAATCGTTAAATATCCTCTTTCAGCCATTGTCTGTGCATATAATCCGGAACACTGTTCTTTGACTGCACCAAATGGTCCGCTTACGGCAATCGCAGGACATTGCCCTGATACATTTTTTGGCTTATACAGATCTGCAGCAAGTGTGATTCCATAACGATTTACAAATGTCACTTTCTTGTGCTCTACTTTTTCACTTTGTGGAAAAGTTTTATCCCATTCAGATACCAACTTTAATTCTTCTGTTTTCATCATATTTATCATCCTCCGTATACAAAATTTCTTGTAATTACTCTAACAAGATTATATGATATAAATAACATACAACCTAAAGTTGACTTTAGGTCAAGTGTTATTTTGAAAGGAGTCTTTTTATGTACACTATTGGTCAAGTTTCTAGAATGTTTAATCTTCCTATTTCTACCTTAAGATATTATGACAAGGAAGGTTTTTTTCCTAATCTAGAACGCAAGGGAAACATCCGTTATTTCAGCGATAATGAATTAGAAGCACTTCGTATCATTGAATGTCTGGAGAAATCCGGTCTTGAGATAAAAGATATAAAGCAATTTTTTATCTGGGTATCTGAAGGCAGCTCCAGCTATGAAAAAAGGAAAGAATTATTTGAAACCAGAAAATCAGCTGTTGAAACTGAAATCCAGGAACTTCAAAAAACTCTCTCCCTATTAAAATTCAAATGCTGGTATTATGAAACAGCAATGAAAGATGGCAACGAGGATTCTATAAATGCCATGTTACCTGATAAACTCCCAAAAAATATACAGAAACTTTATGACAAAGGATATGGTCAAACCGGGTCATAAATGCTTTGATTTCCTCATCAGTCACAAATGCCTGATCCTGCACTTTGTAATTAACACCAGTTTTTTCCCTGTTTCACGCTCCATTCATTATCGGTTCTTTATGGTATATGACATAAAACGCAATCACACAGATAAAAACTGATAACAACGAACCGGCTGCTGTTGCAAGTCCCATCGGAAACAATGTTGTCTTAAATAGCCTTGATGTCAGATAAACTCCCGGAATACGAACCAGTACAATTGCCAGAATGTTATGTAAGAATGACAATCCGGATTTTCCACAAGCACAGAAATAACCGCTGAAGCTAAAATGAATACCTGCAAAAATGCAGTCAAAAATATAGCCTCGCAAATACTGACTGCCAAGCCTTATCACATCTGCTCCATCTGATGTATTTCCATCGGTAAATAAAGCTACGATTGATCCGGCGGTAAATTGAATTGTAATAGTTGCCAATATTCCGAATCCAACTGCAATCAACACAGCATACCTCAGTGTTGCAATTGCTCTTTCTGGTTTATTTGCTCCGATATTCTGTGCCCCAAGAGCTGAAACAGTTGATAACATAGAAGACGGAACCAGAAACAGAAAGCTTATAATTTTCTCTACAATGCCAACGGCAGCTGCATCGTTT
>ERZ779922.2589-NODE-2589-length-10408-cov-2.693326_pt1 | contig 10408 bp, 4 predicted proteins | sample MGYA00511544_ERZ779922 | MGnify/ENA primary metagenome ERZ779922 (study PRJEB29588, sample SAMEA2154516) | human gut metagenome | biome: human gut; feature: human-associated habitat; material: faeces | place: Denmark | collected 2008/2010 ... | reverse complement strand
GGCCCTCCGCCACGCCCTGCTGCGCCCGCTTCCACGCCAATATGCCGTCGATGGCCTCGGTGATGTCCGACACGCTGTATTTCCCCTTGGGCACCACCTGACGCTGGTTGGTCTTTGCCGCCGCGTCCGCCTGCTGCTGCGTCATGGGCGTGACGCTGATGGTCACATCATCGGTGAAGGTGCCGTCCTTGAACTGCACGCGGCCGAGGATGTTGGAATCCTCCACAGGCGTGATATTGCCCCATGTCTCCTCGCTCCATTGGGCATCCCTGCCGATCTGGATCTCCACCGTGCCGGTGAAGAAGTCGGGATGCTCCAGTGTGACCGACTGCACATAGTACATTCCGTTGACAGAGATGCCGCAGGAGGCCTCTCCGTCCTTGCCTTTGCCCACCGCCAGCGACACACGCGACACCCTGCCCGCCGGCAGGCCGTGGCTCTCGCCGGCAGTAAGATACAGCACGTCCGCGTTCTCCACGCCCGCCTTTTCAAATTCCCAGTAGGGCAGGCCGTTTCCCTCCGGCGCATGGACCGTGATGCTGTGTCCTGCCGCGTAAGCTGCGGGGACGCTGCCCCACAGCAGTGTCAGCACCAGCAGCCACAGCAGCCATTTTCCGCTTTTTCTTCTCACAGAGGCACCCCTCCCGATATCCGTTTATATAGCCGTATTCGCGTGGACGGAAAACCGCCCACGCGAACCGGCAGACCGCTCCCTGCGGAGCCGTCCCTATCTCTTATTCTGCACCGTTGTCGTCCCGCTCATCGCGCTTGACCTTATGGTAGCGGCGCACCGCGCCCACGATGACCAAGGCCGCAACGACTGCCACGATGGACCACACGATAATGGGGTTTTCCCGCACAGCTGTGCCGATGATCTCCCAGATGGAATTGCCGCTAACCTGACCCTCTGACTCCTGCCCGTCCGGAACATCCTCCGGTGCCTCCGTGGTCTGGGACTCGTCGGTGGTATCGGTATCAGGCTCCTCCGCCGTTTCAGACAGATTTTCCATGCTCACCTGCTGGGCATCCAGCCACGCGGGGAAGGTCATGGAGGTGCCGCTGGATTCCCACTTGGTATACAGGCGATCCGCCAGCGCCAGCAGGCTGTCGGTATACTGGGTGAAGATGCTCTCCAGCGTACCGCTGGCCATGCCGCTGCCGGTGGTCAGCCATGTGCTGAACGTGGCCTCCGTGCCGGAGGTCATGAACCTCTGGAGCGCCTTGCTGATGGCGTCGCCGTCCTTGCCGGTCACGCCGCTGTGCTCATTCAGGCTGGCCAACAGCGCCTGCGCCAGCGCGGAGGCCTCATCGGTCTTCTTACCCACGGCTGCGGTGGCCATGTTGTCCAGACTGTTGGTCAGCAGAGCGCGGACCACGTTGGGATTTTCTTCCAGCCACTTCTGGAAGGACTTGTTCCCGCCGTTGGAGCCCCACTCGGCGTAGGCGCCCAGCACAAGGCCCTTGATGTCGTACTCCACATCCATATTCAGGCCGTCCTGCAGGCCCTCGTCGTCCTTATCGCCGGTGCCGGTACCGTCGCCGCTGCCGCCGTAGTAGTAACCACCGTTACCGCCGGGGCCAACACTGGCAAATTCGGCGTGGATAGTACCATTGCTCTCTGCGGGCATGACGATGTTCGTCGTGCCCTTAGCAGGCAGAACATCAGTCTGGCCGTTATGCGTCCATGTCAGGGACTTCAGGCCGAAGGTGTTGTCCTTGGGTGTGGCCTTGATGGTCACGCTGGTACCCGCAGGCCCATAGACTGCTTCTTTGCTGGAAAGCTCTTTGACCGTGCTGCTTGCATTGCGGGCCAGTTCCACCTCGCCGCCAGTGCCGCAGTCTACGTCTGTACGGTAGTACCGCTTACTCATATCGGGGTTGTCCAGCAGTGTCGGATATGCGTCGTTTTTGTCCTGCTTCCACCAGCCGAGCTTTGCATCCTGGCCAGTGCCACCCTGGGAGCCTTCGCCCTTGCCGCCGACACCCCAAGCTACCTTGCCGCTGGCAAAGTCGTCTGCGCTGGCCCACTCGCCGACGCTGGAAACGGAGTCCTTCTTGTCCGCCAGATAGTAGCTGTCGGACACATTTTTCTCTTTCAGCTCGGTGGGCGCAAGGCCGATATTGGCGCCCGGGACATAGCTGAAGGAATTTCTGACCCTATTATACGCACCCCAGCCGTAGAGGATGCCAAAGGCCTTGACAGGCGTGCTTGCCTCGACACTTCCGGTGTTCCAGCAGAATTCTACTGTACCGCCGTAGCCGCCGTTGGTAAGGATACCCGCCGCATAGTCCGTGCCCTTGATCGCGCCTGTATTGCTGCAGAATGTCGCTTTGTTGCCGTTGGAAGCGATGCCCGCAGCCTGCTGGCCGGTCACAGCGCCGCTGTTGCTGCACCGCTCATAGCTTCCGCCCGCCGCAATGCCGGAGGCGTACCCCTGTGCCGCAGATATGCTTCCACTGTTGGCGCAGCTCGTGTAGGAGCCGTCGTTATATGTTTCATTCCCAGTCATTCCGCCTGCGGTTCTTTCGCCGACTACCTTAGCGCTGTTGGTGCAGCCCGTGAAAACGTGATTCAGAAGGGTGGTATGTCCCTTGCCGGCCAGTCCGCCTGCATATTCGCCGGTCACGGAGCCGCCCCTGTTGTGGCAGTTTGTCATTGCGACGCGTCCTCTGCCCAGAAGGCCGCCCGAATCATCTCCGCCGCTGACCGTCAGGTTTTCAGCAACGACATTACGCAGCTCCAGCGCAGTTTCGCCCTCTACAATCGCCACAAGGCCACCGCTGCATGACGTCCCGCTGCTCGTAAACTTCACGCTGCCGTTTTTCAGCGTCAGATCCCGCATCGTCATGGGCACACCGTAAGTACCTCGCACGCTGCCGAAAAGTCCTGCCCATTGCCTGTCTGTTTCCACCTTCAGGCCGCTGATGGTCTTGCCGCCGCCGTCCAGACTGCCGCCGAAGAAATGGAGGGAATCGACGCCGATGGGCGTCCAGTTCGCATTGTTCAGGTTGATGTCACTTGTCAGTATGAACCACTTGCCGGTGTAGCTGAAGCCCTTCTCATTGACCTGCGTCTGCAGGGCGGTCAGGTCGGCGGCGTTGGAGATCTGATAGGCATCAGCTTCCGTGCCGCTGCCCGTCCAGATATTCTCCCACACGGCGTAGAGCGTCACGGTTTTGTCTTTCTCCACCGATACCGTTTTACCGGCAGCATACCTGTTATCCGCCGTTTTCGCACGGGGGTCTGTGCTCCAGCCGAGGAACGTGCCGTTCTCGTGCTTGAAGCCAAGCTTATCTACGGTTTCCACGGTAAAGCTGGCGCTTCCGCTTGTCACCATCTGCGTATCGCCCCAGCGCTGTCCCTCTCCACCGTTGGGATCGTACACAAGGGTGGCTATGCCCTCCACGCCGGGTTCATAGCTGCCGTCCCAGCGGGTGATATGCACGGGGTTGTAGGGCGCGTCCTGCTTGTTGATCCACTCGATATATCTGCTTTTGTTCTTGTTCAGCAACTCCACCAGCTCGGTGCCATCCACCTTGTACACGGTCTTGTTGTCCTCGGTGGTAGCGGTGATATTCTGCGCTTCACTGCTACTATCCTTGATGTATTTCTGCTCAACTGCACCGTTCAGCTTGCAGAGATAGTAGCTGTTGGTGGCAGCTCGGCTGCTGATGCCGTAGGCACTGCCTTCCGCGCCGGTCACGTCGCCCAGGTTGTAGCTGTTGGCCACCGCGCCGCGGCCCACAATGCCGCCGGCGGTGCTGCTGCCTTTGACCTCGCCGAAGTTGGCGCAGTTGGTCACCGTGCCCTTGCTGTTTTTGCCGACAATGCCGCCTGTACTGTCGCTGCCGCCGGTGACAGTCCCCTCGTTCCAGCAGAGGTTCACCGTACTTGAGGCAGTGTTATCGTTGGGTTTATTGCTGCTCTCGCCGACAACGCCGCCCACAGGGCAATTCACTTGCGGCGCCGAAATATTCACCTTGCTCAGGCAGTTCTGCACCGTACCGCCAGCGCTGTAGCCCACGATACCGCCCGCGGCCCTGACATTTCCAGAGGCCGTCACGCTGCCCGTGACCTGCACGTTCTTCACCGTGCCGCGTACATTGCCGAACAAACCTGCATAGCCGCTCGTCACGTTCGCCGACATATCCTCAATGGTATGGCCTTTTCCGTCGAATGTGCCGGAGAAAGCGTTGCTCTGCCCGATGGGCGTCCATGCGATACCATCCAAGTTGATGTTATCCGCCAGCGTCAGCGTCCAACCTTCAAAATTTTCCCTCGTGCCAGTCGAACCGTTGACCAGCAGGGAAAATCCCACCAGCTCGTCTGCCGTCTTGAAAGCGTAGCTTTTGCTGTCCTTGTTGGCCTCATACCACGAAATATCGCCCTTGACGAATTCGACGGTGTAGTAATTGTTCGCTTTTGTAAATCCGTCGATTTTGAATTTGCCGTTTGTCGGCGCATTCGGCGAGTACATGACCTGATAGCCATCAGGCACCTCCGCAGACACCGGCACCATGGGTGCTCCATAACTGTTGGCTCTATAGACATACTGCGTGTTTCCATCAGTCAGCACCTTTATGGAAGCATCGCCTAACTGCAGAGATGCGCCTTCCGGCAGCGTTCCGTTGACTGTCAGTGTCAGCTCATATACGGCGTTGTATGTCTCGAGACAGGGGAGATCGTTCTCTCCCATGCTCCAATAGGTCGTTACGTTATAACGATATACCGCGTCTTTGCCGTTCAGCTCCCACGTCACGCGGCCGGCCTTGAATTCCGCCTCCGTCCGCGCGCCGGTGTCTCCCGTCTGTCCCCACGTGGAGGTGTCCGCCAGATAGTAGCAGTTGGTGATGGTGCCATCGCTGCTTACGGCCACGATATTTTTACAGTTCTCGTTGTAGTAATAGCTGTTCTTTACCGTGCCGGTGCTGGTCCCCACCAGTCCGCCGCCTGCGCCGGTGACCTCTGCGGTGGACATACAATTCTCCACCGTACCGGAGATCAGCGTAGTCACCAGCCGTCCTTTGCCGCCGCTGATGGTCACATACTGGATCTTGGTCTTGCTATTGTCCACCACGCCGAACAGGTCGCCGGAGAGGCCGGAGATGGCTGCGTAGCCGCCGCTTCGGCTATACCCCGTGAACGTCCCCTTAAAGGGATTCTTCTCCGTGCCGATAGGCGTCCAAACGCTGCCGTCCAATGTAATATCCCCGCCCAGCGTGATGGTCTTGCCGGTCATACTGTCCTTGCCGCTGTTGACCATGCGGGCCAGCGCCTTCAGCCGGTCAGCCGTGGTGACCGTCGCAGTATTTCCGCTACGTCCAAGCGCGCTGTTCCACGCGGCAAGTAGCCGGAAATCTTCCTCCGTACCGTAATAATAGGTCTTGGGAAGGTCTGTTTTGTTGATTATTGTCGTGCCGTCGATCTTCGTTAGGTTGCCGCCCTCCGGCTTGTAGTCTTTTTCGCTCTCGCTGGCGGCATAGTAGAGCGTGTCGCTGTTACCGCTGACCGTTATGGTCACGGTATCGCTCGTCACTTCATAAGTATAGTCGTTCTCCACATTGAGTGTGGTCTCGCCCGCACTGACTACCGCCGTGCAGTCCGGGAAAACCGGCTGCATGGTAATGGTCTTGGGGGGATCGATCAGCGTCGGGTACTCCGCGCCCTCTGTCCACGACCACACCTTTCCCGTAACGGGGGCGGCAGTTTTCAGCGTCTCGAGCTTGGCTGCCGTCATGGGGTCAGCAGACGAAATCATAACGCAGTTGGTAGCAGTGCCGCCGCACACATCATCTGCGCCACTTCCTACTCCCTTAAAATACCAGCAGTTTTTAACGGTACCCACGCCCATACCGCCGGTCAAACCATAAACACTCACTGAACCATCCGATGAGCCTGTCACTGTTCCGTAGAACCCACAGTTCTGTATGCAACCGTCATTGTAGGCGGCAACACCGGCAGCTTCTGCCCCAGTCCCGGATGCCTCATCGCCACCTGTGACACTACCTTTCACGATGAGATTCTGCACCACTGCGCTCGTGCTAATTTGGCCGAACAGACCCGGAAAATATGTGTCGGGAACGTTCAATCCGCTAACGGTATATCCGTCCCCGTTAAACGTGCCAGAGAAGGCAAGTTCAGCGTCAAAGCCATTTTCATTTCCAATCGGCGTCCACGCCTGATTATTCAGATCAATATCCGCCGTCAGCACGATGGTCTTGCCGGAAAAGTTGTTTCCATCGTTTACCAGCTGCGCCAAATATACCAGCTCCTTGCCAGTCGATATTTGATAGGGAGCATCGCCGGCGGTATACCACTTACCTGCTTCAAAATCCTCCTCAGTTCCATAATACAGGATGGTTTTCTCTGCGTTCCCTATGGGTACCGATACCCCGCTCGTTGTGAGCTGAATCTGTCCGTCTGCGTTTGCCGCATTGGTACGAACATAAACATTTTCCCCGCTGTAGCCGCTGTCAAGCAGTAGCGTGACAGTGTTGACCCCGTTCTCGAGGAGATATACGCCGCTCTCTCCCGTGAGGCCGGACACAGCCACCTTGGCTGTGCAGCTATTCAGATAGGGCTTCAGCGTCATCGAGCGGGATACATTGCTCACCAGCGTCGGATACGCATCGCCCTCTTTCCACGACCACACCTTCCCTGTATCGGGCGCGTTGGTTTGCAGCGTTGCCAGCTTGGCTGCTGCCATCGCACCAGAGGACGAAATCACAACGCAGTTGGTAGCGGTGCAAACACTTACCTTTGAAACAGAAGAGCTTTCATCGGTCATATAGTACCAGCAGTTCAGAACCTTGCCATAGCCACCACCAGCTACACCGCCAGCGTCAAGCCCAATCTCATCGTTCACGCTACCATAAAAGCCGCAGTTTTGGACAGTGCCGTTATTATCGCACACAACACCGCCTGCTTCCCCATAATCACCACCATCTGCTTCATCGCCGACTGTAACGCTGCCCTTTACTATGAGATTTTGTACCGTGCCGAATATACAGCCAAATAAACCGGGAGCATTTGCGTCGGGAACATTCAGCCCGCTGATGGTATATCCATCCCCATCAAACGTGCCGAAAAAGGCGAAAGAATTGTCGCCATTTCCAATCGGCGTCCACGCCTGATTATTCAGATCAATATCCGCCGTCAGTTTGATGGTCTTGCGGGAGAAATTCACCGCGTCAATCGAGTTGTTGTCCGCGTCCTTTGCCGTGCCGTTCACCAACGCGGCCAGTCCCGCCAACTCTGCGGCGGTGCCGATAGAAAATTCGGTCGCGTCTTTGTTATTTTCGTACCAGCTGGTGTCGTCCGTGCCATCCCACACATCCGTGCCATTCTCATCATTCAGCAGAGAGATGTCGTCCTCACCGTTATTCTCGTCCTCGGTGGGCTGCTCGTCCTTGTTCTCCTCGTCCTTGTTCTCCCCATCGGGGGCCTCGTCCTTCTTATCCTCATCGGGCTTGTTGGCGTCGTCGCCCTCACCCTCGCCGGGGTTCTTGTCCTCATCACCGGGGTTGGTAGGCTGTTCATCCTTGCCGTCCTCGTCCTCGGTGTTCTTGTCCTCATTGTTCTCGCTGTCCTCGCCGGGGGCGGGATCAGCCGGGTTCGCGTTGCCCTCGATGATGGCCGTACCGCTGCCGCCCACCACCTCCGTGGCAAAGGCCGCGGGGGTCACCAGCGTCAGCGTGAGCACCAGGCTCATCAGCAGGCTCACGATGCGCCGAGACACATTGCTTGTCCGTTTCTTCATGTGATTTACTCCTCTCTCTGTTGAACGTATCTATGTAAAAACTATTTAGTTACTGCCCTTCGGCATCACCACATACAGCTTCCCGGTCTCCGGGTCCTCGTACACCGTGCCCTTCTGCTCGAAGCTGCTGGAGGACTGGATATCCTGCTCCAGCTCTTCGGCGTTGTCCAGCTCCTTCATCTGCTCCCGCTGCAGGATCTCCACCCGCGTCTTGCTGAGATCCACGTTCCAGTTCAGTATGACCGCCGCCATCAGCCCGCAGGCGAACACCAGCATCACGTCCGACAGGTTCGCCAGCCCGGACATGGCGTCCACCTCCTCCGTCACCCGGCGGCGGGAGGAAAACTTACCCTTCAACATCGCTCGTGACCTCCTCCAAAACTGCCTCCATCAGCGTTTCCAGCGACACCATGTCGTCGTTGTACCACCGCTTGCGGATGTGGGAGATGACGCTGGCCACCGCCGCGCTGATGACGCCGGCGATGGTGGTGTCGAATGCCACGTTCATGGACTCCGACAGCGTCACCGTGTCGCCCTGTCCCAGCGCCACGATGCCGGGGCCCAGGGGTATCAGCGTGCCCAGCAGGCCGAACATGGGGCCCAGCTTGGCGATCATGTCCGTGATGGAGGTGGTGCGGGCGTTCCGCGCTTCCTCCGTGGCCAGCAGGCGCTCCGCCAATGCCGTCAGGGTGTCCTTGGGCAGGTTGCGGCTCTCTGCCAGCTCCAGCAGGGCCTTCTTCTGCCGCCGCAGCAGGCCGCTGTTTTCAATCAGCTCCGCAAGGCCGTCCGCGCCCGCCGCGTGTACGTCGCGCAGCAGTTGGGGGACGTTACACTTATGCTTGCGGCGCTCCGCGATGTACTCAACCACGATGTCGCCGATCTGCCAGACCGCCCCAGCCATCAGAATTATCAGTATAATGAGGCAGGGGATCATCAGCGCCTGGGCGATGGTATGCAGTATTTCACTCAAAGAGATCATGTGTGTTTGCTCCTATTCCTGTTTCTCGCCCCGCAGATGGGGCGTATTTTTCCCGTTACCTGCCCCGCAGGGGCGGGTAACATATTTGCTTTTGTATGTGGTTTTGGTCTTGCCGTTCAACAAAGAGAGGAGGTGGGAGGGGCGGCTTTTCCCCTCCCACCCTTATGGAAAGCTGACAGTCTCCGTTCAGACCGTCATGGCTTGACAAGGGTAACTCAGCAGGTTTCCTCCTGCTCCGCAGCCTCGGTCACTTCTTTCGCCGCTTTGCGCCTCACGGCCCTTTCGTGCATTCGCTGGCCGCGGCGCAGATCCTTTTCCGTCTGCCTCTGCCGCTTCTTCTCCTTGCGTTCGGAAAGAAACAGCGGCAGCAGCTTTTCTTTTTCCATGCGGTAACGCAGTGTGTTGTTAAGTTTAGGTGTGGTTTTTGGCCGGGGCAATCCTGCGGCTGTCATGGCATTATCCCAGCTGCCGAATCGCTGCTCGATAAACGCACCACCGTCGATCTCTGTGGGGCTGGGACTATGCCCCAGCGCAGCGGCACATACATTTAGATACTGCGTTAGGGCCGCACGAGTCACCCCGGCATTGTTCTCGGCGAACGCTGCATCCCGCGCTGTCAGCGAGGCTTTAGCTCGTTCGGCGACCTGACCATTTAACCAATTTTGATAGTCAAATCGTTGGCGTGGATCTCTGTTTGACATATTTTCCCCCTCAATAATGACAAATGCCGCCTCTTTCAGCTAAACTGAAAAAAGCGGCAAGCACCCAAAATAGAAGTGCGTAAACAAACTATGATAGCTGTCACAACAAGCACTCCTGTCACAACGCGTGGAGAATCCGCCCACCGCTAATGGCCCTAATCATACAAGTCTCCCGCCTCGCGCCACGGAGCTGCTGCTCCTCGTTTGCTACCTACCTTCTCAAGGGGCATCCCTCAATGGCGGACTTTCGTCCAACAGCTACTGCTGTTTTGGTGCATTCTTGCGCCCACGGTGCCGTTCGCGTGGGATTATTATTCCCGTTCCTTTTATGCAATTACCTGACCGCGCACAGAACGCAGTTCGGATAACCGCTGTAAGACATCCCAGGGCCTATGAAGTTTTTATGTGTATCAGCAGGGTATATTAAGGCATAATACAGAAATGTAATGGCCTTCCTGCCGCACTTCCGCAAAGTAAACTAACTTTGCGGAACTTGCAGCTCATAAACGTTGCATGAGCGCACTACCCATCAGTTGTGTTGGTATAAACGTTTCTTGTACAGGTAAAAAGCAGATGTTTTGTACGGCCTGTGACTTATGGGCTAATGATGGGTGATGGTACAGATTCAAAGTCGTCTTAATATCTGAGTGTCCGAGCATTTCGCTCACACTTTTCACATCTATTCCCCGTTCAACACAGCGAGTTGCATAGGTGTGGCGCAGAATGTGAAAATTTCGATAGTGAACTCCGCATTCCTTCAAAAACAGCTTGTACTGGTATTGACAGGTACGAGGGGCCATAGGTGCGTCCGTGCCTGTCATCAAAAAACTATCTATTGAATTAGAAAGACGCACTTGTTTCAGCAACGCTAACATATCTGCAGGAATGGGTATCCGTCGTAGGGATGATAAACTTTTAGGGGGCTGGATCACCAGTTTGCCTACTCCATCTACGGTCAATCTCTGTAC
>ERZ779922.2586-NODE-2586-length-10419-cov-2.487071_pt1 | contig 10419 bp, 8 predicted proteins | sample MGYA00511544_ERZ779922 | MGnify/ENA primary metagenome ERZ779922 (study PRJEB29588, sample SAMEA2154516) | human gut metagenome | biome: human gut; feature: human-associated habitat; material: faeces | place: Denmark | collected 2008/2010 ... | reverse complement strand
TTGAAACGAGCCGTGGAACTTGGTTATGATTCCAAAGAGGCCGAGCGTTTATTGGAAGAGGAATAGAATCCTTTTTATATTTTTCAGGGACAAGAATAAAGAGAGATTTTTATTCGTTTTGTTGTACCGGCAAAAGAAAATATATACCTTTGTTGTATGATTGGATTGGTACGCCATATTGAGTATTTATTGTTGCATAACGATGATGTTTTTATACCCGGTTTGGGTCGTTTTACAGTTCTCTGTGACGAAGCGAAGATACAATCGGGCGGTACATCGTTTCTCCCACCTGTGAGAAAAGTCGCATTTGAATCCGTTGCGACGGGAGATTCCGGGTTATTGGTTCGTTCGGTTATGCGTGCCGGTTTTATTTCTTGGGACGAGGCTGTTGAGGCTATTGCCGAAGAGGTCGAATCTGTTTATAAACACTTGGAGCAAGGTGGCGATTATGGTTTCGGGCGGTTGGGACGATTGGTCTTAGTCGATGGTAACGTGTGTTTTCAGCCACAGGAAAATAATTCTATCGAGAATCCCCGCTTCGGTTTCACCCCATTGGAAATAACTCCTCGTGAGGAAGATGTGGAAGATAGGGAGATACCGACGGTTGAAGCCGAAAAAGTTCGTGACCGTGTATATATATCGTTTCATCGTCGTACGGTGCGTGCGGCAGCAGTAGCAGCGGCAATAATTGTGTTTTTATTAATGCTTTCTAAGCCAATCAATACACCCGATACCACTGCCAATTATGCCGGATTATTGTCTGCCGAGTTATTCGGTCAGGCGGATACTACGACCGACGAAGCTGTCGTTAATGATTTTGAATCCGTTTTGGGAATCGATGAAATGCCCGATACGATTGCCGCCGGGGAAGAAAATGTTTTGGAAACCGCTGTACACGATATCGAAACAGCGAGAAATACCTACTATATTATAGTGGCTTCGCTTCCGTCAAAACAGATGGCCGAGAAGCAAATCGAGTGTTTTCACCGACAGGGCGTTTCTGCCGATTTACAGATTTATGAGACGGCACGTAAATCACGACTCTATGTAGCATCGTTCGATGATTTTGATGAAGCTCGTCGATACCATTCTCATTTGGTACAGGAGCAGCCTCTTTTTGCGAATGCATGGATTATGAGGGCGGGAAACTAAGAGAGCCTTTGGGTTACCTCGGGAGAAAAATCTTGTTTTAGTTTCGAATTACCGGATAAGAATGCTTAGTAAAAATCAAATTAAACGCATACAATCGTTAGCTCGAAAGAAAGGACGGAGAGAGGAGGGCTGTTTTATTGCCGAAGGTAATAAACTCGTGGAAGACACACTGTCGGTTTTCGAGTGTGATTTGATATTGGCTACTCCGTCTTGGATTGTTTCGCACGCTCACAAATCGTTGCCTAAGATACAGGAAGTCGATGAACAAGAGATGTCGAAAGTCTCTCAGCTTGTTACGCCGCCCGATGTTTTGGCTGTATATCGCATACCCGAATATCATTTAAATATCGAGACTCTGAAAAAGGAGTTGGTGTTGGCTTTGGATACGGTGCAAGATCCCGGCAATTTGGGTACTATCGTTCGCTTGGCCGATTGGTTCGGTATTCGCCATATCGTTTGTTCTCCCGATACCGCCGATCTTTATAACCCTAAGGTTGTGCAAGCCACTATGGGGGCATTAGCTCGGGTAAAAGTTTATTATAGGTCGTTACCCGATTTTCTCTCTCAGGTGGATTCGTCGGTCGTGTATGGTACATTTCTCGATGGGGAGGATATTTATCATACCTCTTTGACGAAATCGGGGGTAATTGTGATGGGGAACGAGGGAAATGGTATATCGGCCAAATTGGAACCTTATATTGGGAAACGGCTGTATATTCCTAATTATCCGGTTGGGCAGCCTACTTCCGAGTCGCTCAATGTGGCGGTTGCAGCAGCGATTACATGTGCTGAGTTTCGTAGGAGGCAAATAGTATAAATAGTATGGCAAAGACAAAATCGGTTTACTTTTGCAATAACTGTGGGGCAGAGTCGCCCAAGTGGATAGGACGTTGTCCCGTTTGCGGCGAGTGGAATACCTATGTGGAAGAGGTCGTGAGCACGAAATCCGCGGCCGGTGGTCGGGGCGAGTTCGGCACGATGGAACAGAGTAAAGTACGTCCGCAACGGATAGACGATATTCAGATTACGGAAGAGTCGCGAATCGATTTGGGAAACGGCGAATTGAACCGAGTATTGGGTGGTGGTCTTGTGCGGGGATCATTGGTGCTGATAGGCGGTGAGCCCGGTATCGGTAAATCGACGTTGATTTTACAAACCGTACTTGCTCTAAAAGGACAGAAGATATTATATGTATCGGGGGAGGAAAGCGCAAGGCAATTGAAATTGAGAGCCGAGCGAATAGGAGGGAACGCACCCGACTGTTATATCGTGTGCGAGACATCGCTCGAAGATATATTCGTGCATATTCGTAATGTTACTCCCGATATTGTAGTTATCGACTCCATACAGACGATTGCTACCAGTGCGATGGAGTCTTCACCGGGTAGTGTGGGACAGGTGAGGGAATGCGCCGCCTCGTTACTCAAATTTGCGAAACAGACCAATACGCCGGTTCTTCTCGTAGGCCACATTAACAAAGAAGGCAGTATTGCCGGGCCGAAGGTGTTGGAGCATATTGTCGATACAGTATTGCAGTTCGAGGGGGATAGACACTATCTATACCGTATTCTCCGCTCGATAAAAAATCGGTTCGGAAGCACTTCTGAATTGGGTATTTACGAGATGAGGCAAAACGGGTTACGTGAGGTGAGCAACCCGTCGGAAATGTTGTTGACTCAAAATCACGAAGGTTTGAGCGGTGTTGCCATTGCTGTCACGATAGAGGGCATACGCCCTTTCCTCATTGAGACACAGGCGTTGGTCAGTACGGCTGCTTACGGTACGCCGCAACGATCGGCGACAGGATTCGACCTGCGGCGCATGAATATGTTACTTGCCGTTTTGGAAAAGAGGGTCGGGTTCAAATTAGCACAAAAAGATGTTTTCCTCAATATAGCCGGAGGCATAAAAGTCAATGACCCCGCGATGGATTTGGCCGTAATCAGTGCGATACTTTCTTCCAATATGGATATGGCGATTGAGGCAGGAACCTGTATGACCGGCGAGGTTGGGCTTTCGGGAGAGATACGCCCGGTCAATCGGGTAGAGCAACGCATTCTTGAAGCCGAAAAATTAGGTTTTAAACGTATGTTCATACCGCAAAATAATCTGAAAGGCTTTGATACTTCCCGATTGGCGATAGAATTAGTTTCCGTGCGTAAAGTAGAGGAGGCCTTTCGGCAACTTTTCGGGTAAATAGGATATAGAGAATATGATTCGAGAATTGCAGTTAAGAATTCTGCCCGAACAAGCAGCTTCGGAACAAAGCATAGCAGTATATGTGGCTCGGGAGCAGAGTATGGATATACGGTCGATAAAGTCTGTGAGGGTATTGAAACGCTCGATAGATGCCCGTCAGCGTACGGTCATGGTGAATTTGAAAGTGCGGGTATACATCGACGAATTCCCGCAAGATGACGAGTTCCCCCGTATCGAGTATGGCGATGTTTCGAGTAAGCCTCGGGCGATTGTCGTGGGGGCAGGGCCAGCGGGGCTTTTTGCGGCATTGCGTCTGATTGAGTTAGGTATTTGTCCGGTCGTTGTCGAACGGGGAAAAAACGTGCATGACCGTCGCAAGGATATAGCTCTTATCAGTCGGGAACAGAGAGTCGACCCGGAGTCGAATTATAGTTTTGGAGAGGGGGGAGCCGGAGCGTTTTCCGACGGTAAACTCTATACTCGCAGTAAGAAGCGGGGAAGTGTCGAGCGTATTCTTCAAATTTTTTGTCAGCACGGGGCATCGGTTTCAATCCTTTCTGATGCCCACCCTCACATCGGGACCGACAAGTTGCCGAGGGTAATCGAGCGCATGAGGAATCGTATTATCGAATCGGGTGGTGAGGTACATTTCGAGACCCGAATGGAGCGTTTGATTATCGATGGCGATGAGGTGTGTGGAATCGTTACAGCCGATGGTCGTGAATTTACCGGCCCTGTTATTTTGGCAACGGGGCATTCGGCTCGCGATGTTTATTATATGTTGCACGAGAACGGGGTGGAGTTGGAATCCAAAGGTATTGCCGTAGGTGTGAGATTGGAACACCCGCAACAGTTGATAGATTCCATTCAATACCACAATCCCGAAGGTCGGGGGAAATATCTTCCGGCTGCCGAATATAGCTTTGTCACGCAGGTGAAAGGGCGAGGTGTCTATTCGTTCTGCATGTGCCCCGGCGGATTTGTAGTCCCGGCAGCCAGTGGTCCCGAACAAATTGTTGTAAACGGTATGTCCCCGTCGAATAGGGGTTCGGTATGGGCCAATTCGGGTATGGTTGTGGAGTTGCAGCCGGAGGATTTCGGAGCCCGGTTTTCTATGTTTGGAGTTTTGGCGGGGATAAAATTTCAGGAGGATCTCGAACGGCAGTGCTATTTGAACGGGAACTGCAAACAGACGGCTCCTGCCCAACGCATGACCGATTTTGTCAATCGTCGCAATTCGTTCGATTTGCCTCGCTCCTCTTATTCACCGGGACTCATCGCTTCGCCGTTGCATTTCTGGTTACCCGATTTTATCGCCGCCCGGTTGCAGGAAGGATTCAAATATTTTGGGAAAGTATCTCATGGATTCCTCACCCGGGAAGCCGTGATGATAGGGGTGGAAACTCGCACCTCTTCTCCTGTACGAATACCACGTGATAGAGAGTCGATGACTCATATTCGTTTGCGGGGATTTTACCCATGCGGCGAGGGAGCTGGTTATGCGGGAGGAATTGTTTCGGCTGCTATCGATGGGGAACGTTGTGCCGAAGCTCTGGCTATGCAAATTAAACAATCGTCGTCTTTCGATTGTTCTGTTTAAAACGAATATATGAGGCTGATTTATCTTTTTCATAGCGGGTTTTTGATCGAAGCCGAGGATTTTTCAATCATATTCGATTATTATCGAGGAGGTGAAAATATCATAGAGAAGGCTTTGCGTAGGCGGCAGCCTATGTATGTTTTGGTATCCCACGAACATCGCGACCATTATAATCCCGAAATACTGACTTGGAAAAATTTGAAAAACAATATACATTATATTTTCCCTTGCGAAATGTCCTCGTTGGACGAGCTTTCGGGGTTGCCGAATATCGTGTATCTCGATCGAGGAGAAAGTTATGAAGATGACCGATTACGGGTGAATGCATTCGGCTCCACCGATATGGGGGTGTCCTATTTGGTAACGGCCGAGGGTAAAACAATTTTTCATGCTGGGGATTTAAACAATTGGCATTGGCGTGACGAGTCTACCGAAGAAGAGGTGCGGGAAGCTGAAACTGCTTATTTATCGGAATTGTATTATATGAAGCGGACTATTAAGTCTATCGATGTGGCGATGTTTCCGGTCGATGCCCGATTGGGAAAGGATTATATGAGAGGTGCAGAGCAGTTTGTCGGGGAATTTAATGTAGGTATGTTTGTCCCTATGCACTTTTATCCGGCAGTGCGTAAAGCCGAATCCTTTGCTCCGATAGCGAAGCGATACGGTACAGAATTTGTTTTATTAAGTAGTACGGGAGATTCAGTAATTATATAATAAATGCTTATAAATCATGGAGGTAAAAGCAAAATTCGACCATTTTAATGTGAATGTGACAGATTTAAATCGCAGTATAGAATTTTATTCGAAGGCATTAGGTTTTACCGAAGAAAAGAGGCTGCCGATGGTTCTTTTGTATTGGTGTATCTTACCGATGGAGTTTCTCCGTTTTTGTTGGAACTCACTTGGCTGAGAGACCATAAAGATGCATACGAGTTAGGCGAAAACGAAAGTCACTTGTGTGTGCGGGTATCGGGCGATTATAATAAAGTGAGAGCCTATCATAAAGAAATGGGATGCGTATGCTTTGAGAATGAAGTTATGGGACTCTATTTTATTCACGATCCGGACGACTATTGGATTGAGATACTTCCAGCCAAAGAGGGTATTGCTTTATAAATAGTGAAAAGCTGCATTTCTTGACGTAAGGATGCAGCTTTTTTTTAATTGAGTTGATAGAATGGCAAAAAGATTTTACCTTTGTAACATTCCATTACATAAGATGGTATGGAAATTTGTTCGATTGGATAAATAGCTTAGATGAATCGGGTAATTGATTTTCATTGAAGTTAGTTTGTCAAGACCATGAATTTACATAAGAGTTTGGTATGATCACATTTTGCATTGCTTTGTTGCTGTTAGTTGCCGGATACTTCGTTTACGGTGCTTTGGTTGAAAAAGTTTTTGGGGTTAATCCGGGGAGGCAGACACCTGCCTATACCTCGACAGACGGTATCGATTATATTCCTATGCCGACATGGAAAGTTTTTCTCATACAATTTTTGAATATAGCTGGGTTGGGGCCTATTTTCGGAGCCATTATGGGTATCCTTTACGGGCCTTCGGCCTATTTGTGGATTGTGTTCGGGACTATATTCGGTGGAGCTGTGCATGATTATCTGTCGGGTATGCTTTCGGTTCGTCGGAATGGGGCTAGCCTGCCCGAGTTGGTCGGCGATGAACTGGGGTCGGGAGTTAAGCAAGTCATGCGGATTTTCTCTCTGCTTTTAATGATATTGGTAGGGGCTGTGTTTGTCGTAAATCCGGCTAATCTACTCGATTTACTTACGGGGGAAAATACGACCACGGCCATGTGGATTGCTATTATATTCGGGTATTATATATTGGCTACGTTGCTTCCTATCGATAAACTGATAGGGCGGCTTTATCCTTTATTTGGATTTGCTTTGCTGTTTATGGCGATCGGGATTATGATATCTTTGTTTTTGCGTCCAGACAGTTTACCGGAATTTCACGAAGCGATAGGTTATACACGACCGGACTCTGATGTAAATCCCATATTTCCTATGATGTTTATTTCGATAGCTTGTGGTGCTATTTCTGGTTTTCATGCTACACAATCTCCGATGATGGCTCGTTGTCTGAAAAATGAAAAAATGGGACGTCGGGTATTCTATGGGGCAATGGTTGTCGAGGGTATCGTCGCTTTAATTTGGGCGGCTGCGGCGATTGCCTTTTTCAATGGGTCATTCGATGCACTTTCTGAGTTCTTGAAAGGGAAAACTCCGGCTATTTTAGTCAATGATATATCGGTGGGCTGGTTAGGAACTTTCGGTGGAATTTTGGCTATGCTCGGTGTCATTGCGGCGCCGATAACCTCGGGCGATACTGCGCTCCGGTCGGCGCGTTTGATTGCTGCCGATTTTTTGCATATTCCTCAAAAGAAAATCCGAAATAGACTATTGGTTTCTATTCCGATTTTTATTCTTGCATGGCTCGTGATGATGATCGATTTCGAAGTGCTTTGGCGCTATTTTGCGTGGTGTAATCAAACTTTGGCTGTGTTTACATTGTGGGCATTGACTGTTTGGTTGGCTAGGGAACATAAGTGTTATTGGCTCACTTTGATTCCGGCGCTGTTTATGACGATGGTGACGGTTACTTACATATTTTTTGCTCAGGAAGGGTTTCGATTGTCCTATTCGGTTTCGCTGGGCATAGCCGTCTTCGTTACGTTGTTATTGTCATTTTTGTTTATCCGGTTTCTCCGTACTCTATCGAAGAGGGGGGCTATAAAGAAATAATCGATTAGTGTCGTTATGAATAATTTGACTAACTATCATTCTCATTGCGATTTTTGTGATGGGCATGCCCCTATGGAACTTTTTGTACGGGAGGCTGTGAAAGAAGGGTTTTCTTCATACGGTGTTTCCTCTCATGCTCCATTTCCGATACAGAATGGTTGTAATATGCAAAAAGAGAAAATGACGGCCTATTTGGAAGAATTTCGTCGTTTGAAGCAACTGTATTCCTCCGAGATAGATTTATATATAGGTCTTGAAATAGATTTCTTAGACGATTCGTTCAATCCTTCTATCGACTATTTTCAATCCCTTCCTCTCGATTATCGTATCGGGTCTGTACACTATATCGTTGCGCCCGACGGTACGCCTGTCGATACAGATGGATCACCGGAACGATTTCGGAACTATGTGGATACGTATTTCGATGGAGATGTTAAAGAGGTAGTTCACCGATTTTATCGTAGTTCCTTTCGTATGATCGAGCTGGGGGGCTTCGACTTTTTGGGACATTTGGATAAGATAGGGTTGAATGCCTCTCTCTATTGTCCGGGATTGGATCGTGAATCGTGGTATAAAAAATGGGTGACAGACTATCTTGAAGAAGTCGCTTCTCGAAATTTATTGGTCGAAGTCAATACGAAGGCTTGGGAGACTCGTGGTCGTTTTTATCCGAATTATGATTATTTCGAGTTGATGAATGATTTGGGAATTCGGGTAGTCGTTAATTCGGATGCCCATTATCCCGAGAAAATAAATGCCGGTCGGATAGAGGCTTTGCGCGCTTTGGCACAAGCCGGGTACACCAATGTCTGGCAATTTTGTAAAGGTAATTGGGTCGACGTTCCTGTTGAGTATTAAATCCCGTTCGCTCCCTTTCTGTAATAATGTAATTGTTTCTTTCTTAGTTACAGCTTTTTTTGTATCTTCGTGCCGATTTTTACGCAAAGATTATTTAAGAAATATATGGGCAAGAAATTCACCGAATATTCTCGTTTCGACCTCTCGGAAATCAATAAGGAGGTTTTGAATCAATGGGATAAGCAAGATCTTTTTCATCAAAGTTTGGAAACGCGCGAAGGGTGTCCTTCATTCGTATTTTACGAAGGTCCGCCTTCGGCCAATGGTATGCCGGGCATTCACCATGTGATGGCTCGTTCCATTAAAGATATATTCTGCCGGTACAAAACCATGAAGGGATTTCATGTGAAGCGTAAAGCCGGGTGGGATACCCATGGATTGCCCGTTGAACTTGGGGTTGAAAAGGCTTTGGGTATCACCAAAGAAGACATCGGTAAAACCATTTCTGTGGCCGATTATAATGCGACTTGTCGTAAAGACGTAATGAAATTTACCCGCGAATGGGAAGACTTGACACACCGTATGGGGTATTGGGTAGATATGAAGAACCCCTATATCACGTATGACAATCGTTATATCGAGACTTTGTGGTGGCTGCTCAAACAGTTGTATAATAAAAATTATCTTTATAAAGGATATACTATTCAACCTTATTCTCCGGCAGCAGGTACGGGATTGAGTTCACATGAGTTGAACCAACCCGGTTGTTATCGCGATGTTAAGGACACGACTTGTATAGCGCAATTCAAGGTTAAGAATCCGCGTACGGAAATGACCGCTTTCGGAGAACCCTATTTCTTGGCATGGACCACTACTCCGTGGACGTTGCCTTCCAATACGGCTCTTTGCGTAGGCCCGAATATCGATTACAATCTTGTACAGAGCTATAATCCTTATACCGGTGTACCCATTAGTGTAATAGTGGCGAAAGTTCTCGTGCGGACTCTATTCAATCCGAAAGCCGAGGGGCTTTCGTTGGAAGATTACAAGCCCGGAGACAAACTCATTCCGTGGAAAGTCGTTGCAGAATATAAAGGTAACGATTTGGCCGGAATGGAGTATGAACAACTGTTGCCGTGGGTAAATCCGGGAGAAGGAGCTTTCCGGGTTATTACCGGTGATTTCGTGACAACCGAAGAAGGTACAACCGGTATCGTGCATATTGCGCCCACATTCGGTGCAGACGACGATCGTGTAGCTAAGGCCAACGGTATTCCTCCTTTGATGATGCTCGATAAAGACGGCAATCGCCGTCCTATGGTCGATATGACCGGTAAATTCTATCTGATAGAAGACCTCGATCCTGATTTCGTTAAGCAGAACATAGATGTGGAGGCTTATAGCGAATATGCCGGCCGTTATGTGAAAAATGCTTATGATGCCGCACTTACTGCCGATGATGCCACGCTCGATATCGATATTTGCGTTTTGTTGAAGCAAACAAACAAAGTATTTAAAATCGAGAAACACGTGCATAGTTATCCGCACTGTTGGCGTACCGATAAGCCTGTGCTTTATTATCCGCTCGATAGTTGGTTCATTCGTACGACGGCTTGCCGTGATCGCATGATAGAACTCAACAACACGATAAATTGGAAACCGCAGTCTACTGGGGCGGGACGTTTCGGGAAGTGGCTCGAAAATTTGCAAGATTGGAATCTTTCCCGTAGTCGTTATTGGGGAACTCCGTTACCTATTTGGCGTACCGAAGACGGGAGTGAAGAGATTTGTATTGGTTCGGTCGAAGAATTGTATAAGAACTCGGACTACCTCTCGCTGCATATCCCCGCGACGGAGCAGACCAAAGGCTCGATCGGCTACGACCTGATGATGTCGATGCCCAAG
>ERZ779922.2582-NODE-2582-length-10441-cov-2.620162_pt1 | contig 10441 bp, 8 predicted proteins | sample MGYA00511544_ERZ779922 | MGnify/ENA primary metagenome ERZ779922 (study PRJEB29588, sample SAMEA2154516) | human gut metagenome | biome: human gut; feature: human-associated habitat; material: faeces | place: Denmark | collected 2008/2010 ... | reverse complement strand
AAAAAGAAAATCCATCCGTACTAAGACGGATGGATAAAGTATATTGTTTTGATTTTGTAAAATCAATCATTATTCCCAGTTACCAGCACCATTGTTAGGATTGTCAATAGAACCTACCATCAAACCTGAGTATCTGCCCAGTTTTTCATTAAGGTCTTTCAAATTGATAATTTCTTGTCTGTCAAGTCCGCCCAAGTAAGTTTCATATGGAGCTTTCACTTCAAACAAGTATACAGGAGCACCTGATTTAGCTGTGTCGTTTTTAACATTCATTTCAAAGATAGCACCGTTGCCATAAGGAATGTACTTCATTGAATCTGCATTGAAACCTTTTGGATAGATGGTGTCCATTACAGCTACCCACATGGTGTCACGCTTAAAGTTTTCAAGTCCGTTTTTCTTAACTTCATCATACTTGCCTGTTTTTTTAGCTTTGTTGATGATTGCCATTGCTTTCTTCTCAGTCAAGCCGCTTTCCAATTGGTCGTCTGTCAGCTGACCAACTTTCATAACGAAAGGTAATTTTTGATTTTTAACGAAATCAATCAGTGTGTCAAAATGTTCTGTGTACATTCCGTGATGAAGCGAACGGTATTCCTGTTGTGCTTTACGGATGTCGATCAAACGGGCAATGACAGCCTGCTCTCTTTCCTTTTTCGCTTTTTCAAAATTGATAGGACCCATAATACTGCTATAGCAAATGTAGATTAATGCAGCAGCACAGAGTACTAATACAATATTAAATACTGTTTTCATGATAAATTATGTTTTTAGTTGTTATATTCGCATCGCAAAAATAGAATAAATAAATTTAAATACGATAGTTCCGGGAACTTTTTTCTCGTACAAAAATGATAAATAACTATTTAGAAAGGCAAATTAAGGAAAATTTTCCTTATCAGCCAACTTTAGAGCAGGAAATTGCTGTAAAATCTCTTTCAGAGTTTCTGCTGTCCACACTGGCAGATGAAGTCTTTATCTTAAGAGGGTATGCTGGTACTGGTAAAACATCGTTGGTAGGGGCATTGGTGAAAACGATGGATCAGCTGCAGCAGAAATCTGTATTGTTGGCTCCTACAGGACGTGCGGCAAAAGTTTTTTCAGCGTATGCAGGACATCCGGCTTTTACTATTCATAAAAAAATATATAGACAACAATCTTTTTCTAATGAACTTAGTAACTTTTCGATCAATGACAATTTAGCTACCAATACATTGTTTATTGTCGACGAGGCTTCCATGATTTCAAACGAAGGACTGTCGGGCAGTATGTTTGGAACAGGACGTTTATTGGATGATTTGGTGCAATTTGTGTATTCGGGACAAGGTTGCCGACTCTTGTTGATGGGAGATACAGCACAGCTTCCCCCGGTAGGTGAGGAGTTGAGTCCTGCGCTTTTTGCTGATGCATTGAAAGGTTATGGACTTGAAGTACGTGAGATTGATCTTACCCAAGTGGTTCGCCAGGTGCAAGAATCCGGAATATTGTGGAATGCCACGCAGTTGAGGCAACTGATAGCGGAGGATGATTGTTATTCCTTACCTAAGATAAAAATAACAGGTTTTCCTGATATTAAACTGGTACCCGGAACTGAACTGATAGAAGAACTGACTAATTGTTACGATCATGATGGTATGGATGAAACGATTGTTGTCTGTCGATCTAATAAACGTGCGAACTTATATAATAATGGAATACGTGCACAAATTCTTTGGCGTGAAGATGAATTGAACACCGGAGATATGTTGATGATAGCCAAAAATAATTACTATTGGACAGAGAAATATAAGGAGATGGATTTTATCGCTAATGGAGAAATTGCAGTTGTCCGACGTGTTCGTCGAACTCGTGAAATATACGGTTTTCGTTTTGCCGAAGTTACTCTCCGCTTTCCTGACCAGAATGATTTTGAATTGGATGCGAATCTATTATTAGACACTTTACATTCGGACTCACCCGCATTGCCGAAAGAAGACAATGACCGATTGTTCTATACAGTACTTGAAGATTATATAGATATTCCAAACAAAAGAGACCGGATGAAAAAGATGAAAGCCGATCCGCATTACAATGCTTTGCAGGTGAAATATGCCTATGCAATAACCTGTCATAAAGCGCAAGGCGGACAATGGCAGAATGTATTTTTAGATCAGGGGTGTATGACGGATGAGTATTTGACTCCGGATTATTTCCGGTGGTTGTATACAGCTTTTACTCGGGCGACAAAAACATTGTATTTGGTGAATTATCCGAAAGAGCAGGTGGAATAATCATGTCATAGCATGAATCACAAAAAAATGGAAGGTTTTCTCATAGAAAACCTTCCAAAAGGGAGAGGAATATAAAAGGGAGTTTAGTATAAATCTGATACTTTTGTGAAAGAAAATGGTCCAACAGGATGCTTATCTCCACTTTTTAGGTTATTATTGTCTTCATTTGAATCAGAACACAAAGGTACGATCATTAATTTCTTATCTGCTATTATACTTGTACCATTTAGTCCATATATGGTGAAGTTCGTATTAGATCTTAGTAATGTACTTTTTAAGAATGTGTCTGTTTTCTTTATTGTTGCAATGTTGCTTCCAAAAGATTGATAACGCCCATAAAGAGTATAAGTTTTACCATTTTCATTATAAAGTTCTTGTCCTCCAGCTACTTCTAACCTACCAGTTTGGCTATTGTATTGCATTTCGAAAGGATAGTCTTCTATTAACTCTTTAACATCTCCCCAACCATAAACATTATAAGTATGTCCCTTTTCTTTGGGTTCTATTCTTATAGTAAATTCTTCAGCACCACCGAATTGCCAATAATTTCCTTCAGCAAACCAATAAAGGGATTCGAGAGGTTTTATTTTCCATGTTCCAATATATGAGTCATAATTTATTCGTTCGACTACCTTAGGTTCTGCAGACGTTTTATCATATGTTTTTCCACTCCATACAACTTCTTCTCCATATAGTTTTTTACCGACTTCATTCAAGCCAAAACTATAATCAATAGAAGGGAGTAAATTATAAAATACCATGGCCCCATATCCATTAGATACAACTTTACCAAGATTTGTTTCTAAGAAGCTAGTTGAAGTAAAATAATTTTCGTTTTTTTGTCCCCCATCGTTCACTATGAAATTTAGATTTACAGGGCAAGGACCATACATCTCTCTTGGGACTTTTACAGTATTCTCACGATTGGTAGCATAACTTCCATATGAACCATAATACGTATAATCTATCATATCTACTACCTTTTGGTTTTCTACTACTATATCACCCGTAACTCTTGTTGTGCCATTAAGAGGAGGTGTTCCAAATTCATACACTGTAATGAGTTTGTCAGGCATTAGTCGCCGACATTCATAAATTAGTCTTGCATAATTATCTCCAGATGGAGCGTCAAATCCTTTATAGGTGTTTTGTAGATTATGTTTTTTATAATCTGCCCATTCGTCATCAAAATCTACACCATCTAATCCATAAGTCTCTACATAATATTTGATTTCTTTAGCAACACTGATTGCTGTTTCTTTGGAAAGGTTTGCAAGACCTACTCCATTACTTCCAAACATACTTAAGCAGACTTTAATACCTTTTTCTTGTAATGGGCGGATTAATTTGTCTGCGTTTTGAAATATATATTTGATATCATCTCCACATTCCAAAAATACACGCCCGGCTTCCGAACCAGATGGTTGAAAATTAAGTTTTGCTGCAAATATATGTACCACATCGAAGAACGGTTTTCCGCTTTCTTTCATTGTATACTCTCCTGCATTTAGTATATTGTCACTTTTTACTTCTATATAGCAGAAATTCTTAACCAGTCCTTTGCTTATATCAGGTATTTGTCCTTTGGGCCTAATCAAATAGATATAATTTTGATATTTCTGTTCTAATACTGTATTTCCGTTTTTTAGCTCTACACTAATAGGGAGAGCGTAAGTAATTTTACTAGAGGTACTTCCTGCTACTAATTCTACTTCAACTTTTTCAGAAGTACGTTCGCCTGCTTCAATTGTGGTCTTTCCATTATTAGTGAAAGTTACATTTTCCTGTGGATACATTTCGTAGGAAGTTCCATTTACCGAATTATATGTATCAAGTATTTTGGAATCTATCTTAAACTGTACTTCTGTATTTTGTGTTGCAGCTTCTGTCAACTGAAAATAGACTTGAGTCTTAGCAGCTTTGTCACTGAAAACTTCAATTGTTGATAGTTCCCTTGCTCCTCCTGCTTTTTTAACTTAGCCATAAACGCCATAATCTTCGTATTTATCTGTATTAGGTACAGGTAATTCAATGTCATCATTGCAGGCATTAAAAAGACTTCCTGCCAATGATAATGTTGTGATTAATACTCCTAATTTTATATATTTAAAATTATTCATTGTTTTCTTTTTTTAGATTTGACATCTTTTATTTGCCTAATTCTACTTCTACCCATTCCAGATCTGTTAGAGCTGTTCCATCATTTCCGTTTTGGGTATAATCCTTGATGGCACCTCCTACTCCTTCATCAAATTTCCAATAAGCTATTAAACCTTCCGATGATGGGTCAACTGCATAGAAGTGGTCTTTCTCATTGATTTGTTCAGGAGTCAATACTTTATTCCATATACGGCATTCACTAATTTCACCACATAAGTATCGGTCGTCATTATAAGAGTAACCAATTCGGAAACTATATGGACTTTGTTCTGGAGTATCTGCAAATGGAGCACCTATATGAACGGTTCCTCCATCTCCTTCTATTCCTGCTTGTGTATTTTCATTTCTTACAAATTCTTCACCATTGACGTAAACGATGCAAGTTTTAGCATCTGCGTCGTAGGTCACTGCAAGGTGTATCCATACATCTGCTTCGATAAGTGGTCCTTTCACGCTTTTACCATCTATGCCTGGTGCTTGTAATCGGTTTGGCTCAATACCTACATCACCAATTCTTAGTAAAAAAGAACCTTCTATTCCCATTACAGTATTTAATGCACGGAATTCATGCGGTCGTATAAGAGCTTCCATTGATACTTTGCGTAAATTGTTGAGAGGCTCTGGATTTTTCCATTTAAAATAGACACAATTTTTAGTCATATTAGCTACCGTATTGATTAGTGCGGCACCTTTGAATACATAATATATTGTTCGTGCACTTTGGAGAATTCCAATGTTGGCATTATCCACTGTTACAGGTAATACATATTTTTGGTCACGATCTAACGATAGTAAATTCTCAAAAACAATTGTAATTTCACTGGATTGGACAGAACCTGCAGGAATGACAACCTCCGGTTCCGGTATTTTATAACAGTTTGTTGGCAATGCAATTGTCTGATCATAATAGCCTTCATTGTAAGTACTTACTAATGATGGATCTGCTGCTATGTGGATTGTAACATCTTCCGATTCTTGTTTAGCAATTGCTACCTTAAAACTACGCTGTTCACTGTCATTAGAACCTTTTAGGAATATGCTGTTAACTTTGATTGTATTATCTACAAATACATTGTTGTCAAAGTTTTCCATGTCATTGCAGCTTGTCAGAAAACCTGTGAGCAATGCCGCTGAAATCAGATATAAATTTACTCGTTTCATCTTTTTCTATTTTTTTGCTGCAGGGTTAATAATTTGTATAGCTTCTCTCACATATTGATAAGCATTGTTTACGTTATAATAGTCTCGTTCGATATTATAAATAGACAAACCTGCTTTCTCATAGTTGATAGCATCACCTGATACCCAGTAAGCTGCTTCTGTGAGTGCACGTTTTGCTCCATTGTCATATAATCCAGTAGTTTTATTATTAGGGTCAGTTGTGCTAACAGACACAATGAAGCTTCCAGGTACTCCTTCTTCCATGATTGCCATTTCTGCATTATAGGAAAGTTCGGTTACGGTTGTTACATTTGATGTGTTCAGGATAATGTGTCTGAATGACTCTAGTATCGTTTTATCTACTAGGTTTTGTGGCTTTCCTTCCAATGTAAATGTTTTATCTTTATGTTGTTCCATCCAAGTTTTGATAGGACTAAAGAAAGCATTTTGTATAGAGAGAAGTTCGTTTTTTTCTTCTTCCATCATATGTGAAGGGCTTTTGCCAATATATCCTATTATGAGTCCGTCGTAATTATATACGCTTGCCGGTTTCAAAGCTTCTTTTACAGCATCTTCCAAATAGGGTATAAAATCAGGTACTACGTAGTTCTCGTCTGCTTCTTGATTCGTTTTAACCATTTGATTGTATTCTTCCTCAATAGTATCGTAACTAATTGTATATACTATTTGGGTAGCCTTATTCGTACGGATATTTTCTATTTCTTTTTGTTCGAATTCTACCAGTCCGTCGGGATATATCAGGCTGACAATATCAATACTATCAGGTATATCGTTAAGATGATGTCCACGACTAAACGGTGTTTTTATACTATTATCAAAAGAAGCATATACGAATTTATGTTCTGAATCTTTGTATGTACGTAATTTCTGTAGATATTGTGCATATTGTTCAGAATTAATTTCTTTAACGTCAGGTTGATTGACCTTGATATTTTCAACGTCTGTCCAGTCATTGCAAGCAAGCAATGTGATACTTGCTATGCATACAGTTGCGATGTTTTTTATATTGTTTTTCATCATTTCAGTCTGCTTTTATTGTTCTATTCTTGGATTACAATCCCACCAAATACGAGAATGCATATAATCCCCACCTAGACTTGTTACTGCTTTTCTAATATTCTCACTATTAGTTTTGTATTCATCTTGTGGATAAGTCAGACGGCGCGGAAATTTTCCTTCTTCTATGTCTCCACCACTTTTATTTGATGCTGTACCCATTAACTTAGGATAACCTGTTCTACGGAACTCTGCCCAAGCTTCTAGCCCCAATGGAAAGTTTGCAATCCATTTTTGAGTGATAATGCGCTCAAGACTTTCTTCGAAGTTACCATCTTTCCATTGGACACTTATTGTACTTGGAGTACCACTGAAAGAATATGTTCCTAATGGGTCTTTATATGATTCTGGTGTGTTAGTGCTTACTAGGTAATCTTCTACATTCTTTGCTCCAAGCTGTTCGAAAGACAGACGTATGCCTGCTTCATAATATGCTTTTGGTGTTTTTTCTGTATCCCATCCTCTTAATGCGGCTTCTGCTCTCAAAAACATGACTTCTGCAGCATTCATCCACATGATAGGACTACTTACTTCTACTTTTACATTTGAGTAACATTGGCCTGTTTTGATAGGGTATTCATTACCTACGCGTAAGCCGTGGAATCCGTTTGTTATATTTTCAGATTCGTCAAATGTTGATGTAACGCCATAGATTTCGCGACGAGGGTCTTGATAGCCATTCATATAGGAGGATAAGTCTGCTGAAATCTTAGTTTCGCCTCCATTATAGCTATAGCATACCATATAAAATGGATTAATCGTTGCCGGCATGAAAGCATTATCACTATTTTCGGTCATTACTCCTAATTTGCCATTTGAGGTATCAATGGCTTCTTTTACCATTATTTCGGATTTTCCTTTATCAACATAGCATATACGCATAGCCATACGTAATTTCAGTGAATTAGCAAATTTAATCCATTTTTCGACATTTCCGGAGTAAACTTTATCAGCGTTGGCAGTCAGATTCTGGGTTCGGTTGATGGTCAATGTGTTGATGGCATCAGTCAGTTCATCAAACATTTTGTAATAGACTTCCTTTTCAGTATCGAATGGTGCTACTAATTTACCGTCTAGTCCTACTTGTGAATAGGGGATAGGACCATATGTGTCAGTTACACGAGACAATGCTGCAACTTTGATGATTTGAGCAATAGAAATAGGTATTACATCTTCTGTTGCCGATTTTACATCTTGCATATTTGCGTAAATATTGGGCATAACATCCAAGTATAGTTTACCTAACCATTCTTGTGAAGGATTGTAGTATGAAAATGAGTTACCCCATACTTGGGAATCTGCAAAATAACCACCCCAAGGACCACCGAGAAGACATTCTGTAAATTGATTCAAGTGTTCTTCTACAGGTACTACATAACTTTCCATTCCGATTAAAGCTGCACTTAGGTTGTAGCCGTCACGTCCCATCTCATCTTTTGTTACTTCATATGGATTGGTGTTATAATCTAGGTAGTTTCCTGTACAGGAGGTTAGTAACGTTGTTATAATTCCTCCTAACAAAATATGTTTTATAATAGAATTGTTCATATTAACCATATTCTTAATTAAAATTTAAATCTCACATTAAATCCCATACTGCGTGCACTTGGTACCATAAAGTTATCAATTCCTTGATAATAATTACCTGTAGAAGCTACTGATTCAGGATCGAATGGGGCTTTACAGTAGATCATCCATAAGTTACGTCCTACTAGAGATACTGTTACATCTGCAATTCCCCAAAGTTTACTTTTAGGAATAGTGTATCCGATGGACGCTTCTTGTAAGCGCAAATTTGTTGCGCTATATGTATAGTATTGTGGTAAGTTGCTTTGACCTCCAACTACAGAATACCATTTTTGTGCATCTAGCATATCACTGTTGTTTACAAGTACACCTCCAAACTCACGTGCTTTAGCTGTTGTCTCTGATACACCATAATAGTCCAAGTATGCTTGGGTTGCAGAGTAAACAATTCCGCCGATACGTGCGGATAACATGAAGCCAAAGTTAAAATTCTTATAAGTAAAGTCATTACGCCACGACATGTTACATTTGGGGAATACACTGCCCAATTTGATATCTTCAGCTTTAGTGTTGCTTATAACTTCTCCATTAGCATTTACAAATATATTTCCATTGTTATCTTGTTGAAGTTTGGCTGTTGAGTAGAGATCTCCCAAACTACCTCCTTTTTTCAACACGAAACGTGCATAGCCTAGTCCACCAACATCCAAGCGTTCCAAAGTTATTTTCTCATGAGTAATTGGATTTTCATAATTCTCCATTAATTCGAGTATTTCATTTTTATTGGCACTGAATGTAAAGTTAGAACTCCAACTGAAATTGTTATTCCAAGTGTTATGATAACCGAGTGATAATTCAATACCTTTATTACGTACACTACCTGTTTGCACGTACATGGTTGAATAGCCGGAAGACGGTGATATGCCCGGGTCAAATGTCTGATTATAAGTCTTGGTAGTATATAGTCCTAGGTCTAAACTAAAGTTCTTTAAGAATTTGGCAGTTATACCCAGTTCCCAAGAATCTGTTTTTTCAGGTTTCAAATCATACATTGGGTAGTTGGTTTTAGTTGTCCAAACTTTGTTTGTCTGGTCCCATTCATAAGTTAAAAAGTGGGCAAAAGGTAAACCTACTGATGCAAATGAAGCCCTTAATTTTAAGAAAGAAATCTGTTCTGGCATTGGAATGATTTCAGATAAAATAACAGAACCTCCAATAGACGGATAGAAGAATGCACTTTTTACTGAATTGGGACCAGCCAATTGTGATGGCCAATCGGTGCGTCCGGTTAGAGTCAGGTAATAAGTGCTTTTATAACCTAATTCTGCACTAGCGAATATCGATTGTGTCTGATCGTGATAACCATATTGGTAACGTCGTGTCTTTACATCATCTAATTGGAATACGTTGAATACATTTGGAATTCCACTGTTACTAATTGGACCTTCGTTTTGAAATACATCTTGTTTCATATCGGAGTATGAAGCACCGATATTAGCACTTAAACTGAAAGTTTCTCCGAAGTTCTTATTGACATTAACCATTATGTCGGCATAGGTTTGTTTATCTGTTGTCTTGAATATACCATACAGACCATTATTGGACTCTTCTGTTAATGTTTTGTTACTGGTAGCATATAGCTTTTTAGTGTAGTCAGTTGTCGAATTATCCATACGTACACGACCACTTACACTTAACCAATCCAAAATTTTATAATTCAGACTTGCGCTCAACATATAACGGTCTTTATCATTTTCACGTAAGTTGCGATAAGCGATCCAGTATGGATTTTGTCCGGTCATACCAGAAAACATACTTTCAGGCCAATACTGCGTGTTGATTTTACGGGTTACGTCGTAACGTTCGTACATTTTGATATCATTCCAATCATTACCTCGTGGAAATAAATAAGCAGTGACAAGAGGATTGGAATATGTGCCTTGATTGACCATATTACGGTCATTTTGTTTGATATAACTTGAACTGACATCTAATGTCATTTTATCTTGCAAGAAAGAAGTTGTATTGCGGAAAGTGAAATTATAACGATTATAATTATTATTAGGAATCATTCCTTTTGAGTTAACCGCACTTGCAGAGAAATAGGTTTGATTACGCTCTGTTCCAGTGGAAAGAGTTACACTTTCTGTCGTAACAACACCTGTTTGTAGGAAATCACTAATAGGATTATAACCCATATAATTGGAACTGTTTAATCTGTTTCCCCAGCTTTTTTCTACAGAACC
>ERZ779922.2579-NODE-2579-length-10455-cov-8.061923_pt1 | contig 10455 bp, 9 predicted proteins | sample MGYA00511544_ERZ779922 | MGnify/ENA primary metagenome ERZ779922 (study PRJEB29588, sample SAMEA2154516) | human gut metagenome | biome: human gut; feature: human-associated habitat; material: faeces | place: Denmark | collected 2008/2010 ... | reverse complement strand
CACTCTGGTGGGCTATGATGTGGAGGTCTCCCGCGCCATTGCCGAAAAGCTGGGCGTGGAGCCGGAGTATGTGGAGAGCGATTGGGACAGCCTGTTCGCCGGTCTGGACGCTGGACGCTTTGACATGGTCTGCAACGGCGTGGAGGTCACCGACGAGCGCGCCCTGACTTATGATTTCACCACCCCCTACGGTTACATCCACACCGCTCTGGCCGTCCGCAAGGACAACGACGAGATCAAGACCTTTGAGGACCTGAAGGGCAAGACCACTGCCAACAGCCTGGCTTCCACCTACATGGAGCTGGCCGAGAGCTACGGTGCCACCGTGCAGGGCATCGACACCCTGGAGGAAACCATCCAGCTGCTGGCTGCCGGACGCATTGATGCCACCCTGAATGCGGATGTCTCCTTCTACGATTACCTGAACGTCCATCCGGATGCCGACTTCAAGATCGTGGCCCAGACTGAGGATGCCTCCCACGTTGCCATCCCCCTGCGCAAGGGCGACAACAGCGCCACCCTGCTGGAAGCCGTCAATAACGCCATCGATGAGCTGCGCACCGACGGCACCCTGAAGGAGCTGGGCGAGAAGTACTTCGGTCAGGATATCTCCTCTGAGAACTGAGCTTTCCCCGAATACGCCAGGAGGGCGGCTGCCGATGCAGCCGCCCTCCTTTTGTTATGCGTGAAAATAATCATAGATGGTCTGTGCCAGCTGGGGGCCAACGCCGGGGGTATTTTCCAGCTGGTCGGGGGTGGCCTCCCGCACAGCACCCACGCTCTTGAACTGTGTCATCAGGGCCTTGGCCGTTTTGGGGCCCACGCCGGGCACCTCGGTCAGGGTGGAGGAATAGCTCTTCTTCCGCATCTGCTGCTTGCGGTAGGCATTGGCAAAGCGGTGGGTCTCGTCCTGGATGGCCGTGATAAAGGTGAAAGTCCCCCGGTTCATATTGATGGCGATCTCCCGGCCCTCACTGTCCACGATGGCGCGGGTACGGTGATGGTCATCCTTGACCATGCCGTAAAGGGGCACATCGGCCAGCGAAGTGCCTGCCAGCGCCGCCTTGGCCGCGCTGACCTGTCCCCGGCCGCCGTCCATCAGCAGCAGGTCCGGCTTCTGCCCGAAATAATTATCGCTGCCCTGCCCCTGTGCGGCCAGCGCGGCGTATTTCTCATACTCTGCCGCCCTCCGGGAAACCGTCTCAGCCAGCGAAGCGTAGTCGTCCGTCCCCAGCACGGTCTTCATCCGGAACTTCCGATATCCGGCTTTGTAGGGCTTGCCATCCCGGAAGGTGACCATGCCGCAGACGCTGGTGCCATCGCCCCAGTTGGAGATATCGTAGCTCTCAATGGTGCGCGGCGGCTTGGAAAGCCCCAGCACCTGCGCCATCTCATCCAGCAGCTTTTCCTCACGGGCGTAGCGGCCGCTCTCCCGGGCCAGCCGTTCCACCGCGTTGGTGTGGGCCATCTCCACCAGATGGGCCTTATCGCCCCGCTGGGGCACATAGAGCTGCACCTCACTGCCCCGCTTTTCGTTCAAGGCCCGCTGCAGCGCCTCGCTGTCCGGCGGCAGCTCGTCTACGGCAATGATCTTTGGGATCTGCTCATCGTCCAGATAATACCGAGGCAGAAACTCCTCCCGCACGGCGGCAATATCCGCCGTATCGTGGAAAAGGAACTCCCGCTTATCGGTCAGCCGCCCCTCCCGGAAACGCAGGACTGCCGCGCAGACACTGCTGGGGGTACCGGCCAACGCCACCACATCCATTTCCACCTCCGGGTCCACCACGACCTTCTGGCCCGCTGTCACCTTGGTGATGGCGTTGATCTGGTCCCGGAGGAGGGCCGCTGTCTCGAATTCCAGCCGGTCAGAGGCTTCCAGCATCCGCTCGTTCAGAGTCTTGAGAATGTCCTTTTTGCCGTACCGGATCAGATGCACCGCATTTTTCACGGCCTGGTTGTAGTTCTCGCAGCTGATCTTGCCGCTGCACACGGCCATGCACTTGCCGATATGGGCATTCAGGCAGGGCCGCCCCTTGCCGATATCCTGGGGGAACCGCTTGCTGCACCGGGGCAGCAAAAAGGCATCCAGCGCAGTCTCGGCCATCTGCCGGGCCGCAAAGGACGAGGTATAGGGGCCGATGTATTCGGCATCGTCCTCCTCCTTTTGCAGCACGAAGGATAGTCGGGGCCAGGCTTCCCGGGTCACCTTGATATAGCTGTAACCCTTGTCATCCTTCAGCAGGATATTGTATTTGGGGGTGTGCGCCTTGATCTGGCTGGCTTCCAGCACCAGCGCCTCGAACTCACTCTGGCAGACGATGACATCAAACGCATAGGCGTGAGCGATCATCTGGCTGACCTTGTTGTCGTGGGGCACACCCTCGCGGAAATACTGGCTCACCCGGATGCGCAAACGCTTGGCTTTGCCGATATAGATGATGGTATCGCTTTTGTCACGGATGATATACACACCGGGCAAAAGCGGCAGCATACAGGCTTTCTGATACAGTTCTGCTTTGGTCATGGCAGCTCCTTGGTAAAACAAAAAGCGGCAGGAAACATCCCGCCGCCTCAAAAATCAAAGGCTCGAATTACTCTGCAAAGCCAGACTCGACCAGCTTGATCAGGCCATCAACAGCAGCCTGCTCGTCTGCGCCGTCAGCGATGATGCGGATGGTGGTGCCGCCCACGATGCCCAGAGACAGAACGCCCAGCAGGCTCTTAGCGTTCACGCGGCGCTCTTCCTTCTCGACCCAGATGGAAGACTTGAACTCGTTAGCCTTCTGGATAAAGAAAGTAGCCGGACGAGCGTGCAGACCAACCTGATTTTCAACGGTAACTTCTTTGACGTACATAGTAAAACGCTCCTATCTATTATCGTTCTGGGAAATGCAATTATGTTTCGCGCCTGTTGCGTTGTGATTATTTTAGCGCAAACCGAAACCGTTGTACAGTCCCCAAACGCATTTTTGGCGGTTTTCCCAAGGATGAGGGGGGCATTTTCCACCTTTTATACAAAGACAACAAAATTATTCCCCCAGTGTTGGCGGGGTAATACAAAAGTTTTCAACATTTTTTCGACAGAGGGTCAGCACTCCGACTGTTTTTGTGCTTATCCGGCAGAGTATGACGTTTGCCGCAGACTCCGCTCAACCCTCGTACTGCATCCACAGCAGCGCGCATTTCTTTACAACAGAAGGATATTCTACAGGGTCAAATTCCATGTCTTTTTCGCCTGTGAATTTCCATCCCATCCGACGATAGAGAGCAATGGCGCGGGCGTTGGTGTCCAGCACGCTCAGGCGGGGATGCTCATACTCTTCCAGCTTTTTGCGGGCGAAATCCAACATTTTCTGGCCGATGCCCTTTCCCTGGGCATTCCCAGACACAAAGAGATGCTCAATGCGGCCGGTCTTGTGGTCTACGCTCACCATGCCGTCCGGCACATCTTTCGTCGTGTGCAGGTAGCAGACCCAGCCGCCTTTTTTCTCCGCCTTGAGCTGAGCGAGAAACTCCTCTTCTGTCAGGCTTGCACAATACTCTTCCGTCCAGTTTCCGGCACAGACGGCGCGGCGTCCCTCCGCAAACAGCTTTGCCGCAGCGGCAAACTGTTCTTCCGTCTTGACGAGGCGGACATTCTCGCCCCGCTTCCACTTGGGAATCTCGGTCAGGGGATGGGTCTCACACCACTGCTCGTAGAGCTCCGGACGGCGCAGACGGGTGCGCTCCCGGCTCTGCTGCCCCCGCCAGGCATCGATCTTCTGGTGGTTGCCCTCCAGCAGGACAGGCGGCACAGCACGGCCCTCCCAGACCTCGGGGCGGGTGTACTGGGGGTACTCCAGCAGGCCGTCCCAGTAGCTCTCCTCCTCGTAGCCCTTCTGCTCGGCCAGAACGCCGGGTTTCAGGCGGAGGACGCTGTCTGCCACCACCAGGCTGGCCAGCTCGCCGCCGGTGAGAATATAATCGCCAATGGAGATCTCCTCGTCCGCAAAGGCATCGATCACGCGCTCATCAATGCCCTCGTAGTGGCCGCAGACCAGGGTCAGGTTGTCGTACTGGGCCAGCCGCCGGGCGTGCTCCTCGGTATAGCGCTGCCCACCTGCCGTCAGGAATACTATATGCGGCGCAGGCCGTCCCTGTTCCTGCACTTCCTTCTGGACTGCCCGCAGGCAGTCGGCAATGGGCTGGGCATAGAGCACCATGCCGCAGCCGCCGCCATAGGGATAGTCGTCGGTCTGCTTCTGCTTATTCAGGGTGTAGTCCCGGATCTGGTGGCAGTGGGTCTCAATATATCCCTTTTTGGCGGCACGGCCGATGATGCTGGAATCCAGCACCTGCTGGCACATCTCCGGGAAAAGGGTCACGATGTCCACACGCATCCCCATGGCTCACTCCTCCTCCCGCTCACTGTCAAAATCGTCATCCAGCAGGCCCGGGATGGGGGTGACAAGGAGATAGCCCTCCGGCGGGTTGCGCTCTTTCAAAAAGGCATCCACCCCAGGGAACATATATTCCTTGCCGCTGGGGGCCTTGACGGTGTAGATATCCTGTGCGCCGGGGTGGTCCACGCTGGTCACCACGCCGTACACCTTGCCGGTATCGGCATCCCGCACTTCACACCCGATGAGGTCGGCCACATACCACTTGCCCGCAGGCAGGGTGGCATCATCACGGTCAAAGTAGAACACCTGCCCCCGCAGGGCACGGGCGGCATCCATATCGCTGACCCCTTCCAGCTGGAGCAGGGCCATCTGCCCCTGGGGGCGGATGGAGGTGATCTTGTAGCACCTGCCGCCCTGGGGGGTGGTGTACAGGCGGCCCACCTTTTTCAGAAAGGCCACGCCGTCACACCACAGCTCCAGCTTCATCTCGCCGCGCACACCGTGGGTGGTCACCACCTTGCCGGCTTCCAAGTATTTCTGCATTGCTTTTACTCCTTTAGCATCCTCACCCTCTCCGTCATTGCTACGCAATGCCACCTCTCCCGAGGGGAGAGGCCTTGGCAGTCACCACAAAGTTTCTGGTTTTGCCAAGGGCTCCCCCTTTGGGGGAGCTGGACGCGAAGCGGCCTGAGAGGGTGAGCTGCCTAATAATACAAAAAGGCCCCTTGCCTTGCGGCAAAGGGCCCGTAGGGTGCTCAGTCGATCTCAACAAGGACCTTTTCATCGACCCGCACAGCAGCCGCGCGCATCACCACACGAATGGCTTTTGCGATCCGGCCCTGCTTGCCGATGACACGGCCCATATCTCCCTCTGCCACGCTCAGGTGGTAGACGATGGTGCCGTCCTCGCGGGGCTCGTCCACCGTGACCTTGACGGCTTCCTTGTCCTCCACGAGACCGCGGGCAACTGCCAGCAACAGCTCCTGCATGAGTCAGCCCTCCTACTTACAGAATGTTGGACTTCTTCAGCAGAACGCGGACGGTATCGGTGGGCTGTGCGCCGTTGGCGATCCAAGCCTTGGCCTTCTCAGCGTCGATCTTCACCTCAGAGGGCTCCTGGTTGGGATCGTAGGTGCCGATCTCCTCGATGAAACGGCCGTCGCGGGGGAAGCGGCTGTCAGCAACAACAACACGATAGAAGGGAGCCTTCTTAGCGCCAACGCGGCGCAGACGAATCTTAACTGCCATGGTAAATATCCTCCAAAAATGTTTGTGCCCCGTTCGGGGTTTGATTAAATCTATCTGTACAACCCCTACGGGGTGTATACCTGTATTTGAAAGAAAACCTCTCCGTCACCTTCGGTGACACCTCCCCTGGCAGGGGAGGCAAACTTCAAGGTTTATTTGAGGCCTCGGAATGCATTGGGGTTGCCCATCATGCCGCCCAGGCGGCGGGCAAAGCCCTTGGGGCTCTTCTTGAACTGCTTCATCATCTTCTGCATCATCTCAAACTGCTTGAGCAGCTTGTTGACATCCTCCACCCGGGTGCCGCTGCCCGCTGCAATGCGGCGCTTGCGCTTGGGGTTGATGATGGAGGGCTTTTCACGCTCTTCCTTGGTCATGGAATAGATCATAGCCTCGATGCGGTCAAAGGCTTTCTCGTCGACCTGGCTGGCATCAATGCCGGACATACCGGGCATCATGCTCAGCATGGCACCTGCACCGCCCATCTTGCGGATCTGCGCAAACTGGGCCAGCATGTCGTTCATATCGAACTTGTTTTCCATCATCCGCCGGGCGGTCTCTTCTGCGGCCTTTTCATCGGCGGCATCCTGCGCCTTTTCAATGAGGCTCAGCACATCGCCCATGCCCAGGATGCGGCTGGCCATGCGGGAGGGATGGAACACTTCCAGATCGTCCAGCTTTTCGCCGGTGCCCTGGAACTTGATGGGCTTGCCGGTGACGCTCAGCACCGAAAGTGCCGCGCCGCCGCGGGTATCACCATCGGTCTTGGTCAGGATGATGCCGTCGATGCCCACCGTCTCGTTGAAGGTCTTGGCAACATTCACAGCGTCCTGGCCTGCCATGGCATCCACCACCAGCAGCGTCTCGTCCACGGGGACAGCTTCCTTGATCTGCACGAGCTCCTGCATCAGGACCTCGTCGATCTGCAGACGGCCGGCGGTATCCAGAATCACAATGTCGTTGCCGTAATCCCTGGCGTGGGCCAATGCCTTGCGGGCGATCTCCGGAGGCTTGGCACCCGGCAGCGTGAACACGGGCGCACCTGCCTGCCCGCCCACGACCTGCAGCTGGTCAATGGCGGCGGGGCGGTAGATATCGCAGGCCACCAGCATGGGGCGGCGGCCCTGCTTGATGAAGTATTTGGCAAGCTTGGCTGCGTGGGTCGTTTTACCGTTGCCCTGCAGGCCGCAGAGCATGATGATGGTCTGACCCTTGTTCTTGACGATCAGGCGGGGGGCTTCCTCGCCGCCCATCAGGGCAACGAGTTCCTCGTTGACGATCTTGACCACCTGCTGGGCGGGGGTCAGGCTCTCCATGACCTCCTGACCCATGGCGCGCTCAGAGACCTTGGCACAGAAATCCTTGGCAACCTTGTAGTTGACATCGGCTTCCAGCAGGGCCATCCGCACCTCGCGCATGGCGGCTTTGATGTCGGCCTCGGTCAGCTTGCCGTGGCCGCGCAGTTTTTTGAACACACCGGCAAGGCGGTCGGTCAAAGATTCAAATGCCATGTTCGGTGCTCCTCTCAAAATAGTAATGGTGTCAGCTCTCGTTGACTTCGTCGATGGAGCGGATCAACCCCAGCATCTTGTTCAGCGTTGCTGCATACTCAGTGGTGGTGAGCCTGGCATAAGGGCCGGTGCACTCGAACCGCGCGTCAATGACCAGCTGTTCCAGCTCCTCCAGCTTTTTCTGCACCCGGCGGTAGCGGCCGGCAAAGCCCACCTTGGCTTCCAGCTCTTTCAGGGTGGTCTCGCCATGCTTGATGGCATCCCGTGCGCCCTGACGGGTGATCCCGAAGTTTTCCCCGATCTCACTGAGGGAGAGGTCATCGTTGTAATACTGGTTCAGCATCTCGCGCTGCTTGGGCGTGAGCACCTCGCCATAAAAATCGAGCAGATAGCCCATTTCAAAGTCTTTTGCCATGATGCGTTCTGCCCTGACCTCCGTTTGTTGTAAAGTTCATTTGCTTTACATACGGAGTATAGCAGACATTCTTTTCCTTGTCAAGGCTTTTTTCCATCACTCTGCTGATTTTTTGGCAGGTTTTTCTCCATTTTGTCCAATTCCGGCTTGACGCTGGGCACAGGATGCGCTACCTTATAGATATTAAACCTCTCAGTCTAGGCCTGATGGCTTTGCCAGCTCCCCTAACAGGGGAGCCCTTGGCATGGCAGACAGTTCTGTGCTGACTGCTCAGGTTTGCGTAAGGGAGGAATTTCGTGGCAATCTATCCAAACATCTACCAGACCCTGGTTCCCTGTCCGATCGTGGAGCTGCGGGGCTATCTTGCCGCCTGCGGGCTCAAAGGGCGGCTGTATGCTTACCTTGATTATGATGGGCCCACCGGCACGTCCCGCGATTCGGTGGCCGAGGGGATGCTGGCCCTTGCGGCGGAAAAGCACAAGCTGCTCCCGGGCCAGCCCATCATTGAAGCGGCCTCCGGCTCCTTTGCCATGGCGCTGGCCCTTGCCGGGCGGACGGCGGGCCACCCCGTGGTGCTGACCATGCCGGAGGATGCCCCAGCCCTGCGGCAGGAATACCTGCTCCGGCTGGGGGCACAGATCCTGCATTCCCCCGCCCAGCGGGGCCTTGCGGGGGCCCGGGCGCTGGCAGAGACCACCGCCGCCGAAAAGGGCTGGTACTATATGAACTGGCTTGCCAACGACGATAACCCCGAATACCATCGCCGGGTGACCGGCCCCGCCATCGTGCAGGCCATCTCCCGGGAGGGCCGCAGTCTCGTGGACACCATCACCGTCGGCGTGGGCAGCGCGGGCACCATCACCGGCGTAGGCGAGACCATCAAGGCCTGGACCAACGATGTCCGCATCGTGGCCGTGGAGCCCTTTGAAAATCAGGCTCTGGGCGGCGGCTTCACCGGCGGGCACGGCATCCCGGATATCGGCTACGGCATCGTGCCGGGCAATTACAACGCCTATATTGTGGATAATGTAGCCGCCGTTACCAGCACCGATGCCAACCGCGCTGCACAGCGGGTCCTTGCCACCGATGCCATTCCCGCCTCCCCTGCCGCCGGTGCAGCCCTCCACGCCGCTGCACAGCTGATCGCCACCGGCACCAGCCGCTCGGCGCTGGCCATCTTCAGCGGACGGCAGGTATTTAATCTATAAAGAAAAGAGAGTTCCAAATGACCAAGGATATGACGACCGGCCCGATTACACCGTTGCTGGTCAATTTCACCATTCCCCTCGTGCTGGGCAACCTGTTCCAGCTGACCTATAACGCCGTGGACAGCATCATTGTCGGCAAATTCGTGGGCGAGGATGCCCTTGCCGCCGTGGGCACCTCCAACCCGCTGATGACGCTGGCGATTTTGTTCATCAACGGTGTCTGCCTGGGTGCAGGCATCCTTGTCAGCCTGGCGTTCGGCGCAGGCGACACCGAGCTGGTGGAGCGTCAGGTCTCCACCACCGCCATTGCAGGCTCCGTCTTTTCCCTGGTGTTCTCGCTGACCTGTGTGATTTTGGCAAATCCGCTGCTCCGTCTGCTGCAGGTGCCGGAAGAGATCCTTCCCATCGCTGTGAACTACCTGCGCATCGTGTTCGGCGGGCTGCTGTTCACCTTCTTCTATAATTTCCTCGCCGCCACCATGCGCGCGCTGGGCGACAGCAAAAGCGCGCTGTACTTCCTGATGATCAGTTCGGTGCTGAACATCGGCGGCGACCTGTTCTTTGTTGAGGTGCTGAATTGGGGCTCCGAGGGCTGTGCCCTTTCCACCGTGCTGAGCGAAGCGCTCTGCTGCGTGTTCTGCCTGATCTATATCCGCTGGAAGGTCCCTGTGTTGCAGCTGGGCAGGCGCTGGTTCATTTTTGACTCCTCGCTGCTGAAAAAGACCATCAGCTACGGCTGGACCAGCGCCATGCAGCAGGCCACCGTTCAGCTGGGCAAGATCGCCATTCAGGCCATCGTGAACACCATGGGGGTCAACGCCATGGCAGCCTTTGCCGCCGCAGGCCGCATCGATGACTTTGCCTATGTGCCCCAGCAGAACATCGGCCATGCCACCACCACCCTGATGGCCCAGAACCGCGGTGCAAGCAAAAAAGAGCGTGTCCGCGCCAGCTTCTTCTGCGGCCTGAAGCTGGAGTTCCTCTACGCCATTTTTATCACCGCTGTCTGCTTCTTCTTTGCCGAGCCCATCATCCGGCTCTTCGTCACCGATGCCGCCGTGGTACATCTGGGAGTGCGCTTTTTGAAGCTGGTCTCCCTGTTCTACCTGATGCCCTCGCTGACCAATGGCATCCAGGGCGGCTTCCGCGGCCTGGGCGACCTTAAGATCACCCTGAACAGCAGCACGCTCAACATGGCAGGCCGTGTGGCGGCCGCTGCCGTCTTTGTGCTGCTGATGAAAATGGATATCGAGGCCCTGCCGTACAGCTATGTTGTGGGCTGGATCCTCATGCTGGTCTATGAAGCCCCCATGATGGTGAAGTATCTGCGGAAGGGCGAACTGTAAGCCTGACACCGCCCCGGGCAGACTCGTGCTCTCACTCTGCCCGCTCGATCTCCCGGTACAGCCAGTCCAGTGCATCAGAGATGCCGCCCAGCTGATCGATGAGCTTCTCCTTTACGGCCTTTTTGCCGTCCAGCATGGTGCCCACGTCCATCACCAGCTCACCGGTGCGGAGCATCAGCTCCGAGTAGCGCGCTGCCGTAATGCCGCTGTGGCCCGCCACAAAGCCGGTGATGCGCTCCTGCATCTGCTCAAACCACCGCATGGTCTGGGGCACGCCTAAAATCATGCCGGAGTGGCGGACCGGGTGCACCGTCATGGTCGCCGTGGGCACGATAAAGCTGCGCC
>ERZ779922.2578-NODE-2578-length-10458-cov-3.297414_pt1 | contig 10458 bp, 7 predicted proteins | sample MGYA00511544_ERZ779922 | MGnify/ENA primary metagenome ERZ779922 (study PRJEB29588, sample SAMEA2154516) | human gut metagenome | biome: human gut; feature: human-associated habitat; material: faeces | place: Denmark | collected 2008/2010 ... | reverse complement strand
ATAGGTACGTCCGGAAAGCGGGTCACGGATCGCGCCGCCAAGACAGGTTGCTGCGCCGCCAAAGGGTTCGGCATGAATATTGGAGAGAATTGAGATGGCTATCATCTTGCGGCCCATACGCGCTTTTATCCCTTTAACGGCATCCGCAAGGTTCGTGAAGAATGCTTCTGAGCGCTGGTAGCCCGGCTCATGCACGGGCGCCTTGCCGTCGGGCGACGCCAAACCGATGCCGATGTTTTTCACTGCACCGGTATAGCCCGCAAAGCTGGGAATCTTGAAATTGGTGAGAACAACGATGCCGCCATAGTCTTCGAGCATCGCACGGCACACTTCAATCTCTTTCAAGTTTGCGCCGTCAGGAATCGGAAGTTTCACATAATCCTCGGGGCGCTCTGCTCTGTCGAGCACGTCCACCGGCGCAAAGTCGACGCCCTGGCTGCGAATTTCGGCAATATGCGTTGCGTATGCCGGCGGCTGCCGCCAAAATCGCTCGCCCAATTGGTCTCAACGAAACGGCTTCCCGGAATATGGGCCTGAAGCGCACGAAAAAGCGGGAGATTCACGGCCGCTTCGCCGCCGTGAATCTTGATGCCGACGCGACCGGACAAATCACCCGAAAGCTTCTCGTAAATACGAATCAGCGCATCGGCCGAAACTTCGGGCGAGAAAAAGCCTCCGCTCCCCGTACGCCGGGCGCAGAGAAAGCCATCCCGACCGCCAGCCCAAGTTCAATCGTGCGCCGGCGTGAAAGCGAAAGCCTCAAGCCGCTCATCACATCACTGGCCGTTGTGATCTTCTCTTTATGCCCTGCGCCCATTTCAGCATCTCCCGCAGCAAAAAAACATTCCATCCGTTTTTTCGTCAAAGCCCGCTGCGCTTAAGCCAAGCGACCAAATCATCTCGGCTCGAGGCTGCACGGCTTTCCGTCGTGTGAAAGCCTTCGGCAATCTGAGCATTCGGACAAAAAGTGCGCACATCGGCCCATGCACCGGAGGGCGACGAACTTGCCGAAACACAGAACGGCAGCACACGTTTGCCCGCAAGCGGATGGTCCATGAGGAACGTACGCATCGGAATGGACAAGCCTCCCCACCAATAGGGACTGCCGATCACAACGACGTCATAGCCCGAAAGATCGGGAATCGCGGCGGCAATTTCTCGTCTGGCATTGTTTGCGCGTTCGCTGCGGGCGATGCCCGTCATGGCCGAATAATCATCCGCATAAGGCTCCTTCAGCGTGAGCTCGAGGAGATCTGCACCGGTTGCTGCGGCAGCAGCTTCGGCGAGCCCTTTGGTTGTGCCGGTTCTTGAAAAATAAATAATGATCGCTTTCGCACGGGTATCGGAACCTGAGGCAGCCAGGCTTCCCCGAACCAACCCGACACTGGCCAATGCACCGGCAGCGAGCTGCATCACGTGACGGCGTGATAATTGCTGAGCATTCATGATTATGTCTCCCAAAAGAGGTTTGTTATCCAAGCGATTCAATGCGGTATCGCCTCACGCCCATGGCAAGCCTTTCCATGGCATCGAGCTGCGTAAGGCCGCTTCGTGAAGCGATGCGCTCCTCGAGCGGGCGGCGTTCTGCCGGCGGAAGCGTTCCAACCCAATCAATGGAGGCCTGATCGACGGCCAGAATGTCAGTCGAAGCCAGAATGCCGAGATCGCGAGCTTCGGGCTCGGCAGCCGATGTGCCTGTACAGTCGCAGTCCACCGACATGCGGCGCAGCACGTTGATATAGGCAATGCGGCCCTGAAAGTGATCCGTCACTGCCTTCCCGGCATCAGCCATGCGTTCGAGAAATGCCGGGCCGCGTTCCCAGCCCTGATGAATCTCAGCCTTTCCCTCGCGTCCGGAAGCGCAGCCGATAGCAACGTTTTTGAGCGATCCGCCGAAGCCCGCCATGCCATGCCCTTTGAAATGGGTGAGCACCAGCATCGAGTCATAGCGATCCAAATGAGATCCCACCGTCACGGACTTGAGCCGACTGCCGCCCGCAATCGGCCATGGCGTTCCGCCGTCTTCATCCAAGATGTCAACGGGCGCGAAAGTCCAGCCGTTTGTAACGAGCGTTTCACGATGTCGGGACGCTGTAGCCCGCGGCCCGCCGTAAAGCGTATTCGTTTCAACGATCACGGCGTCCGGCAGCTCATTTATGAGAGCTTTCACCCATTCGCGCGGCAAAATGTTGGGACCGTGCGGTTCGCCCGTATGAAGCTTCACCGCGATGCGGCCTTTAAACGTGCTCTGCACGGATCGCAGAGCAGCAACTAACCCTTCGGCCGTCAATGATGTCGTTTGATATACAACTGCTTCTCGGCCGGCCGAAGCGATCGATAAAGATTCCGCGCTCACCTGCGAGAGCGCTGCAGCCGCAGCTGTTCCGGCGATTAAACGCCGACGCGAAATACCGCAAAGGCTCATCGCGGCCTCCTTGCAAATCAGAGTTTTTTCTTGTCAGCGAATAATTGAATAAGCATTGCTTAATTAAAATGCCAACTTATTTCAATATTTCGCTGCGCACCATCGGCCGCCTGCAGTGCTGCTGCACTTTAGGAGAGAGGTCCGTTAAAAGAACAGACCGCAGGTGGGTTCGTGCGAATACATTCTCTGTTTCAAGAGCAGTGATGTCCAATGCTTAATAGCAATGCCTTTTTATGCGTTTTTTGGATGGAGAAAGCCCCCTGCACTTTGATGCCGGCCGGCCCCTTATCCGCGGCGAATAGGGCTCAGCCGACACATTGATTCAAACATGCAGGACGTATGCCGGATTGGGTGCCTCACCCGAGCTCATCGGAGCGGCGGACAGGCTCAGCAGCATCTGCCAGACTCACCAACGTTACGGTGAAGGCGTTGCCATCGGGACCCGAAGCAAGATTCACCTGCCACCCCATGCGCATACAGATGCGCCAAACGATGGACAGTCCCAGACCAAACCCCGTCTGTTCGATATCCGCACTCGCCTTTCCCCGGACAAAAGGTTCGAAAATCCGCTTCTGCTCCGCTGGAGGAATAGGTTCGCCATGATCGGCAACGACGATGCCCGTACTCGTCTCAGTCACTTTGATCTCCCCTTCATGCGAGTAGGTGAGCGCATTCTTGACGAGGTTCGACACCACAGTGCTCAGAAGAAGCGGCGAAAAGCTCCCCGGACAGCAGTCTTCTTGGCGAAAAACAAGCTCGCGGCCAGCCTTTGCGGCCTCTGGGATCCATAAGCGGCCGACAGCCTGAAGCACGTCGCTCACTCGGTCGCTGCCCGCGTTTTCAGAGAGCCGAGCAAATGCGAGGAACCCTTCTACAAGCTCGTGCATCATTTTGGACGACCGTTCGATCTTGTCCACCTGCCGCTGCTGGGCAGCTGTGAGTTCGGTGAGCTTGAGGAGCTCCACGCTCGTCTCGATCACGGTCAAGGGCGTGCGCAGTTCGTGACTCACGTCGCCTGTGAAAGCTTTTTCTCGCTTCAATGCTTTAAACAGACGATGCATTGAGGCCGAAAGCTCTGCAGCAAGATTCCCCACTTCGTCGCGGGTGATGAGCTCTTTGGGAAGCGGCTTCCAAGTATTTTGTGACGATGCCGCACGAACGGCAGCAGCGAGTTTTTCCACCGGCCGCATAACCTGCACCGCCAGACGTTTGCCGGCGGCAGCCCCGACCAAGAACACCACGAGCAGCACAGCGAGCATCAAGATAAAGAGCTCCTGCTCCTTTTCTTCGAACCCTTCCTGATCACGCACGATCATCAGGCTCCCGCCCTGCCAGGCACGCCGCCAGACAAATACAGCCGGCGCTTCGGTAATTTCAGTAAACCCGAACGGGCAGTCCTGAAACTGGGCCGGCACAGGCTTCAATCCCGGCGCGTCGCCATACACATCAGCGTGCGGCAGCCCTATTGCGGTATCGCCTCGTTCGATCTGCGAAACCACATAATCCATGTCGTCCTCAAGAAAGCTCGAAATAAGCTCTTCTTCGGTATAGCCGATGACGCCTACCATCGCTGCGGAATAAAGCGCAGCCAAACCGGTGAGGAGCACCGTAAGCGCAAGCATAATGCGCTGTGAAAGGCCTCTGGGCGGCTTCCGATGGAGCTCTCGCTGCTGATCATGCGCCTGAGGCGATGCTTGGGATAAGCCCCCTTGCGCTTCATAGGGACTGCCTGACTGAACAGCTGATGAGAGAGAAATCCTCTCCTCCTGCGCAGCGCTCAACTGCAGGTTTTCACGACTCCTGCCGCTCAAATTCGTCATCTTGGGTCTCGCCGTGCTTTGCGGCCGAATATATTTGTTTACAATAAATGCTCTGGCGCTCACTCCTTTCCAGCCAGCAGTATGAAGGTTATCCCTTCACCCCATCGGGCGCACAGACAGACCAGCCGGCACCGGGGTGCGTTTTCAGCATTGGAACATTGAAAGGTTTGTCGAGCGCCTGCCGAAGAAGATAGAGGTTGCTTCTGAGACTATCAGAGATCGGCGCACCATCAGACCAAACTTTGCTTTCCAATTCCTCTCGGCTGACAACGCGGGGACTCGCCCGCATCAGCACCGTGAGAATGCGGAAACAAGTTGGGTTAAGACGAAGCGATTTGCCCTCGCGTTCAACTGAGAGCGCATCCGGGTCGAGCACTAGGGGGCCCACCTGCAGTTTCTTTGACGCACCGGCAGTCATGCCGCTTCGTCCCGCACGCCGCAGAAGAGCTTCCACGCGGGCATTAAGCTCAAGCAGTGAAAAAGGTTTGATGACGTAATCGTCCGCTCCGGACTCCAGCCCCGCCACGCGGTCGTCAACGGCATCGCGCGCCGTGAGCATCAGGATCAGTATTGAAGACCCCGCGAGACGAAGCCGGCGGCAAAAGCTCATTCCGTCTTCCCCGGGCAGCCCCACATCCAAAACAATGAGCGCAATGTCTTCTTCGGCAATCAATTGAGCGGCCGATGCAGCATCCGAAGCGCCGATCGTTTGATGGCCGCGTAAGTTCAGGTATTCGCATATGTTTTCTCGAATATCTGAATTATCGTCCACGACCAGGATGCGGTTAGCCATTCGTTCCTCGCTGCATTGAAGTCTGCCAAAGATGCGCAAAACGGACTGTCCATGTCGTTAACGCATCACAGCATCACAGCATCACATTTTATGGGACGACGTCTTCGTTAGCATTCGCAGCGTGAATTTTGTTTACCGATCATCTTGTTTTCACTCATGAATTCTCTTTTTTGACGGGCTTTTGACGGACGCTTTACACCGCCTTGACGGCCATTGGGAAAAATCACCACCGTCAGAGTCCCGAGAGGGTCAGGACTCGCAAAGCTCTGAGCGTCACCGCTCAGTTTGTGAATCATCATGTCGTCCATCTTCAACCTGTTCCGCAGCAGTTCCGCATCCGACTTCAGTTTGCCCTATGCACGCAAAACGGCTGACTGGAACATCGTCCTTTGGCTGCTCGTACCCGCCTGGCTGCTTTTTTGGCTGTGGACCAATCCGCCTCACGGGTTCGATCTCGCCTTTGAACATCAGTTCTATGTGAACAATGCCTGGCCGCTTCATGCAGACGGCCGTATTGAGTTCTGGCTCCACTTCATGCCGAAGGTCATTTCCGGTGTGCTTTTCGCGTGCGTGCTGGGTGCTCTCACCTATCTGCATCAGTGCCGCCGCGCGGCAGTCATTCTCGGCGACCACGAAGATGCGGCGCACTGCAATCTCATCCTCTCGCGTCTTTACTATGCCGTGGGCGCTGCGCTCCTCTGCGTGGGACTCCTCTGGTGGTTGAAGCAGTCCACCGGCGTCTCCTGCCCCTGGAGTGTCACTGAATTCGGCGGCAGCGCCGCCGTGGTGGAGACCGTGCCGCTGCGTCTTCCGGCGGGCGACAGCCTTCACCCCGATGCGCAGCTTCTCGAAAAGATCCGCTTCTTCGGCGCGGACGATAAAACCGAGAGCGCCGCGGCTTCTGCCTGCTTCCGCTCTACTTCGCTTTCCGCGACTTCAGGCCCAGACTTGCCCGTCTGCTGCTCGCACTGGCACTCCTTTCGGGTTTCGGCGCAGGGTTCGCCCGCGTGGTGGTGGGAGCGCACTTCCCGTCGCATGTTTTTGCCGCGTTGGCGCTGGACTGGCTGATTTCTGCGGGCATCTATATTGCCGCTTTTGACCGCGCCGGACTGGTGCGCAAGCTTCGCGCGCTGCTGCCTTTCGGCCGCCGTTCGACTGAGGATCAGCCCGGCCGCGTGACGCTTTATCTTTTCACGAGTCTCTGGTGGGCCATCGTCTTCAATGGTCCGATGACCGCCAAGCTCGCGATTGACAACAACCTCGTCACGACCGACTCGCTTATCCTAAGCCTGGGCACGACGGCCGCCTTTGCATTCGTCTCCGCAGCAATCATTGAACTCTGCGGACTGCTGCCGAAGATGGTCTTCCGCATTCTGCTGCTGATTTTGAATACGCTCGGAGCCGCCGCTTTTGCTGCCGCCTATCTTTACGGCACGGCGATGACGCCGGACATGGTCCGCAACTTCCTTGCCACCGATCCGGCAGAAGCACAAGCCTATCTGAGCACCCGCTCCGTTCTCCTCTTCCTGGCCGCCTGGCTGCCGCCGATGCTCGTCACGCTGGCCGCGAATCTAAAGAAATCCGCCAGCACTGCTCGCCCGACGCTGCTGCGCCGTCTGCTGGTATTCCTTCGCCGGCTCTTTACCTCCATTGGGTTTGCTGCGGTAGGCGTTGCGCTCATCGGCCTCAATTTCCAGGCTTTCGCCGGCGCGATGAGAAACGACAAGTCACTGCGCTACATGATCGCGCCGGTTAATGTCATCTATTCAGGCATGCGCACCATCGTGGGTGACTCGAGCCCGGAAAACAACGGTCCGCGTGTGGCCGTCGACCCTTCCCCGTCGCTTGCCGTCAAGCCGTCTCGTCCGGCAGTGCTCGTTGTGATGGTAGGCGAAACCACGCGCTCAGCCTCCTGGCAGCTCGCGGGTTACAGCCGCGAAACCAATCCGCAGCTCTCCGAGCTTCAGATTATCAGCATCCCTCGCGTTGAAGCCTGCGGGACGTCCACCGACGTCTCTCTGCCCTGCATGATGAGCCGTATTGGCCGCAGCGACTACAACCGCGATCGAATCCTCTCTGAAGAACAGCTCCCGAGTCTCTTAAACCGCGCCGGCGCCAACGTGCTCTGGATTGACAATCAATCAGGCTGCAAAGGTGCCTGTACGGGCGTCAGCTCCCGTGCGACGACGCCTAATCCGCAGGACTGCCCCAACGGCGAATGCGGTGACCGGGTATTCCTCTCGGAATTGAAAGGCGAACTTGGGAAACTGCCCGCCGACCGTCCGACTGTACTCTTCCTTCACATGATGGGGTCTCACGGTCCGGCCTATTCGCTTCGCTCCGACAAGGCCAGAAAGCTCTTCGAACCGGAATGCACCGATGCAGACCTTAAGAGCTGCAGCCGCGAATCGGTTATGAACGCTTACGACAACAGCGTGCGCGAAACGGATTACGTTCTGGCGTCTCTGATCCGCATGCTTAAAGATACGTCCGGCAGCATCGATTCCGCACTCGTTTATGTCTCCGACCATGGCGAATCCCTCGGTGAAGGCGGTCTCTACCTCCACGGCGCCCCCTACTGGATGGCGCCCAAGGAACAGACTGAAGTGCCGATGGTGCTCTGGATGAATTCGGGATTTGAGAAGACTTTCGGCATCAACCGCAGCAAGCTTGAAAAGAATGCCGCCGGCCGAGTGACTCATGAGAACCTTTATCACACCGTCCTCGGACTGCTCAACGTCAAGTCAACGACCTATGTGCCGACCTACGACCTGACGCACTAAACGATCAAGTCGTCCATCAGGCGAAAACGAAGAAGGACTCGATAGCCGCGCAATAGGCTCTCTATCGAGTCCTTCTCTTTTTTTGGAAGTGTTTTCTCAGAATAACGGCAGACACTGCGGTCCGTTATTCGCCCTGATCAATACGTCCTAAGAGTCTTCGGCACCCTGCTGCTTGAGGATGGAGCCCATTGAAGAGGCTTCGATAGTGCTTATCCGCCGATTCCAGAAGCTGCCGCCGCTCTTCGGGTTCAGGCTTATTCACCAGACCAGCTGTGCGGTGAAGATTGAGCGCGAGCTCGCCTGCAGCAAGCAGCAGCTCATCAGGATGCGGCACACCCAGTTGATCACCCGGAACCGTCAGCAGCACGCGCGTCCAGAAACGAAGATCCGGATTTTCAAGCTGTGAAAGCGTATCGGCAGCCAATTCAACAGCAGCGGGCAGCATGTCGCCGTCCAGTGATGACGGCAAAAGCTCAGACCAGTCTTCCACAAGAGACGCGCGCAATTCACGGTTAGCGTCGCCCAGCCGCTTGATGGCCACATCGAACTGTCCTGTACGCATGGCCAGCGTGCCTTCAATCAGCGCAAACGGTGCGCCGACAATCCCGCCGGCCGTCGCAGCAGCCCGCAGCGTAGGCAAGAGATTCAGTGCAACCTGAGCCGGCGCAAGCGTCGTCTGAACATCTGCATCAGTCTGAGAGAAACCTTCCACCATGGCGCGCAAAAGCCGCCTGGCATAAGCCGCATCCAAAAGTGTTTCCTGAGAAATTGCAGAAAGCGCAGCGGCGATCACGCGTGCACGTCCAGAACCGGAATATGGGAAGGCTTCAAGCAGGGCCACCGCTTCTTCATGCGCCGGCGATGCCTCTTCCTGACGGCGAGCATGTTCCTCACGCCGAATGTGATCCGTCTGGGCAAATTTAGCCATATAACGATCAAGCCATTCGAGCATGCGGACTCCTCCCTTCCTAAACCGTTTCTGCGGTCTCAATCCTAGCCAATAAACATGCGGCTTGTCCTACGCATTTGCCTCTACCAAAATGGAGAAAAGTTAGAGGAGTGATCGCGAAATATGGGAGAAAACGCATATAGAACCTCTGCAGCATCGATCGACATGAAATCTTTCGCCTAAACACTGCATAGCCATTCATGTCGAGATCAAACATTCTGAAGACCGCGTAATCAACGTGTCGTTGGGCGTCTACAACTTAGGGTAATTACTGCGCATAAATTTTCCTTACTGTCAGAACGATAAAGAATGCAAACATTTGCCAAGCGAGGACCGCGAAACAGTCTGAACTGATGCAGGCTGAGACTGCAAACAGCCAAAAAAGATAATTGTTTTTTAAGGCTTTTTAGACTGCACCCTTCAAAAAACAACTGTTCATTTAAAGGTGCATCAATGATGTTTAATGGCATGACAAATTCGTTCTATCAAGCGATGCACAGAAAGTTATTGCGCATAACGCATTCGAGCAGGATAGCTCTCTCAAACAACATCTCGTAGGATAAAAACAGATTTGTGAAAACTATCGCAATGGCAAATATAAATCAACTAGCCACAAAATAGATTCGCAAACTTGTCAATCATTAAATATTCCGTTCGCAATTATGACCTTTAAGTACACAAATTTACCCCCCCCCTTCCAAATACGCATTTTCATTGCTGACAATTGCTATTCTTAGCACATCTTCCATTGCCTTTGGCGCGACCAAAATTGAATGGGTGGGCACAGCTAGTGAAAGTGGAGACTCGCAAATTACCAGAAATTTTAAAAACGGCGAATATGATGGCAAAGAAATTTCTGGCATTAAAATTTCTTTGGAAGGATATGTAAACAATCTCTGGGGCGATACAACCGAAGGGTTAGTCATCAGCGGAAAAAATTTAATCGTTCAAGGAAATGATAAAAATGTAACTATAGTAAATGTTTCACAGAACGACAAAATTGAAAACAATGGCGGGTTATATGCAACAAACGGATCTAAAATTAATTTCAACAATCTACAGAACGTCTACATTGCCGCCATTGGAGGAAAAGAGGAGAGAAATGACAGCACAGCAATCTCAGCTAAATTATTTGGCAATAAAGTATCTGTTTCAGGCGACACGGTCAGACTGATTGGATCACTGGACGTAACTGGATGGGGCAATCAAATTGAAGTCTCCATGAGCGGAAAGGACTCTTTTTGGTACGGCAGCAAATGCGGTGGATCCTTATCAGAAGTTGCAATATCTCTTGCAAATCAAGCTACATGGATTTTCAATGCAAACGAATCTTCATACAATCAAAAAGGACAATTAGATAATTTGTCTCTTGATGGAGGCATAGTCGTTCTTGCTGATGATATTGTATGGCAAACATATGAAAATACTATTATCAAGGACTCTACAGGGAACGAATATGTTCTATCCGATTATAGGAATCGTGATGGAAAATATTCTGAAGTAGATATCAGCAATTTAACCGGTCCAGGCGGCATTTTTAAAATCGACCTAGATTGGCAAACCAATCAAGGCGCAAAACAATACACCGAAAAAAGCGACTTCATCAAGATTGGCAAAGCTGAAGATAATTCAAGCCAAACGGTATGGTTCGACATCAGCAAGGCCCATTTGGATGAAATGAAGGATGG
>ERZ779922.2576-NODE-2576-length-10461-cov-1.998559_pt1 | contig 10461 bp, 9 predicted proteins | sample MGYA00511544_ERZ779922 | MGnify/ENA primary metagenome ERZ779922 (study PRJEB29588, sample SAMEA2154516) | human gut metagenome | biome: human gut; feature: human-associated habitat; material: faeces | place: Denmark | collected 2008/2010 ... | reverse complement strand
CCTGTTTGCGGGAGTGAAACTTTTCGGTTCAATTACAATGACCTCCGCCGCAGGATAAAGCTGGGTGAACTCATAATGCCATTGTTCGAGAATATTATTCGGAACAACAAACAGATTGCGTTTTGAAATGCCAAGCCGGCGCATTTCCATTGCCGCTGCCGCCATGACATAGGTTTTCCCCGCGCCGACCTGATGCGCCAGCAGGATATTTTTTGAATGCACGATTCTTTTCACGGCATCCAGCTGATGCTTTTGCAGCTTAATGTTCGGATCTTTGCCCGGAAGGAGCATTCTGCTGCCGTCAAAATGCCGCGGACGGATCGCACAGAAGTTCTCATTGTAGTAGTTAAGCAATTGACTTCTTCTCGGCTCATCCCTGAAGAGCCAGAATGAGAATCTTTCCGCAATCTGCCGCGCTCTCTCCTGCGCAAGCAGAGTTTCGGCTTTGTTGACACGGCGAACCTGCTGTTCCTTGCCGTAAGGAATATATGTATCGTAAACGGCAATTTCGCGCGAATTAAGCATTCGCTCTATAATCTCAAAAGCGTTCATGCGTTCCGTGCCGTAAGTAAGTTTTGCACGCGTAAAGTCGGTGAAATGCTTTTTTCCGTGAATTATATAATGATTTGCGGCGCGAATGTATTCAACGCTGATTTTCGGCTTTCCGGAAGCGGAACGGATACCGATTAAAGCAATTATAAAATCACGGTAGACCCAAGCGGGAATCCACGGACTGCCCATTGACGCCTTTATCTGCCCCGGCTGCACAACGGGCGGCATCACAACCTCAAGCGCAGAGATATTTTCCGAAAAATCCCAATCATCCGGCATTTGTTTTCGGGTATTAGATTCATCCCCTGCCGTTTTTGCGGTTTCAGCCTGCTGCTCAAGTGCCGATTTTGCGGCAGCAAGCTTTTTCATAATATTTCCGGAAAGGTATTCCTCCGCCGTAACAAAACAGCTCTTTTCGGGATCATAGTAAATCGCACCCTTGAGAGATTGAAATGCTTCCGCTTTATCGACCCGCGCCAGCGCACAGATAAAATCAATATCAACCCTGCCGATATAATCCACGCAGCGTTCAAGAGCGGAATGCACCGTCAGTGTTTCAGGCGGGTTTTCATTCAGTTGCGAACCGTTTTCTGTCAACTTGCATCCTTTCAGGTTTAACAATATGTTTTCCGTTTTCAGCTGAGTTCAAAATTTCAGCCGAGTCATTCGCTGCAGCAAAGGATCAGTCCCTGCCGTTTACAAAAGCTGTCCAAACCGGCATCCGCGCGATTAAGTGCATTCGCATCAAATGCTTCCGAGCGGGTGGAATATCGGTTTCATTCTTTGGAACGTCGCAATCAGCGGAATGCCTGCCGCCGCTGCAAGTTTCTCCGCCTCATTTATGCGCTTTGCGACCCTGTCGCTTCTGTGTGCATCGGAACCTGTTGTTATATATTGACCGCCGAGATCACGATAAAGCTTTAATACATCCTCACCCCAGCAGGGATCATCCCACCATGCCGAAGTGTTGATTTCAATTCCCTTTCCGTTTTTTGCAAGATATGAAAAAATCTCCGCAAAAAGCTCCTTTGAAACATCAAGCGTCATTCGCCTGTCCTCATACGGCGAATACTTTGCAATGAAGTCATAATGACCGAGTATGTTCATGTAATCGCAGGTTTTAATACCTGTGAGAATCGTCTGAAGGTAGGAAAGGTATGCATCCTGTTTTGTTTTTTCGATGTAGTATTCCGGATAGTAAACATCAAATCCGCCCACAACATGTATTGAACCGATAACAAAATCGAGGTCATGCGGCGCGATGTACCGCCGTGCTCTTTCGGCGCAGTTCCCGTCGTTCAGAGCAACTTCCGCTCCGCGGCGTATGCGCACTCCTTTATATAGTCCGTTGTAAGGCAAGAGCTGTTCTCGCAATGCACCGAGATCCGATGGCTGCATTGACTTATCGCCGTTATCGAAATCAACATGATCCGTGAAGCAAATCTCACTCAATCCGCGCTCGGCGGCGGCTTCAAGCTGCTCCGTCACTGTTGCGGATGCATCTGCCGAATAATTCGTGTGTACATGGTAATCTATCATAATGATTCTCCTCCGTACCGATTCATCGCCCTTTTCGGAATGACAATTATATCACGTTCGTGCAATATATTCAATATGTTTTTCCCGTGAGTGCAATAATTTGCATGAATCGGCCCCCCTGATACATTATTTGCGGTGTGCACACAGTTCGACCGTGCCGCCGCGCCTTGGAATAAAAAAGTTCGTTTTTTTGCAAGTTCAATATGGTTTTGCAGGCCGTCGTCGCCATGCATTCGCATCGTATTCAAAATAAAAAGCCGCCCGACTTACGTTTTCGGAACGGCATTTCAATATTGGTTTAACATACAAAGTTTAATCAGTGCGGCGTTCGGGTTCACAATTAAGCGCAGCTTATCAGGACTCGTTTGCGGAGTTTTGGTCATTTTGACGGCTGCCGCATGTTTCTTCTTTTTCAGTCCGCTGTTTCTCCCACTCAATTTTTTCGAGCCGTCTCTCGCGGCCCTCCATAATTCGCCTGATATTCGGAAGGTGAGCAGTGATGACAACAGCGGCAATCACAACAGCAATGAGCATCAGCGGAATATTGCCCCGGTTGCGGTAAATCACAAGGGCAGTCGCGATTATCGTGCCGACAACAGAGCCTACGGAAACCATTTTTGTTATTGCAATAAGAATAACCGCACAACCGACAGCAATGAGCAGCTGAACCGGGGACAGCACAAGCAGACCGCCAAGCGCGACCGCAACGCATTTCCCTCCGCGGAACTCATAAAAAACAGGCAGCAAATGCCCGAGTATCGCACCCAACAGCCCTATGCAGCCGAGTATTCCGCTCAGATTTTCGGGCATGACATAATTCGAAAACAGTGCCGGAGCAATTGCCGCAACGGCGTAACCCACGCCGACGCTTGCCGCACCCTTCGCACTGTCGCTCGCCAAACAGATAAGCCCCCATTTCCAGCCGAAGGTTCTCAATACATTTGTTGAACCTGCATTGCCGCTTCCGCAGGCATGGATATCCGTGCTTTTGCTTCGCGCAATCTTCACCGCACTCATTATGCTGCCGAGAAGATAACCCGCAATGAGGCAAAAAACGGACAGAAGCACAGTTATCATAGTTTTCCCTTTCAGTTACCGCATTTTAATCAGGCTCAGAACTTAAATCGACCGCAGGAATGCATTTTTAAGAACCGCATACCGTGCATCAGCAGCCGAAATATGTCCTTGCAATTCCTGCATCAATCCGAATCTGCTCCTTAAGAGCGTCCAGCGATTCAAACTTTTTGACATCGCGGATTTTTTTAACGAAGCATACCGTCATCGGAAGTCCGTAAATATCCTCGTCATAGTCAAAAATATGCGTTTCTATCGTGCGTTTTGTTCCGCCGACAGTCGGGTTCGTTCCGATGTTCGTGCAGGCAGGCATTATGTCGCCGTTGACGCGTGCCATGCTCACATACACTCCGTCTGCGGGAATCACGCGGGCGGAATCTGGTTCAATATTCGCCGTCGGATAGCCGATCGTCCTTCCTATACGCTTGTTTTGAACGATTATGCCGTCAAGGGCATAAGCTCTTCCCAAAAGGAGCTGTGCATCCTGAACGTTCCCGCATGTTATCATGTTTCGAACTCTCGTGCTTGAAACAGGCTCGCGCCCCAAAAGCACAGGTTGAATAATCGCCGTTTTGATTCCGTATTTTTGGCAAAGCCTTTGAAGCGTCTCGCTGTTCCCCTGCTTTTTCTTTCCGAAAGTGTAATTAAACCCGGCAACAATAATCTTTGGGTTCAATCTTTCGGCAAGCATTCGGATAAAACTCTCTGCGGAAAGGTCGCGAATCGCACTTGTAAACTCAACCTCATCAACCAGATCAATGCCCTGCCTGCGCATAAGAGCGGCGCGGGTTTCATTGCTGCAAAGCCGAAGAATTTTTTTGCCGAAAAGCTCCTGCGGATGATTCTTAAACGTAAACACAGCAGGAACAAGTCCGGATTGCCGCGCTATCAGAACGGTTGCGTCAATTATCTTCTTGTGACCGACATGCATTCCGTCAAACATGCCGAGAGCAACCACCGTACCCGGTTTGGCTGCGTTCGTATACTCTGTGCCCGGCGTGTTAATTTTGTCCTTGTTCTGCATCAAACGCTCATTTCTCCTTCCCGAACCATGCGGTGATATGCAATCCGGAATCATCCCGCAGCGCAAGACCCATGAATTCATTTTCAAGATACAGTCTGTAGACCGTTCCAGGCTCAGCCTGCCCGCATTCAACCGAAGCTCCGTTTGAAATAAGCGTCCTTTGCTTTTCGGAAAGGTTAAAAAGGCGAAGTTCCGGCAGGTGCCGCGCAGCCTCGTCAACGGGAACAACAACCGATTGAAGTTCCCCCGCTTCCTTCAGTTCCTTCAGTTCCGCGATCGTATGCGCTTCGCTGATATCGAAGGTTCCGGAAGCGGTTCGCAGCAGAAACGGCATGTATGCACAGCAGCCGAGGGCCCGTCCGATGTCCCTGCAAAGCGAACGGACATATGTGCCTTTTGAGCATCGAATGCGGATGAGGAAGCTGTTTTGTTCGAGTTCACAAATGGTTTCAAGCAGAAAAACTCTGATTCTCCGCCTGCGTTCCTCAGCCGGAGCTGTAACGCTCCCGTTGCGTGCCAGCTTGTACATTTTAACGCCGTTCACACTCAAAGACGAATAAATCGGCGGCACCTGCTCAATTTCGCCTATGAAATCAGGCAAAATTTTTTCAAGCTCCGCTTTTGAAACCATGCGGCTGCTTTCGGCGATCACCGTGCCGCAGGCATCCTCCGTGTCGGTTTCCGCTCCGAACCGAATCTCCGCAATGTATTCTTTTTCTTTATCAACAAGATAGTCAAACAGGCGGGTTGCCCTGCCTATGCAGATGGGTAAAACGCCCGCCGCAGCAGGGTCAAGCGTTCCCGTATGTCCGACGCGCCGCTCACCGAAGATTCTGCGTATATCCACCACGACATCGCTCGATGTCATTCCCGGCGGTTTCAGCACGCTGACTACTCCTTCAAATTGCATTGTTAATCAATAATTCCTTTGTTGTTCTGTTGAAACGCATCATTGCTTTTTCATTCGGGCATTAATGCGTATCGGGAGAAGAATCGTGTTTCTCATCCCTTTTCAGCTCTGCAATTGCCGCCTCTGTCGCGCTCGCAACAACGGTTGAAAGGGGCAGCCATGCCGTGTATCCGGCCGCTCTTTCATGCCCGCCGCCGCCGAATTTGTTTGCAATTCGGCAAACGTCCCCGACATCCTTGCTGCGAAGGCTGACTTTAAAACTTCCGTCCGCGCCTTCTCGGATAAAAATTGCGATTTTAACGCTGTCGATATCACGAACACAATCAACAATGCCTTCGCAATCCTCGTTTGTTGCATCAAAGCTCAGCATCTGAGCTCTTGTAAGCACGCCTATGCCGATTCTGCCTTCATCCTCAAGACGGATCCTTGATGTCACAAAGCCCTGAACCCTTGTTTTCGTGTACGGCACCGTTCGGTAAATCAGTCGGTTGACCTCCGAAACATCAACCAGTTTCTTTTCAATGAAATCGGCAATTATCCGCAAAGCATTCGGTGTTGTGTTGCTGTATGAAAGGTTGCCCGTGTCGGTGACTATTCCGGTATAAAGGCAAATTGCGGATCGCTTATCGATTGCAACACCGAACATGCCGTAAAGCTCATAAACAATCTCCGCCGTTGCCGCCGCATCCGAAACAACAAGGTTCACTTCGGCATAATGCGGGTTCGTAACATGATGGTCAACACATGCCTCTGCCTGCGCGGCATCGAACAAACGCACTGCACGGCCGAAACGCGGCTTGTCCGCACAATCAACGGCAATGACGCGGCAATAGCCCTCGGCATCCTCGGGCATTTTGACGGTTTCCGATTCCGGCAGGAATCCGTAAATCTTCGGAACGGGGTTCGAGCAAACGACCTCTGCAGTTTTTCCGAGAGCGTTCAGCAGCAGTTTCAGCGCGAGTGCCGAACCCAGGGTGTCTCCGTCCGGGGAAATGTGCGTGAGCAGCGTGAAACTCTGCCCATCGGATATAAACTTTCGGACATCGGCGAACTCCGCCCCATGTTTAGTCTTCATTTTGGGTGTTTTCCTTATCTTCTTCCGCATTGTTCCGATTCGCGTCAAGCTGAGCGCGCTCGGTTTGCAGTTTGTTGATTATTTCGGAAATATGCACGGAATACTCGATTGAGTCATCAAGGGTGAACTTCAGAGTCGGTATTCGGCGGATATCGATTCTGCGCCCAAGCTCTCTTGCAATAAATCCTTCCGCACGATTGAGCTGAGCAACGGTTTCTTTTCGAACCGAATCATCCTTATCGTACACACTGACCCGAACCTTTGCAAGCTTCAGGTCGTTTGTTGCTTCAACGAGCATTATTGTCGTCATCGGAGATATTCTCGGATCTTTCATCTCGCGGACGATTTCGCTCAGTGCTTTTTTGATTTCTTCATTTATTCTGTCGTATCTGACTGATGCCATAAGCTCCCTTTCGGATTTTGAATCCCTGCCGCCGAAATGCTGCATTTAAATTTCCGTCGTTCGAGCCCACCTTTGCAAACGGCCTTCTCCGCGTTCCGAATAACTGTTCTTCGGACACATGCCGGTTCTCTGTTAATGCGTAAACTCTCCGGCGGAAATTTATCTGATCAGCGTTGATTTAATCCCCGGTCTGTACCGCGGCGCAAAAAGCGTTTCCGGCACAGCCGGGGACGGATTATTCTGTTGTCAGCGTTTAACCTCTTCCATCGTGTAGGCTTCTATAACATCGCCTTCGTGAATATCGTTGAAGTTCTCAATGCCTATGCCGCATTCATAGCCGGCAGCAACCTCGCGGACATCGTCCTTGAACCTGCGCAGCGATGCAATTTGGCCTTCATGAACAACCACACCGTCGCGAACAACGCGAACCTGCGCATTGCGCTGAACCTTGCCGTCCTGAACGTATGCACCCGCAATCGTGCCGACGGAGCTGACCTTGAACGTGTTTCTGACGCTTATTGTACCCAAATGCACTTCTTTGAATACGGGCTTGAACATACCCTTCATAGCGTTTTCAACATCTTCAATCGCCTGATAAATGATGCGATAGGTGCGGACATCTACCTTTTCCTGCTCCGCAAGATTGCGTGCTCCGCTGTCGGGACGGACATTGAAGCCGATTACGATTGCGTTTGAAGCGGAAGCGAACATAACATCCGACTCCGTAATCGCGCCTACGCCGCCGTGAATGCACTTCACGCGGACTTCCTCGTTGGAAAGCTTTTCAAGAGCCTGTTTAACAGCCTCAACCGAACCGTGAACATCCGCTTTGACAACGATGTTGAGCGTTTTGACTTCGCCCTCGGCAATATGGCTGAACAGATCCTCCAAGCTGACCTTGGACAGGTTTTTAAGCTGCTCCGCTTTGATTCTGTTGCGGCGTTCCTCCGCAACCTTTTTGGAAACCTCCGCAACGTTCATGATATCGCCTGCGGAAGGCACTTCGTTGAAGCCGAGAACTTCGACCGGGCAGCTCGGGCCTGCGGTTTTGACGTTTTCGCCCTTATCGTTCATCATTGCACGAACCCTGCCGTATGCAATGCCCGCAACAATGGGATCGCCGATTTTCAAAGTGCCGTTCTGCACAAGAACGGTTGCAACAGGACCTCTGCCCTTGTCGAGCTGAGCTTCAATGATGGTTCCCTTTGCCGCTTTGTTCGGGTTTGCCTTAAGGTCAAGAACATCTGCCTGCAAAAGAACCATTTCAAGCAGCTCATCAAGATTCTGCTGTTTCTTTGCGGAAACGGGGACGCATATCGTATCGCCGCCCCAATCCTCGCACACGAGACCGTGTTCCGTCAACTGCTGTTTGACTCTTTCCGGGTTGCTCTCGGGCTTGTCGATCTTGTTCACCGCAACGATGATGGGAACACCCGCTGCCTTTGAGTGATTGATAGCCTCAACTGTCTGCGGCATAATGCCGTCATCCGCAGCAACAACAAGGATTACAACGTCCGTGACCTGTGCACCTCTTGCGCGCATTGAAGTAAATGCCTCGTGGCCGGGAGTGTCGATGAAAGTTATCATCCTGCCGTTGCATTCAACCGTGTAAGCGCCGATATGCTGCGTTATGCCGCCCGCTTCACCCTCGGTAACATGAGTTTTGCGGATCGCATCAAGCAGAGAAGTTTTGCCGTGGTCAACATGGCCCATGATCGTGACAACGGGAGGACGGGGAACAAGATCTTCCTCTGCATCCACTTCTTCGGCATTCTCCTGCATCGTCTCCTCATAAGTCTTTGCAACCTGGTGCTCAAGCTCGATATCGTATTCCATTGCAACAAGCTCACAGGTCTCAAAATCGATATCCTGATTGATGTTTGCAACAATGCCCATCATGAACAGCTTTTTGAGAATTTCCGCTGCGGGTTTTCCGATTTTTTCGGAGAAATCACGTACCGTTATCGTTTCTGTCGTTATAACCGCTTTTTCGATAACAACGGGTTCGGGTTTGCGATATTGAGTCTGTTTTGCGGCTTTCTTCTTTCTGCCGCCGTAGGATCCGCCGTCATCCTCCCAGTTTTTCGCGGAGGGAGCGGTTTCCTTCATGATCGTCTTTTTGTTCTTTGCCTTCTTTTCGGTGTCGAAGGTGCGAACATAGCTGTTCTTGTTTTCAGGCGCACGATTTTCCTTTTGAATAATTGCAGGTGCTTCTCCGGGCTTTCTGCCGACGGGGCGCTGCTGCGGACGCTGCTGCCTGTTCTGCTGTGCATCTTTGTCATCCGGACGGCCGAAACCGCGGTTATCTCCCCTGCGCTCGCCCTGCGGTCTGTCGCCGCGTGCGTTCCTGTCGTAAGGAGGCCTGTCGCCGCGGCGGCCGTCGTTCGTTCTTTGCGGACTGCGGCTTCTGTCGGAATTTCTTCCGTTTTCGGGAGACTCGTTCTTCTTGGGCTGCTCTGCATTTTCGGTTCGTTCCGCAACACGTTCGGAAGAGTCGGACTTTGCGGAAATTTCGGTTTTTTCCGCTGTATTCTTAGCTTTTGCAGCCTGTTCGCTGTTTTGTTTTGTTTCTTTGTTTGCTCCGGGCATTTCTTTTTTGTTTTTATCCTTTGTTTCTTGCGCGTCATTGACACTGTCTGCGACCTTGTCAGCAACGTTATTCCGAACCGGTTCTGCCTTTTCGGGCTTATGTTCGGCGGGCTTATCCACGTTTTGTTCCTGTTCCCGTTCCGCCGCCTTTTCGGGTTTGTTTTCTTCGGGCTTCGGCGCGGGCTGCACCGGCTTTTGCTCGGGCGGTTCGGGCTTTTGCGCGCCCTTCTCGGGCTTCCTGTCCGCATTTTCGGGTCTCGGTTCACCCTGTACCTTTTCCGCCTCCGCCTTTGGTGCTTTTTCGGTGCCTGCATCAGCGGGAATTCCTGCTGCGGAATCGCGATCGCTGACGTAAACGCCGCGCTGCTCGTCCGAATTGAGGTATTCAATCAAACGTTTTCTTTTTCTCTGCGTTCCGCCTCTGCGGCGCGCTCCTTGCTGATAAGTTTGCTTTCATGGCGTTTTGCCGCTTGGAGAGAATTGCCGATGTCTGTTTTGAGGACGCTCGTTTTATCCAGCAATTCCTGTGCTGCGGCTTGGATCCTTTTTGCGTTGTTTAATAATTCAGCCTTTGTCATCGGTCATTGCCTCCGTAAGTTCAGTCATTGCTTCATTGTTTTTGTTGGAATTTTTAATTATCATTGCCGAAAAACCTTCGTCCGTCACGGCGGCAACCATTCTGGCAGGTTTTCCGATCGCGCTGCCCATTGCACGGATTCTTATCAGCGGAATGTTTCTGAAGCTGCATGCATCCCGCCATTGTTTTTTTGTGTTTTCGGACGCGCTCTCATCGAGCATAACAAGCTTTGCCGTTCCGGATCTGACGGCTTTCTCAACCGAAAAATCTCCGGAAGCAATTTTGCCCGCTTTCATCGCCAAACCGATTGAATTGTTGAGTTTTGCGTTGGTTGTTGTCAAAGCAGCTCACCCCTCTTTGTTGTTCGCGGATGAGTTCGGCAAATCGGGCACCGCTTCGCGCTTTTCTTCCGCCGAATTTTGCGGTTCGGTTTTTGAGTGCTCAACCTGCGCCGCAAGCCTGTCAAAGACTTCGGGTTCGATTTTTTGAGAGAATGCCCTTTCAAGCGCACGTGTTTTAACGGCTTTTTTAAGGCATTCTTCCGTTGGGCATACATACGCACCGCGTCCCGCAGCTTTTCCTGTTAAGTCAACGGAAATCTGCCCGTCTTTGCTGCACACAACGCGCACGAGTTCTCTTTTGGGCCGCATCTCACGGCAGCCGACGCACATGCGCAGAGGGATTTTCTTTTGCAATTCGCAACCTCCGTACCGAAGTC
>ERZ779922.2574-NODE-2574-length-10464-cov-2.453166_pt1 | contig 10464 bp, 8 predicted proteins | sample MGYA00511544_ERZ779922 | MGnify/ENA primary metagenome ERZ779922 (study PRJEB29588, sample SAMEA2154516) | human gut metagenome | biome: human gut; feature: human-associated habitat; material: faeces | place: Denmark | collected 2008/2010 ... | reverse complement strand
AGGGTATTCTGAAACCAGGTGCCACCATCATCGCACCAACCAGCGCACCGGCGGAAGAGATCGCGGCGGTGAAGGCTGCAACCGGCGTGAACATCATCCAGTACGAGACCGGCAACGACGAACAGCGACGGGAGCTGGTGAACGGGCTGGAGGGGGTGAAGTTCTCCATCAGCGAGGACAGTGACGGCAGACAGCTGACGGAAGCACAGCAAGAGTTCTTCAAGGACAGCAAAGCGGTGGATGGCGAGGGACGGCTGCTGACGCTCTACCATGGAACCGGAACAAAGTTTACGGTCTTCGATAAGGCACACATCGGGGAAAACTTTGCAGACAGAGGCAGCGATCTCGGATTTTACTTTAGCCCATACATTGAGGATGCAACCGGGTATGCACGAGAGGCGACCGGCTACAAGGGCAAGGGGGAAATCATGCAGGTTTATTTGAACCTGAAAAACCCGCTTGTCATTGAGGACGAAGGCTGGGGCAGTGCAATCGGACAGGCAGACATCCGGCACGGAGACCTGAAGCGCTGGGCGCAGGAAGGCGGGCATGACGGTATCATCGTAAAGTCCACTGACATCGAGATGGACGACAACGGAACGCCGGACGCGGTATACATCGCCTTCTCCCCGGAACAGATCAAGAGCGTCACAAACGAAAACCCGACAGACAATCCGGACATCCGGTTTTCTATCAGTGAAGGCGGAGAGTATGACGGAGCGGTCAAACTGAAGGAAAGCACCATTGACACCTATCTGAGAGACTATGCAGCAAAGAGCAGCCTGAAGTATGCAAAGGCGTACATTGCCTACATGACACCGGATGACTTCCTGAACCTGACCACCAGCGAAAGCGGGCGGCAGATCGTGGAGCAGCACAGCAAGACGCTGGACGCGGAGAAACTGGGCGAAGCCACGAGGTGGCAGCCTATCCAGCTGAACATTGACCACGAAACCGGAGAGGTGCTGGGACACGAAGGACGGCACCGCGCGGTGGCCATGCGAAATGCAGGCGTGGAACAAATCCCGGTGCTGCTGTTCGATTCCTCCAACAAGTATTCCAAGAGCGAGATCGGAGAGCTGACGCTGACCGGGCAGGACTTCGGTGGCACATGGTCTGACGCGGAGGTGCGGGTGCATAACCTGCTGCCGCTGAGCTATGAAAATCGCGATGCGGTGGTGGAGCGTTTCACCATGCCAACTGATGAACGGACGCTGCAATATTCCGTCACAGAGGGGGAAACGACGGAGGCGACGCTGCCGACGGCGGAGGACGAAGAGAAAAAGAACAGCATCCGCACATCGCTGCCGAAGAAGGCACAGGACTACCTGAAGCGGGCTGAAAACGCCCTTGTTGGGCGCGTAAGCCGCGCGCTGAGCGTGCCGCACTTTGCACAGAGGGAATACCTGCAGAAGATCGCGCAGCAGATCAGCGAGGAGTACCTGACCACCGGGCGCGTTTCGGAAGAGACGGCGGCGGAACTGTTCGAGCGGGCATACAGTGAGGGCATCGTGGTGGATGAGGAGTTCTACCAGCAGTATAAGGACATCAAAGATCACCTTCGCACGCAGGCTGTGACCATATCGGAGGAAGACAAGCACGACATTGCGGACTTCAATGACTTCCGAAAGAGCGCCTTCGGGCGGCTGCGCATCGTCAACGAGGGCGGGCTGCCGGTGGATGTGGCGTATCAGGAGCTGCAGGACATGGCACCGGAGCTGTTCCCGGATGATCTGACGCATCCGGCTGACCAGCTGGTGCGCATGTTTGAAGTGGCGCAGAGCATCGAAAAAACGGAGAAATCCCTGAGCGAATACTATGGACGGGATGCGGAGGAGTTCAAGCGCTGGGCGAAGAATGACTTTGATGCTGCCATCGGAGACACCATTGGAGACCTGCGCACTGTGAAACGCTATGCTGACGAGCGTGCGGTAAAGGCGAACGCGGCGGCGGAGACACCGATGACGACGGAACAGGTCACAGAAGCCTACAAGCAGCTGAAGAAGGCGCGGTGGGAATCGGAGAAAGCAAAAGCGAAGAACCTGCTGACCGACCACGACAATGTGCAGCTGGGACGGCTGCTGAAGGGTGAGATCGAGCTGGAGCACCTTGACCCGAAGACGGACAATGTGAAGGGCATCACCGCTGTATATGAGGCCACAACGGAGTACGAGCGGCTGGTGAAGTTGCTGACGGAGTACAAGCAGAGCCAGCGGGCGAAGCTGCGGGAAGAGGCGGACAAGTTCTTAGAGACTGCAAACGACTGGAAGGACAAGAAAGCTGGTATTCTCTATTCCCGCGAGACGATGGAGCGCAATATCCTTGACATCGTGAAAGACAAGAAGCTGGCGCAGGAGATCATTGCAGAGTATTTCACACCGGTGCACGAGGCGCAGGCAAAGTCCACGAGACTGAAGAACAAAATGCGTGAGCGGGTACGGGCGCTGAACCTGAGCACCAAAGAAACGAAGGCCATGCAGAAGGAGGGGAAAATCTCTGAAGCACACGCCGTGCAGCTGCTGGGCGAAGCGATGGATAACATCCGGATGCTGGAGAACAGCAGAGGGCGCATGGCGGAGCGGGACGGCAAGACGCTGAGCGACTGGCGCAGCATCGTGCAAAATATGTGGGCGCAGAACCCGCAGCTGGACAAGGCAAAGATCGAGCACGCGGTGGAGGAGTTCCGCAACATCTACGACGAGCTGTTCCAGCAGATGAACGAGGCCAGAGTACGCAACGGGTACGAGCCGGTGAACTACCGCAGCGGCTACTTCCCGCATTTCCAGCCGGGTGGCGGCGACGGCATCATGGGACTGTTCGGCAGGGCGCTGGGTATCGACACACAGGTGACGGCGCTGCCCACCACCATTAACGGCCTGACACACACCTTCCGACCGGGCATCCAGTGGTTTGGAAACGCACAGCAGCGCCTTGGCTTTGACACGACCTATGACGCAGTGGAAGGCTTCGACCGATACATAGAAGGCGTAGCGGATGTCATCTATCAGACGGACAACATCCAGAAGTTGCGGGCGCTGGCGACACAGGCACGATACCGCACCGGCGACGAGGGCATCCGCAAGCAGGTGGACACGGTGTACGCCGACACGCGGCTGACAGAGGAAGAGAAGCGCAGCAAGATCGACAGCATCTACGAAGACGGGCGGTTTGCGCTGTCGAACTTCGTGGTGGAGCTGGAGGAGTACACCAACCTGCTGGCCAACAAGAAGAGCCGCGCAGACCGCAACATGGAGCAGGCGCTGGGCAGAAACATGTACAACCTTGTGAAGGGACTGGAGAGCCGCGTGGCTGCCAACATGGTGGCCATTAACCCGGCATCGTGGCTGACCAACTTCATCCCGCTGACGCAGGGAGGCGCGATGCTTGACCGTGGGGAACTGCTGCGCGGCATGTGGCAGACGCTGCAGAGCTTCAAAGAAAACGACGGCATTGTGGATGCGTCTGCCTTCCTGACCAACCGTAAGGGCAGCGACCCGCTGGTGCGGACATGGGCACAGAAGGCATCGGCCACCATGTCTTCGCCGATGGAGTATATCGACCAGTTTACCGCCGGAAGTCTGGTGCGTGCGCGGTACAACCAGAACCTGAAGCGCGGGATGAGCGAGACTGCCGCCATGACGGAGGCGGACAACTGGACGGCGGGCGTGATGGCTGACCGCAGCAAAGGCTCCACGCCGACACTGTTCAATCGGAGCAATCCGCTGACGAAGGTCTTCACGCAGTTCCAGCTGGAGGTCAACAACCAGCTGAGCTATCTCTTCAAGGATATGCCGCGCGCATACAAGGAGAAGGGACTGGCGGCGCTGGCAATGGCGCTGTTCAAGTTCTTCCTCGGCGCATGGCTGTACGATGAAGTCTACGAATATTTCATCGGACGCAGACCGGCGCTTGACCCGCTGGGCATCCTGAACGACACCGTGGGCGACATCACCGGATATGAGCTGCCGAACCTTGTGGAGCTGGGCGTAGGTGCTGCGACAGGCGATATGCCGTCTTTTGAGACGGAGAAGAAAAACGCCTACGACACCGTGACCGAAACGCTGGGCGATGTGGCGGAGGAATTGCCGTTCATCGGCGGCGTGCTGGGCGGTGGGCGCGTACCGATCAGCAGCGCTCTGCCGGATTGGGACAACCTACTGAAGACTGTGACGAGCGACACATGGAGCACCAAGAAGAAGCTGGCCACGGCGGGCAAAGAACTGATGAACCCGCTGACCTATCTGGCGCTTCCGTTCGGCGGCGGACAGCTGAAGAAGATTTACCAAGGACTGAGCGCCACGATCAAAGGCGGAAGCTATTCGGTGGATGCCGAAGGCAATGATCTGCTGCAGTACCCGGTGTACAATGATGACCCATGGCAGGCTGCGCTGAATGCGGGGCAAGCCATGCTGTTCGGCAAAACCTCACTGAAGACCGGAAGGGACTGGGTAGAGAGCGGATTCAAGAGCTTCGGCGCAAAGGAGACTGCTGCCTATCAGGGAATGACGGAGGCTGGCGTGCCGGAAGAAGATGCGTACAACCTGCTGAAGGAGCTGCGCGGGACGAAGAAAACGGAGACGGAAAGCAAGGCCGAAGCGGAACGAAGAGTACTGCAGGCCGCAGACATCTCCGGCGACGGAAAGAGCGTGGCCTATTATGGGCTGATGGCAACCGACAAGGAACGGGAGCTAATGGACACATTGGCCGACAGCGACGCGGACATGGGCGCGGTGACGCAGGTGCTGCTGGATGTTAAAAACGCGGGAAGCCTGAAAGGAGCAGAAGCATCCAACGCAAAGCGCACCGCACTGGCGGAAAGCCCACTGACGGACGACGAGAAGCGGGAGGTGTACAGATACCTATTCGGCGAGAAGCAGGAAGACGGCAGCTACACCACGAGCCGAGACGATGACATTATGGCATTCGAGCAGGCGGGAATGGACTTTGATACGTTCCTGAAGGTGCAGAACGAGTACACCACCGTCAACGAGAAGTACAGCGGCGCATCAGAGAAGGCGGTGGAGTTCTCCCGCTGGGTGAACAGTCAGAATCTGGCCGCAGAGCAGGCGGAAACCGTGCGGGACTGCTTCAAGTATTACAGTCAGATTCCGGCGGAGGCAGCACGGTACGACAGCTTCGTTTCGGCGGGACTGAGTGATGACGCAGCCTATGAGCTGGCAAACAGCCTGAACGCACTGGAGCCGGAGGACGGCAAGGACAGCGTGAGCGGCCTGCAGCGCTACCGCGCAGTGGTGGATGCGGGCTTGAGCACCGAAGAGCAGATGAGCGTGCTGGGCGAGATGATGCAGGAGAGCGAGTACAGCAAGCTGCAGACGGGATACAGCTACGGCGTGACACCGGAAGCGTATGTCTCATTCCGGGAGCTGCTGCCGAAGTTCGACTTTGACGGCAACGGCACGTTCAAGCAGGAAGAGGTGGAAGCGGCCATTGATTCTATGGGCGGCGGCGGTAACGGCATCGTGCTGCCGGGAGCAGGCGGCGGGCAGAGCCTGACGGTGACGCAGCAGGCTGCACTGTGGCAGCTGGCAAACAAGAGCTGGAAGCCTGCGAAAAACCCGTACAGCACCAGCGTGGGGCAGAAAGTCTACGACGCGCTGAACGCTGAGACAGAGAGCGGCATCGTGCTGCCGGATGGCACAAGCTACACCGGCGGGCTGGTACTGCCGAAGGGATAAGACAAGAACACCGCCGGGGAGACCCGGCGGTGTTCTGCTTCGCTGTCAGCTCAGTATAATTGTCAAAAGCCCATCTTCCCAACAATCAATGCAGGGAGAATAGCCTTTATATTCTGCCAACTCGGTGTTGTATATCCAATACTCGCGCCCTGCAATGTGATAGCAGCCATAGTGGTGATAACGATAGCCTTCTTCCGTGACGATACAAGCGCCGTTGCGAAAGAAGCGCAGCTCATTGTAGTAAGTGGACAGGATTGCACTGCGGCCAGCAGCATCTCCGTCGGCATAGCCGGTGCTGTAGCCATCTTTACACCCGACATCATAGCCGCTTTCATAAGCGGTACTTTCGGCATCTGCATAGCCTTCTTCATAACGGTCGCGATATTGCTCTTCGAGCTGCGCCTGCAGCTGCTCGACTTCACTGGATGCACTGCCGTTTCGGAGAGCAAGGAGAACCGATGCACAAACAAGGATAAATATAGCCAGTTGGTAGCCGACAACATCGCGGCGGATGAGCTTGCGCTTTGATTCGATGGGCGCAAGATCACCGGGCTTTTCTTTCGAAACACATTGCTGAAGGCGATGAATGATTAGACGCGGAGCAAGGTATACACCGAGAAAATAAACGCAGCCTGTCAGCAGCCCGGAACCGATACCACCAAGGGCAGGAAGCACACCAGACATGGAGAGCGCAACAAGCACAGTACTGGAAATCAGAAGGCCGCAGCCATACACGAGCCATTTCATAAGTATACCTCCAAAAAATATTTTCCGTCTAATCATCTTTTTTATAAGATTAACACGAAGACATGGTAAGTTCAAGCAAGAATATGCAAAAGATGATTATGAGGAGGCGGAGCAGTGCGGCTGTATACACTGGGAGATCGCTTTAATCTATGCGGCGAGCGGGTGCGCGAGGCGAGAACGCGCGCGGGATGGTCTCAGGAAGAGCTGGCAGCAAAGCTGCAGCTGGCCGGTCTTCAGCTGGGGCAGATGGCCGTGAGCAGAATTGAAACCGGAAAGCGCGTGGTGCCGGACTTTGAGCTGCCGATACTGGCCGAGGCGCTGCGCGTGAGCACGGACTGGCTGCTGGGAAAAGAATAATCCCTCCACCTTCGGGCGGAGGGATTTTGCATATATTGACACATGCCGTAATCAGCTTTAGAATAAGCGCAAGAAAGCGCAAAGGAGAAACACGGCATGGAGAGAAAGTTCAAGCGGTTCCATCACCTGACCTACACCGACAGACTGAAGATAGAGCAGATGCACAACGGCGGCGCGGGCGTTCAGGAGATCGCGGACGCGCTGCGCGTCAACTACACCACCGTGTACCGGGAGCTGAAGCGTCCGGGCGTGATGTACGACCACCTGAACGGCGACTACACCACGGACAAGCGATACTCCGCCGACATCGCGCAACAACAGTATGAATACGGAAAGACCGCCAAGGGCAGACCGATCAAGCTGGGGAATGACTATGCGCTGGCGGACTACATTGAGCGCAAGATCGCTGACGAGGGGCGCAGCCCTGCTGCTGTCCTGATGGACATTGAACTGGAGGGAAAACAGTTTTCCGTGCGCGTGTGCGAGAAGACCATCTACAACTACATCACGAACGGCGTATTTCTGAACATCACCAACAAAGACCTGCCGCTGCATGGAGAGACCAAGCGCGGATACAATCGTGTGCGCTCGGCATCGCGTCCACCGCAGGGCGAGAGCATCGAACGCAGGCCGGAGGAAATAAACCAGCGGGAAAAGCCGTTTCACTGGGAGATGGACACGGTGAAGGGCAAGCAAAAGACGAAGAAGTGCGTGCTGACACTGACGGAGAGACTGAGCCGCAATGAGATCACGCTGCCCATGTACGGCGCGACCATGGAGAACGTGGTGGCGGCGCTGAACGGACTGGAGCGGAAGTATGGCGCGCTGTTCAGCAAAATCTTCCGCAGCATCACCGTGGACAACGGCAGCGAGTTCTCTGACTGTGAGGGCATGGAGACTTCCATCTTCGGCGGGCAGCGGACGAAGATGTACTACTGCCACCCGTACAGCAGCTATGAGCGCGGCAGCAACGAGAATCTGAACAAGATGTTCCGGCGGCTGTTCCCGAAGGGCACGAACTTCGACGAGGTGCCGGACGAGGAGATCATCGCAGCGGCAGACTGGATGAACAACTACCCACGGGAGATTTTGGGACGGACAACGGCGGCCAGAGTGTTCAATGAACAACTTGCACAAATCACGGCGTGAAAGTCTGGATATTTTTTAATTGAAAAATCTTGCGATAAGTATTGCATTTTGCATTGGCAACCTGTAAAATATATCGCAAGAAGAACCTAAACGGTTCGACTTGCGATATTTTTTTATGCTCAAACGGGCGGAAGGAGTGAGAAGGTTGAGCACTGAATTGAAATACAAGGTCATGGATGACGAGGTGCGCATGGAGATCGCAAGGCTGTACAAAGATGGCTGGAAGGTGGGCGACATCGCGGATGCGGTGGGACTGCACGAGACTTCCGTATACCGCGAGCTGAACCGGGGCATGACCGACAAACTGGATGCGAACGGCAGATTCGAGTACGACATCGACAAGGCACGGCTGGACGCTGCCCGCGCGAGAGCGAACAAGGGCAAGTTCAAAGGCGTAGGCGTGGACGGGCGCTGCAAGAGACACGCCGCAGAAACCTGAAGGAGGCAGAAAGATGTACACAGGAAGAAGCTGCTGGCTGTGCGGCAGGAACGGGACGGCGGAGCCGCTGGACAAGCACCACATCTTCGGCGGCGCATACCGCAAGAAGAGCGAGAAGTACGGTCTGACAGTTTACCTGTGCCACGGAAGCTGCCACATCTTCGGGGAGAAAGCGGTGCACAGCTGCCGGGAGACCATGGACGAGCTGCACCGCTACGGCCAGAAGATGGCCATGGAGCGGATGGGCTGGACGAAGGAGGACTTCATGCGGGAGTTCGGCAGGAACTATCTGAATGAGGAAGACCTGCAGCCCACGGAAGAGAAGCCGACCGGAACATTTCAGATTCTGGACGAGGAATTGTGCGTGAACTGGTGAAGGAGGAAAAACACATGGAGAGATATGCGATCATCATCAGGCCGAACGAGGAGACGGTGCTGCTGCACTGCTACCCCGGCGACAGCTTAGACCTGAAGGCACTGCAGGAGATCGTAGAAGGCCATATTGAAACGGTGCCAACGGCGCTGGCGGGCGAATGGAGCCATGAGCAGGGTGTGGGGCTGACGCTCATCATCAACGAGGAGGGCAAGCTGCTGGGGATGCCGGTGAACCGACTGGCCACAGACATGGCGTACCTCTTCAACGATGTCATCGTAGGCAACGCCATCCTGATAGGCACGACGGACGAGGACTTCATCGGGCTGACGAAGGAAGCGGCGGAGAACATCGTGGAAAAGTGGGGATAAAGGGATGCGGAGTGATCGAAACGAGATTTATTATACCGCCTGCTGGCGCGAGCTTCAGAGCTTTCTGGCGGAGGTTGTCCGCGACGACACGGGCGAATATCCGCAGGCGGCTGATTTTTTGAAGCTGATGAAATCCATCGAGAGAAAGGTTGAGAACGATGCTGAATGACACGGCCATCATGGGGCGGCTGACCGCTGACCCAGAACTGCGGCGAACGAGCACCGGCACGCCGGTGTGCAGCTTCACGCTGGCGGTGGAGCGAGACGGCAAGCTGGGGGAAGACGGCAAGCGTGCCACGGACTTTATCGACTGTGTGGCATGGCGAGGCACGGCAGAGTTCCTGTGCAAGTTCTTCGGCAAGGGGCGGATGGTGGTGGCCACAGGCCGCCTGCAGACGCGCACATGGAAGGACAAGCACGATCAGACACGCAAGGAGACGGAGCTGAACGCAACCAACCTGTACTTCGGAGACACGAAGAAGCTGGAGCAGGTAGCAGACATCTATTCGCAGGGCGGAAACCCATACGAAGAGGTAACGGAAGATGACGGCGAGCTGCCGTTCTGACGGAGGGACAGATATGGAAATGAGATACATCGCGGTGAGGAGACGCAAGCGCCGGACGCTGAAGGGCGCATGGGGCACGCTGGCATGGGTGAGTTTTCTGCTGGTGCTGGGCATCGGCGGCATGGTAGTGTGCAGCATTTCCGCCATTCAGACGGGGCGGCTGCGGATCATGATCGCCTACTCCTCCGGCGCACAGATCGGCTACATCTATATGGGGCTGGGCATGGGGACGCAGGCCGCCCTGCTGGCAGCACTGCTGCAGATCGTGGCCCACGCCGTCACCAAGCCCATGCTGTTCCTCTCCGGGGCGGGGCTGGCCGGGGCCTCCGGCGGTCATCAGGATTTCCGCTCCCTGCGGGGGGCGGCCCATCGGGCTCCGGCGGCAGGCGTGCTGTTCACCATAGGCGCTCTGTCCATGGTGGGCATCCCCATTTTCGCCGGATTCATCCCCAAGCTGTACTTCGCCACCGCTGCCGCCGCCACGCCATACCTTATTATATATGTATATTGTTCCTTATTCATTGTTCGTCAGGTTTAGTCCGCGGCGTTCCCTCCGTTCGCGCCCCGTCACGGGATGGTGCGACTCCACCACACGGGCCACCACGCCCACGATGTATTCCTCCGGAACGAAGCCCCAGTAACGGGAATCCTTCGAACCGTAGGCCATGTCGCCGCATACGAAATAATAATTCTTGCGGAAACGGTAGTACGGCAAAGGCCGACCGTCCGACAGGCACTGCCCGCGCTCACCGTCCCATGCCAACGC
>ERZ779922.2569-NODE-2569-length-10472-cov-4.436690_pt1 | contig 10472 bp, 7 predicted proteins | sample MGYA00511544_ERZ779922 | MGnify/ENA primary metagenome ERZ779922 (study PRJEB29588, sample SAMEA2154516) | human gut metagenome | biome: human gut; feature: human-associated habitat; material: faeces | place: Denmark | collected 2008/2010 ... | reverse complement strand
TTCGCCGCCGGTAAACCCGGCAAGCTTCTGCGAGAGCAGCATGACCTGTTCCTGATAAACCGTAATGCCGTAGGTGTCGCTCAGATATTCCTCCATATCGGCGATGTCGTACGTCACCGGCTCCAGTCCGTGCTTACGGGCGATGAAGTTGGGAATGTACTCCATCGGTCCCGGGCGGTAGAGGGCGTTCATGGCGATCAGGTCCTCGAAACGGTTGGGTTTCAGATTGCGCAGATGTTTTTTCATACCGGGGGACTCGAACTGGAACAGGCCGGTCGTATCGCCACGGCTGAAAACCTCGTAGGTCGGGGCGTCGTCCAGCGGAATGTTGTCGATATCTACATCGATGCCGTGCACGTTTTTGACGTTGGTTACGGCATCCTTGATGATCGAGAGGGTGCGCAGTCCCAGGAAGTCCATTTTGATCAGGCCGACGCTCTCGACCTCTTTGCCCTCGAACTCCACGACGTTCAGATCGGCGTCCTTGGCGATAGCCATCGGAGCGAAATTCTCCAGGTCGTCCTGCCCGATGATTACGCCGCAGGCATGCACACCGGTCTGCCGAATCGAGCCTTCGAGCTTTTCGGCGTATTTGAGCGTATTGCGGATCAACTGGTTCGGGGATTCCCGTTCGGCGGCCAGTTCCGGCGACTCCTTGTAGCAGAAGTCGAAAGGCGTTTCTCCGGCCTTCTTGTCGGGCGTAACCTTGTCGGGTACCAGTTTAGCCAGCCGGTCGCTCTCCGAGAGGGCCAGCTTCTGCACGCGGGCCACGTCGCGGATCGCCAGCTTGGGCGCCATCGTACCGAACGTCACGATCTGGGCCACGCGTTTCTGCCCGTACTTGTGCACGCAGTAATGCAGCACGTCGTCGCGGCCGTCCTCGTCGAAATCGACATCGACATCCGGCAGGGAGATACGCTCGGGATTCAGGAAACGCTCGAACAGCAGGTCGTATTTCAGCGGATCTATGTTGGTAATTTTCAGACAGTAGGCCACGACCGATCCGGCTGCCGAACCACGGCCCGGTCCGACCGACACGCCCATTTCGCGAGCCGCGCGGATATAGTCCCATACGATGAGGAAGTAACCCGGGAATCCCATCCATTCGATCGTACTCAATTCGTACCGGATGCGTTTCTCGACCTCTTCGCTCAATTCGGCGCCATAGCGCAGGTGGGCTCCTTTGTAGGTCAGGTCTTTCAGGTAGCAGAACTGTTTGGCCGTCATCAGCTTTTCGCTGCGCTCCTTGCTCTCCTCCGCCCAGGCATCGAGTTCTTCGACGCTGTGGCAGGCATCGATTCGCGCCAGCTCTTCCTGATCTTCGATCTTCTTGACGAGCGATTCGCGCAACTCCTCGAAAGGCATGTGGAACTCCGGCGGCGGAGGGAAGTTGGGCATCAGAGGCGCATGGGTGAGTTTGTACTCCTCGACCTTGTCGGCGATCTCGAGCGTGGTGGCGAGTGCTTCGGGATGGTCGGGGAAGAGCTGCGCCATCTCTTCGGGCGATTTCAGATACTCCTGGAACGTATAGCGCATCCGATTGGGATCGTCCAGGTCGCGGCCGGTATTGAGGCAGATCAGATGATCGTGCGCCACGGCGTCTTCGGCCAGAATGAAATGCACGTCGTTCGAGCAGATGTATTTGACTCCGCATTTGGCCGACAGCTCCAGCAGGGCCTTATTGACCAGTAACTGATTCTCGTACACGTCGGCGTCCTTGCGCGGATCGCCCGACGGATGGAGCTGCAACTCCAGGTAATAGTCGTCCCCGAAGACGCTTTTGAACCAGCGCACGACCTGTTCAGCCTCCTCCATGTCGTTGCGCATGATGGCCTGGGGAACTTCGCCGCCCAGACATGCCGAGCAGCAGATCAATCCCTCGTGGTATTGTTCCAGCAGTTTCTTGTCGATACGGGGCTTGTAATAGAATCCTTCGGTAAAGGAGTAGGATACGATCTTGCAGAGATTGTGGTAACCCGTTAGGTTTTTGGCCAGCAGAATCAGGTGATCGCCCGCCTTCTCGTCCTTGTCCTTTTCGAAGCGGTTGCGCACGACGTAGGTTTCACACCCCAAAATAGGTTTGATGCCCGCATCGGTGGCGACGTCGTGGAAGTTCTTGACGCCGTACATATTGCCGTGGTCGGTGATGGCCAGAGCCTTCATACCGAGGGCTTTGGCTCGTTTGATGAGCGGCGATATGGCCGCTGCGCCGTCCAAGATGGAATATTGCGTATGTACGTGTAAATGGACGAAATCCGGCATAATTCGAAAATTTATGGTTTTGGGCCATCCTTTGCGAAGGTACGAAAAAGTCGCGGGCAGAAGCAAATTTATCTGCGTCTTGCCGATGCTTAAGGCGAAGTCAAAGGTAATGAAAAAATATGAAAGAATTTCCGTATTTCCAAGTAAAAATTGCCCGAACGATTCTACGTTGTTGAAAATGACGGGATAGGAAATATGTGGCAAAAATCTTGCAGCATTCCGAAAAAAAACGTATCTTGTTGATAGCCGGATTTATCCGGTCCTGCATCGCCCGTTTTCGCCGGGTACGAACGGAGTTCGGAACCGGGAGCACGGAAGTTCGAAGAACCGAAAAACGACGGGATGCAAAGATTTAATAAAAAATGTGGACCTCGTTGGAAATACGGTACTCCGAGTACCCGCATTTTAGGAAAGGTCTGAATTTTAATGCGGCCAGAGGATGCGAATAAATGTCCTTCGGATTCGATGCTGCGATTGTCAAACTGTTACATCGAAAGATATAATGGCCGAATAAATATATCACCTAAACAGCGATGATTATGAAAGATGAAAAATTAGTCGTGTTGAGAGAGTGGAACTCTGTCACCGAAGCCGAAATGGCCAAATCGATTCTGGACGGAGCCGGAATTTTTTCGACGATCCGCAACGAATATATGTCGGCGATCTATCCCATCGGCACGATGCCGGCACAGCTCGTGGTCAAGGAGGAAGATGCGAAGCGGGCTGCCGAATTGCTCGACAAAATGCCGTAATTTATTATTTTGCAGCTATTCAAGGAGTTCGGGAAGCTCTTAAAGAAGCCCCCGAATTCCTTATGAACGGCTCGGAACAACCTCTGTTGCTTGCGACTTTCGAACGGTTCGGAGAAGGGGCGAAACTGCGTACCGAAAACGTCGATTCATAGCTTCAGGTCCGGAGAACGAAGTCGTCGGAAATGAAACCGGCTTCGATAAGATCGGTCGAGCCGTGTCGGAGGATCCCTTATCGGTTCCATATGGCCCAGGCAGCTTCCGCCTGCCCTACGAGCATGTCGAGTCCGTTGCACGTGTGTGCTCCCCGTTGCGCTCCGTATTGCAGAAACAGCGTTTCGGCCGGGTTGTAGATCAGGTCGAAAAGATAGTGGGAGGGCGTGACGAAAGCGTACGGAATGCGGGGCGCCTCTTCGACATTCGGATGCATCCCGACTGGGGAGGCATTGATAATGAGCCGATGCGAACCGATTACTTCATCCGATACTTCGTCGTACGTATAATTTCCCGTTGCCGGATTCCGCGATACTAGATCGAACGGAATTTCCATCTGTGCCAATACATATTGCACGGCTTGCGACGCCCCGCCCGTGCCCAGTACCAATGCCCGTTCGGGACGCTCCCCGCCGAGAAATGTTTCGAGGGAGGCGCGAAGTCCCGTCACATCCGTATTATAACCCGTCAGACGTCTGCCTTCACAGCGCACGCAATTGACGGCCCCGATCATCCGGGTTTCCGGCGAAAGATCGTCCAGATAGGGTATGATCTGTTGTTTATAGGGAATCGTGACATTGAATCCCCGCAGTTCGGGCTGCGCTTCCAGCAAAGCGGGCAACTCCTCGATCGTTTTCAATTCGTAAAGGTCGTACCGGCAATCCGCAATGCCTTCGCGTGCGAATTTATCGGCGAAATACCGGGCTGAAAACGAGTGTCCCAGCGGGTAGCCTATCAGACCGTAGCGTTTCATAAGGTTTTAGTTTTGGGGAGCGGAGATTTTTTGAGCGACCCGCTTGCCGATGAATTCGATGACATAGATCAGAAGAAATCCTGCCAGCGCCAGTGCTACGGCCTGCCACAAGTGGGCATCGGTCTGACCGATCGCCTCGAAATGTCCCGGTGTAATGTTTTGTTCCACCAACGGGTGAACGGCACCCTGGGCATCCGTATAAGTTTCCACGACCTCTTTCCAGGGCCAGACTTTATTGAGCGATCCGACCATGAAACCCATGAGCAGGGAGATCGTCAGGTCGTGATGCTTGCGCAGCAACCACGAAAGCAGGTGCGAAAAACTGATGATACCGGCGACGGCTCCGACTGCGAAAAGCAGCAGGACACCCAGCCGGAATTCGCTGACAGCCTGTAAAATGTATTGGTATTTTCCCAGCAGCAGCAGGATGAAGGCGCCTGAAATTCCCGGAAGAATCATCGCGCAGATGGCAACAGCTCCCGAAAGCATGATAAACCACCAGTCGTTGGGCGTTTGCGTCGGGGAGGCGATCGTGATCCAGAATGCCAGCGCGGTGCCGACAAGCAGTCCCAGTAGCGAAGTGAGGTTCCACTTCCGAATATCCCGGGCGACGAAAGCCGCCGAAGCGACGATCAGTCCGAAAAAGAAGGACCAGATTTCGATCGGGTGATGCGCCAGCAGGTAAGTCATCAACCGTGCCAGCGAAAAGATGGCGATACCGATACCCAGCAGTACGGAGAAGAGGAAACTGCCGTTGATGTGGCGCCAGAATTTCCTGAATTCGAACCGGCCGAGCAATTTCAACGCAGTCGGATTGAAACTTTTGATCGACTCGATCAGTTCGCTGTAAATTCCCGAAATAAAGGCGATCGTTCCGCCCGATACTCCCGGGACAACATCCGCCATTCCCATTGCGCAGCCTTTCAGCGCCAACAGCACGTATCTGAACATAATCCGCTCTAATAAAAAGTTAGGCAATTCATCTTTCAATGTACCTTTTGACAATTCCGAGAGGTGTCTGTTCGCTGTTCCCGGTTGTATTAGTAATGCTCCTGCCCATAAATCTCTTCCCGGAAGGGACTTAAGGCGCTTTACTCCCAAAGAGGTACACTAAAGTATATAATCACGAAAAGTTATCTCGTTCGTCGAAAACACGACGTTTCGCAAAAACGGCATTATAATAACACCGCATGGGTATTGCCGTTTCCGGCGATGTTTTGCTTGTGCAAAGATAGTATATGCGGGAAACATCGCAAGATTTTTTCGGGATAAAACCCTGAAAAAATCCATCCCGAACGAAGATTTAATAATTCGTTAATAATACCGTTCGAGGATTCCGCCTCCGACGACCCGTTCCCCTCGGTACAAAACGACGGGCTGCCCGGCGGCCGGGGCCCACGCGGGATCCTCCAGTTCGATCCGAATCCCCGAAGCGGCAGGGAAGACCGCTGCGTATCCCTCGGGGTTGCGGCCGATGCCCCGGATCACCGCACGGATATCGCGGGCACCGAATACCTCGTCGCTCTCTATCAGGCGACATTCCCCGACTTCCAGCGTACGATGCAACAACAGCTTCTCTTCTCCGGCTACGATCCGGTTTGCCGCCGTGTCGATAGCGACCACCGCCCAGCCCGGCGGCAGGTCGAGGCCCTTTTTCTGGCCGATGGTGTAGAGGGCCGCCCCGTCGTGCGTGCCGAGCCGATGTCCGGCAGAGTCGATGATGGGGCCGGGCCGGAGCGCTTCCGTTTTATCCCGGCTTCGCAGGAAGTCGCGGCACGGGCGTCCCTCGAGAAAACAGACGCCCATACTCTCCCGACGGTCGGCGAGTTCTTCGACGATATTTCGTTTGATGACCGTTCCCATCGGAGTCAGCACCCGATCGAGGATCTCCTGCGGCAAGTCCCACAGGTAGTAGGACTGGTCCTTGCGGTTGTCGGCCGCACGGGTGACGTATCGTTTGCCGCCTGCGGAGGTAATGCGGAAATAGTGTCCCGTAGCGATGTGGCGAATCCCCAGTGCGTCGGCCTCTGCCGCAAGGCAGGGCCATTTGATCCGACTGTTGCAGCGCGTGCACGGAGCCGGGGTACACCCCCGGAAGTAACTGTCGGTAAAATAGTCCACCACCTCCCGTTCGAACCGCTCCCGCACCGACCGCATTCGCCAAGGAATACCGAGTGCTCCGGCACGCAGACGCGCCTTTTCCAACAATGCGGAATCGCCTCTCATGTCGAGCGTCAGAGCCGTTACATGATATCCGGCCGCCTGCAACAATCCGACGGCGGCGAAGCTGTCTATTCCGCCGCTGAAACCCAACAATACCCGATTATCCTTCATAAACTCCTGTCTTCATGAGAACCGGCTGCCGAAATTTCGGCAGCCGGTTCTGTCAAGCATATTCTTCCGGCTTCGGGTGTTCTTCTTCGAAGAATTCCGGTTTTTCCCGTTTAATGAACCCGATCACCTCTTCCAAGCCTTCGAGGAATTTGGAAAAATCCTCTTTGTAAAGGAATATTTTATGCCGGTCGTAACTGACCGTTCCATCCGGCGCCGTTTTCTTCCGGCTCTCCGTAATGGTAAGAAAATAATCGTTCGCACGCGTAGCGCGCACGTCCAGAAAATAGGTCCGCCGGCCGGCTTTTACGACTTTCGACAGGATCTGTTCGCCGAAATCTTCTCCGTCCGTGCGGAAGGTATTCAGAGCAGCCATACAAGGTAATATTTTGAGGGTTATTCGTTTGTTCCATACGTAAATATAAAACAAATTTCGTTTTCCTGCAAATTCTTGTCCGTGATTATATACTCTTTGGGCGTGCAGCGATTCAAACCCCTTCCGGGAAGGGAATTTCGGGGCAGGCCGAATTATAAACTCAATTACGAGTCGTGAATACGCGACTCTCGGAAATAACGTGATGCAACCGCTTATTGCCGCTCATGCTGCGCTTCCAGGAGCGGCAGCCCCTCTGCCTCCCAGTTTTTCAGCAAATTGAGCGCCCGGATGAAGTCGGCATCATCCCTTGCGTGCAATATCCGCAGCAGAGCTTCCCGGTCGAAAAGCCGCTCTGCCAGCAATGCTTTGAGCAGGCGCCTGGTCCCCGCTTCGACATCGGAATCTTCCGCCGGAGGTGTTACGCCCTGTTCCAGTCCCAGTCCGATCAACTCCTCATACATTTCATCGGGAACTTCGAACCGCTCCTCGAACGATGCGAACTCCGGATAATCCCGTTCCAGGGCTGTCCGGTTGCGGTCCAGGTAGCGCTGCATAAATTCAGGAAAGATATTTTTCCGCAGCAGGGCGTTCAGATAAGATGCCTGCACCGTATCCTGTATTACGCACACGTCGGGCGCTATGCCTCCGCCGCCGTAAACTGTCCGGCCCGTGCGGAGTGTCCGGTAGGCCGGCGACGGAATCGTGTCGGGCAGCGGATGAGTTCGGTAAGCCGTGCGATCCCCGCCTTTGACGTAAGGACGTTGAATTTCCCGGCCCGAAGGCGTATGATAGCGGGCGACGACCAGACGCAGGGCCGACCCGTCCGGAAGCAGATATTGGCGCTGCACCAACCCTTTTCCGAAGCTGCGGCGCCCGACGATTACCGCGCGGTCCCAGTCCTGCAGCGCTCCGCTCACGATTTCACTGGCCGACGCCGACCGTTCGTCGATCAGGACGATGAGCCGCCCTTCGGCCGGAAATACCGGATTCCGGCGGGCGGAATGGACTACGGACGGTACGCTGCGGCCTTCGGTCGAAACGATCCGCGAGCCTTTGGGCAGGAAAAAGCCGGACAAAGCGATCGCCTGATCCAACAGTCCTCCGCCATTGCCCCGAAGATCGAGAATCAACTCCTTCGGACGGTCCAGCTCTTCGTAAGCCCGCTGCACCTCCCGCATGGTGGTCTGACCGAAACGGATCAGTTTGATGTATCCCACCGCAGAATCGACGCGGTAGGCCAGCTCGACGGAGGGGAGAGGTATTTCCCGTCGGACGATTTCGTACAGAATCGGTTGGCAGACTCCTCGTCGAATCACTAGGATTTTTACTTTCGATCCGGCATCTCCCCGCATGACGGAGATGAGCTCGGAGGCCGGGATCTCCTTCACGGTGCGTCCGTCCACCCGGACGATCCGGTCGTCGGGACGGATGCCTGCTTCTTCGGCGGCCCCTCCCGACAGGAGGGAGGTTACGACCAGCGAATCACGGATCCATTGGGTCTGAATGCCTATTCCTCCGAACTTACCCCGATAGAGGCTCCAGAATTCAGCCATCTCCGCAGCCGAGGCATATTCGGTATGGGGATCGAGTTGCTGTACCATGCTGCGGATCGCCTCCTCGACCAGCGGCGCCATATCGACCGAATCGACATACATCTTGCGGATATATTCGTAAGACCGCTCCAGCTTGGCGAGCGACCGTCGCTGTGCCCGGTCGGGCCGGGAAACGGCGATATCGGCCGTCCGGAACGATGATAATCCCGCCACGGCCAGCAACAGCCCGAAAAACCACATGCTCCGCTTCATATCGAATTACATGATTGCATATTTTTCCGTCCGGCGTCCTCCCAAGCAGGTACCGCGAAACACCGGGAAATGATTTCCGACTGCGAGCAGGGAGGAAAGGCGTGAACCCCGTCTTCTTTCCGGCGATTCGGTAGAGCCATAGATACCGCCTCGGATGCACCCACATTCGGAACGGGGCGTATCCGCCGATAACTCTGCTCTCTCAACTACCGCCGGGGCGGCTATTCCGCGTCCGCTCGGACAGGCGCTTCGGATTATCTATAACTAATTATCTAACGGAGTGCTTCGGCCAGTCGGGTGAACGGCACCTGGGTCTGTTCGCCGGAGGTCATATCCTTGATCGTCGCCACCCGTTCTTCCAGTTCCCGGCTGCCGACGATTACCACGCAGGGGATTCCCCGGCGATTGGCATACTCCATCTGTTTTTTCATCTTTCCGTTTTCGGGATATATCTCCGCCGGAATACCTGCGGCACGCACCTCCTGCAACAGTTTCAGCGAGGCATGCTCTTCCGCTTCGCCCAGATTGGCGAACATCACCCGGGCCGCACAGCCCAGATCGGCCGGGAAGAGTCCGAGGCCGGTCATCACGTCGTAGATGCGGTCCGCACCGAACGAAATGCCGACACCCGACATGTTCGGCATTCCGAAGATGCCCGTCAGGTCGTCGTAGCGTCCGCCGCCGCAGATCGACCCGATGGCGAAATCGAGCGCCTTGACTTCGAAGATCGCCCCGGTGTAGTAATTCAGTCCGCGCGCCAGCGAAAGATCCAGCTCCACCGTCAGGCCGATGCCCGACCGCTGCACGTAGCCGAACACGGTCTCCATCTCCTCGATGCCTTTCAGGCCCGTCTCCGAGACCGCCAGCACCTCGCGCAGTTTCGTGAGCTTCTGCGAATTGTCGCCGCTCAGCTCAAGTATCGGTTGCAGTTTGTCGACCGCCTCCTGCCCAAGTCCGCGCTCCAGCAGTTCGGCCTTCACGTTGTCCAGCCCGATCTTCTCCAGCTTGTCGATGGCGACGGTAATGTCCATCATCTTGTCGGCGTGGCCGATCGCCTCGGCGATGCCGAAAAGAATCTTGCGGTTGTTCATCTTCAGCGCCACGCGGATGCCGAGGGCCTTGAACACCCGTTCGACGATCTCGACCAATTCGACCTCGCACAGCAGCGAGCGCGTGCCGATCACGTCCACGTCGCACTGGTAGAATTCGCGGTAACGGCCCTTCTGCGGCCGGTCGGCGCGCCATACGGGCTGCACCTGATAACGCTTGAACGGGAACGTCAGCTCGCCCTGATGCTGCACGACGTAACGCGCGAAAGGCACCGTAAGGTCGTAGCGCAGGCCCTTTTCGCAGATTCTGGACGCCTGACGCACCTCGTCGTCCGACAGCCCCGCGGCGTAATCGCCCGAATTGAGGATCTTGAACAGCAGTTTGTCGCCCTCCTCGCCGTATTTGCCCAGCAGCGTCGAAAGGTTCTCCATCGAAGGCGTTTCGAGCGGCGCGAAGCCGTAGGTGCGGAACACCCCCTTGACGGTGTCGAAAATATACTGGCGGCGCATCATCTCCGCAGGGGAGAAGTCGCGCGTGCCCTTGGGTATGGACGGTTTTTGTATTCCCATTTTATTTCGTGTTTATCAATCTTTGTGCGGACTACTCTTCGATCAGTTTGCGGTATTTCACGCGGTGGGGCGTCGTATCGCCTCCCTGCGCCTTCTTCCACTCCTCGTACTCGCTGTACGATCCCTCGTAGAAGACCACCTTCGAGTCGCCCTCGAAGGAGAGGATGTGCGTGGCGATACGGTCGAGGAACCAGCGGTCGTGGGAGATCACCACGGCGCAGCCCGCGAAGTTTTCGAGACCCTCCTCCAGCGCACGGAGCGTATTGACGTCGATGTCGTTGGTCGGCTCGTCCAGCAGCAGCACGTTGCCCTCCTCCTTGAGCGCCAGCGCCAGATGGAGACGGTTGCGCTCGCCGCCCGACA
>ERZ779922.2561-NODE-2561-length-10491-cov-2.525680_pt1 | contig 10491 bp, 3 predicted proteins | sample MGYA00511544_ERZ779922 | MGnify/ENA primary metagenome ERZ779922 (study PRJEB29588, sample SAMEA2154516) | human gut metagenome | biome: human gut; feature: human-associated habitat; material: faeces | place: Denmark | collected 2008/2010 ... | reverse complement strand
GGGCCTGACCCCCATCATCGACGGCAACGTGACCATCGTCATCGTCGCCGCCATCCTGATGGGCGCCTTTGGCCCGACGGACGGTTTCTGGGCCAAAGTCTTTAACCCGATCTTCTACTGGTTCGGACCTTCCACTGCCGGTACGATCTATTCCTTTGGCTTCACCCTGCTGACCAGCGTCACGCCGAGTGAAAATCCCGGCAATGGCGTGTTCCTGTCCTGCTTCGACGAGAATGCCAAGAACTATCGCGGTCTGCTGATCCGCCAGCTGGACAACGCGCAGATCAACATCGTTTTCGGTCAGAATGTCGGCGTGACTGTGCCGGGCGAATTTGACCGCGAAATGCATATCGCCATCGTCAAGGACGGCGCAAGCTACCGCATCTATGCGGACGGTCTGCTTGTCGCCGAAGCCGAATCGCCTGCGGATAGCTATGACGGCACGCTGCTCATCGGCGCCCAGCGCGACGCGGACGGCAATATCTTCCGCATCAGCCAGACGCGGGTGAACCACCTGTCCCTCTATGCAGGTGTGATGACGGAAGCGGACATTGCGGCATATGACTTCGCCGACGCGCTGCTGCCGCCGGAACTGGTTGCGGAATCCGCCGCGTACACCATGCCCGGCGCATTCGTCGGCAACGGCAGTGACCGTGCGCTCGACACGGGCGTGAAGCTCTACGACGTCGCCACGAAGGATTGGACGCTCGACACCGTCATCGACGTGCGCAAGGGCGTCAACAACGGCGTCTACATGTCCTGCTTCAGCGAGGAAACCGGGCATTACCGCGGCTTCATGCTCCGGCAAGACAATGCCGATACGCTCACGGTCTACGTCGGCAATAGCGTCGGCGTCACGGTGGATTTGCCGCAGGGCACGTCGCTGATGCACCTCGTGGTCGTCAAATCCGGCAGTCAGTACACGATTTGGCAGGACGGCGAGCTTGTCCAGCGCGTCGAAAGCGCCTGCGATAACTACGACGCGACGCTCCTCCTTGGCGCACAGCGCGATGCGGACGGAAACCTGTTCCGCTTCTCGAACGCGGGCATCCGGACGCTGAACATTACGGACGGCGCGCTGTCTGACACAGACGCGGCGACGCTTTCCGCCCCTGTGAAGGACAACAGCCGATTCTAACGCATATCGAAAGAGAGGAATCTTGCGCATGGAACAGACACGACGGGCGAGGCTGACCGGATTGACGGCGGCGCTGCTGACCGTAGCGGCGATTCTGTGGACGCTGTTTGCGTCGCCGTCCATCGGAGTGGTGGCGGATGGCAGCTATGCTTCGGCGGCGGAAGGGCTTGCGCTGCGCTATGCGGAAGAGAGCCTCCCGACCGGGCAGCGCGTGGAGAACTTCGCCTATGAGGACACGGCGTATTCCACGCTGCTGTTTGCGTCCCGTACCTCCGTCGGCGCGGCGGTTGCGCTCGTCCGGCTGGCGACACATCCGTTCGGTCTGAACTTCAGCACGCGTTATTTGGCGGTCGTGTATGCGCTGCTGATGGGCTGGGGCGCGTACCTACTGGCGAACGGGATGGCGCGGCGGTCGCGCACGGCGGCGATTCTTGCGGCGCTTGGACTGCCGCTTGCACTGGCGAATCCCGCCGTCATCGGCTATTTGAACAGCCTGTATGCGGTCGGCGCTTCCATGGCATATTTGCTTCTTTTCCTCGGCACGACGGTTTATTGCCTGTGCCGGGAAAAGGGATGCGGCGTTCAATGGACGCTGCTGGTGCTTTTTGCGGCGCAGCTGATGCTGCGTACCATGGCGCAGATGATGGTGCTGCTGCCTGCGGCGGTGCTGGCGGTTGTGCTGTGCGCCGTGCATAGCTGCCCCGGACGGGCAGAACGTCCGCTTCATGCGGCGTGTGTGCTGATTGCAAGCCTGATGTGCGTGAGCGGCTTGGTTACAGGCTGGCAGGCGGACGATACGGTACATTCCGCCGCCGCGAACTACTTGGCGGTCTTTCAAGGCTATCTGCCCGCATCGGAGAAGCCGGAAGAGACGCTGGAAGCCCTCGGCTTGCCCGAAAGCTACCTCGCGGACATCGGCAAAAGCTACTATGAACCTTCCGAAAACTTTGTGAACGATCCGCGGGATGCGGAGAATGCCGCCCTGCTGAACGAAAATATTTCGCTGGGGAAACGGGTGAAATTTGCGATTCAGCATCCGGCAGTCGTTCGCACCATGATGGACAAAAACGAAGGCGCTTTGCGGAACGCGGACAGCTGGTATTTGGCGGACGATGCCGGGAATGCCGTTTCGTCACGTTCACCGCTGCATACCGTGCTGGAAACCATTTTCGGGCGTGACCATCACGCTATTTCCCGCTGGTGCTTGATTTGCGCGGCGCTCCTCGTGCTGCTGCTGCCCATTGTACGGCGGCAGAGCGCATCCGTGATGCTCTGCGCGTTTCTGCTGATGGTACTGCTTGGCACGATTGGCTATCTGCCGCTGACGCTTGTGCTGACAGGCGGCATTGACCTGCTGACCGTGAAGCCGCTGGCGTTCCTGCTGGGCGGTTTGGCGGTGCTGATGAGCTTCGTCTCTGGCGCGGTGCTCCTTCGCCGTCTGATGGCGTGGCTGAGCGTGAAGGAAGCGAAATTAGCGCTGCCGCCCTGCTCGGCGGGCGCGTCCGGCGGACTGCTGGCGTATCTCCGTAAAATCCGCGTGACGCAAAAGGGGACGGTCGCCATCGTTGCGGTGGTTTGCGTGGTGCTCTGCTGCTGGCAGCTGCTTCCGGCAGAGCACATTGGCGGCGTGAACAACGGCGACTTCGGGCGCATGATGGAACAAATCGACCTGTACTGGGCACAGCCGCAGCTCGATGATGAATCGACGCAGCTTGAGTGGGGTGTCGTCGAGGATTACTCCTACCGTGAGCCGTTCCATCCGGCGCGCTTGACCTCCATAGACCCCACCTATTCGCTGATTTTCCCGTCGATGCTCGTGCGCTTCATCACCCTGCTGACGGGCGGCAATTACTCCACGCAGGTGCAGGCGTTCATCCTGCTGGCGCTGGTGATGGCGGCGCTGCTGCTGCTCGTGCACGACCTGTATCCGCTGCTGGGCAAGCTGACGCTCCCGGCGGGGCTGATTGTTGCGTGTATGCTGCTGGGCGAAAATTACCTCGCATGGTACAACTCGCTCTTCGGCGAAACGATGATTCCCGTCGGCTTGATGCTGACGATTGCCTGTACGGTGCATCTGACGCTGATGCCGCGCGGAAGCCGGAAAGGCTGGCTGTGGATGATTCTGCTTGCCATCAGCGTGCGATTTCTCTGCACTGCCAAGGCACAGATGGCGCTGGCGCTCCCGGCGGCGATTGTTCTGCTGATTGTCTTTACCGTCTATCATCATCCGCAGACAAAAAAGCCGCTGATTGCGTTTTCGCTGATGGGCGCGCTGCTGTGCGGGCTGGTCAGCTACGACACGCTTGGCGTGTACCGCAAAAATCAGGGGGTGTCCGAAAAGCAGACCATCTGGCAGAGCGTGTTTTACGGCGCGCTGATGATTGCTGACGACCCGGACGCAGCCATGGAAGAACTGGGCATTCCGGCGGAAATGAAGGCGGATATCGGTAAACACGCGTACTATCCGAACAGCGAGTACGTTTATCCCATTGAGTCGGACGAGCTGCAGGAGAAATTCTACGACCATGTGACGACGATGACGCTTGTGCGCTACTATCTGCGCCATCCGAAGGACATGCTGACAATGATGAACCGCGCGGCACAGGAATCCGTCACGTTGAGCACGTCGTTCATGACCTACACGGACGCACTGTACAGCGATAACCGTCCGCTGCACCGCATGAACCTCTGGTGTAATCTGCGCAGCATCTTCGCGGCGCGCGCGTTCTGGGTATATGTGCTGCTCTACGGCACGGCGGGCGTGTTCTGCCTGACGCTGATTTGCCGCAAAAAGACGCAGAAGCAGACAAAGCTGCTGGCGATGCTGTTCCTGTGCGTGATGTTCGTCGGCGTAATGCAATATCCGCTGTCGGTCATCGGCAACGGCTTTGCGGACAACAACAAACAAATGTATACCTTTATGCTCTGCCACGACCTGCTTGTTGTGGCGGCAGGCGTGGTGCTTGTGCGGCGGCTGATTCCGGCGCGGCGCACGGCGGAAAATGCAATCAGGGAGGAAGCAGACCATGAGCCGCAAGAAGAATCTGCTTGATTATCTCGCACTGACGCTGTTTATCATGTGCATGGGCTTGGCGCTCAGCGCCAGCCTCGAATATGTGACGCGCGCGACGGAACGGGAATATCTCGGACAGGGAATCTGGGTGCTGAGTATGGCGGGGCTGTCGCTCCTTGCGCTGCTGCTGGGGCGGATTTCGCGCAAGTGCGGGCAGAAGATGCAGCCGCTCCCCAAAAACATCATGATGATTGTGTTCGGCGCGGTGTTGGTGGGTGTTGGCGTGTATTTGCGCCTGTGGGTGATTTGGAACATCCCCGTTGAGCCGGATTCGGACTTCGAGACGTACTACCGCATGGCGAATCACCTGCTGAATGATACGCTGATGTCTGCCGAAGGAGCGGTCGACCGCCGCTATATCGCGCTCTACCCGCACACCATCGGCTTCCCGATGCTCATTCTGTGGCCGACGTTTGCTATTTTCGGCGCGTCGGTGCGCAACGCGCTGTACGCAAACCTTGTGTGCAGTGTGATTTCCATCCTCTTGGCGGGTCATATCGCTCGGCGAATCGCGGGGCGCACGGGCGCGCTGGTGGCGGTGGCGCTGATGAGCCTGTGGCCGTCGCACATCCTGTTCAGCAACATGGTTGCCACCGAACCGTCCTTCACGATGCTGATTCTGCTCGCTGCGGACATGATGACGAGTATTCTTGACCGCCGCAAGGGCAGCCTCTACGATGTTGCGCCTTCTCGGATGCTGGGCGTGATGGCGCTGCTGGGCATCGTGCTGGCGATTGCGGGCGCAATTCGCCCGATGGCGGTCATCCTGCTGGCGGCGTACTGCGTGGTGCAGCTGTGCGTCACGGGCGACCCGATGAACGAAATCCGTGTGGAGGGCGCGCGCTACGCCACAAGCCAGCCAATCGTCTGCATTGTGCTGGTGCTGGTGTGCTATCTCGTCACGGGCAGCGTCATCAACCGCGCAATTTCTGACATCATCGGCGAGCAGCCTGCGTCGGGGCTGTATGCGTCCGGCTATAACCTCATGGTCGGCTTGAACACGCAGTCGAATGGCTTGTGGAACGAGACGGACAGCGAATTCTTCGCGCAGGCGTATGACGCTACGAAGTCCGCGACGGGGGCGCATCAGGCGTGTATGGAAGTGGCGGCGCAGCGCATCCAGTCGGAGCCGGAAAATGTGCTGAACCTGATGGTCTACAAGTTCCGCGACCTGTGGCGAACGGATGATTTCGGCATTGACTGGAATCTGCTCTGGACGGAGCAGCAGGGGACGCTGACGCCTGAACTGCGCAGCCTGCTGGAGAGCATCCGTCCCGTTGGGCGCGTGATGTACATGGCGGTGCTCTTGTTTGCAGCGCTGGGCGCAATGGAAGCGTGGCGGCGGCGGCTTGCCCCGAACGCCATGATTCTCATTTGTATGCTCTTCTTCCTTGGCACGGCGCTGAGCCATATGCTGCTGGAAACGCAGGTGCGCTATCATTACAACATGATTCCGTTCCTGATTCTGCTGGCGGCGTGGACAGTTCGCTCGTGGAGCAAGACTGCCGCGGAGAAAGAAGACGTCCGCGTGATTTATATGGATCGCCCCGAAAACGCCGAAGAGAAGAAAGACAACATTCATTTCGACATGGCGAAAGCAATTGCGGAAGGGCACATCCACGTCTCTGTGACCGAGAACGTCGCGCGCACGGAAGAAGCATCAAAAATGGAAGATTCGGCGAAAAGTAGTGTGGAAAATACCTAATACTATTTCCAGATTCAACTGCGCCATCTGCTTGCGCCTTTTTCGTTCTGGCGTCCGCTCACTCCATTTAGCGTAGCGCTGCTACGCTGCATTTCGTTCCCGTTAGCCAGAACGAAAAATTCGCCGCGCATCTTGGCGCATTTTCATTTGGAAATAGTATAAAATATTCGCCGTTCTCGTTTCTGGCTATTGCGAAAATTTACGAAAGATGATAGAATAAATTGAACAATGTGTGAAGAAAATTCACCGGCAAGGGTGCGGCACCGCCTTTTATGACAATACAGAGAAGAGGGATTGCAGGTATGACGAATCGCGAACAAAAGCTTCTGCCGTCGGCACGGCAGTTGACCTCCGTGCGTCGGACGTCGAACCTGAATTCCTTGACGGGACTGCCGGAGAGGCTGGACTTCCTGCGTCAGGTGCAGCAGCTGCTGACGGAAAAGAAGCTGAACGGTTGGTGCGTACTGTCCATCGACATAGAGCATTTCAAACTTTTCAACAACTGGTATGGGCAGGTGCAGGGGGACGAGCTGCTGCACACAATCGGGCATCAGCTGGCGCAGCTTGCGAAGGAGAACAACTATATCGCCGGGTATTTTGGCGGCGATGACTTTTTCCTGTGTATGCCGGATGATGACAAGCGGGCGCAGGCGGTATATGACCTGATTTTCCGCTGCATCGAGGATTATCAGCAGCTTGATAGCTTTCTGCCGCTGCTGGGCATCTGCCCGGTGGATGAGCATTCCGACGATATCAGCGTGCTGTGCAACAATGCGCAGATTGCGTCCGGGGCGGTCAGGGGCAAGCTGAATCACCGCATCTGCCGCTTTTCCGAGCAGATTATGCAGCGGCTGGAAAAGCATCAGCGCCTGCTCAGCGACGTGCGCATCGGCATCCAGCGCGGCGAATTTACGTTTTATCTGCAGCCGAAGTGCAACAGCCTGACGGGCAACATCGTCAGCATGGAAGCGCTTGTCCGCTGGCATCACCCGGAAATGGGGCTTGTGTCGCCAAGCCGCTTCATCCCATTGCTGGAAGAAACCGGGCTGGTGACGGATTTAGACCGCTACATTTGGGAGAGCGTCTGCCGCACAATGAGCGGCTGGATTCGCGGCGGAAAGCATATCGTGCCGATTTCGGTCAACGTGTCCATCACGGATATGAAGGCAATGGACGTTCCTGCGCACTTCCGCGAGATGGTCAGACGCTATGACCTCAAACCGGAGCTGATTCGCGTGGAAATCACCGAGACGGCGTTCGCGGAGAACAGCAACCTCGTGCGCGAAGCCATCGACCGCCTCCACCAGTACGGATTTACCGTGCTGATGGACGATTTCGGCAGCGGCTATTCGTCGCTCAATATGCTCAAAGATACGAACGTAGATGTGCTGAAGCTGGACATGAAGTTCATCGAGATGAACGTGGAGAACCGGCAGAAGGGCATCCAAATTGTGGATTCCGTTGTCAATATGGCGCACAAGCTGAATATGACGATTATCGCCGAGGGCGTGGAGACGAAGGAACAGGTCGATATGCTCAAAACGATGAACTGCATCTACGGGCAGGGCTACTATTTCTATCGCCCGCTCCCGGTGAAAGATGCCGAGCGCCTGCTGAGCATCATTGTGCCAGAGGATTACCGAGATATTCAGCGTTTCTCCGGCGTATCGCCGATGCCTGCTGTGCCCAGTCAACAGTGGAACACAACGCCGGAGATTGAGCGCGATGTGATTGCGACGCTGGACAGTGCGTATCTGCTGCTTGCTCGGCTGAATCTCAACACGGGCGAATGCCAGCCGCTCAAGCGTACGCCGCCGCTGCCGGATGCGCAGATGCCGTTTTCACGCTTCAGCAACGATTTGGTGCGTCAGCGGCTGATTCACCCGGAGGATTTGGACGACTACCAGCGGTTTATGGCGCTGGCACACCTGCAGACGGAGATATTCAGCGGGCGGCGGCACATGGATTTCCGCTTCCGCTTGTCTGACGGCAAGCGCTTCAACTGGGTGGAGCTGTCTGTCCTGCCCAGCCGCGGCTACACGCAGCAGGAGCCGTGGACGCTGCTGTGCATCCGCCGGACGGACGACATGGTGAACATGGAAGCCGACCGCCGCTATCAGCGTGAACTGGAATACTACTGCAACTGCGACGCGCTGACGGGACTGTTCAACCGCATGAAGTTTGAGAAGGATGTTTCACGGCTGAACGAGGAACATCCGGACACCATCGAATGCGTTTACATCGACGTCGTTGGTCTGCACGAAATCAACAACCACTTGGGTCATCAGACAGGCGACAGTATGCTGTGCATGGTGGCAGGCACAGCGCGGAGTTTCTTCCCGAACGACCGACTTTACCGCATCGGCGGCGACGAGTTCGTCATTCTCTGCTGCAACCGCAAGCATGACGAAGTGCTGCTGGCAGTGGAAAAACTGCGCATGACGCTTCGAGGCGCGGAGTACGAAATATCCGTCGGTGTGCAGCAAGGCACGGGGCAAGAGAATGTGCAGAACATCGTCAACCGTGCCGAGGATGCTATGCGCCGCGACAAAGAAGCGTACTATCAGCAGAACGGTCAGGAGCGCCGGATGCGCTCACTGAACGAAAAGCTGGATCGCCTGATGCAGGAAAGGCAGGATGCAGACCAGTTCATCCGCGTCATTGCGCCGGAATACATTGCGGTGTACCTCATCAACTTTGCGCAGGATTCCTTCCGCAAGATCCTGATTCCGGACTTCTTCCGCGACATGCTGGACAAGTGCAACGGCTCGTTCCGCCGCGCGATGCTGGAATATATCCGGCTCTATATAGCCCCGGAGGATCAGGAAGAGTTTGAGTCGCTGACATGCGCGCAGGTTGTGCGGGAGCGTCTTGCGAGGGAAGGCACAATTGACGAACATTACAAGCGCAGCGACGGTATGCCGATTCACCTGCGGATTATGGCGTGCGACGGACTGAATAAGGAAGAAAGCATCTGGATTTTCGCGAAGGATACGGAGACAACCTGATTGTAGAAAAAATGCGCATCAGCATGATGAAAACACGGCTGGTGCGTGTTTTTTTTACAATTCAGTGATTGCAGTTTGCGCGAAAATGCTGTATAATGTTTGATGGTAAATAATAATGAGGAAAGTATTTGGAGGAACGAACTGTGCCACTCAAGCCTGTTTTTGATAAAGCGCCGCTGACGATGCTGACCAGTCAGCCCCTGCGCGCCGGTCAGGTGCGCGTGAACCTGCCTGCTTTGACGCGTCTGTATGCGCAAGTGGAAAATCGCCGTGAGCCGCTGCTGCTGGAAGGCGCGTTCCGTCTGGCGTGCCTTGTGAAGGCGGATGCCATGCAGTCGCCCGCCGCCACGGCGATTCGGGAAGCCGCCGCCGCTCAGCGGGAGGATGGCTCTTTCGCGCTGACGATTGAGGACTCGGTGTATGTCCTGCGCGCGGTGTGGGCGCTGTATGAAGCGGAAGCAAAGAAGGAAGATTTGACGGTGCTGCTGCGCTGGTTCCAGTGGGCGGCGAAGCAGTGGGACGACATTGCGGCGGACGAGTACGTCCGCGCGTTCCCGGCGGATCTGCTCGAACTGCTGGAAAAGGTCTACCGCATCACGGGCATTCCTGCCATGCTCAAACTTGCCCGCACTCTGTCCGCCAGCACGATGAACTGGAGCGGCGTTCTGACCGCGACGCCGATTCAGACGCCCGTGAGCAAAGCTGTTTCGGCAGAAGAACTGGACGCCGGTCTGAAGAAGGAAAACGGTGATTTGGAGGGCTACTACACCCGTCTGGCACTGACGACGAATGCGGCGGCTCTGGCGGATGGCGCTCGTGCGGCGCTGGCGCGCGGCTGGCTCAACGGCTCGGCGACGGAGATGAACGCCGCAAAGACAGGCTGGGAGAAAATCAGCCGCTATCACGGCGCGATTTGCGGCGGCTTGACCGCAAATCCGATGCTCGCGGGCGGCAATCCCAGCACGGGCATTTTCAATGATACCTTGGGCGCATGGGCGGAAGCGTTCGTGTGCGCAGGCATGGGCGCGCACGCAGTTTGGGCGTGGGATGAACTGGAACGGCTGGTGTTCAATGCGCTGCCGGCGTGCGTGGAGGAAACACGCGTGCAGCTGGTGCAGCGCGTCAACTCGCTGGTGGCGCAGGAGACTCAGCAGGGAAGTTTCGCCCTGACGCTCGGACGCCTTGCGCGCGGCTATGCGCTGGCGATTCAGTCCGCCGTGACCGCATGGGTGGACGGCTTCGCGGTCAATATGCTCATTCCCGGCAAATACGCCGTCTGTGACAGCAAGATGGTGCTGACTATTGACGCGCAGGGCGAGCGCTACGCCATCAAGATGCACATGAAGAACGATCAGAAAGCGTTTTTCCACATGCGGCTTCCGGCGTGGGCGTCGTCGTCCGAAATCCTCGTCAACGGTGCGCCGACGGCGGAATACCGCTTGGTGGATGGCTGCATCGGCATCGAGCGCGTTTGGCACGACGGGGACGAAATCGTCGCCGTGCTGGAGCAGCCCGTCATGCGGCACAGCAGCGCCTATCATCATATCTGCCTCAGACGTCCAGTTTG
>ERZ779922.2554-NODE-2554-length-10509-cov-2.410369_pt1 | contig 10509 bp, 7 predicted proteins | sample MGYA00511544_ERZ779922 | MGnify/ENA primary metagenome ERZ779922 (study PRJEB29588, sample SAMEA2154516) | human gut metagenome | biome: human gut; feature: human-associated habitat; material: faeces | place: Denmark | collected 2008/2010 ... | reverse complement strand
AGGCAGCCGAAGCAAGAGACGATTTCAGCGATCGTTCATATCTGGCTCCGGTAGGAGAAGCTCAAATCAACGAGTACAATGCTAAGGGATATAAATTGACACAAACCGTTCTCTGGTAACAGAAAAAGCATAACTCACAACAAGAGGTGTATCAAGAACGAAAGTTTTTCTTCTCGATACACCTCTTTCCTATATATACTTGAATACCAGACAAGAGTGTTTGGTTGTAATTGTAAATTAATAATTATAATACTAAATATTCCCAAATAAGTGTTTTTGATATTAAAATAAAAAGTATCTTTGTTCCATACAAATTCTCCTTAAGTAATACTATTATGAAGAAACTGCTACTATTAACCATCCTGCTATGTAGCTCATTACTGTGTCAGGCACAAAAAGAGCGCATTGTCTTAGGTGATGAACAAACTTCAGAGTATTTTCCAATCCTGAAAGGAAAACGGATTGCAATCTTCTCCAATCACACCGGAATGGTGGGAGACAAGCATTTACTGGACATACTGCTGGAAAACAAATTCAATGTAGTAGCTATTTTCTCACCTGAACACGGTTTTCGCGGAGATGCGGATGCAGGAGAGCACGTATCCAGTTCGGTCGACAAGAAAACGGGTGTCCCCATCCTTTCTCTTTACGACGGGAAAGACAAGAAACCGAGCGAAGCATCCATGAGAAAATTTGATATATTGGTTATTGACATCCAGGATGTAGGCTTGCGGTTCTATACCTATTATATAACAATGTGCCGGCTGATGGACGCCTGCGCCGAGTACAACCGCAAGGTATTGTTGCTGGACCGCCCCAATCCGAACGGACATTATGTAGACGGACCGATACTGGACATGAAATACAAATCCGGAGTGGGTTGGTTGCCTATTCCCATTGTACATGGCATGACACTGGGCGAACTGGCATTAATGGTAAACGGAGAACGCTGGTTACCGGCCTCACGCGTGTGCGACCTTACCGTCATACCCTGCAAGAATTATACGCACCAGACAAAATACACATTACCCATCCCCCCCTCTCCCAACCTGCCGAACATGAAAGCCGTCTATCTGTATCCGGCTACCTGCTATTTTGAGGCCACTCCCGTCAGTCTGGGCAGAGGAACTTCACTCCCGTTCCAGGTATACGGACATCCCAATATGACAGGCTATGACTACAGTTTTACGCCCAAAAGCGTTCCCGGCGCCAAAAATCCGCCCCAACTGAACAAGCTATGCCACGGCGTAAACCTCAGTAATATGAGCGATGAAGAGATTTGGAAGCGCGGTGTGGATCTGAGCTACGTAATTGACGCTTATAAGAACCTGAACATAGGCGACCACTTCTTCCGTCCGTTCTTCGAACTGCTGGTAGGAACAGACTATGTCCGCAAGATGATAATAGAAGGAAAGAGCGCCGAAGAAATCAAAAACCGCTGGAAAGGCGATGTGGAAAAGTTCAAGGAACAGCGTAAGCCCTATTTGCTTTATCAAGAATGATTATTCATACAAACCGGAACCTATTAACCAGTAAACACTAATACCCAATCAATACAATGAGCCCGTTATCCGTTATCATCACCATTGCAGCCTATTTTGCAATACTCTTCACAGTATCTTACATTGCCGGCAGAAAAGCAGACAATGCAGGTTTCTTCGTGGGCAACCGCAAATCGTCCTGGTATGTGGTGGCATTTGCAATGATTGGCTCCAGCATATCCGGAGTAACGTATCCGTGCCCGGCATGGTTGCCGCAAGTAACTTCGGCTATCTGCAAATGGTATTGGGATTTATTGCGGGACAATTAATCATCGCCTTTGTTCTGACCCCCTTGTTCTACCGGATGAATCTGGTTTCCATTTACGAATATCTGGAGAACAGGTTCGGCATGTCCTCATACCGTACAGGGGCCTGGTTTTTCTTCATCTCCAAAATGCTTGGAGCGGCAGTACGCCTGTTCCTCGTCTGCCTGACATTACAACTGCTGGTATTCGAACCATTCGGATTACCTTTTATTCTGAATGTGGCCATCACCGTAGCTTTGGTATGGCTGTACACTTTCCGCGGAGGCGTAAAGTCGCTCATCTGGACGGACTCCTTGAAAACATTCTGCCTTGTGGTATCGGTTGTATTGTGCATCTGCTACATAGCCTCCGACCTTAATTTGTCTTTCACCGGTATGCTCGGTACAATTGCTGACAGCGATATGTCCCGCATATTTTTCTTCGACGATGTCAACAGCAAGCAATACTTCTTCAAGCAGTTCTTTGCCGGAGCATTTACCATGATAGCCATGACCGGATTGGATCAGGACATGATGCAGCGCAACCTCAGCTGCAAGAATTTCAAGGACTCACAAAAAAACATGATTACCAGCGTCATTTCGCAATTCTTCGTCATTCTGTTGTTTCTGATGCTGGGTGTACTGCTCTACATATTTGCCGGCAGCCAAGGAATACAAGTGGAGAAAAGTGATGAACTTTTCCCCTTAATTGCTACAGGAAATTACTTCCCCGCCGTTGTAGGCATCCTGTTTATTATCGGACTGATTTCTTCGGCTTACTCGGCAGCAGGCTCCGCACTGACAGCCCTTACTACATCCTTCACCGTAGATATTCTCGGCACAAGAGGAAGGACGGAAGAGGAAATTGTAAAAATCCGGAAACGGGTACACATAGGAATGGCCGTAATAATGGGTATTACGATTTTTGTATTCAACCTGCTGAACAATACCAGTGTAATCGATGCCGTATATATTCTGGCAAGCTACACCTATGGTCCTATCTTGGGACTGTTTGCTTTCGGCATCTTCATGAAGCAGCAGGTACGGGACAAATACATACCGTTAGTGGCCATCGTATCCCCGCTTCTTTGCTTCATCCTGCAAAAGAATTCGGAAGCATGGTTCAACGGTTATCAGTTCAGCTATGAGCTGCTTATATTCAATGCACTGTTCACCTTCATCGGACTCTGCATACTGATAAAGAAAGACAAAAAGAACATTTAACTTAATACATCATCATCATGAGTGTAAGACTCCACTTTTTGCTCAGCATGCTTGCCACCGCCCTTATCCCCCAAACGGGCGGTGCGCAAGAGCTTCCGACAGAAACCCGCCGGGAAATAGGCAAGTTTCTGGATGCCACTGCACGAAAAGAAATATCCGTAGGACATATCACCGTTGACTCTGTTGCCATAAACGGCAACACCCTGCAACTCTTTGCCAACATGAACTGTTCCTACATTCCTTTCCGTGAGGACAATGTAGCCGAAATTTATAAAGGTATCAACGCCTTGTTGCCCACCGAATTTGCAAAGTACAGGCTACAGCTACGCACCAACAGACACAGTATCGAAGAACTGATTCCTCAGGCGTTACGTTCGAAAAAAAACAAAAAGGCTCTTACATTCAGCCAGGATGTAGAAAAGCCTCTGGTAACCAAAGTTTCCAGACCTTATACTCCAACCAACGGACTGCAAAACCGTCATATTGCCTTATGGCAAAGCCACGGTTTTTACTACGAACCGAAACTCAACCGCTGGGAGTGGCAGCGTGCCCGCTGTCTGCAAACCGTGGAAGACCTGTATACACAGAGCTTCGTATTGCCCTACCTTGTTCCGATGCTGGAAAACGCCGGAGCCAATGTACTGCTTCCGCGTGAACGCGACTGCCAGACTGCCGAAATCATTATCGACAATGACGGTTGCCTTAACACCAACTCTACCTATACCGAGCATACCGCTGACAAGGTATGGCGGCAAGGCACAGGAAAAGGCTTCGCACATCTTCGCCCGCAATACATAGATTTTGAAAATCCTTTTAAAGAAGGTACATTCCGTATCGCAGAAACCGTCAAAAAAGGAAAAGAAAGTACGGCCGAATGGATTCCCGAAATACCTCAAAACGGACAATATGCAGTCTATGTATCCTATCAGACTGTTCCAAACAGCAGTGACGACGCCCTTTATACCGTTTATCATAAAGGCGGGGTATCCCAATTCAAAGTCAACCAGAAAATGGGGGGCGGCACTTGGGTTTATCTGGGAACTTTCGGTTTTGATGCCGGAAAAAGCAATGCCTGCAAGGTGACTCTGAGCAACCGTTCTGCCAAAGCCGGACAAATAGTCACAGCCGATGCCGTGAAGATTGGCGGCGGTATGGGAAACATTGCCCGCCGCATCTCTGAGGAAGGGGCAACCGATAATTTGAAAAGCTCCGACAAAACCGTCAACGCATCAAATGCAGCAAAGAATATACCGGCAGCATATCAACCGTCCTATATCACCGAATACCAAAAGAGCGGTTATCCCCGTTTTTGCGAGGCTGCCCGTTACTGGATGCAATGGGCCGGCATTCCGGACAGCGTATATTCCGAAAGCCACGGAAAGAATGATTACACGGATGATTATAAAAGCCGTGGAATATGGGTGAACTACCTGGCGGGCGGTTCTGCCGCCAACCCCACGGAAAAGGGGTTGAATATTCCGGTAGACCTGGCGTTTGCCTTCCACTCGGATGCAGGAACTACCCTCAACGACTCTATCATCGGAACACTCGGCATCTATCAGACCGATGCCTACAACGGAGTATTTGCCAATGGGGCATCACGCTACTTGTCTCACGACCTGACAGACCTGATTCAATCCAATATCGTACGCGACATCCGCACACTGTATGAACCCCGATGGACCCGCCGCGGCAAATGGAATCAATCATACTATGAAGCCCGCGTTCCACGCGTACCGACCATGTTACTTGAGTTGCTTTCTCACCAGAACTTTGCCGATATGCGTTACGGTATCGACCCGCGCTTCCGATTTACGGTAAGCCGCGCTATCTACAAAGGAATGTTGCAGTTTCTCTGTTCGCAATACCGTATGGATTATATAGTACAGCCCTTGCCTGTAGACCACATGGCATTGCGCATGATCGGTGAAAATGAAATCGAGTTGAGCTGGGAAGTTGTAAACGACCCGCTGGAACCGACAGCCACTCCCGAGAAGTACATCGTTTATACGCGTATCGGCAACGGTGACTTCGACAACGGCACAGTAGTGGATAAAAACAGTTACCGCACCGTTCTTCCCGCCGGTATCGTATGCAGCTATAAGGTAACCGCCCTCAACAAGGGTGGTGAGAGCTTCCCTTCTGAAATTCTTTCGGCAGGACAGGCTTTCAACAGCAAAGGTGCAGTATTGGTTATCAACGGATTCGACCGCATCAGTGCTCCCGCCGACTTTGTAGCCCCTGCACCTGCCGACACGCTACTTGCAGGTTTTCTGGACGATTTGGACCATGGAGTGCCTTATATCAAAGACATCAGCTACATCGGAAAGATGAAAGAGTTCCGCCGTTCCATCCCCTGGATGGACGATGACGCATCCGGTTTCGGCGACTGCTACGGCAACTACGAAACACAGGTTATCGCCGGAAATACATTCGACTACCCGGCAGTGCACGGAGCTGCCATACTGAAGGCCGGTTACTCCTTCGTTTCATGCAGTGATGAAGCTGTTGAAAACGGACAAGTTATCCTGAACGACTACACATACACCGACCTTATTCTCGGCAAAGAGTGCCAGACCAAGATAGGCAGAGGCGGAATAAAGCCTTTGGAGTTCAAGACATTCAGCAAACCGATGCAAGACTGTATTACAGCTTACTGCAGCCAAGGCGGCAATATCTTTATATCAGGCGCCTATGTAGGAACCGACTTATGGGATAACCGCCTGATTCCCGCCAATGAAGAAGACAAGAAATTTGCTACGGAAGTTCTGAAATATAAGTGGCGTACAGGACAAGCCGCCACAATGGGTAAAGCAAAGTGCGTAGCTTCCCCTTTCCCTTCTCTTTCGGGAAACTATACTTATCATAATGAGCTTAATTCGGATTCTTACGCAGTGGAGTCCCCTGACGCCATCGAGCCTGCTACGAAAGAAGCGCATACCATAATGCGCTATTCGGAGAATAACCTGAGTGCCGGAATTGCCTATCAGGGCGAATATAAGACATGCGTCTTAGGATTCCCTTTCGAATCGCTTCGTACGGCAGAAGAAAGAGCATCTCTGATGGACGCTATTCTGACATTTTTCAACAGCAGTACCAAGAAATAAAGAATAATTTATAAAACCAATCATCATTTATGAACCGAAGACTATTCACCAGCGTCCTGTTTGCCTGCCTGCTACCGTTTATGGTACAGGCACAGCAGGCGGTGTTCCGCTTCGCACAACTGACGGACATCCACTTAAGTCCGAACAACCCCAATCCTACGGAAGATTTATTGCGTTCCATTGCACAAATTAATGCAACCGACAGCATCGATTTCGTATTGGTAACAGGCGACATTGCCGAAGAGGGCGACCGCACTACCATGGAAAAAGTAAAATCATGTCTCGACCTGCTGAAAGTGAAATACTACGTAGCACTGGGTAACCATGAAACCAAATGGAGCGATTCCGGCTGTACTGCCTTCGGAGAGATATTCGGCGGCGAACGGTTTGAATTCGAACACAAAGGCTTTTTGTTCCTCGGTTTTAATTCAGGCCCGCTGATGCGTATGGCATACGGCCATGTCGTCCCTCAGGATATCCGCTGGATGACGGAAACGATGGAGCGGTACAATGCCGGCAATTCCCGGCCGGACAAACCTGTAATACTTGTTACCCACTATCCGATGACGGAAGGCGATGTGGACAACTGGTATGAAGTGACGGATGCCGTGCGACCATACAACATACGCCTGTTTATAGGCGGGCACTACCACCGCAACCGCGACTTGCGCTATGACGGCATTCCGGGTATCCTGATGCGCAGCAACCTGCGCGACAAGGATGAAAAGCCGGGCTACGGCATTTATGAGATTACAGAAGATTCCATCCTCGTTTATACACAACGCATCGGAGAACCGAAAAAACAATGGGCCGCATTCTCGCTGACGGATTCATACTATGACCGTAATGGGAAAGCCGAAAAATATCCCGACTTCTCCGTAAACAAAGAGTATGCACAAGTACAAGAGCAATGGATAGTGCAAACCGGAGCCGGCATCTACTGTTCACCGGCAGTGGAAAAAGACAAAGTATTCGTTGGCGACGACCTGGGACGCCTCACTGCCTATGCCCTTAAAAACGGCAAGAAACTATGGAGTTTCCAATCCGGAAAAAGAATTGTCGGAACACCTGCTGTAAGCGAAGGAATTGTCGTATTCGGTTCCGCCGATTGTAAGATATATGGTCTGGATGCCCAAAACGGTAATCTGTTATGGACAGTAGAAGCTGCCGAACCCGTATTGGGAGCAGTGACAATAGAGAACGGAATTGCCTATATCGGTGCCAGCGACCACACTTTCCGTGCCGTAAACATCCGTACCGGAGAGGTGAAATGGGCTTTTGCAGGTGTAAGAGGCTATATCGAGACCAAACCTCTGGTAACGGACAATAAAGTTATCTTCGGCGCATGGGACAATACCTTATACGCTTTAAATAAAGCAGACGGCAAGGAACTATGGAAATGGACAGGCGGACTGACGCGCATGCACTTCTCCCCTGCCGCCGTATGGCCGGTGGCAGCCGATGGGAAGGTATTTATTACCGACCCGCAACGTGCCATGACCGCCATTGATATAGAAACGGGCAATACCGTATGGCGTACCTTCCAATCCATGGTACGTGAGACAATAGGATTGTCCGAAGACAAAGAACGTATTTACAGCAAGACCATGAACGACAGTATCGTATGTTACTCCACCAAAGGTAACCAACCGCACAAACTGTGGGCATCCAATGTAGGCTTCGGCTACGAGCATGCTCCTTCCATGCAGGTAGAAAAAAACGGAGTTGTATTCGGAAGTACCAAAGAAGGACTTATCTTCGCGCTGGAAGCCGCGACTGGCAAAGTGCTGTGGAAACACAAAACAGGCAATTCGCTCATAAGCACAGTGGTACCGCTCGACAACAACCGGGTGCTGTTTACCGCTACAAGTGGAGAAACCGGAATGCTGAAGTTTAAAATAAAAAAATGAGAATTTTAAAATAATACCTTACAGATATGAAGAAGATTGATTGCTTTATTCCTTTTGCAGGAAAAGAACAGGCTGAAAAGACAGTACAAGGATTACAGGCTACAGGTCTTATCGGCAACATCCGTTTAGTAACGACAGACCCTACGCTCGAACCATTGCCCGGCTGTGAGATTTTATCCGTAGACATGCCCTACAGCAGCACTGCCATGAAAACCATTGCCGAAAAAACCGATGCTGAATATACATTGCTATACACCAAAGAAACGACTCTTGAACTGGGTATGTTCGCTTTGGAACGCATGATGCACATTGCAGAAGATTCGGATGCAGGAATGGTCTATGCCGACCATTACCAGATAGCCGACGGCAAGCAGACGAATGCTCCTGTCATCGACTATCAGTTCGGCTCGCTGAGAGACGATTTCAATTTCGGCTCGGTACTCCTTTTCAATACTTCAAAGCTAAAAGAGGCAGCCTGCCGCATGAAGTGCGATTATAACTTTGCCGGTCTTTACGACTTACGACTGAAGCTGAGCCAAAAGGCAGACCTCGTACATATCAATGAATATCTGTACAGTGAAGTGGAAAACGATACACGTAAGAGCGGCGAAAAGATATTCGATTACGTCGATCCGAAGAACCGTAACCGTCAGATTGAAATGGAAGCGGCATGCACGGAACATCTGAAAGAAATCGGTGGCTACCTGAAACCGGAGTTCAAGCAGATTGAATTTTCTGCCGGAAATTTCGAATACGAGGCATCCGTTATCATCCCCGTACGCAACCGTATACGCACCATCCGCGATGCTATCCGTTCCGTACTGGACCAGAAGGCAGACTTCAAGTTCAATCTTATCATCATCGACAACCACTCCACCGACGGAACAACAGAAGCCATCGACGAGTTTAAGAATGACGAGCGCCTCATCCATATCATCCCCGAACGCAACGACCTCGGCATCGGCGGTTGCTGGAACATGGGCGTACACCACCCCAAATGCGGCAAGTTTGCCGTACAATTGGACAGCGACGACGTATATGCCGATGAAAATACATTGGCCACTATGGTACGTGCTTTCTACGAACAAAACTGCGCCATGGTAGTAGGTACTTACATGATGACGGACTTCAACATGAACATGATTGCTCCGGGCATCATCGATCACAAGGAGTGGACACCGGACAACGGACGTAACAATGCCCTCCGCATTAACGGTCTGGGTGCGCCGCGCGCATTCTATACTCCGGTACTGCGCGAAGTAAAAGTGCCCAATACGAGCTATGGCGAAGACTATGCCCTTGGACTGAATTTCTCCCGCCAATACCAGATAGGCCGTGTCTATGACGTTGTTTACAACTGCCGCCGCTGGGACGACAACTCGGATGCCTCATTGGACATCGTCAAGATGAACGGGCACAACCTTTACAAAGACCGTATCCGCACGTGGGAGTTGCAGGCACGCATCGCTATGAACAAAAAAAACGGTAAATGACCTATGAATCAGACCATACACAATCTTCTAACCGAACAGCTTGCTTCCTGGGAAACGGCGCGTAATAACTACGCCGCCCTTTCCGGAGTGCAGGTGAAAGAACTGAATGTAAACGGCACCCTTTATAAAGTACAGTTCAATCCGGCACGTATCGTATCTTCCGGAGCCAAAGTAGATGCAAAGTCCATTAAGGAACGTAAATGCTTTCTCTGCCCCGCCAACTTGCCGGCAGTGCAAAAAGGCATCCCGTTCGAAGGACACTACAACATATTGGTCAATCCGTTTCCCATATTCCCCCGTCATCTGACGGTACCGGAAACCGCACATGTCGCCCAGCGCATAGCTCCCCGCTTCGGGGATATGCTGGACCTGGCACGGCAACTGACCGACTACACCATTTTTTACAATGGTCCCAAATGCGGCGCTTCCGCCCCCGATCACGCCCACTTCCAGGCCGGTAACAAAGGCTTCATGCCTATTGAACAAGACTGGCGTAGACAGGTAGCAGGCAAAGTAGCCGACTACGGTCAGGGCACCCTATGGTGGCTGAACGATGCCCCGCGCACTACGCTCGTCATCGAATCTGCCGACCGCAAGACGGCTATTAAGCTGTTCGACACCGTTTATCACTCATTGGACATACAACCCGGTGAAGACGAACCAATGATGAATGTCCTTGTAATGTACGAAGACAACAAATGGATTGTATTTGTCTTTCCTCGTGCCAAGCATCGTCCGGCATGTTATACGGCCGAAGGCGACGCCAACCTGCTGAGCAGTCCTGCCTCCGTAGACTTAGGCGGAGTATTCATCACCCCCGTCGAGAAAGATTTCATCAAAATAACGGCAGAAGACATCGCACAGATATTGGGTGAAGTATGCCTTTCTCCCGCAGATTTTCAAAAGGTGCGGAAACGCATCCAGGAACAACTGTAATATCCGTCATCCCTTTAAATAAACAAGTATGAAAGAGCCCAAAGTAGAAGTCGG
>ERZ779922.2541-NODE-2541-length-10547-cov-2.164602_pt1 | contig 10547 bp, 10 predicted proteins | sample MGYA00511544_ERZ779922 | MGnify/ENA primary metagenome ERZ779922 (study PRJEB29588, sample SAMEA2154516) | human gut metagenome | biome: human gut; feature: human-associated habitat; material: faeces | place: Denmark | collected 2008/2010 ... | reverse complement strand
TAACGGTGTTAAGAATCTTGTTGTACAGCCGACACATCTGATGCATGGTGCAGAGTATGATGAACTCGTAGATGCATTAGATGGATACAAAGATAAATTTGAGACAGTTACGATCGCTGAACCGTTACTTGGCGAAGTTGGAAGTGATGCAACTGTTGTCAATGAAGATAAAGCAGCCGTTGCAGAAGCTATCACAGCAGAGGCAGTAAAGACAGCAGGTTTTGATTCCTTAAAGGCAGCAAAAGAAGATGGTACAGCATTTGTGTTCATGGGACATGGTACTTCCCACACTGCAAAAGTAACCTACAGCCAGATGCAGACCCAGATGCAGAATCTTGGATATAGCAACGTATTTATCGGTACCGTAGAGGGCGAGCCGGAAGAGACTTCCTGTGAGTCTGTTATCGAGGCAGTGAAGGCAGCTGGTTATAAGAACGTCGTTCTTCGTCCGCTGATGGTAGTAGCAGGCGATCATGCAAACAACGATATGGCAGGCGATGATGATGATTCCTGGAAGAGCCAGTTTGAGGCATCAGGTGCGTTTGACAAGGTAGATACTCAGATTTCCGGTCTGGGAAGAATTAAAGCGGTAGAATCATTCTATGTTGCTCATACACGGACAGCCATTGAGTCTATTTCGGAATAATGTATATGAAAAAGAAATTAAATTTAGCGGCGCTTCTGCTTGCTGCCGCTCTTCTCGGAGCGTGCGGAGGACAGAAACAGGACGCAGCCGACACCGTGGCGCAGACAGAGAGTGCAGAAACCGAGAATGCCGAACAGAAAAGCAGCATTGACCTTGCAGACGGCGTCTACACCGTCGATTTTAAGACGGACAGCAGTATGTTCAAGGTCAATGAATCGAAAAATGGAAAAGGTGTCCTGACGGTCAAGGATGGCGAGGCGACACTTCATATCAGCCTGACCTCGAAAAACATCGTGAACCTGTATCTGGGTACTGCGGACGAGGCAAAGGAAGATGAAGCCGGTTGGCTGCAGCCAACCGTAGACACGGTTACTTACAGCGACGGTCTGAGCGAGGAGGTCAACGGCTTCGATGTGCCGGTTCCGGCGCTCGGAGAAGAATTTGACCTGGCTCTGATTGGTAAGAAGGGCACCTGGTACGACCACAAAGTAAGGGTAGAAAATCCGGTTTCCGGAGAGGCAGAGGACGCGGAAGCGGCATCATCCGAGACGGAGAATAGCGATGATGCGGCAGATGCCCAGAAACCGGCAGGGCAGACTGCAGATGTGGCAGACGGCACTTATACCTGTGAGGTAACCCTGCAGGGAGGTTCCGGCAGAGCATCGGTGGACAGCCCGGCGACCATTATCGTCAAGGATGGAAAGGTGACTGCCGATATTGTCTGGAGCAGCCCGAACTATGAGTATATGCTGGTGGATGACGTGCAGTATGATCCGATCCAGACCGAGGGCAATTCCGAGTTCCAGATTCCGGTAACGCTGGATGAGGATGTGGCGGTCAGTGCCTTGACGGTGGCGATGAGCCAGCCGCATCTGATTGATTATACACTGCATTTTGACAGCGTGACGTTATCAGAAGTTGCGAAATAAAAGTAGATAGAAATACCTGTCCAGGAAGAACCTCCCGGTCCTTTTGTACATATTTTGATTACAGAAGGATCCGGGAGGTTTATGTCTATGCGTATCTGTGAACTCAAACAGCGGGAAGTTATAAATGTAAAAGATTGCAAGCGCCTTGGTTTTGTGGGCGACGTCGATTTTGACATCAGCACGGGAAAAATGCTTGCGATCATCGTACCGGGACCGGGCTGTGTCTGGGGCTTTCTGGGGCGGGAAAAAGAGTACATAATTCCATTCTGCGACATCTGCCAGATAGGGGATGACATTATTCTGGTGAGGCTGAAAGAAGAGAGAGAAAAGAAAGAATAAAGAAAGAATAGCGGAAAACTTCTGCTTGCAGAAGCGCACTTCCTGCGATATTATAATAAGTATGATATGTTATGAAAACCTGGCGGGGGCATATCAATAAAACCAGAAAAGGGGAAGAGCGATTGAAGTGTCCATTTTGCAACGCGGCTGACACGAAAGTAATCGATTCACGGCCTGCGGATGACAACAGTTCTATCAGACGCCGGAGACAGTGCGAGACTTGTGGAAAGCGTTTTACCACATATGAAAAACTTGAGACGATCCCTCTGATGGTTGTCAAAAAGGATAATACCCGGGAGATGTACGACCGGGCGAAGATAGAGGCAGGAATCCTGCATTCCTGCCACAAGCGCCCAGTCTCTCAGGGACAGATTTCGGCGTTGATCGACGATGTGGAAAACAATTTATTTAACCGGGAAGAACGGGAGATCTCGACCGCGGTGATCGGGGAACTTGTGATGGAGCGGTTAAAGGATCTGGATGTGGTTACCTATGTGCGGTTTGCATCGGTATACCGGGAGTTTAAAGACGTCGATACATTTATGGAGGAACTGCAGAAGATACAGCAGCGGAATGTGCCGTCGTATGAGTCTGGAAAGAACGGGGAAGAGACCAGATGATGGGAAATGCGTTTTATCCGGATGAATGGCTGGATTCTGCGTATGATATCCCGTATGAGCAGTTTTATCAGAAGGGAATGCGGGGTATCATATTTGATATTGACAATACGCTGGTGCCGCACGGTGCCCCGGCGGACGAGCGGGCAGTACAGCTGTTTGAACGTTTGCGGGCGATAGGGTTCCACACCTGTCTGCTCTCGAATAATAAGGAGGCGCGGGTCGCCCCGTTTGCCGGACAGGTAGGTTCGGATTATATTTACAAGGGCAGAAAACCGAAGCGCAGCGGATACAGACAGGCGATGCGCCGGATGGGAACGGGCGAGCGCTCGACGATGTTTGTCGGGGATCAGCTCTTTACGGATGTGTACGGGGCGAGGCGGACAGGCATCTATTCGATTCTTGTAAAGCCGATCAATCCGAAGGAAGAGATCCAGATCGTGTTAAAGCGGTATCTGGAGAAAATTGTCCTGTGGTTCTATGTGAGAAGACAGGAAAAAAAATAGTGGAAGTTTGCAGCCGGGTGTTTTTGAACGGTTTGAAAGAGCTTGCCAGGCGGCAGAACCGGATGCGGACAGGAGTGCCGGAAACGGTGGAAAATCAGTTGTTTTCAGAAAAAATATCGGCAATTTTAGAAAAATAAGGGGCGGAATCGACATGATGTGCCCTGTGTTTTCAAAAAAGTAGTTGAAAAAGAAGATTTTATAGTATAAAATAAAAAAGATAAAGCGAGTATTTTCAAGGAGGAGCATCATTTATGATATCAGCGGGCGATTTTAGAAACGGCATCACACTGGAGATTGATGGCAACGTATACCAGATCATGGAATTTCAGCACGTAAAACCGGGAAAGGGAGCTGCGTTCGTTCGTACTAAAATTAAGAACGTAATGAATGGCGGCGTTGTAGAGAAAACCTTCCGTCCGACCGAGAAGTTCCCGTCTGCCAGAATCGACAGAGTTGATATGCAGTATCTGTATTCCGATGGCGACTTATACAACTTCATGGATGTAAACACATATGAGCAGGTAGCTTTAAACCAGGAGACAATCGGCGACGCACTCAAGTTCGTAAAAGAGAATGAGATGTGCAAGATCTGTTCTTACAACGGCAAGGTATTCTCCGTAGAACCGCCGCTGTTCGTAGAGCTTGAGATCACAGATACAGAGCCGGGCTTCAAGGGCGATACCGCTACAGGCGCTACCAAACCGGCAGTTGTAGAGACTGGCGCTACTGTATATGTACCGTTATTCGTAAACCAGGGCGATAAGATCAAGATCGATACACGTACTGGTGAATATCTGTCCAGAGTCTAAGTTATAACATATACGTCAGAAAGGTCTTCACGATACCGTTTGTACCCTTGTGGGGAGGCAGTCGTGTCACTGACAGGTTTCTGACTGGAAACAGAGATTACTGTTTGTGGCAGGCATTTTCCTTTGCTGGTTATGTAGCGCATGAACAGTAGCAAGCAGAGAAACTGTTGTAAGATCCGGAGGAAACGTCGAGATTTTACAACAGTTTTTTTGCTTAACATATCGGGGAGGCGTCTATGACGCGTCCGTTGGTTCATCTCAGAGAGCGGGTTCGGAGTGAGCGGTGCTCATGGGGAGTGATAAATATGGAGAACGGAAGAGAAGACCGTCTGCGTCTGGGGGAAGAGGATGAGCCGGGGCGCAGATCTGGTGGCAGGAAGAGGCGTACATCCGGCAGGCAGACGGCAATCCGCCGGGAGCGGACGAGGCAGCAGAAGAAGCGCCGTGTGATGATGCGGCTGTTTTTGTGTCTGCTTATTTTCCTCCTGGGTGCGGGAACAGGCTGGACGCTGCGCGGGAAAATGATCCGCAAGCTGATCGATCCGTCCACGATCGAGATGCCAAACTGGGTTGATGAGCAGCTTCTCACGGTCAACCGCTATTCCAGACCGGGGACGAATATTCCGGTCATCAACGGGATCGTGATTCACTATGTGGCAAATCCTGGGACGACGGCACAGCAGAACCATGATTATTTTGAGGGATTGAAAGATCAGAGCGGCAGTAACACCGTTTCCGTCAGCAGCAATTTCGTGATCGGTCTGGACGGCGAGATCATCGAGTGCGTTCCGGTCGGGGAGAAGGCATATGCCTCCAATGAGAGGAATGCGGACACAGTTTCGATTGAGTGCTGCCATCCGGCGGCAGACGGAAAGTTCACAGACGAGACGTATGACTCGCTGGTAAAACTGACTGCATGGCTGTGCAAGCAGCTCGATTTAAGTCCGAAAGACGTGATCCGTCATTATGACGTGACTGGAAAGGCGTGCCCGAAGTATTTCGTGGATCATGAGGATGCCTGGAAGCAGTTCCGCAAGGATGTGAAAAAGGCAATGCGGAAGGATATATCAGATGAGAGATGACTCCCACCTCTTCAGGTGGCGAGAAGCAAATTAGTATCAGTGGTGGGAGCGGGTCTCCCATCTGATATAGCCTCCGGCAGGATTGCTTAAGATGCGCAAAAGAAATATGTCATGCTTTGCATGACGCGCATCTCGCAGCAAGAATGCAGAGGCATTCTTGAAAATATGCGATATAAATTATGAAAGGGAATCTAGTATGAAAACGATTTTAGATTTGATCGTGGAAGAACTGAAACCGGCGTTTACCGGCTGCGGGTACGATGAGAAGTATATCCGCGTGACGGTATCAAACCGCCCGGATCTCTGCGAGTATCAGTGTAACGGCGCGATGGCAGCTGCCAAAGCGTATAAAAAGAAACCGATCGATATTGCCAATGAGGTGGTGGAAAAGACAGCCGGAAGCAAGATGTTTTCTGAGATCAACGCCGTGATGCCTGGATTTATCAATATCCGCCTGAATCCGTGCTACCTGGCATCCTATGTACAGCAGGTGGCAGAGGATGAAAAGCTGGGACTCAACGCAGTTAAGAAGCCGGAGACGATCATCATCGATTACGGCGGAGCCAATGTAGCAAAACCACTGCATGTCGGACACTTACGTTCCGCGGTCATCGGAGAGAGCATCAAGCGCATCAGCCGCTATATGGGACACCATGTCATCAGCGATGTGCATCTGGGTGACTGGGGATTGCAGATGGGACTGATCATCGAGGAGCTGCATGACCGTCAGCCGGATCTGGTATATTTTGACCCGGATTATACCGGCGAGTATCCGTCGGAGCCGCCGTTTACGATTTCCGAGCTGGAGGATATCTATCCGGCAGCGAGCGCGAAATCCAAGGTAGATGCGGCATTCCGTGAGCGGGCACAGCAGGCAACCTTCAAACTGCAGAGTGGCTATGCACCGTTCCATGCGATCTGGAAGCACATCATGAACGTGTCCTTGAAGGATCTGAAAAAGAACTATGGCAATTTAAATGTATCGTTTGACCTCTGGAAGGGCGAGAGCGATGCGCAGCCATATATTCCGGGACTGATCGAGGATTTACAGAAAAAAGGTCTCGCCTATGAGAGCGATGGCGCGCTGGTTGTCGATATCGCACAGGAAGGGGATGCGAAGGAATATCCGCCTTGTATCGTCCGCAAATCCGACGGTGCGGCGCTGTATGCGACTTCCGATCTGGCGACGATCATCGAACGTGAGCAGGATTTCCATCCGGACCGCTACATTTACGTCGTAGACAAGCGCCAGGAGCTTCATTTTATCCAGGTATTCCGTGTGGCGAAGAAAGCGGGCATCGTCAAAGAAGATACGCCGATGATCTTCTTGGGCTTCGGTACGATGAACGGCAAGGACGGTGGTCCGTTCAAGACACGTGAGGGCGGTGTTATGCGTCTGGAGCACCTGATCAAGAATATCGATGAGAAGGTATATGAGAAGATTCAGGAGAAGCAGAAGGTTCCGGCGGACGAGATGACACGCACGGCGGAGATTGTCGGTCTGGCGGCACTTAAATATGCCGATCTTTCGAATCAGGCGACCAAAGATTACATTTTCGATGTAGACCGCTTTATTTCCTTTGAGGGAAATACAGGTCCACATATCCAGTATATGATCGTCCGCATCAAGTCCATTCTGGAGAAATACAAGGAACTGCGCGGTGCGGATGCTAAAGTGGTTCCGATCCGTCCGGCTGAGAGCGAGACAGAGAAAGCACTTCAGATGGCGCTCTGCCGTTTCGGCGAGGTGACAGAATCTGCATTCTACGAGACGGCGCCGCATAAGCTCTGCCAATACATGGCGGCAGTGGCGGATGCGTTCAATGCATTCTATCTGGAAAATAAGATCCTCTCCGAGGAGGACGCAGCGAAGCAGGCAGCCTTTATCAGCCTGATCACGCTGACCAAGCGGGTGCTGGATACCTGTATGGATCTGCTCGGAATGGAATCGCCGGAACACATGTAATCTGTAATATGGAGGAATCCTCATGAAAATAATAAAAATGTCCGTAGATACCTTCTGGAAGGGCGAAGTACGGGTACAGGGACAGATTGAGGATGAGACAAAGGTATATCAGACAAGAATTTTTATCAAGGGTAGTCAGATCTATGACTACTCTTGTTCTTGTGCGGAGGGAAATTCATTCCGGGGTCCCTGCGTGCATGCAAAAGCGCTTCAGGAGGCGTTTGCCCGTCAGCAGAAAGCTGAGCATACACTGCCGGTTTCGACTTCGCCGGAGATCCGGATGATGATCCGGGAGTACACGAACCGGGAAGTAGCGCGGATTCTGGGCGAGGAAGAGCGGGAACCGGTCTATCTGCATCCCTATTTACAGATCCGGCGCGGCGAAGTGCTTTTGGAGGCACGGATCGGACGGGAAAAACGGTATATTGTGAAAAACCTGCTGGAATTTGCACAGGCGGTTCACAGCGGAAAACGGGTGGAATACGGAAAAGGCATGGCGTTTGAACACGTCCCGTCTGCCTTTGCGCCGGAAAGCCGCCCATTTTTAGATCTTCTGCTGGAGGAGGCGGACGCCTACATACGCCATTATGAGGGGATGCGCGGTCATGCGGGGCTGCCGCTTCCGGTGATGCGGGCGTTAACGCTGGGATCTGCAGCGAGGGATCGGCTGTTTGATCTTTTAGAGGGAAAAGAAGTCCAGACGGAGGACGAGAAAGGTGCTGAACGTGTGTGCCGGGTTGAGCGCAAGGATCCTCGTTTCCCGGTGGAGGTGGAAGCAAGGGGCGATGGAATTGCGGTTACGGTTCCATCGGCTCTAACTTCGTTCCGGGGAGAACAGCGTCTGTATGTGGCAGATGGATTGCATCTGTTTGGATGCAGTGAACTGTATACAGAAACGATGGGCGTTTTTCTGGAGCAGATGGAACAGGGCGGAAGAGAGTGCGGAAGCCGGAAAGAGAAGCGGGAGCTGCTGGTTGGAAGCAGGGATATTCCGCTCTTTTATGCGCGGGTGCTGGAAGGCATGGAGGCACTTGGGATCTTGCAGAGCCCGGAGATCGATTGGGAGAAATACCGCCCAGAGGCGTTGAAAGCCCGGTTTGAGTTTGACAGTGATTCGCCGGACGAGCTGCGTCTGCGTCCGACGCTTTCCTACGGAGATTTTACGTTTTCGCCGCTGGCGGACGAGCATGTTCCGCGGGAGATCTGCCGGGATGTACCGGCGGAATTTTATATCAGCCGCCTGATCACGCGGTACTTCTCTTACTGGGAGGATAAGAGCGGCGAGCTGGTGATCCGCGGGGATGAAGAAGCGCTGTACCGGGTTCTGAGCGAGGGAATGCCGCAGTTTCAGGAGGTGGGCGAGGTATGGCTGTCAGAGTCTGTCCGCCATCTGCGCGTCCTGCCCCCGCCGGAAGTGTCGATGGGGGTTTCTCTTGGAGGCGGCTGGCTGGATCTGAAGATTGAGACGGCGGGAATCGACCCGGCGGAGCTTTTGCAGGTACTCAGTGAATACCGCCAAAAAAAGAAATATTACCGCATGAAAAATGGCGAATTTTTGCAGCTTTCGGGCGGCGGCCTGCAGGCGCTTGACAGCCTGACTGCGGATCTGGGACTGACAAAGAGTGAATTTCAGGCGGGGGAGGCGAAGATACCTGCCTACCGTGCTTTTTATCTGGACAGTCTCTCGGGCGACGGCAGGATGAAACTGTTTCAGCGGGATGAAGCCTACGGGATGATGGTGCGCGATCTAAAAACGGCGCAGAGTGTCAGCTATGCGGTTCCGGCGGGGCTGGAAAAGACGCTGCGGGAATACCAGAAGATCGGATATACGTGGATGCGGACGCTGGCGCGGTATCATTTCGGCGGGATCCTGGCAGATGATATGGGACTGGGAAAAACGCTGCAGGTGATTGCGCTTCTGACGGCATTTTATCAGGAAAAAACCGAGCAGAAAGCGGCTGGAAATGAAGGCAGTGGGTCAGAATTACCTCTTCCGTCTTTGATCGTCTGCCCGGCGTCGCTCGTCTACAACTGGGGACAGGAATTTGCCCGGTTTTCGCCGGGGATCCGCGTGCTTCTGATTGCCGGGACGGCGAAAGAACGGCAGGAACAGCTGGAGGAGCAGATGCGGATGGAGGCGTCTGAGGGGGCGCAGGTGATCATCACGTCCTATGATCTGTTGAAACGGGATCGGGCGGCGTATCTGGGACGCACGTTTGAATATGAGATTATTGACGAGGCGCAGGTCATTAAAAATGCAAAGACACAGGGAGCGAAGGCGGTAAAGGAGATTTCGGCGAATGCCCGTTTCGCCCTGACGGGAACGCCGGTGGAAAACCGGCTCAGCGAGCTTTGGAGCATTTTTGATTTCCTGATGCCGGGATTTTTATACAGTTACCGGAAGTTTCGTGAGCGGTATGAGCTGCCAATCGTGAAAAATCAGGATCCGGAAGCATTGACGGCATTGCGGCGGATGACGGGACCGTTTGTCCTGCGCCGCTTGAAAAAGGATGTGCTGCGGGAGCTTCCGGGCAAGGAAGAGAGGATCGTTTATTCGGCGGCGTCGGGGCGGCAGCAGAAGCTTTATACGGCGTCGGCGTTGAAACTGAAAGAGGCGCTGGCTGGCGGCGCGTGGTCGGGTAATGGAAAATTGGAAGTGCTTTCCCAGCTCATGCGGCTGCGTCAGATCTGCTGCGATCCGGCACTCTGTTTTGAAGATTATACGGGGGAATCGGCGAAGCTGGAGACCTGTGTTTCGCTGATCGCATCGGCGTCTGCGGCGGGACATAAGATCCTGCTCTTTTCCCAGTTTGCCTCGATGCTGGAGCGGATTCGGGAACGCCTTTTACAGGAGGGTATTTCGTCCCATCTTCTGGTCGGCGCAACCCCGAAGGAAGAACGCAGCCGGATGGTGCAGGCGTTTGCCTGGGATGAGGTTCCGGTGTTCCTTATTTCCCTGAAAGCCGGGGGAACGGGACTCAACCTGACGGCGGCGGGTATCGTGATTCATTACGATCCGTGGTGGAATGTGGCAGCGCAGAACCAGGCGACCGACCGCGCGTACCGGATCGGGCAGGAAAAGCCGGTCACGGTATACAAACTGATCTTAAAGGATACGATAGAAGAAAATCTTTTGAAGTTGCAGAATGCGAAACTTGCGCTGGCGGCGCAGGTGGTTTCCGAGGGAATGGTTTCACTGGGCGATTTGAGCCAGAATGAACTGATGGAGCTGTTTGAACAGAATCCATAAAAAATTTGCAGAAATAACGGGCAGGAGGAAAAAGCGTGAAGCAATGGAAACGATACAAATCATATATACTGCCATATAAGAGCGCCTTTATTCTGGGACCGCTCATGATGGTAACGGAGGTGCTGGGTGAGATTCTGCTGCCCAAATTTATGTCGATGATTATTAACCATGGCGTGGCGCAGAAAGACGGCGGATACATTCTCAAAATGGGACTTGTGATGGCGATTACCTCCTTTTTGATGGCGGCAGGCGGCATTCTGGGGGCATATTTTGCAGCGAAGGCGTCGATTTCCTTTACCAGCGATCTGCGCCGCGACTTATTTGCCAGAGTGCAGCAGTTTTCATTTAAAGGGAAAGGATCCGAGATATGGAGCTCTGCAGATTTATTATGATGTAGATCCGT
>ERZ779922.2527-NODE-2527-length-10587-cov-5.911318_pt1 | contig 10587 bp, 7 predicted proteins | sample MGYA00511544_ERZ779922 | MGnify/ENA primary metagenome ERZ779922 (study PRJEB29588, sample SAMEA2154516) | human gut metagenome | biome: human gut; feature: human-associated habitat; material: faeces | place: Denmark | collected 2008/2010 ... | reverse complement strand
AGAGCACACCTCCAAAGCCTTCAACTCCCACGGAATTTTCCAACCGGTTATCCTTTGCGACGGACAGATCGTCGGCAATTGGAAACGAACCGCAGGACGAGGGAACGTCACCATACAAACGACCTTATGGGTAAATGCCGTCCCCAAAGCACTGGATGCCGCCATCGCACGGTACCGTTCGTTCATCGGCGGAACAAAGTCGGAAAACAGTCCGGAGGCTTTGTGAAATAATGATTACTTTTGCAGGGGACATCACGCAAGATTCCTCCGAAAACAATGAAAGAAAACTGGAAACCGGGAACGCTGATCTACCCGCTACCGGCCGTACTGGTCAGTTGCGGCGCCACCCCCGACGAATATAACCTGCTGACCGTCGCCTGGACGGGTACGGTCTGCACCAATCCCCCGATGTGCTACATCTCGATCCGCCCGGAGCGGCACTCCTACGACATCATCCGCCGCACGGGTGAATTCGTCATCAACCTCACCACCGAAGAGCTGGCACGCGCTACGGACTGGTGCGGCGTACGTTCCGGCCGCGACCACGACAAATTTCGGGAAACGGGACTTACTCCGGCTCCGGCGACCGTCGTCAAGGCTCCCGTCGTAGCCGAAGCTCCCCTGTCGATCGAATGCCGCGTACGACAGATCCTACCGCTGGGATCGCACGACCTGTTTCTGGCCGAAGTGGTGAATATCCAGGCCGACAACCGCTACATCGACCCCGAAACGGGTAAACTGGAGTTGCAGAAAGCCCGCCCCATCGTCTATTCGCACGGCGAATACTTCGCACTGGGCCGTATGCTGGGCTACTTCGGCTGGTCGGTCCGCCGCAAAAAGAGAATCAAACGGGAGCGACAACCCGACAAAATGAAAAAATAACCCCCTGCGGACGGAAAATTTCCGTCCGCTTCCTATTTCGGTACAGCCGGAAACGCCTATCTTTTTTCCGACAAGGCTGCGGCCCACTCCGGCTCGCGGAATCCGACCAAAATCTTGTCGGAAGCGATCAGCAAAGGCCGTTTCACCAACATACCGTCGGTCGAAAGCACGCGGATCAGCTCTTCGCGCGGAGCCGTGCGGACCTTTTCTTTCAAGTTGAGCGCCTTATAACGCAGACCGCTGGTATTGAAAAATCTATTGACCGCAAGACCGCTGCGATCGATCCACTCTTCGAGCTCCGCTTCGGAGGGATTCTGCTGCACGATATCGCGCACTTCGACTTCGATCCCGCGCTCCTGCAACCATTTAAGGGCTTTCTGACAAGTGCTGCAACGGGGATAGCAAATAAACAAGGGTTTCATTTTCATCGTATTTCGAAATACAAATATAGTGAAAACCGAGGGCTGAATCAAATTTGCACGAACCGACGCTCGAAGCATGCGCCGAGGACGCTCGTGAACTCTGCCATGCAAGGATGAGAAAACTGAAAATTAAGTTTGGCCTACCGCTTGTCTTCCATTATCTTTGCAGAAGATAGGATACGCCTCGGAAAACTGAGAGTAAGCTCCCGTTTTCTTCTCGACTTTCACTATCTTTGCAAAAGATCGGAAGCGGTTCGACAATCTTCGCGTGCAAGTCCCGCACGATTGCTCTCACCTTTCCCTGTCTTGGAAAAACGGAACCGAAGAATTTATGCTGCAACAAACCATCCGGAGTTGGATCGACCAACTGCTCGTTTACATCGGAATCTCTGCGGACAGCGCCCGCGGCATCGACCAATGGGTCATCCTGGCCATCATCGTCGCCATCGGCGTAGGGCTGGACTTCCTGATCCGCCTGCTGTTGTTGCAGGTCGTGCGACGCGTCGTCAAGCAGACCAAAGTCACGTGGGACGACATCATCTTCGACGACAAAGTCCTGCGGCGGCTGTGCCACATCGTCACCCCGATCCTGGTGGTGGTGATGCTGCCCATCGCCTTTCCCGATCAAAACGGCCTCGTCGTCCTGATCACGCGGCTGGTACAGATAGCGATCGTCATCGCCGTCCTGCGCTTCGTCAATTCCCTGCTGGAAGCCATATTTCAACTGATGGGCCGCCGGGAGGAGTGGAAAGGCAAGCCGCTGAAGGGCTTGATGCAGACCGGACAGGTCATCGCCTTCCTGGTCGCCGTCATCCTCGTCTTCTCGATTCTTCTCGACCGCTCTCCGGCGATGTTCCTCACCGGTCTGGGCGCTTCGGCCGCGATCTTCATGCTGGTCTTCCGCGACAGCATCCTGGGTTTCGTATCGGGCATCCAACTGTCGGCCAACAACATGCTCAAAGTCGGCGACTGGATCAGCATGCCCAAGTACGGCGCCGACGGCACGGTGGAGGAGGTCACGCTCAACACGGTCAAAGTCCGCAACTGGGACAACACGATCGTCACCCTCCCGCCCTACCTGCTGGTGAGCGACTCGTTCCAAAACTGGGAAGGAATGCGTTCCTCGGGAGGGCGCCGCGTCAAGCGCTCGATCAATATCGACATGACCAGCATCCGTTTCTGCACACCCGAAATGCTGGAGCGATACAAGCGCATCGACCTGCTGAAAGATTACATCGCCCGGACCCAGCAGCGGGTCGAGGAGTATAACCGGCAACACGACATCCCCTCCGGTGAAGACAAAATCAACGGACTGCACCAAACCAACATCGGAGTCTTCCGAAACTACCTGAACCTCTATCTCAGGCAGAACGAACGGGTCAATCAAAACATGATGGTACTCGTCCGGCAACTGCAACCCACCGAACAAGGCCTCCCGATGGAGCTTTACTTCTTCACCGACACGGTGGACTGGGTCCCGTACGAAGGCATTCAGGCCGACGTATTCGATCACGTGCTGGCCGTCATCCCCGAATTCGACCTGCGCGTTTTCCAAAACCCTTCGGGCAACGACCTGCGGACGCTGACCGGAAAAACCGATACCAACCATTAAGACGCTATGAAAAAACTGCTGCTCGCCCTCTTCCTCGTTTTCACCCTGCCCCTGTCGGCAGAGGAACAGCCTGCCGTACCGACAGCCGACGAACAGGCCGCCACTCTGATCAACGCCCAGGAGTGGTTCCGGCTCGAAGCATGCTACCCGGAGATCCGCGACGAACTGTCGCCCTTCGTCCGGCTGCTCTGCGAAGCCTCTCTGGGCAGTCATTTCAACCGGCTGCCGGAGAGCTGCAATGCCATCGGAACGCTGCTCAACGACTACCAACAGGAACTCTTCGCCGATCCCGAAGGCTCGATGCTCGGCTGGCTCCTCTCCATGCTTATCGGCAACCTGCAGGAGCTGGGTGCCTACGAACAGGCGGCCGACCTGCTCACCCAGTTCGCTGCCGGACAGAGCGAGGAAGAGAGGGCTTCGACCCTGGCGACCCAACGGTGGTTCCAAACCATGGCCCGACATCCGCGCACGTCGCTCACGAAACCCGACGGCGAAATCCGGCTGCCGCTGACCGTCGGAAGCGAAACGGTCAAAAGCCCGCTGGACGGCACGGACAAAAAGGTCCATAACTTCTATACCGACATAACGATCGGCGGCCGCACCGAGCGCTTCATCTTCGACACGGGTTGCAGCGGCGCCAGCTTCGTTTCGGCGGAATTCGCCAAGCGCCACGACCTCGAAATCATCTGCGATTCGATTTCCGTGAGCGGTATCGGCGGCAACGGATTCGTGAAATTCGCCACGACCGACTCCATGCAGATCGGACCGGTCACGATCCGCCACCCCTACTTCATGGTCTTCGACAACGACGAGGCTTCGGACCAAATCGGCCATATCGAAGCCGTCCTCGGCACCGACTTCATGCGTCTGGCCGGCCAGATCGAGCTTCGCCCCAAAGAGGGTTTCTTTCTCCTGCCCGCCACTCCGGAACCGACCCCTGCAAGCGGGCGAAACCTGATGCACGACACCTCCTCGGGACAATATATTCTCAACACGCTCGTCGCCGGAAAAGACACCGTCCCGATGGTCTTCGACACGGGCAACTCCCGCACGGGACTTTCGCCGAACTACTACACCCTGCACCGCGAAGAGATCGACCGCAGCGGGAAAAAGCGGGAAACGGCCGCAGGAGGTTTCGGCGGAATTTTGCGAGGTACGGGTTACGACCTGAAGAATATAACCTTCACGATCGGCAACGGCTCCCGCACCCTGAAAAAGGTGACCGTCACAGCTGACTTCGGCCCCGCATCCGAACAACCCTATTTCGGTTCGCTCGGAATGGACCTTTTCGAAAAGTTCGACCGCATCGTCTTCGACTTCGGCCGGATGTTCGTTACGGCGGAATAAATCCAACGCTTTTTCGTCCCGCACCCTGCACGACCGAACTACCCGTCCCTTCCTAAAAATTTTTCGCAAGACGATGAACGCAACGACAACCGTCCTTCAGACAGACAGTCTGCTCTTCCCGACGATCTGGAGCGTATCTGCACGATCATCCGCCAGGCCCAGGCGCAGATGCGCCTGCGGGGAAGTCGCCAATGGCAGAACGGCTACCCGGCGGCGGCACATATAACGGACGACATCGACCGCGGATACGGCCACGTACTATGTACTCACACAGGACTCGTCGTCGCTTACGGGGCTGTCGTCTTCGACGGCGAACCGGCCTATGCCGAAATCGACGGCACGTGGCTCGACCAAGCCCCATACGTCGTCCTGCACCGTCTGGCCGTCGCACAGGAGGTCAAAGGACAGGGCATAGCGACCGAATTCATGCGCCGCACCATGACATTGGCCCGGGAGCGCGGCACAGGCAGCTTCCGGATAGACACCAACTTCGACAACCGTTGCATGCTCCGCCTGCTGGCCAAATTCGGCTTCGTCCGCTGCGGAGAAATACATTACGCCGGAGATCCTCGCATCGCATTCCAGAAAATCCTCTGACCGGCACATCCTGCCCCGCAAAACGTCGAACCGGTCGTTTTCTCCCACAAATATCCGGCTGCTTCCAGACACCCGAAAATGCCGACGGACGGTCCATCCGACCGTATTTATTCGTACCTTTGCCTCCGCTTTAGGTACTTCGCCCGACAAAATGCCGATAAATTTACCTTGCACGCGGCTTTTTCCGCACCTTTGCAAGAGGATTCTTTTACGATGAAAGCAGGTCTGCAACAAATTCCGATACAGGGTGCAGCACCCCGTCTGGCCGGCAACAGGGAGTGGGACGGCCTTCCCATGCCGACCCGATTCTGGGCCATCCTCGCCGTAGCTTTCGGCGTATCGCTCTCGGTCATAGACGGAGCCATCGCCAACGTCGCTCTGCCGACCATGGCCCGTATGCTGGGCATCTCGTCGGCCAATTCGATCTGGATCGTCAATGCCTACCAGCTCGCGATCATGGTCTCGCTGCTCTCGTTCTCGGCCCTCGGCGAACGGATCGGCTACCGCCGGGTCTACATCGGCGGACTGGCCCTCTTCACCGTCGCCTCGGTCGGCTGCGCCCTCTCCGGATCGCTGCAGACCCTTGTGCTGACCCGCGTCATGCAGGGATTCGGCGCAGCGGCCGTCACGTCGGTCAATACGACGCTCATCCGCATCATCTACCCCAAGGCACAGCTCGGGCGCGGCATGGGAATCAACGCCACGGTCGTAGCCGTCTCGTCGGTAGCCGGGCCTACCCTGGCCGCCGCCATCCTCTCGGCCGCCGACTGGCCGTGGCTCTTCGCCGTGAACATCCCCGTCGGACTGACCGCCCTCGTACTCAGCTCGCACTTCCTGCCCGAGAACCCGGTCCGGGCCCACGAAGGAAAGTTCAACTGGCGCGACGCCGTGATGAACGCCCTGACTTTCGGACTGATGATGTCTTCCATCGAGGGATTCTCGCACGGGCTTGACCCGCGGATCCTCTCGGTCGGCATCGCGGCCCTGCTCATCATCGGCTTCCTGTTCATCCGCACGCAGCTGCGCGAACCCTACCCGCTGCTGCCGTTCGACCTGCTGCGCATCCCGATCTTCTCGGTCTCGGTCGCCACGTCGATCTGCTCGTTCCTCGGGCAGATGCTCGCCCTGGTGGCGCTGCCCTTCTACCTGCAGCACGCCTGCGGCTACAGCGACGTGGCAACCGGACTGCTGATGACGGCCTGGCCCGCCATCATCATGGTAGTCGCCCCGGTGGCCGGCATTCTCGTCGAGCGCATCCACGCCGGCCTGCTCGGCGGACTGGGGCTCACGGCCATGGCCGTCGGGCTCGTGCTGCTGGCCTGGCTGCCCGAACATCCGTCGAACGGCGACATCGTCTGGCGGCTGGTGCTCTGCGGCGCCGGCTTCGGCCTCTTCCAGTCGCCCAACAACAGCATACTGATCGCCTCGGCACCGCCCGAGCGGAGCGGCTCGGCCAGCGGCATGCTCGCCACGGCCCGACTCGTGGGACAGACCACGGGCGCCGCACTGATGGCCCTGCTGTTCCACCTCGTTCCCGACAACAGCACCCACACGGCGCTGCTCCTGGCCGGAGGTTTCGCACTGGCCGGAGCCATCGTCAGTTTTACACGCATCTCCCTGCCGCTGCCCGAAGGTCTCGACCGCCGGCACCGGCGCCCATAAGAACCGATGAAGAATATCTCCCGAATGATTCTGCTCCCGCTCGCCCTTGCGGGATGCCTCGCCGCGACATCCGCCTCAACGGCGCGGATGCTCCGCACGGCCGTTCCCGCGGCCGATTCGATCCGGACAAGCGCCCCGGCCGATACGGCCCTTGCGACGCGGCCGGCCACGCCGGAATCCCCGGGCCCCGCAGTGCCCGACACGCTCCGACCCGCAGGCGACTCGGCCGCACACCCCGTTGCGGCCTTTCTGCGTCCTCGCTACCTGAAGAGGGGCGACACGGTCGCCATCGTCTCCCCAGCGGGACGCATGGCCCTCAAGACCGACACGGCGAAGATCCGCCGCCGCTTCGAGCAATGGGGACTCCACGTCCGCTACGGCGCCCACTACGCCGACCGCTCGCAACCCTACTTCGCGGGGACCGACGCCCAGCGCGCGGCCGACCTCCAGCAGATGATCGACGACCCCGCGGTACGGGCCATCATCGCCTTCCGCGGCGGCTACGGATCGGTGCGCCTGCTCCCGCGCCTCGACTTCTCGCCCCTGTGCCGGGACCCCAAATGGCTGGTGGGCTTCAGCGACATCACGAAGCTCCACCTGGTGATGCGCAACCTCCGGATCGAAAGCATCCACGGCCCGATGCCCGCAGGTTTCCGCTTCGACGACGAGGAAGAGGACCTCTTGGCCGAGTCGCTGCGCGAGGCCCTCTTCGGGCTCACGCAGCAGATCGACACGGAGCCCCATCCGCTCAACATCCCGGGCTGCGCCTCGGGCCGTCTGGCCGGCGGAAACCTCACGGTGCTCTGCGCCGCGATCGGCACCCCCGAGGAGCTGCGCGCCGAGGAGCCGACGGTGCTCTTCATCGAAGAGGTCGGCGAGTTCGTCTACCGCCTCGACCGCATGATGCAGAGCCTCCACCGCAGCGGGGCACTACGCAACGTGAAGGCCGTCGTCGTGGGCCACCTGACCGACATGATGGGGCAGCGGAAGTTCGGCGTGGAGGATGCCGGCGAGGTGTTGGCCGAGCAGCTGCGTCCGCTCGGTATCCCGGTGCTCTTCGGACTGCCGGCCGGTCACGAGGAGCCGAACCTGGCGCTCTACCTCGGACGCGAGGTGACCGTCACGGTGACCCCCGAGGGCGGCAACATCCGCTTCTGAGACACAGGGCTCCGTCGGCAGGCCGAAAAAAAGCGGGCGCGGCGTAAGACCCAAGGCGGATTTTTGCTATATTTGTCGAAAACCGCAACATTATGTTCTCAGCAAAAACCTATATCGCGCGCCGCAAGATGCTGCGCACGAAAATCGGGCAGGGCATCATCCTGCTTCCGGGAAACGCCCCCGCACCGAACAACTACCCCAACAACGCCTACTATTTCCGCCAGGACTCGTCGTTCCTCTACTACTTCGGACTCAACATTCCCTCGCTGGTGGGTCTGATCGACGCCGACTCGGGCGAGGAGGCCCTCTACGGCGACGACTTCACCGTCGAGGACATCATCTGGACCGGTCCGCAGCCCACGCTCCGCGAGCTGGGCGCCCAGGTAGGCGTTATGGAGACCTTCCCGACGGCCGCCCTCGAGGCACGCCTGCGCAAGGCCATCGCCCAGGGGCGCAAGATCCACTACCTGCCCCCCTACCGCGGCGAAACGAAGCTCCAGCTGTCGGAACTGCTGGGCATCAAGCCCGCCCTGCTGCACGACTACAAGTCGGTGGACCTGATGTTCGCCGTGGCGGAGATGCGCGAAAAGAAGAGCGCCGAGGAGATCGAGGAGATGGAGCGCGCCTTCCGCATCGGCTACGAAATGCACACGCTGGCCATGAAACTCTGCCGCCCGGGCATCGTTGAGCGCGAGATCGCCGGCGCGATCGAAGGCGTCGCCAAGTCGCTCGGATCGGGACTCTCCTTCCCGTCGATCGTCTCGCAGCACGGCGAAACGCTCCACAACCTCAACTGCGACGGGGTGCTCGAGGAGGGCCGGCTGCTGCTTTGCGACGCCGGCGGCGAGACGATGAACAACTACTGCTCGGACCACACCCGCACCTATCCCGTCAGCGGACGCTTCACCGAACAGCAGAAGGAGATCTACAACATCGTGCTGGCGGCTCACGACCACGTGGCCCGCATCGTCAAACCCCACATGATGTACACCGAGATCCACAAGGCCGCCTACCTCACGCTGGCCGAAGGGCTGATCGGCGTGGGGCTGATCAAGGGTACGGCGGCTGACGCCGTGGCCTCGGGCGCCATGACGATGTTCATGCCCCATGGACTGGGCCACGGGCTGGGCATGGACGTGCACGACTGCGAGGCGATGGGCGAACGTTCGTTCGACTTCTCGACGATCGCCGAGCGTGCCGCCAAGTCGGCCACCTGCATCTACCGCGCGGCCTGGCGCATCGAGCCGGGCACGGTGCTGACCGACGAACCGGGCCTCTACTTCATCCCGGCGCTGATCGACAAGTGCCGCGCCGAGGGTCTTTACAAGGGAATCGTGGACTACGACGCCCTGGAGGCCTACCGCAACTTCGGCGGCATCCGCATCGAGGACGACATCCTCGTGACGGAGGAGGGAAGCCGGATGCTCGGCGACTGCAAGATTCCCGTCACGGTCGAGGAGCTCGAGGCCGTCGTCGGGAAATAACCCCAAAACCACACCGCACAGATACGGAGCGGGCCGCCATCCGGCAATCGGATCTGGCGGCCCGCCTCTGTTTCTTTGCCTGCACGGAGAGTTCCTTTTGCGGACCGAGTCCCAAACACGCCCGGGAAGATGGCTCCGTCCGGGACATCCGGCAATTTTTACGAACAGAAACCGCACAGCCCCAAAATGACACTCCACGGTCTCGGAAAAGGAACAAAAAAGGCTATGCCGGCTTGTTTTTCCCGATTTTTTCGTATATTTATAGTCGGCTAACCGAAAATCAACCTTAAAACATAGTCCGAATATGAAAAACTATTCAGCAAAAGAGATCAAGAACATCGTACTGATCGGCGCGCCCGGCACGGGAAAAACTACCCTTGCCGAAGCGATGGCCTATGAAGGGAAGGTCATTGACCGCAGGGGTAGTATCGAGACGAACAACACGCTCTCGGACAACACGGATATCGAGCACGAATACAAGCGTTCGATCTATTCGACGATTCTCTTCACGGAGTTCATGGACCGCAAGCTGAACATCATCGACTGCCCGGGATCGGACGATTTCTGCGGGAATCTCTTCTCGGCGTTCAAGGTCGGCGACGTCGGCGTGTTCCTCTTCAATGCACAGAACGGCTGGGAGGTCGGCAGCGAGATACAGGCCCGTTACGCACGCCTGCTCAAGAAACCCGTCATCGGCGTGATCAACCAGCTCGACGCCGACAAGGCCAACTTCGAAGCCGCCTTCGATTCGATCAAGGCCGCCTCGCGCGTAAAGCCCGTGCTGGTGCAGTATCCGGTCAATCAGGGTGCCGGATTCGACTCGTTCATCGATGTGCTGATGATGAAGATGTACCGCTTCAAGGACCACGACGGCCACCGCGAGGAGCTCGAGATTCCGGCCGAGGAGCTGGAACGCGCCCAGGCGCTCAACAAGGAGCTCGTGGAGATGGCCGCCGAGCACGACGAGGCCCTCATGGAGCTCTACTTCGACAAGGGAACCCTCACGCAGGACGATATCCGCGCCGGACTCAAGATCGGCGTATCGCGCCGCGAGGTGATGCCGATCTTCTGCACGAGCGGCAAGTGGGACATCGGGACCAAGCGCCTGATGGAGTTCATCATCAACGTGGCCCCGGGCCCGCTCAAGGCCCCCGCGTTCCTCTCGACCGAGGGCGAGGAGATTACGGCCGACGAGGCGGCTCCCGCCGTGGCATTCGTCTTCAAGAGCCAGATCGAGCAGCACATCGGCGAGATCACCTACTTCCGCGTCATCCGCGGCAAGATCACCGAGGGTACCGAGCTGGTGAACACCCGCACGGGCAACAAGGAAAAGCTCTCGCAGCTCTTCGCCGTGGCGGGCAAGAACCGCATCAAGGTGACGGAACTCTCGGCCGGCGACATCGGCTGCACGGTGAAGCTCAAG
>ERZ779922.2525-NODE-2525-length-10597-cov-11.851546_pt1 | contig 10597 bp, 7 predicted proteins | sample MGYA00511544_ERZ779922 | MGnify/ENA primary metagenome ERZ779922 (study PRJEB29588, sample SAMEA2154516) | human gut metagenome | biome: human gut; feature: human-associated habitat; material: faeces | place: Denmark | collected 2008/2010 ... | reverse complement strand
TTCAGGCATACTTCCAGTATGACTCCAAGAAGACCGGCGGCGTGACCATCAGCCACCTGCGTTTCGGCGACAAGCCCATCCGCAGCCCCTACTACATCAACCAGGCTGACTTCGTGGCCTGCCACAACCCCGCTTACATCCACATGGGCATGAAGATGGTCCAGGATGTCAAGCCCGGCGGCGTGTTCATGATCAACTGCCAGTGGACCGATGAGGAGCTGGGCCAGCACCTGAACGCTGAGGCCAAGAAGTACATTGCTGACAACAACATTCAGCTGTACACCATCAACGCCATCGATAAGGCAATCGAGATCGGTATGGGCAAGCGCACCAATACCATCCTGCAGTCCGCTTTCTTCAAGCTGGCTGACGTTATGCCCATCGAGGACGCTGTCAACTTCATGAAGCAGGCAGCTCAGAAGAGCTACGGCAAGAAGGGCCAGGACGTTGTTGAGATGAACTGGAAGGCCATCGATGCTGGTGTTGACGCGATCCACAAGGTTGACGTTCCCGCTTCCTGGTCCAACCCCGAGGCTGATCCCGCTCCCAAGGCTCTCACCGGCCGTCCGGAGCTGGTCAAGCAGATCCGTGATGTCATGGAGCCCATCGCTCGTATGGACGGCGACAGCCTGCCCGTTTCCGCTTTCGTTGCAAATGCAAACGGCGAGTGGGAGCAGGGCGCATCTGCATACGAGAAGCGCGGCACCGCTGTGAACGTTCCCGAGTGGGATGCTTCCAAGTGCGTCGGCTGCAACCAGTGTGCATTCGTCTGCTCTCATGCTACCATCCGTCCCTTCCAGCTGACCGCTGACGAGCTGGCAGCTGCTCCTGCTCAGACCAAGAGCCGTGACAACCGCCCCGCAAACGAGTACAAGTTTGTGATGGCTGTTTCTCCTCTGGACTGCATGGGCTGCGGCGAGTGCGTCACCGTCTGCCCCACCAAGGCAATTGCTATGGTTCCTCAGGAGAGCCAGGCCGATCAGCAGGCAGTCTTCGACTACTGCGTCGCCAACATCTCCAAGAAGCCCAGCAAGTTTGCTGATGACACCGTCATTGGTTCTCAGTTCAACCAGCCCCTGCTGGAGTTCTCTGGCTCCTGCGCAGGCTGTGCCGAGACCTCTTACGCTCGCCTGATCACTCAGCTGTTCGGCGAGAAGATGTACATCTCCAACGCTACCGGCTGCTCCTCTATCTGGGGCGGTACCGCTTCCATCTCTCCGTACACCGTCAACAAGGACAGCGGCCATGGTCCTGCATGGTGCAACTCCCTGTTCGAGGATAACGCTGAGCATGGTCTGGGCCTGTACCTCGGCCAGAAGACCGTTCGTGAGAACCTGATCAAGCGTATTGCTGAGGTTGCTGGTTCTGACAAGGCTTCCGCTGAGCTGAAGGCTGCCTTCGACAAGTTCATGGAGACCAAGAACAACACCAAGGCAAACGACGAACCCGCCAAGGCTCTGATCGCTGAGCTGGAGAAGGCTGCTGCCGCTGGCTGCACCGAGTCCGCTGAGATCCTGAAGAGCAAGGAGTTCATCGCCAAGAAGTCCGTCTGGATCTTCGGTGGTGACGGCTGGGCATACGACATCGGCTTCGGCGGCCTGGATCACGTCCTGGCTTCCGGCGAGGATGTCAACGTCATGGTCTTCGATACTGAGATGTACTCCAACACCGGTGGACAGGCATCCAAGGCTTCCAACATTGGTGAGGTCTGCCAGTTCGCTGCTGCTGGTAAGGAGATCAGCAAGAAGAGCCTGTCCGAGATCGCAATGACCTACGGTTACATCTATGTTGCTCAGATCGCTCTGGGCGCTAACATGAACCAGGCTGTCAAGGCGATCGCTGAGGCTGAGGCTTATCCCGGCCCCTCTCTGATCATCGGCTACGCTCCCTGCGAGCTGCACGGTGTGAAGGGCGGCATGACCAACTGCCAGAACGAGATGAAGAAGGCAGTTGAGGCTGGTTACTGGAACCTGTTCACCTTCAACCCCGCCAACAAGGCTCAGGGCAAGAACCCCTTCACCCTGACCTCCAAGGCTGTGGATGCCGAGAAGTATCAGGCACTGCTGGCAAACGAGACCCGTTACAGCCGCCTGACCCGTGCATTCCCCGAGCGTGCAAAGGCTCTGTTCGCACGCAACGAGCAGGTTGCAAACGATCGTTACGAGCACCTGACCCGTCTGGTCGAGCTGTACAAGTAATCCTGTTTTCTGAACAATGGCTGGCAATGGCCGCAGCGGCACCCTAGTCCGCAAGGCGGCTGCTCCGCACTGGCGATTACTGCGCAACGCAGCAGTGCGAAACTGCGGCCCCGCCGCCCTGAACAGAGCATGATGAACGTGCAAACGAGCATTTGCGCAAACTTCTGATTTCATTCCCTCGCCCGTTGTGGCCCGCGAACCGCGCCGGGCAGGATGTTTGAAATACCAAAGCGCCCGCGAGGGTCCTTGAAAGCACACCCCGCGTGTGTCAGGAGCATAAGGTCTGGCAACAGATACCTTGTTCCGCCTGCTGCATAAGACCTGCCCTGCAGGGATCTTGCCGCAGTCAAAAACGAATCCGTTTTTAGCGCCCCGCTCACTTTATAGTGAACGGGGCGTATTTTTGTGTAAGAAAACAGAAACCGCTGTACGGAATGTTCCATACAGCGGTTCTCTCATCCATATACTATTTTGCGGGAGCAGGAATGAATTCAATTTTGACCTGCATTCCCATACCGGCGGCAAGGCGCTGCAGCGTCCGCAGAGAAGGATTTGCGTTGCCGTTTTCCAGCTTGCTGATGTCTGCCTGAGCAATGCCGGTACGCTCCGAGAGCTCCTTCTGGGTCAGGCCGCTTACCTTCCGGGCATCGATCATTGCCTGTACCAGCGAAAGCTCTGGCTGAAGTGCCTCCCACTCCGCTTTGAATTCAGGGTCTTCCAGTTGTTTGTTGAGAAAATTCCGAAAGTCACTCACGATATCTTCTCCTTTCGTTCAAGATAGTCTGCACGATATTTTTTGGCCAGGGCAATTTCCTCTGGTGGCGTTTTTTGCGTTTTCTTGATAAAGCCGTTGGTCAGAACAATGCGCTTTCCAATGTAAAAGAAATACAGAACACGTGTGATATTGCTGCTCTGCTTAGCACGGATCTCAAAAATTCCGTCCCCAATAAATTTGGAGTAGGGCTCCCGCAGCTGTGGTCCGTTGGCTTCCAGCAGTGCGACAGCACCCAATACCTTTGCACGCATTTTGGTGTCAAGGGATTCCAGAAAATCATCTACCGGACAGTCGCCATTCTCCTTATGGTAGAAGTCTACATCGTAACATTCCAAGCGGCAACCCTCCTCTATGGGATATATCCTATTTCTATAATATATGATATATCCCATTTTGTCAAGGGCGCGATAAAAATATCTTCTCGCTATTTTACAATTTCTTCATAGGATTTTCATGCAAACCCGTGCTTTTGGTGCTATACTACTGACATAAGGAACCGGGGCCGCAACCGATTCCTTGTACATGATTCCTCCTCACACCAAGGCAATATCCAAACAGAAAGCCCCTTTCAGTGGTCCGCAAGCACTGGAAGGGGCTTTCTGCGTGTTTTGGCGGAAATTCCCGCCTGATTCGGTGCATTTAGGGTTGACCGGCCTTTTGGCCGGCGCTATAATAAAAAGTGGAAAAGATCTTTAGGAGGTGAACGCAGGACAATGGACCCGGATCATAGTCGAAGATGCGGTTTTGGTGCGATAGGACGGGACATGGAGCAGGCTGCGTTCGCCTTTTTTGCCCGGTAAGAGGTGCTGTTCGGGCACTTCTCAGCGGGGAGAAAGGGCGCGGCTTTGTGCGCGTGGAAGCCCTGGCAAGGGGTGGATGCGGGCCGTTGGCGGCGCTTTTTGTTTTGCCCTGTACCAACCGCCGGAATACGGTAGGAGGTACGCAAAATGGAAATGGAAGAAAAGAAAAACGAACTGACCGAGGCCGCCCTGCCTGTGCAGGAGCTGCCCGCTGATATCCCGGACGAGGTGCGCCAGAAGCTGGCCAAAGATCTGAACGAGGAAGCCACAGAGGACCTGAAGCAGGACATCCGGGAAGCCGAGAAAGAGGAGGCCCGGGACGAGGAGGTCAAGGCTGACCCCGAGATGCTGACCAAGAGCCGCCTGCTCAAGATGCTGGTAAAAAAGCAGTACGTCAAGCTGCGTGAGGTCACCGAGGAGGAGCAGCCCGCCGACCTGGCAGAGCTGCTGGAGGAGCTGGACGAGAACAACCGTCTGGTGGTGTTCCGCCTGCTGAAAAAGGAAGTGGCCACTGAGGCCTTCGCCTATATGTCCGATGAAGCCCGGGATGACCTGGTCAACGCCTTCTCCGACGTGGAGCTGGTCAGCGCCATTGAGGAGATGAGCCTGGACGATGCCGCCGACCTGCTGGAGGATATGCCCGCAGGCGTGGTCAAGCGGGTGCTGGAGAAATCTTCCAAGCAGACCCGCGAGAGCCTGAACAAGCTGCTGAACTACCCCGAGAGCTCGGCCGGCAGCCTGATGACCCCTGAATATGTCCGGCTGAAAAAAGAGATGAATGTCCGGCAGGCGCTGGATGCCATCCGGCGGCAGGGCGAGAACGCCGAGACCGTCTATATCAACTATGTTGTGGAGCGCAACCGCCTGAAGGGTGTTGTCTCTGCCCGTGACCTGCTGCTGGCAGACCCTGATACTCCGCTGGTCGATATTATGGACGACAACGTGGTCACCGTGAAGGTCACCGATGACCAGGAGTTCGTGGCCCGTGAGATGCAGCGCTATGACTTTACCGCAATGCCCGTTGTGGACAACGAGGGCATGTTTGTAGGCATTATCACCATCGACGATGCAATCGATGTTCTGACCGATGAGAGCACCGAAGATATGCAGAAGATGGCTGCTATTCTGCCTGCAGATGAGGCCACCACTTATTTTGGCACCAGCGTCTGGACCCACGCCAAGCAGCGCATCCCTTGGCTGCTGATCCTGATGCTGTCGGCCACCTTCACCGGTATGGTCACCACCCATTACGAGGAAGCCTTTGTCAGCCTGCCCCTGCTGGTCTCCTTCATGCCCATGCTGATGGATACCGCCGGCAACTGCGGCAACCAGATCAGCACCCTGATGGTGCGCGGTCTGGCGCTGGGCGAGGTGGAACCCGCCGATTTCCTCAAGGTGCTGGCCAAGGAACTCCGCGTTTCTGCGATCGTGGGTGCGGTGCTGGGCCTGGTGAACGGTCTGCGCATCTACTTGATGTACACCTTCATCTTTGCCGGTCAGTATGACAATGTGATGGGTTACGCCATCGTTGTCAGCGTGTCGCTGTTCTTCAGCGTCATCCTGGCAAAGCTGGTGGGCGGTATGCTGCCCCTTGCCGCCAAGAAGCTGGGTGCGGACCCGGCCATCATGGCGACCCCCTTCATCACCACCATCGTGGATGCCTGCAGCTTGATCCTGTACTTCCAGATCGCGCAGGTCGTGTTCCGGAATATGATGTAACGTTTGATTTTATAGGAGCAGCCCTCTCAGTCAAAGCTTGACGGCTTTGCCTGAGAGGGCTGTTTCTTTTTGTTGAAAACTCAGGTTTTCCCGCTGTTTTCCACAGGTCGATTTTTGTAGAAAGCGGGTGTGGAAAACTACCGTTTCCTTCATTCCAACGGGGAGAAATTCAACGGATGGATTTTCTGCCTGCTGTAAAAAGTAAATTTTCGGGTTTGACTTTCTTTCAGAAAAAAGGTGCAAAGGCCCGGAATTCCCTGAAATTTCGCAAAGATCCGCACGGCACAATACACCATGTATAAACCGCCTCGCAGGAAAATGTGGAAAACTCAGTGGAAAAAGTGGAAAACATCGTGGGAAAACTGGTGCTTTTTTCACAATTCCGGTGGAAAACCCGGTGGAAAGAGTGGATAAGTCCATCTGAACGCACCAAAAATGGATACAACCTGCTGTTTTAGCACTCGGATGAACAGACAGCCAGATCCCTTTGTTCACACCCTTCGCCTTGAATGGCCCTGCCAATCATGGTACAATGAAAAAAGAGAGCGTTCCCGGCCAACGGGGCGCAAATTTTACGAATAACGGAGGCTTCTGCCTATGAACTGGATCACCAAGCTGGAACGGAAATACGGCCGGTTCTGCATTCCCAACCTCATCAACATCCTCATCGGCGGCCAGATCCTGGTCTACGCCATTGAACTGTTCGTCAACCAGTATATTTCCTTTTATCTCTCCCTGAGCCGCAGTGCCCTGTTCGCCGGGCAGATCTGGCGGCTGTTCACCTTTGTGCTGGTGCCTTTTTCGGGCGGCGGGCCGCTCAGCGTGGTGCTGGGCATCTATTTTACCTGGTTCGTCGGCAGTGCGCTGGAACGGGAGTGGGGCGATTTCCGCTTCAACCTTTATGTCCTGCTGGGGATGGCAGGCGCGTGGCTGGCCTGCCTGCTGACAGGCTCTGCTGATACCTACTGTCTGTCCCTCTCCCTCCTGCTGGCCTTTGCCATGCTTTACCCGGAGCTGCAGGTGCTGCTCTTCTTCGTCATCCCCCTCAAGGTGAAGTATTTCGGCATCTTTGCCGCCGCCCTGTGGGTGTTCAGCTTCCTGAGCATGGGGATGCTGGGCAAGCTGAACTATCTGCTCTGTATGCTGGGCTTCCTTCTGTTCTTCGGGCCGCAGGCCTGGCATAACATCCGCGCCTGGGTGCGCCGGGAGCAGTGGAAGAGGAAAAATCGGAGATGATGATTGATCGTCTGGAAGGCAATTCGGAATTAAAGACCAGCGTCCGGCTGATGCTGGGGGGCCGCCGCATGACCCACAGTGTTCTGCTGGTGGGCGAAGAGGGGCTGGGAACCGGGTTTGCGGCCCGCTGTGTGGCGGCGGATTACCTTTACCCCAACGGCGGCGCACCCGCCGAAGCCCTGCTTCGGGGCGAGTGCTGCCGTGCCGTGGCAAAGGCCGGTAAGCGCGACAGCGGCCAGATTGAGACCGGCATCGTCCGGGAAGCCATCTCCGTGACCGGTATGGGCAGCGGCGGGCGGTATCTGGTCGGTCAGGTCACGGCCATGCGCAGCGAGATCTTCAACACCAGCCTTTCGGCAGAGGGGCGCGCAGTGCTGCTCTACCATGTGGAGCGGATGAACGAGGAATCGGCCAACGCCCTGCTGAAGGTCATGGAGGAGCCGCCCGAGGGCGTGCTTTTTCTGCTGACGGCGGATTCGCTGGCGGGCGTTCTGCCCACCATCCGGAGCCGTTGCATCAGCTTTGCAGTGGCTCCGGTCTCCCCCGCCGATTGTGCCCGCTACTGCACCGCACAGGGGGTGGACAGCAAGGATGCCGCCCTGTACAGTGAGCTGTTCGATGGCCATATCGGCACAGTGCTGGATGCGGCCCGGGATGAGGCCCGCCGGGCGCAGGTGGACAAGGCGCTTGCCCTTGCCAAAGCAGCGGCCGCGCAGGACAGCTATGCCGCCGCTGTTCTGCTGGCGGCCTACGAAAAGGATAAGGTGGGTGCCGCCGCTCTGCTGGCTGATTTCCGGGCCGTAGCGGCCGCAGGGCTGCGCGGCAGCCCCCGTGCCCCAGTGCAGGGCGATGCCGCCCGCAAGGCCCTTGCAGCCGCCGATGCGGCGATCCAGCGGCTGGGCGCACAGGTGAACCCCAAGATCACCTTGAGCGTGCTGGCAATGAAGTTCCGGACATTCTGATAAAAAAGAGCAGCCTTTACCCTCTCCGTCATTGCTTGCGCAATGCCACCTCTCCCGAAGGGAGAGGCAAAACATCAAAGAGGGTAAATGCTGCTATATATGGAATAGCCCTTGGCTCCCCCTTCGGGGGAGCTGTCGAGCGTTAGCGAGACTGAGAGGGTGAGATCATCTTCTCCGTGCTTTTCTGCGCCGGCCCAGATTCAGCGAGCCGCCCCCGGCAACGAGGGTGAAGAAGCTGAGAACAGCCAGAAGAACGATGAGAGCCGCCATCAGGAGAAGCGTGGACTGAAGGTCGGTGCGAAAGTCGGAGACATACTCCTGATGGGTCACAAGGTCTACCGTGCCCACCTCATAGCCGTCCAGATAAACGGTGGCTGTGCCAAGGACAGCCCCATCCTTGACGGTGGCGGAGATGTTCTCCTGAAGGTCGTAGGTGAAGGTCACCTTGTCGTCCGCATGGCCGTAGCCGCTGACCGGCGCGGCAGCGTAAAGCTCCACTTCCTCATAGGAGCGGCACTTCTTCAGGGGGGCGGTGGTCAGCGGGGTCTCGGTGTCCACCAGCTCCCGGTCAGAAAAGCTTGCAAAGGCCCAGTCCAGGATCTCGGAGGCCTCCCTGTAAATGTTGTCGAGGTCGGAGCCCAGCACCACCAGCCCGTAGGTGTGGCCGTCCTTCTGGGCAAAGGTCACATAGCACCGGCCCGCCAGGGTGGTAAAACCGGTCTTCATGCCCCGGATGTAATCCCGGTAGTAGGGGTACTCCGGGTTGAGCATCAGGTTGGTGGAGGTGATGGTGCGCTCGTTCTGGTGCAGATTGGTGGCAGGCAGAGTATAGCTCAGGGTGTTTGCCACCTGCATATAGATCTCGTTCTCGGCGCAGGCCTTGGCGATCAGGGCCAGATCGTGGGCCGAGGAGACGTTGCCGTAATCATACAGGCCGTGCACACAGGTAAAGCTGGTGCTGGTGCAGCCCAGCTCTTTGGCACGCTGGTTCATCCGGGCCACAAAGGCGGTCAGGTCGCCGTCCGAAACATCACTGGCGATCGCGCTGGCCGCGTCGTTGGCGCTGGCCACCAGCAGGCCGTACAGCAGGTCGATGCGGCGCACCGTTTCACCGATGCGCAGGTTGATGGTGCTGCCGTTGGCGTTCTGGATGTCCTTGAACTCCTGGGTCAGGCTGGCGGGGATGGTGATCTCCGCGTTCATGTCCTTGCCGCTTTCCAGAAACAGCAGGGCTGTCATCATCTTGGTCAGGCTGGCAATGTAGCGCTGCTGGTCCGCGTTCTGCTCCAGAATGGGCTTGTCGATGTCCGCGTTGAACAGATAGACCGACTCGCCCTCGTTCACGGTCTGGATGGGCATTTCGTATGCGGCCAGACCGGGCAGGACAAGGGTCAGGGCCAGCGCTGCCGTCAGCAGCAGGGCCGCCGCCCGGCGGAAGAGAGTAGAGTTCTGCATAAGCGTATCCTCCAACGGAAGCTCCCGGCTTCCCTGAATCAAAAACTAAAACACTATATAAAAGAATACCATAAATGACGGAAAAGAGAAAGGTGGTTTTTCACAATGTTGTTGCCTTTTGGTGGAAAAGTTCCCCGGGACGAGGGTGCGGTGTTCGTGGCACCCAACGCCACGGTGCTGGGCGATGTGGTGCTGGGGCCGGGCTCCTCGGTCTGGTATGGTGCGGTTCTGCGCGGGGACGACGGCACACTGACCCTGGGCGAGAACACCAATGTGCAGGATAATGCGGTGCTCCACTGTGACCCGGGCGGGGCGGTCACGCTGGGCAAAAACGTGACCGTGGGCCACTGTGCCCTTGTCCACGGGTGCACCGTGGGAGACGGTTCCCTGATCGGGATGCACGCCACCCTGCTCAACCACTGTGTTGTGGGCAAAAACTGCATCATCGGGGCCGGTGCGCTGGTGCCGGAAGGCAAGATCATCCCGGACGATTCCCTTGTGGTGGGGGTTCCGGGGAAGATCATCAAGCAGGTCAGCCCCGAACAGGCAGCCGCCAGCCTTGCCAATGCCGCCCACTATGTGGGGGAGGGCCGCCGTCACGCCGCAGCCCTGCGGAAAGAGGAAAAAGGTGAAAACGAGTGAGCGAAATAATTTCGTGCGAAGCTTAACAGAATTTTCACAAGATTTCACAAGAAAGTAATGACTTTTGCGCCGAAATCGGGTATACTATGAGCACAAGGGAGCGGGGCCGCAACCGTCTCCCTTGCACATGATTCCTCCTCACACCAAAGCAATACCCCAAAACAAGAGTCCCTTCCGGTGTACCGCAAGCGCCGGAGGGGACTTTTGTTTGTCTGAAACAGCACCCCCGGCGGAGCGATCCTCTGCCGGGGGTGCTGTGTGATATCAAGTTTCAGAGGGAACCGTAGATGCCGCGCACGGAGACCTCGCCGGTGAACACATGCTCCTCGCCGCTATCGGTGCGGACAACAAGACGGCCCTCCTCATCCACATCCACGGCCTCGCCTGCTCCCTGCCCGCCGTCCGGCAGGTCAAAGGTCACCCGCCGCCCGATGTTGACACAGGCGGCCTTGTACTCCTCCCGGAAAGGTGCAAAGCCATCCCGCGCAAAGGTGTACAGGGGCCGATCAAAGCCGAAATCCGTCAAAGCCTCGGCCAGCCAGCCGGGATCCTGCTCCAGATCGATCGCGGCACCCTGCAGGGCCAGCGAGGTGCCATGGGGCAGGTCGGCGGCATCAAAATAACTCTGCGGCTGGGCCAGGTTGATGCCAATGCCGCACAGGATGCCCCGGCCCTGCTGCTGGTAGCCGTAGCAGACACTTTCGCACAGGATGCCCACGATCTTTTTGCCGTTCAGCAGCAGGTCGTTGGGCCACTTGATCTGGCAGTCCACGCCGTAGCGCAGGGCCAGCTGTCTGCGCACGGCAAGGC
>ERZ779922.2518-NODE-2518-length-10616-cov-7.715936_pt1 | contig 10616 bp, 9 predicted proteins | sample MGYA00511544_ERZ779922 | MGnify/ENA primary metagenome ERZ779922 (study PRJEB29588, sample SAMEA2154516) | human gut metagenome | biome: human gut; feature: human-associated habitat; material: faeces | place: Denmark | collected 2008/2010 ... | reverse complement strand
GAGCCACGCACGGCAAACCGGGATTCGTTCCACCGCTCCACGGCATCGCGCAGGATGCTTCCTTTGTCGATAGGCTGTGCTTCTTCTGCGTTCAGCAGTCCCTCCGTCACGGTGGCGTTCTGTTTCCGTGCGAGGTAGAGGACAAGCGTCCCGTTCTGCCGGGCGACATCCTCGCTGATGCGCAGGTACTCTTTCTTCCGCTGGGCGTTGGGCATGTAGGCATCCTTGGTGGCGTTGATGGCGCACTGGTACACCTGATAATATTCTTCCCAGCGTTCCCGTTCGTCCGGCGTGCCGCCACACAGGAGAATGCGGTCGATGTTGCGCCGGAAGCGTTCCATCTGTCCGTTCACCTAGTCGCCCTCGGCAAGCCAGGCCAGGTCCACCTGCCTGTCGGCCACGTTCAATGCCTCGACAGCGGCCCGTTTGACCAGTGCCGAGTCGATGGCTTCCGCCTCGTCGGTCTGGTTGTAGAGATTCACTCCGGCCAGCGTCCGGAACGACAGCTTGTTCTTCGCCGCCGCCGTCTTCTTGTACTTGTTGTGCAGCAACGTGTAATAAAGTTCCGGTTTGAGCGCACCGGCTCCGGTTTCTTCCACCGTGATTTGGTTCATCTTGGGCGAATCGTGGTTGTAGGTGACATATTGGGCGTTTGCCGCAATGGTTGCCACTAACAGCATCGTTGTAAAAATCCATTTCATAATTTCTCTATTTTTAGTTATCAATAATCCAGTTTACCTGATTGTCTCCACCGTCCGAAAGCATCGTCAATAAGTTCCCGTTTGGTCTTGGTACGATAGACTTTCTCTTTCCAATAGCCGATACGAACCTGTATGTACCGCCAGGTCTCGAAATAAGCACGGTTCAAATGCTTCTCGATATTGTCAAGAGAATAGTTGATGCTGTTCAGCACCATCAGCAAGTCCGAAGTGGAACAAGCCGCCGCACCTGTGGCGTACAGAACCAAATCGCTCACGGATTTATATAGGTATTCTCCTTCCTGGGCTATCATCCGTATGGCTCCGGCATTGATGGATAATATCAGAGTGTCTGCCAACTCTATGTGTTTCCGCTTGATGACCTTCTCATTGAAATCTTCAAGCATCGCCTTGTAGTCGGATATTCTTTCGCTGACCCCTTTATAGGTGGAATGTACATTCAATGCCGTGCGCAGGGACTGGTACATCACGTCAATCACATCGAAAGCTCTGGTGTACTTGTCCAGATCCACGTTCAACTCCTTATAACCCACCGTTTCCTTACGGCTGTATTCATGCAGGAGTTTGTTGCTGTGTTCCAATGTGGAGCGAGCCAGCAAGAGGCTTCGCTGTTGCTTGTGGTCATTGATATAGGCTTCAACCGTCCCCACATCAAAACTCCATTGCGCATTTGCGGACAGGGGTGCCAGCAGCATTATCAACAATCCGAGTATATATGTCCTGCCTCTTTTCATCGCTTGCCCTCCTCAATCTTTCTGTTTCGTGCGTTTTCCATCCAACGGTCGTGACATTCCTCCACAAGGGAAAGTCTGCGCCCCTGATCATCGTCAACGGGTGGCAGAACATCTTTCAGCACGTCAATGATACTGCGCCTGTAGTGCATCATCTTTTCCAATGATACCAAGTCGGCGTAAATCTTCGTGAGCCGGGAATCCACTTCACGGGCTATTTCCAGCCGGTCGCTTGACCAAAGCAGGTGATACATATCGTTTGTTTTCGTGTCCTCCTGCGGTGCAGTACGGGCATATTCAGTCGTTATCTTGCACTTCGGATATTCTTTCGCGATTTCCGCTATGCGGTCATTGACCAGTTTTGTCTTTTCCTTGTCGCTCATATCGGGGTCAAGCGTAATCACTTCCACCACATGGGTATCCGAATACTCCGTTGTCAAGTCCCAGGAGATTTGCAGGATAGCCCTGTGTATCTTGATGCCAAGGAAGTATTTGGGCTTTCGGGCGATTTTCAGTGTCGCCTTGAATGTGATGATGCCGTTGATATTCGGGATTGTGCCTTTTCGGACATAGGTGTAGCCGTTCCAGGAACCGTTGTCCTGCCAGGTGATATTGTAAGCCGTCTTGCAGTCTTGCATGATAGCCGGTATCCGGTAATAGTCATCGGTCTGAACATCGTTGTCGCTTTGGGCTTCTTCTTTTGCTTGTGCGATTTCCTCTTGCTTCTGCTGCCAGGCGGCAAGTTCAGGTTTCAACCTGTCTATCTCCGCTTTGTTCTCATTGTATTTCTGACGGAGAGGAACGGCATCCTCCACACTGGCATTGGCAATCTGTTTGATAAGCGATTCGTTTTCCGTTTCCAATGCGGATATTTGTGACTGGAGCGCGTAAACCTTGTTGTCCGCTTCCCGCTGCATGGCATCGAGTTCAGACAAATCCAGTTCCTCGCTTTCAGCTGTAGTCTTCATCGCGCACTCTTTGGAATGTGCGTTGAGCGTACTTCCGCATTTCCGGCACTTGTACTGGGTTGTTCCCTGCCCAAGTGTCGCACCGTCCGAACAGGTGACACTGATTGTTACCGTCTCGCATCCTTTCAGTTTCTCTTCATTGGTTGCCTGGTAATAGTTCCGGCTGTCGGAAGCGATATAATAGACATAGCCGTCTTCGTTGTCGTTAAACTCAGACAGGTGTGCATTAAGTTGTGCCTTGAATGTGTTCAAATCCATCGAATAGGAATCGAACACGTCTTCATAGACTATTTCCTCGTTGTTCCAGCTTTTCGTGACGTGGATTTCGTAGGCGTATGCCTTCTTGGTTTGCTTCTTTCCTTTTTTAATGATATAACTGTTCTGATAATAATTGATAGTGTAACTGAACCCGTCATTGGCGTTGTTAAGCTGCTGCACTCTGTTCCTTGACCATCCGGCGTAGCGTTCCGAATTGGAAAGAGCCTGTTCCTTTTGCGATGCGTTGGGATAGAAGTTCGGATCGCTTGTCTTGAAGCGGGTCCATTCACCACCTTCAAGGATGCTCTTGTCATCTGTCGGGGGATAATAGTCGCAGAGAGAGACACTGCCACGGTCACGCCTCGCGATGTACCATCGCTGGGTGTAGTAATTCCCGGCTGTTTCGTCCAGATAATCGGTAATCCACGAAGTGAGGTTGTAGTCGCTGAACTTGAACAATCCTGCCACATTTTCTTCACCACCCACGATGCCCAGTATGGTCTGTCCGGCATTGTTCTCCAGTTGCTCGAAAAGTCCGTTGTAATGCTCGTAGATGTCAATGACCTTGCTGACTTTCCCGTTCATCAGCTCGTGAAACGAGTTCTGTTGCAGCAAGGCGTTCCCGATATTGGTGATTCCCGAAGTGGCAAGACCGGCTCCCATCCGGTAAAGTTTGTCCAAATCGCCTTTCAGGTTTTCCTTGGTGAAGTTGCCCGGCACTTTGGATATGTCATCAAAGAGCCGTTGCCAGTCCACGTTGCCAATCTCGGAGAGTTTTAAGATGGAGGCGATTTCTTCATTGATTTCCAGAAAGGCGATATCGGAGAAAGACAGAGTGCTGTTGGTGACAACGCTCTCGAACTGCATACAGAGGGATTTGGTGTCATCGCACACTTTCATCAGATAACTGCACCAATGGAGTGCGGCCTGTGGAGAACGGAGCATCAGCTTGGCGACAATCCATGTCTTCGGGATAATCTTGTGCGCCACCAAGTGATAAATCCTGCGGTAGTAGTAATTTTCGGTGGCACTGCTCCAGATGCCCAAATCAGTGAGTGCCTTCCTCTCCAGGAACTTGCTGGCAAATATTCCGGCAGTGGCCACTTCCGAAGCCTTGTAGTGTTTCAGTATATTCTGCACCTGCTCGTCATAATACGCTTCTGCAACGGTTCCAGTACCGTAGGCGGCAACCATAGCGGCAACGGTTTTCGCATCGAAGTTCACGCTGTAATACTGGGCATGAACTTGTTGGGCGAAAATCGTGGCTATTGTCATTATTATGAGAGCGAATCGTTTCATTGTTGTTTTGTCTTTGGTTGATGAAGATTCAATACCTTCCCGGCAGCATTCACTTTTTGGGCAAACGGCAGGGACTTGCTTATTCCGGAAGCATCCCAGTCAGCGCAATAACGCTCGATGGCTTCCTTGTGGCTGCATTGCAGTTCAGCCTTGTAGAGTTTCAAGGCTTCTTTCTCGGCCCGTTCCGTGGTATAGGTCATGTAACACTCATGCGGTTCCTCCACACCATACACACCGCTGGTAGTGCCACGGCGGATAAAGACCTCACGAAAGAACGAACGCCCCTCTTTATTCTCCAGTCGGTTGATGGTAAAGATTTTCTTGCAGTCCACGTCTGTCAGACCGAGAATAGCCTTGATGGTATCAAAGCGTTCACGGAACTTGCTTTGGTCAAGCAGCATTACCACATCGGAGTTGTTGATGATAGCCTCCTTTACAATCTCAGACCCGATGATGTCCTGAATCTCTTGTGTGACCACGCCCACTGAAGCCCAGAACTTTCGGGCGGTCTTATACATGAATTTGATGTATTCTGCCATAAGAGGGCTGGCTATGGCTTTCCATGCCTCCTCAATGACCAGGACTTTGCGGTTCTTCTTGATACGCATCTTTTGCAGGAACACGTCCATGATGATGAGTGTCACCAAGGGGAACAGGAGCGGGTCATCTTTTATGGAATCGATTTCAAAGACAATGAAGGTCTCATCAAACAGCGAACTGTCCATGTTTTCGTTCAGCGTCTTGTCGTGGTTGCCACCTCGATAGAAATCTTTCATCATATACCGGTAGGTGGAAATGTCTATCCCGGTTATACTGTTTTCATTGCAGATGTCGGGAATGCGTTGTACGGAGAACTCATAGAATGTGTTGAATGACAGTGATTCCACTTTCAGTTCCTTTCTCCTGCGTTCTATCTCGTCTATGACAGTTTCTATCCGTGCGTTCAGTTCCGTTTCATTTTCAGCGCGGTTGCCGTTTTTGTTTCGCTCGTCAATCAAAAGGCTTTTGCGCAAGTCCTCACGTTGGGGTGGAGTGAAACCATCGAAACCGTTGAAGTAGGTATCGTAATATTCGGTGATGACCTGCTCGATCAGCCTGTCTTCCGTTTTGGTGACCGTCCCTTGGCTGCCTTTCCAAATCAGCAGCACGAGATTTTTCAGGAAGCCTGTCTTTTCCACGTTCAATTCCTGCCTGTTGATGCGGAAAGGATTCATCGTAATCGGGTATTCCTCCGTGTAAGAGATATATTTTCCACCCAAATACTCGCACAGTCCCTCGTATGAGTTACCGGTATCTACCATTACCACGTCCGTCCCTTGCTCGTGAAGCTGGCGCACAACGCTGTTCATGTGGAACGACTTGCCGCTGCCGGAAGGACCCAGACAGAAAAAATTACTGTTGTCGGTCAATTTCTCCGCGCCCTCTTTTCCTGTGATGTCGATAGCCACAGGCACGCCTTGCCTGTCCGTGTAATATATCTTCAAAGGAGTTTTCTCGCTATGCAGGATGCGTTCCTTGTACATCAGACAGGCTGCCGCATCACCCAAGGTAAGGAAACGGTCATAGTCAGGATTCATACCGTAACAGTTGCCCGGAAAGGAGTTGACGAACAGCTCCAACTGGTTGTAGGCTCTTTTGGAAATATGGATGCCCATCCTTGAAAACTGGTTTTCCAGATGGTTGGTGCATTTGTGAAGGTCGGTGTCCGCGGACATGGCTACTACAAGATTGTAGTGCGTATAGACCAGTTGCTTGCTTTCCCTTGCCACCACCTCCTGCACACGCTTGATGTCTTCTACCGCCATTTGATTACCGGGATTGGGCATACTCGCATGGCGGTTCTTCTTTTTGTCAAGCAAGGCCAGTTCTCTCTTTTGGTTGGGAATGAATATCATCTGGTTATACACCACCGCTTCGGTATTGGGAATGCCGGACACAACAGACACCAGATCCATCGGCATACTGCTGTTGTTGACTTCCACGTTGGTATAGGGACGAATGACAGACGGCAGGCTTACGTTATCCACATCCACAAGGCTATACACCTTGCACCGTTTGTCTCCCATGGAGATACATTCATCATTCACCTTGAAGTTAGTCATCGAGACTACCTTGTCACGGAAGTTCATGGCGAAATAGCGGTCAACATATTCATTGACTTCCTGCCTGTTCAGGAATCTCACCTGTACGCCGGCATCACGCAGCTGGTCGTGAACCTTGCGTATCTTTACAAGGAAGTCTCGCCACTTCTTGCCGTCAAAAGAAAACAGACGGCTTTTCTTGACTTCCTGAGTGATAGTCAGGTAACATTCGCTGTCGGTATAAGGTCTTCCGTTGAAGTAACGGAAATAGGATGTGGAGAGAAATTCACGGTTCTCGTCGCTCTCTTCCGTGAACTTTTTCCGGATAAAAATATCCTGCTTGTGTATGGCATAGCCTTCTCCCAAAGTCTGGGCAATGGCGGTGAAAAGTTGCGTGAACTCATAGTAAGAGTCGATATTGGCGCAATACTTCTGTACCGGGTTCTCCAGTTTCAGCACGGCGGAATACTCTCCGGTCTTGGTATATATCACACCAATCCCGTCCGCTTCTTCCACGGAGAAATAGATGTCTTGAAAGATGCGTTTCCGCTTGCCGCCCGTTCCAAAGGCATAGACCGACACGGCCATGCCCACGCAAAGGGCAATGAAGACTATGAAAACATATATAATCATTCGGCTGTTTACAATTAAGGGCAGGCTGACCTATTGAAAGGCCAAGCCCACCCACGTTCAACATTCAATATATCCATTCATGGTCAAATGGTTTTCTGTTACATTTTCTTTGAGTAGGCATAGATGAACACCCCACGTTCCTGCCGTTTGCTGTGCAGTCCCTTGCGCTGCTTGAACAGAATCAGTCCCACACCGCTTGTCACGGTGACGGACAGGACAATCAGGGCAAGGACGAATCCTGCCATACAGTAGGCTATGATGAAGCCGACAATGGCGATGCCTATCGTGGCTGCCGCCCAATAGATGTAGCGACCCTGAATACCCATAAATTCAAGGGGACGTTGCAGCCCCTTGAACAATGGATAATCCGGATAGTGTTCCTCTTTCCCGTTCATGATACCTGCGGTTTAGGAGAGTCCGAAGAACAGAGGAAGTGCCTGGGCTGCCGCGATAAGGAAGATGCAGGCTCCGACCACCATCATGATCTTTTTCTTGACATCCTGCTCCTCGTTGTTCATCGCGATATATACCGAGATCGCACCTACTACGGCTACCACACCGGCAATGGCGTAACAGAGTTTCACCACGATAGGAACATACTTGGCGATTTCCTCGCTCACTTGGGTCAGTGCCGCTGTTCCGGCCGAGTAGTCTCCTGCGGTAGTCTGTGCCATCAAAGCGGTCACACCGCACACCATCATCAGGCAGGTCATCTGCGTTTTCTTTGAAGTCGCGATTTTCTTTGCGAATCGTTTTACTTTTTCAAACATACTTGTCTTGTTTTAATTGAACTTTATTGATTGTTTTACACTCGTGATTTTCTAAATTCGATAGCCGAAAAATGCCGGAAAGACTATTGTCGCACCGATGATGAAAAGGCAGGCTCCGACCAGCGTGAGTATATGCTTGGTGATTCCGTCCTCGCCTGTGTTCATCTTGATATATATCTGGAATGCGGCTATGACCGCAAAACCTCCTGCAACCGCGTAAATGATGTACTGGACATAGAGCATCATCGTCACCACATAGTCGTGCATGGAAGCCAGCGCGTCCGCTCCCCACGAGTAGTTCACGCCGCCGCTTTTAGCGAAGACGGAACAAGGGAGCAGCGTACACAGTGCGCTTAGTATTCTTTTGCCATTGTGTCGGGTCATAGTTCATCAATTACGTTCTTGGTGGTTACACCTCCGTCCGGATGCAATTCTCCAATGCCATTTTGAATCATCAGCTTGTACAGCTCTGCGGAGTTATAAGGATTGGAGAAGGTGACCTGTGTCTCTTCCATGTTAGCCTTGACCTTGTTGTTCAGAGCCTCGATGACATCCTGTCTCGGCTTTTCGTCTGTGGGATTTGTTTCCTCCGACACATTCTGTGTCTTGTCGATGTAGTGTGTCTCATACTCGTTATCTCCGATATTGAATCCCTTGTCGTTCTCCACCACGCTGACGCTTTCTTCCTCGTCAAAATCGCTCACGTCAAATTCTTCTTCTCCGGATTTTATCTTTTCCCCGTTTTTACCATAAAGGTCTCTTGCTATCATCACAGCGTAGTAGATGATGTATGCCACGGTCAGCGCAATGGCGAAGATGAAATATGCTTTCATATCTTATAGTCTGATTTTAGAATATGATTAAAATATGAACGCAAAGGAAGTACAATAATTTCATACTACGAAATATCCTTGCGAAAAGCGGCTGAATATTAAACATTATTCTGAGAAAATCTAAAATCATACTCAATTATCATACTTTAAGCGCAATTTTGAACCGAAAAACGAGCCGGATTGAGACGAGGATGAAAGATGAACAGGTTGTCCGGTTTGCCCGGCTTAATGTCTTTACTTGTATTTTCCAAAGAAGATCAGATGAAAGTCTCTTATTCATCAATGACTATTAAACCAATCACCCGTTTCTTTGCTCAACTCGTGCAAAATCATTAACTTTGCAACAGATTTTCAAGGTGTTTGTGGTAATAAAAGACGAAAACGCAAAACTGCCATGTATATTTTGAAAGACGAACAGAGAACAATTACCATTAAGCGGATGAATAATTATGGCACTTGCTATCAACATAGACGACCTGCTGAACAAACAGAGGATAGAATCCAATCGGATTGAATTTAAGAAAGGTTGGAATCCGGTGAGTATATACCACAGCGTATGCGCTTTCGCAAATGATTTTGACGACCTTGGTGGCGGTTATATCGTGGTAGGCGTTGACACTGACGACAAGACCGGAGTTGCCATTCGGCCTGTTGAAGGAATACCCATTGAAGAGATTGATGACATCCTTCAGGATATGGTCGGCTATAATAACAAGATAGCCCCGTACTATATGCCTCGGACAAGCACGGAGGAAGTGGACGGCAAGACTGTACTCGTAATATGGTGCCCTGCCGGGATTAACCGTCCGTATTCTGTTCCGGAGAATGTAACGGCAAAGAACGGTTCCAAGGAATACTTCTATATCCGCAGTGGAACAAGCAGCATTATCGCCAAAGGTGAGGTGCTGGATGAGCTTCGCGAACTTGCCAGTCGTGTGCCATTTGATGAAAGGGGCAACCCTGACATTCGTTTGGAAGACATATCCACTTTGCTTTTGCGTGAATACCTGGTGAAAGTCGGAAGCAAACTGGCAAGCGAGATTAACATCAGACCACTGCAAGAGATTCTGGAGCAGATGGACTTGTTTGTCGGCCCGAAGGAAAACCGTATGCTGAGAAATGTGGCTGCCATGATGTTCTGTGAGAATCCAAGCAAATTTTTCAAGCGGACACAGGTGGAGATTGTCTATTTCCCTGAAGGAAGGCTGAATAATCCGAGTAACCTTTACGAAGGAGCAGTCATCACAGGTTCTGTTCCGCAGATTATAGACCGCACCTTGGAATACTTGAAGCGTATGCTCGTGATGCAGAGTATCATCAAACCGGAGAATGACTATCGCAGTAGGAAATTCTATACTTATCCTTATCAGGCATTAGAAGAAAGTGTCACGAACTCGCTTTATCATCGTGACTATCGGGAATGGGAACCTGTCGTAATAACAGTAGAGCCGGATAGTATTACCATTCAAAATGTGGGTGGCCCGGATCGAAGTATATCTGCCGCTGACATTTCCCGTTGTGAGATTCTTGTCTCAAAACGTTACCGCAACCGTCGCTTGGGTGAATATCTTAAAGAACTGGACATGACCGAAGGGCGTTCTACAGGTATTCCGACCATACAAAATGTGTTGGAGAATAATGGCTCCCCACGTGCAACCGTTGTCACGGATGAAGACCGCACATTCTTCCGCATCACGATTCCTTGCCACGAAGCTGCCGGAAATATAATAGCCGACATAGCCAACAAAGATGCTTCCGTGAAGGCATCAAGGCGAGGTGCACTCAAAACTGCACTACAAACTGCACTACAAACTGCACCAGAAACTGCACTACAAATTTTGGAACAAATACAAATCAATCCCAAAGTAACCATGACAGACCTTGCTAATCTGACAGGTTATTCAAGAAGGTGGGTAGCCCAAACAATGAAGCAGCTTCAGGAATTGAATGTTATTAAGAGGGTAGGTTCTACTAAGACCGGCTATTGGGAGATTATAGCCAAATAGATAGTAGGAAAAATCCATAACCAGGTTTACTTACACACATATCCACGAAAATCCCTCCTGTGCGGAGAGCCTTTCGTGGATACTATATTTCTATCAAAGGGAATACAAAGACTAACGCCTTTTGCCTCTCAGATAGTCATTGAGGTCTTTGTAGTTATAATAACATTCCGAATGGTCAGTTACACGGTTGCCACAAAGTCCGGCAATGGTTTCGACTGTTTTTCGCCCGGCAAGGTCGTTATCCAGATAGCAATGGATGGCGATGTACCGTTCCAGTTCCACAAGACACTTTTTCAGATTACTGACTGAGTTCATCAC
>ERZ779922.2516-NODE-2516-length-10617-cov-4.557944_pt1 | contig 10617 bp, 4 predicted proteins | sample MGYA00511544_ERZ779922 | MGnify/ENA primary metagenome ERZ779922 (study PRJEB29588, sample SAMEA2154516) | human gut metagenome | biome: human gut; feature: human-associated habitat; material: faeces | place: Denmark | collected 2008/2010 ... | reverse complement strand
ATTTGTAACCGATGTTCACAACTACTTCACGCTTGTTCATTGCGATTACGGTTCCGTCAACAACCTCACGGTCGTTCACTTTGTTAAGCGTACCGTCGTAAGCTTTTTCTAGTTCTTCGTGGCTTGCGCTTGTTACAGCTTCGCCGTTTTCATAAGCATCCCAGTTGAAGTCCTCAATAGGAGCTACGTTCTTTAAGTTTTCCATTAATAAATAAATTGTTTAATACTTTAATTGAATAAGACATTATATTATCTATAAATCGGGCGCAAAGGTAGGAATATTTTCTTGACCGACAAAAGAATACCCAAAGAAAAGATGGTAATATCCGTATTTTTTGTAATATTGCAAATCTAATATTATACGACTTTCAACATGAACGGAACATTGGACAAAATCAGGGTGCAGTTTGATTATCTGCCACTTATTAATTTCGCGATGCAGCAAAACAAAGTATCGGTCATCCATCAGCTTTCGATTGAAAATATGACGTCCGAACCCTTCAGAAACATTCAGGTACAAATCACGGCCGAGCCCGACTTCGGCAGTATCACTCCTGTGATGATGGAAGCGATTCCCGCCAATAATTCCGTGTGTCTGCAATCGTTCAGCCTGGTCTTGTCCGCCAATTATTTCGCCCAGCTGACCGAGCGTATGTCGGGAAGTCTGAAAATAGAAATCCGCTCCGAGGCGGAAACGATCTTTACCCGGACCTACCCCATCGACATTCTGGCATACGACCAATGGGGCGGAATCAATATATTCCCCGAGATGCTGGCAGCATTCATCACCCCGAATCATGCCGTGCTCACTCCTATTATCAAGAGAGCCGCCGCGATTCTGGAACAGTGGACCGGTACTCCGTCACTGGACGAATACCAAAGCCGCAATCCGGACCGTGTGAGAAAGCAGATGGCAGCTATCTACACCGCCCTCACCGAACAGCAGATTATTTACAGCACCATTCCCGCCAGCTTCGAAGAGCACGGGCAGCGTGTCCGGCTGACAGATTCCGTACTGGCACAAAAGCTCGGAACTTGTCTGGATATGGCACTGCTTTATACTTCCTGCCTCGAATCCATCGGACTGAATGCCCTCATCGTCATCACCAAAGGGCATGCTTTCGCAGGCGGCTGGCTGGTGCCGGAAACCTTTCCGGACCCTGCCATCGACGATGTATCCTTGCTGACCAAACGAATCGCCGAAGGAATCTACGACATCACGCTGGTAGAAACCACCTGCATGAATATGGGACATAATGCCGACTTCGACAACGCCGTGAAAAGCGCTAACGGCAAACTGAGCGATCCGGGCAGTTTCATCCTCGCCATCGACATCAGAAGGGCCAGGCATTCGGGAGTCCGCCCGATCCCGCAGCGCGTACTGAACGGACAAGTATGGGAAATAAAGGAAGATGAGGATATGAACAGAAATACCACGCACGCCACTCCGCAAAGTGTGAATCCGTATGATTTGTCGGGCAGCGAAACTCAGACAGTCCTCACCAAACAGTTGCTTTGGGAGAGAAGACTGCTGGATTTGAGTCTGCGCAACAACTTGCTGAATATCCGGATTACAAAGAATACTCTTCAGCTGATTCCGGCAAACCTTGCCTGTCTGGAAGACGCCTTGGCGGAAGGAGATGAGTTTCGTATCCTCCACCGTCCCGCTGAATGGGAGAATCCGGCGATGGAATTTGGCATTTATTCTTCCATACCGGAATCGGATCCGATAGCCGACTTCGTTAATTCGGAGCTTTCACAGAAAAGGTTACGTTTTTACTTGCCGGAGAATGACTTGGGCAAAGCACTGACTCACCTGTACCGTTCGTCCCGTACTTCTATCGAAGAGAACGGAGCGAACACGCTTTATCTGGCTCTCGGACTTCTGAAATGGTACGAAACGCCTTCCAGCGAGCGTCCCCGTTATGCACCGATATTGCTGCTACCAGTCGAAATCATCCGCAAGTCAGCCGCCAAGGGGTATGTGATTCGTTCGCGGGAAGAAGAAACGATGATGAATATCACCTTATTAGAAATGCTTCGTCAGAATTTCGGCATTTCCGTACCGGGACTTGATCCGCTTCCGACGGACGAAAGCGGAATCAACGTAAAACTGATTTATTCCATCATCCGGCACTGCATCAAGAATCAGCGGAAATGGGATGTGGAGGAACAGGCTATTCTAGGTATCTTCTCCTTCAACAAGTTTATCATGTGGAACGACATCCACAACAATGCTCACAAACTGACTCAAAACAAGGTGGTCTCCAGCCTCATCAACGGAAAGATCGAATGGGACGTAACTGCGAAAGAAGTGGATGCCGCCTACATGGACAGGCAGTTATCTCCGGCAGATATTGTACTGCCTATCATTGCCGATTCATCTCAGCTGGAAGCGATTTATGAAGCGGTGCACGACAAGACTTTTATCCTGCACGGCCCTCCGGGAACCGGAAAGTCCCAAACGATAACGAATATCATCGCCAACGCACTTTATAAAGGTAAACGAGTCTTATTTGTTGCCGAGAAGATGGCAGCCCTCTCCGTCGTCCAAAACAGACTGGCGGGCATAGGGCTTGCCCCGTTCTGTCTGGAGATTCATTCCAACAAGACAAAGAAATCCACTGTCATCTCGCAACTAAAGGAGACAACCGAAATCATCAGACGAACTCCTCCCGAAGAGTTCATGAAGGAAGCCGAACGCCTGCTGAAGTTACGAACGGAACTAAACAAATACATCGAAGCCTTACACAAGGAATATCCTTTCGGACTTTCCCTCTATGATGCGATCATCCACTACCAGTTAACAGACGTTGAACCCTGCTTCGATATTCCGTCATCTTATCTGGACAATCTGGACAAAGACCGATTCTCACATTGGGAAGATGCCATCGAATCTTTGGTCAGTACCGCCAATGCTTGCGGCCACCCGTATCTTCACCCATTGACAGGGATTTTCATTCGGGAATATTCGTCCGCCATCAAAGAGGAAGCCTTACAAACGCTCGCCACTTTCATTGGCTTATTGACTGCCATACAATCGAAACTGCCTGTCTTTTCCGCTTTACTGGAAAATACGGACATTCATCCCACCCGCAAGGATTTCAATATAATCAGCGCCATTATCCGAAAAATACTCGATATTCCGGAACTGACGCCCGAACTGCTGACCACTCCTTTATTAAATGAAACGCTGGAAGAGTACCGGAAAGTGACGGAACACGGCAGGAAACGCGATGAAATCAAAGCAGAAATAGAAAACGGATTCACCAAAGAGGTACTGAAGATAAACGCCGGCCCCATGCTGGCCGAATGGAATCGGGTATCCGCCCAATGGTTTCTCCCACGATATTTCGGACAAAGAAAAATAAAAAAGGTGATTCGTCCTTACGCTCTGCAACCGGTAAAGCCAGAGACAGTCCAGCCTTTGCTCCATCAGGTCATCCGGTATCAGGAAGAGCTTGATTTTACAGACAGATACACCGCCAAGCTGCCTTCTTTATTCGGAAGATTCGGAAGAGATGAAGAGTGGCCCATCATCGATCAGATCATCCATGAGGTATCTTCGCTTCATTCCCTGTTACTGAGTTATTCAAAAGATGTGGCGAAAACATCCCGAATCAAACAGAACTTAGCGTTACAACTGACAGAAGGTATCCGGACATTCAGAGATATCCATTCTCATTCTCTGAATGAATTGTATCAGCTGGTCGACACGCTTACGGCAACCGAGCAACGGCTTTCCACCACTCTGGGCATAACCGTAGAGACGCTTTATACAAACTCCGCCGACTGGATCGGCATCGCCCTACAGCAAGCCGGAATATGGAAAGAAAATCTGGACAAACTCAAAGACTGGTATCAATGGCTTCAATCCTACAACAAACTGAACGAGTTGGGTCTCGGATTTATCGCAGAAGAATATAAGGAAAAGAATATTCCTACGGATTTACTCACCAGCAGCTTCCGCAAGAGTTTCTACCAAGCCGTTATTCACTATATCATCGCCAAAGAACCGACGCTGGAATTATTCAACGGCAAGATATTCAATGATATTATAACCAAATACAAGCAGGTATCCGCCAACTTCGAGGACATTACCAAAAAGGAACTGTTCGCCAGACTGGCTTCCAACATTCCGTCCTTCACCCACGAAGCCATTCAAAGTTCAGAAGTCGGAATATTACAAAAGAATATACGCAATAATGCACGCGGAATATCCATCCGCAAGCTATTCGATCAAATACCTATCCTGCTGTCCCGTATGTGTCCGTGTATGTTGATGAGTCCTATATCGGTTGCCCAATATATCGATGCCGATGCAGAGAAATTTGACTTGATCGTCTTCGACGAAGCTTCACAGATGCCGACTTACGAAGCGGTAGGTGCCATCGCCCGAGGCAAGAATGTAGTTATCGTAGGCGACCCCAAACAGATGCCGCCTACCAGCTTCTTCTCCGTTAATACCATTGACGAAGACAACATCGAGATAGAAGATCTGGAAAGTATCCTTGACGATTGCCTCGCTCTCTCTATCCCTTCCAAATACCTGCTGTGGCATTACCGAAGCAAACACGAAAGTCTTATCACTTTCAGTAACTCCGAATATTACGATAATAAGCTGATGACTTTCCCGTCACCGGACAATATTGAATCGAAAGTCAGAATGGTCGCCGTAGACGGTTATTATGACAAAGGAAAATCCCGTCAGAACCAAGCGGAAGCGCAAGCCATAGTAGACGAAATAGCGAGAAGGCTGAGGAGCGAAAAATTAAGGAGAAAAAGTATGGGGGTAGTTACTTTCAACGTGGTTCAGCAGGCGTTGATAGAAGATTTGCTATCCGATCTCTTCGCCTTTCATCCTGAACTGGAAACCTTTGCGCTGGAATGTGAAGAACCCCTGTTCATCAAGAACCTTGAAAATGTGCAAGGAGACGAACGGGATGTGATACTGTTCTCCGTCGGCTATGGTCCCGATGCCGAAGGGCGCGTCAGCATGAACTTCGGTCCGTTGAACCGTGCGGGAGGTGAAAGACGGTTAAACGTAGCCGTCTCCCGTGCCCGATACGAAATGATCATCTTTTCTACGCTGAGATCGGACATGATTGATCTGAACCGAACTTCTTCTATCGGAGTAGCCGGGCTGAAACGCTTCCTTGAATATGCGGAGAAAGGAACCAAGCGCATACTGAATACCTCGACTAATATTCGGACCTCGGAAGAAGAAACTTCTATCGAAAAGATTATTGCCGACAAGTTACGTTCTTCGGGATATACCGTACATACTGATATAGGCTGTTCCGGATATAAGATCGATATTGGCATTGTCGATACTCAAACCCCGTCCAACTACCAATTAGGTATTATCTGTGACGGAAAGAACTACAGACGTACCAAGACTGTCCGTGACCGGGAAATTGTTCAAAACAATGTACTCAAAGCACTGGGATGGAATATCTGCCGTATATGGACGATGGACTGGTGGGAAAAGCCGGATGAAGTGATGGCGTCTATACAAGCAGCGATTGCTCAGGATATGAAAGCGGAGAAACCGGTTATAGTAAAAAAGGAACAAGAAAAAAGAGAAAAGAATGTGCAGGAAACGCCGATGCAGCTAAAATCTGCATGCGCATACACAAACTTTTCCTTTATCTCCGTACAAAATTATAATAGTACTAAAATACGTCCGTTCCTGTACGCTGCCGACGACATCTTCGCTAAAAGAAATAATCCTATTATTGTCTCCCAAGTCCAAAAGATAATAGAAAATGAAGCCCCGATCAGCAAAACCTTACTTGGAAAGAAAATCATATCCGAATGGGGAGTCAACCGTGTAGGACCACGAATAGATGCTCAATTGGAAATAATATTCGACACATTACATCTTTACCGCATAGAACATGACGGGCTTATCTTCTGCTGGAAAGATGAAGCGCAATACCGTTCTTATTCAGAGTACCGTCCCGATTCCGACCGAGATGCAGCGGATCTGCCACCCGAAGAAATAGCCAATGCCATCCAACAAATATTAATCAATTCCATCAGCCTGCCTTTACCCGATTTGGCAAAAGCATGCGCACAAGTATTCGGCTTCACACACATGGGGTCAAACATCGAAGCATCCATGCTCAGAGGGATTCAGGAAGCGGTAAAAAGGAATTATGCCAAAGTTGAAAACGGAAGGGCAACGATCATCGATTAACACGGTAAGGCAGACACAAACAGCCGCCACCCGTCAATACCCCTTCTGCAAACGTTTCAGAGCAGCAATAGAATCAGCTACATACGTATTATCCGGTTCTATGGAACGCCAATAACAAAGCGACCCTATCAACCGTTTCAGATAGGCAGGATCATGGGAGCCGATTCTGCGTTGATGTTCCGCCAGCCCCTTTGTCAAAATGAAATAGACATTCTTGCGAATCTCTCTCTTTCGGGCTTTAGGAATGGTCAGCTTCACACCGGAGCTGACGGATACGCCCGTGATTATCTTCCTGTCATTCTCATTCAGAAAACGAGTTTTCTGATGATTCGGTTCAAACTTCTCTTCCCTGATGATTTCCTTGACCCGGGCAAGCACCTCCTCTTTCGGAAAGACATCGCCCGAAAAGGTGAGGTCGTCGGCATAACGACTATAAGTCAGCCCGAATTCTTCCGCCATCACCGCCAGTTTCCGGTCCATCTCATAAGCGATGATGTTACTCAGTACCGGACTGGTAGACGCTCCTTGCGGCAAATGCCGACGCATACAACACAACTCGCCCAGCACTTTCGATATATTCTTCGGATAGCCGATCTTTTCGAAAGTCTTTTTCACCCTCGGACTACGTATGGAAATAAAGAAATCATGGATATCCGTCTTCAAGACACAGCGTTTTCCCAGATGAGGACGGACGTTATCGACGATGGAATGCTGACGCCGGAATCCCGTAGCGGCAGGATGCACATTTACAGACAGTAATATACGATGATAAATAGTATCCTGAATGGCTTTCAGTTCCTTGTCCGGAGCAGAGATCATACGGTATCCTCCTCTCCGCTTTCTGATCCAGAACTCCCGATAATGCGAAGAGACATCCTGCAGTATCTCTTTCAACCTCATCACCTCTATTCCCAACAGATTGGCACACCACACCACCGCCTCTTCATCAAATACAGGACATGTTCTCATTTTAGGAGTGACTACTCCTAAAGCATGCCTGAGCCAGGCTCCATGTTCCCATTTGTTTTTGGAAGTCTCTTCGTTAGTAGTATTACCGCTGCCTGTTGCTTTCCATCTCTTATATCCTTCCTGTTTCCGGCTCGAAGAAATCAATTTATAAATCAGAAAACCGGTAACAATAAGTATCGTAATTAAAATTCCGTCCATCTTGTTGTTACATATATAAAAAGGAGAAGAAGAGGATGAGATTTTACTAAAATAAATAGAGGTATTTATACCAGAGATTTATTTTCCAGGAAAATACCTGTGCCTGCGAGGCGACTACACCTCTTTTCTGCTAAATTTTTCCTCATCCTCTTCCTCACAAAGATATGTATTTTCTATACATTATGCAACTGTTATGAAGAAAAAACTATCGGTTAAACAACTCGAAAGTAAATTTACATCCGATCCCGCTGAACTTCCAGTTCTCACTGCTGACGAATACTCCCACATCAAAGACATGCGTACCGATACCATAACCCACTTCCAGATATGGCTGGAGATGCGGCATAGAGAGCGCACTGATATAAAGACGTTCGTTCTGCACATAGCGGGTATATTTCATCAAATGCCGGAGAATAAGGAAAGGAGCCTCGTAAGTGAAATGTCCGCGTACATAGCGGCGGGAGGAGTTGTACCAACGTCCGTCGAGCACCTGAAACACACCACCGATTTCATCATTCCACCCTACCGGCAGATTATGACGGGCAAAATTGGCAAAGTCCACAAAGTACAGTTCATCCTGATTGGTAAACGCCCCGAAGCCGAAACGATAATAAATATTTCGCATCAGCCCCAGCTGAATCTTATGTTGAAGGTCGAATTCTATCCGTTCATATTCTCCAGTACTTTTAAATACTCCTTCTATTCCCCGTTCATAGTCCACCGAAAATGTCGGATAGTCAGAGCGGAGATTGATCTTACGCTTTCCGTTCATATAATAATAAAGCGCTGGAGTCCATTCCACCCGGATGCGCGGGGCAAAGCTGATATAGGTATTTCTGAAGCGTTCCATAAATTCCGGCGGAGGCATCGGATAGTCACCCGTAATCACAAAACGGGATTTCTCGACAGCTGTTCTCTTGTGTGCCGAGAAACCGAGGCTGATATCCAGTCCGTTGGTAATTTCAAAACTATGACGGAAGTTGAAATACAAGTCCTTGAAATAATCCAGATGGATGAGGTCGAAATTAAAGATACTGTCCGGCATCGCTTTCAGTTCGTCCAGCATCTTGCTGCTATAGATACGGTTACCATTACCCACACTCAACCGGAAAAAGCCCCGTTTCTGCGGCCAGTACTCAAAGTCGGCATTCAGCGACCAGTAGAACTCTTTCCGTGTAAAGTTATAACCCAGTTTGGGTACGATGCGGAGCCACTTGTCGCCTCTGAAAATCCGGTTGTAACGGAAATCCTGTCGGTATGATAATCCGTTGCTTCCGCTATAACTGAACAAAAGCGGATTGATAAACGGCGAGAAGCGGACACTTCCGATATTGGACAGATTGAATTTATAATCTTCCACCATCAGGTCGCCCATCGTTCCCCAGAAAGCCTGACTCTTGGTTTTCTGTTGCACCGACACGGTATCCCGCCTGTATGTATAATCTTTGTAAAGTTGCTTTTCTCCTTCACTCAAAGGGATGGGGCGTAGCACGCCGAACGTGGACGCATCTGTTTTATAGGCATTCGTATCGCACTGCAAGGAGAATGATTCCGACAGATTATACTTTTTCTTCTCTTTCTTCCGAACCTTTCTTTCTTTCAGTTCTATCGATTTATAGTCCAGCGAGGCGGTATAATTGCCGTCCACCTTATTGCCCAGGAACTTAAAAAGGGCCTCCACGTCATAACGTATCGGGAGAAATTCATCTTTCTTTCCTACTTCCCCCATCTTGATCCAGCAAGTAAACGTAATCAGTTCCGACCGTCCCGAAAAACGGATTTCACGCACGCTCCATACATTGCTGCTGACAATCATATAGCCACCCACCAACTGGTCGCTCTTGGTACGGGGAATGAAACGTATCCGGTAGTCGAGATTATTGGGATCGCCCATCACACTGTCTATCCGGTATTTGTAGTATTTCTGCCCGTTCTTGGCAAGCGGAGACAGCAAGCGTTCGTCATTCAGAAGAGAAGATGAGTAGATATTGACACTAAAATATTCAAGTAATCCCGGCAGTCCCCTGTTTCCTCTCACAGTGCCTTGTGATGCCTTAACTTTCTGGTCATAGATATTGGGAGCTGTATAATGCAGGTCACTATACGTTTCGAGCAAGTATTCACGTACCCCCTTCTGCAAGCGAAACATCGAAGGAACGTACCGGAGGATAAAATTCTTCTTCTGAATATTCATCTTACCCTTTATATATAGGTTCGCGCGATAGTCGCTCACTATACTTTCATAAGAGGGAGCAAAAGTCATGACACGCTCAATGATGGAATCAGCAGATATCTCCTGACTTGTATAAGGATTAAGAACAAGATTGGCTGCCCCCTTCGGAATAAAAGAGAACAAGCACAACATACATCCTATCAATATCTTATATTTCAATCGTCGTATCTCCTTGTTTATTGTAGGCAAATATAAAAAAGAATATCGAAAAGCAAGGGAATTAAGCTGCAAAAAAGCGTTAGCAAGGAAAATCCTTTCTCAATGCCACGCATCATATCAGTTTTCATGGACATTTTTCTACTTATTAAATCCACTTCCCAATTTCTTCAATCATTACAGTAGAATACAATAAACATTTTCTCTATAAAAAATAATATCTTCGAGTGCATGAATTAATTCGTCCGGCTATAGGCAACGTTTCGTCCGCCTATAGGCAAACGCAACGTCGACTATAGGCAAACTTGCATCCGGCTATAGGCGGACGAATTAATTTATGCACTCCAAAGTATTATTTATTGCACAAGCCGGGACTAAATTTAGTATAGGATAAAAAAACGCATATGCAAATGAACGCCTCGATGGGAAAACATTTACAGTTCCTCACCCAAATGGCTATGGACAGTACTACAATGAAGCTGCTATACAGAAACATAAACAAGCATTATATGCAGGTAGAAATACTAGTCAAACAGATGGCTGCAGAAATCGACCGACAGAAAAACAAGGACGGACAGCAGGAAATACTGGAATCCATCTCTTAATCGGTTATAATCAAAAAGTGCCGTGATGGACAAAAGGTGATTCAGAGACGAATCAATCCTATAAGGAGGGGGTATTCTTCAGAAAAATATATCATTTTCCGAAAATACCCCCTTTAAAATAGGGGTACTTTCAGAAAAAACATATATTTTTGCGCCATCAACCGATAAAAAGAAGACGATTTATGTCAAAAATGAGATTTTACGCATTACAAGAACTTTCCAACCGGAAGCCGCTGGAAGTTACTGCCCCTTCC
>ERZ779922.2513-NODE-2513-length-10630-cov-2.971915_pt1 | contig 10630 bp, 10 predicted proteins | sample MGYA00511544_ERZ779922 | MGnify/ENA primary metagenome ERZ779922 (study PRJEB29588, sample SAMEA2154516) | human gut metagenome | biome: human gut; feature: human-associated habitat; material: faeces | place: Denmark | collected 2008/2010 ... | reverse complement strand
AGGTTAGGAAGCTTGCGGAAGAGGTAAGTGGAGAGGACAGCAGTATGCTCGGTACAGAAGGGACAGCCGACTATCTTGTCGATGCCGTAAAGAGAAGATTTGGACTTGAATAATACATATACAATTAAATACCGGATTGTGTTATAATATGTCTGTCGGCAGATTCGTCGGCAGACTTTTTTTAAGGAGAGTAAAATGAGAGTATTAACAGATTTAGAGCCAAAGAACGTTTTTTCGTTTTTCGAGGATATATGCAGTATTCCTCATCCATCATACAAGGAAGAGAAAATCAGTAATTATCTGGTGGAGTTTGCAAAGGCAAGAGGCCTTGAGCATTACCAGGATGAGCTTCACAATGTGATAATCATAAAGGAAGCATCAGAAGGATACGAGGATGTGGAGCCAATCATACTGCAGGGGCACATGGATATGGTTTGCGAGAAGGCACCTGACTGTGATAAGAATATGGACGAGGAAGGTCTGGACCTTTTGATAGATGGTGATTTTATCTCGGCAAAGGGCACTACACTCGGTGGAGATGACGGTATTGCGGTGGCATATGCACTTGCTATTTTGGACGATGACAGCCTGTCACATCCACGCCTTGAGTTTGTATGCACTGTATGCGAGGAGGTCGGCATGGAGGGTGCTACAGGCATCGATGTGTCTATGCTTAAGGGAAAGAAGCTTCTTAATATGGACAGCGAGGAGGAGGGCGTGATGCTCGCAAGCTGCGCCGGTGGATGCAGAGCAGATGTGAAGCTGCCTGTAGAGAGAGAGACTGTGAGCGGAACAAAGCTTACTGTGAGCTTATCAGGTCTCACCGGCGGACACTCAGGCTCAGAGATTGATAAGGGAAGGGGCAATGCCAATACTCTTATGTCCAGACTGCTTCGCGACGCATCGGCACCTGTAGCTATAGCTTCTATAGAGGGCGGCAGAAAGGATAATGCCATTCCAAGAGAGTGTACTGCACAGATTATTGTAGCACCTGATGAGGCTGCGGCAGTGAAGGCTTCGATAGAACAGGCAGCAGCTGAGATTGCGGAGGAGTTTAAGGCATCTGATCCTGACCTTAAGCTTACTGTGTCAGAGGAGACTGACTGCAGTGAGTCAGCTATAAGTGCAAAGGACAGCGCAAGGGTTATCGCACTTATCGAGGCACTGCCAAACGGCATCATCAGAATGAGCCGGGAAATCGATAAGCTTGTTGAGACCTCGCTTAATCTGGGAGTTTTAAAATCAGACGATGCTGCTGTCACTTTAAGATACGCAGTCAGAAGCTCTGTCGGTGTGGCTAAAAAAAGCCTTAAGAACCAGCTTGTATGCATAGCAGGCGCTTTTGCGGCAGAGGTTACATTTGAGGGCGATTATCCTGCATGGGAGTACAAGAAGGATTCAAAGCTCCGCGAGGATATGGTACGGATTTTTGAGGAGATGTATGGCAAAAAGCCTACAGTTGAGGCTATTCACGCCGGTGTCGAGTGCGGACTTTTAAGCGGCAAGATTGAAGGACTCGACTGCATATCAATGGGGCCTGACATGTATGATATCCATACGACTGAGGAGAGGCTTTCCATATCCTCTGCAAAGAGGTCATATGAGTATATACTCAGAGTGATTGCGTGCAAATAAATATTTATTCAAGGCTTTTGATAAAGGAAAGAGGTGTCATATGATACCTCTTTTTAAATGCCCTGTGAAAATAGCTCAGATTGTGAAATCCGACAGACAGTGAGACATCTAAAATTGAGGTGTTGCCGCGCTCGAACTGTTCCACAGATTTTTCAAGACGCACATTGTTGATATACTGCACGCAGGTCATGTTCATGTGTTTTTTGAAGAAACGCATGAAGTGGTATTCACTGAAATAGCAAAGCCCGGCAAGCTCTGAAACCTGGATGCTTTCGGCATAGTGCACCTCGATGTAATCGAGCACATTTTTGAGCTTATCGGAGGATGTGTTGACACCAAAATCAGCATTTTTTTCACTGTATTGCAGCAATAGAAATATTGCCTGAAGCAGAAATGCCTTTAGAGCCAGCTCATAGCCGAATTCCTGACCGGAGTATAGATTTGTTATGCGCATGAAGCATTTGCAAAGGGATGAATATGCCGGATGCTTCGGTGCAATCAGGTAAGGCATGGTAAACTCATGGTTGATTAGCGGAGTCAGATATCTTGAAGAGCATATATCGGTATTGTTTCCACCTAAAAAATTGATATGGAATACATACGTTTCCGAGTAAAATTCGTCGCAGTCCCTTATTGAAATGGAATGCAGCAGCAGTGGCGGGATAAAGATGATATCGCCTTCCTTTGCTTCATATTCGAGCAAATCAATCTGATAGGTGCATGAGCCCTTTGTAATCAGTGTGAGCTCTGCCTCATCGTGCCAGTGTGTAGTGATGACAGGGTAATCTGCTGCAAGTCTTGTTATATATTTCTGAACGGGGAAAAATACTTCTCCGTGCTTTGCGTTTTCTTTCTGCCCGAGGGCAGGCGGATTATTGTTTTTCATATTGTTGTTTCTCCATAGCTTTTAAAACTATACCCTTTAAATTATAAGAGCAGTATTGTGTTATAAAATGAAAAAATATTGCAAGAATTTATACTAACCACTTTCTATAATAGCAGTATAATACATCAAGACAAAGTGCTCAAGATGTAAATGAGTGCAAAATTTATGATTAGATAAGAGGTACACATTATGGAGAGAAAATGGTGGCATGACAAGGTGGCATATCAGATTTATCCAAAAAGCTTTCTGGATACAAACGGTGACGGAATAGGAGATTTAAGAGGTATCATTTCAAAGCTGGATTATTTAAAATCGCTTGGAATTGACATCATATGGCTGTCTCCGATATATAAATCGCCATTTGTGGATCAGGGCTATGACATATCTGATTACTATGCGATAGCTGAAGAGTTCGGTACTATGGAGGAGTTTGATGAGCTCCTTGCCGAGGCAAAGAAGCGTGATATGCACATCATCATGGATCTGGTAATAAATCACTGCTCGGATAAGCACGAATGGTTTCAAAAGGCACTTAAGGATCCGGATGGAGAGTATGCTGATTACTTTTATTTCAGAAAAGGTAAAAACGGCAATCCGCCGAGCAATTACCGCTCTTATTTTGGCGGAAGCTGCTGGGAGAATGTGCCGGGCACGGACAAGTATTATCTGCACATGTTTGCGAAGGAGCAGCCGGATTTAAACTGGGAGAATGAAAAGCTAAGACAAAAGCTTTATGAGATGATTAACTGGTGGCTTGATAAGGGCTTGTCAGGATTTAGAATAGATGCGATAATCAATATAAAGAAAAATCTCGATTTCCCTGATTTTGAGCCGGATGCAGAGGACGGACTGGCTGCCTGCTACAAGATGGTTGAAAGTGCAGAAGGTGTCGGAGAGCTCTTAGAGGAATTAAAGAACAATACATTTAAGAAGTATGATGCATTTACGGTTGGCGAGGTATTCAATATGAAGCCTGAGGAGCTGCCGGAGTTTATCGGTGAGAATGGGCATTTTTCAACGATATTTGATTTTTGTGCACAGTGCTTAAGTGATGGAGAGCATGGCTGGTATGATGCACCGAAAATAGATTTTGACAAATGGAGAAAGTCCATTCTTGGTTCACAGCTTGAGACAGAAAAGTACGGCTTTAAGGCCAATATTATAGAAAATCATGATGAGCCGAGAGGTGCCTCAAGATTTTTACCAAAGCATGCTCAAAATCCTGCCGGAATAAAGATGTTAGGAACTGTCAGCGTACTGCTTCGAGGCATTCCGTTTATATACCAGGGACAGGAAATCGGTATGCAAAATGCAAAATGGAACAGTATAGATGAGTATGACGATATCAGCACAAAGGATCAGTACAAGGCAGCACTTGCAGCAGGCTTATCAAAGGAGCAGGCACTTGCAGCCTGTGGAAGGATGAGCAGGGATAATGCAAGGACACCTATGCAGTGGAGTGATGAGGCAAATGCCGGTTTTACCACAGCAAAGCCATGGCTTAAGGTCAATGAAAACTATAAGGCTATCAATGTTGCGGCGCAGGAAAAGGATCCTTCATCTGTTTTGAACTATTACAGAAGGCTTGTGGCACTGCGAAAGTCAGATGAATTTAAGGAGCTGTTCACCTACGGCAGATGTGTTCCGGCATATGAGGATACAGATGGCATCATGGCTTATTACAGAGAGGATGAAAATAAGCGCGTGCTGGTTGTGGCAAATTTTGGCAGTAAAAAGGCACAAATCAGGCTTGATGGCAGTGTGAAAAAGGTGCTTTTGTCAAACACAAATGATGCTGAAAAGAGCACTGTTTCAGTGGGAGCATCCGAGCTTAAGCTTGAAAGCTGTGAGGTTTTGGTGGTGCTTGTAAAATAGCATAATTTGATACAGCATTAAAGAAACCAGGCTGAATTTTTACAAAAAGAGACAGCTAAAAGAGATAACTAAAAGAGATAATGAAGAGACAAGGAGGGCATAATGAGCAAAAACAATAATGAAAAATGGTGGAAAAAGGCGGTAGTTTACCAGATTTATCCAAAGAGTTTTCAGGATTCCAACGGAGACGGCTTTGGTGATTTACAGGGTATCATCAAAAGACTTGATTATCTTGAGACGCTTGGAATCAATGCAATATGGCTTTCGCCGGTATTCAAATCACCGCAGGCGGACAACGGTTATGACATTTCGGATTACAGGGATATTGATCCGACATTTGGCAGTCTCGATGATATGGAGGAGCTCATAAACGAGGCAAAGAAGCACAATATAAGGATTATGATGGATCTTGTCTTAAATCATTCTTCAAACGAGCACAGGTGGTTCAAGGAGGCTAAAAAGAGCAAGGACAATCCATACCATGACTACTATATTTGGAGAGACGGAGATGAAGGCGTGCCGCCAAGTGATATGAAGGCTTGTTTCGGTGGAAGCGCATGGGAATATGTGCCGGAAATCGGACAGTATTATTTCCATCAGTTTTTACCGGAGCAGCCGGATTTAAACTGGGAGAATCCAAAGGTCAGAAGAGCAATCTACGATATGATTCTCTGGTGGATGGACAAGGGAGTCGGCGGCTTCAGACTTGATGTAATCGACCAGATAGCAAAAGAGCCGGACAAGAGAATCACCATAAACGGACCAAGGCTTCAGGAATATTTTAAGGAACTGAGCAGGGAGACATTCCAGAAGGGCGATCTGATTACTGTAGGTGAGGCATGGGGCGCAGATACAGAGCGCGCAAAGCTTTACAGCAATCCGGATGGCAGCGAGTTTTCTATGGTGTTCCAGTTTGAGCACATAGGGCTTGACCAGAAGGAGGGCGGCGAGAAGTGGGACCTTGCACCGCTTCCGTTTAAAAAGCTCAAAAAGATAATGGCTCACTGGCAGAATGAGCTCTACAACTGTGGCTGGAACAGTCTGTTCTGGGACAATCATGACCTGCCGCGTATCGTGTCAAGATGGGGCAATGACAGGGATTACAGAGTGGAATCTGCAAAGATGCTTGCTATATTGCTGCACGGCATGCAGGGTACACCATACATCTATCAGGGCGAGGAGCTGGGCATGACAAATGTACAGTATGATATCGAGGATTATAAGGACTGTGAAATCATAAACATGTACCATGAGCGCCTTGAAAAAGGATACTCAAAGGATGAAATCATGAAGTCCATTTACGCAAAGGGCCGTGACAATGCAAGGACACCTATGCAGTGGGATGACTCGGCAAATGCCGGCTTCACCACAGGAACACCTTGGATAAAGGTAAATGACAATTACGACAAAATAAATGCCAAATCACAGGTGGATGACCCTGATTCAATCTTTAGCTGCTACAAGAAGCTTGTTCAGCTGAGAAAGGATTATCCTGTATTTGTTGATGGTAAATTCACACTTTTACTTGAGGATGATGAGAATATTTTTGCATACAGCAGAAAGAATGAAGAAAAAACCATGATTGTTGTGTGCAATTTCTTTGACAAGGAGATACCAATGCCGCTTGCAAAGGAGTGTGAGGGCATGGAGGTGCTGATTTCAAATTATAAGGATACCTCTGATATGTCAGTGCTCAGACCTTATGAGGCCAGGATGTATATACGATAGATAAAATTGATACCGCTTGTTTTTATAAAGGTGTTTTATAAAAGCAGGCGGTATTATTGTATTTTTTAAGGATAATGTATATAATAAGTTACCGAAAAAATTCAATGGACGATGAAAGGAACCAATTCCATGTTTGATATAATAATAATAGGCAGTGGTCCGGCAGGACTGTCTGCAGCAATATATGCAAAGAGAGCCAATCTGAATGTGGCAGTAGCAGAAAAAGAATACGAGGGGACAGGCCAGATAGCCGAGAGCGGAAATGTGAACAACTATCTGGGGCTTCCAAACATAAACGGATACGACCTGGGAGAAAAATTCAGGGAGCATGCAGTATCTCTTGATGTAGAATTTATCGAAAAAGAAGCAGTGCAGATAGAAGCAGTGCAAAATGGTGAGAAAGAAGAACCAGCGATATACAGAGTGAAATTCGATGATGACACGATAGCAGAGGCAAGAGCGCTCATCTATACCGCAGGAGCATATCCGAGAAAGGCAGGAGTGCCGGGAGAGGATGAGTATACCGGAAAGGGAGTATCTTACTGCGCAATCTGTGACGGTGCATTCTATAAAGGAAAGACAGCCGCAGTGCTGGGCGGCGGAGATACCGCTTTGGATGATGCATTATATCTGTCCGATATATGTGAGAAGGTCTATCTGGTTCACAGAAGAGAGAGCTTCCGCGGTGCACAGAGCACAGTTGAGCTCTTAAAGCAGAAAGAAAATGTAGAGCTTGTCCTAAACGAAACAGTGACAGAAATATATGGAGAAAAAAAGCCGACAGGCATAAAGCTTAAAAGTGGCAGGACACTGGCTGTAGACGGAGTATTCGTGGCATATGGCTCAGTACCGCAGTCAGAGCTTATAAAGAATCTGGTGCAGCTTGATGAGAGAGGATATGTAGTGGCAGGTGAGGACGGAATCACATATGCTGCAACAAAAAATGGTGACCATGATAGAAGCGTCCAGCCGGGACTGTATGTGGCGGGAGATGTCCGTACCAAGACACTGCGTCAGGTGGTAACCGCAGTATCTGACGGAGCAAATGCCGCAACGACAGCCGCAGAGTATTTAAGGGACATTAATGGTTATAAACAAAATATATAACCATGCACAAATAATTCGTATAACTGATAGCATTGACTTTCAACCCACACGTTTGTATAATAATCTCATCAATTCCTAGTAACACAATAGACTATGTAAGAATTAACGAGAAGAAGAAAACAATGAGATTTAATACAAGCTTACTTCATGCCGGCGTGACAAAAGAGGCAAATGGCTCTACACTGCCACCGGTATATCAGACAAGCGCCTTCGAGCAGGAGAGCGCGGCAGATCTGGAAAAAATATTTGAAAACAAAGCTCCGGGCTACTGTTACACAAGAGTTGCCAATCCTACGATTACAGCTTTTGAGAACAGAATAACAAAGCTCGAGGGAGGAATAGCATCGGTGGCATGCGCATCAGGCATGGCGGCACTGATGAATACCTTCTTAAATATACTAAGCAGTGGAGATGAGCTCATCTCAAGCGCCAGCCTCTACGGTGGCACAATAGATTTGTTCCATGATCTTGAGGCCTTCGGCATCACAACCAGATATGTCGAGAACAATAACTGGCAGCAGATAGAGGACAGCATCAATGAGCATACCAGACTGATTTTTGCAGAGACTATCGGTAATCCCTGTCTGGATGTCACAGATATTGAGAAGCTTGCAGAGATAGCACACGCACATGATATACCGCTTGTAGTTGACAATACCACATCGACAGCTTACCTGATACAGGTTTTAAAGCATGGAGCTGATATCGTGGTCAATTCATCTTCCAAATATATCAATGGAAGCAGCAATGCAATCAGTGGTATTCTGACAGACTCAGGTAAGTTCAAATGGGACAAGAACAGATATCCGGGTTTTGCAGATTATGTGAAGTATGGACCTATGGCATTTGTCGCAAAGCTGAGAAACAGTCTTTTCAGAAATATGGGTGCCTGTTTAGCTCCGGTGAATGCATACTTAAATATTATAGGACTTGAGACACTCGGTCTTAGAATGGAAAGAGAATGCTCTAATGCACTCGAGCTTGCGTCGTGGATAGAAAACAATTATCCTGACATAAAGGTTAATTATCCGGGGCTTTGTAGCAGCAAATGGCATGAAATAGCAAAAAAACAGCTCACAAACGGCTATGGAGCAATCCTTACAATCAGGGTTGGCAGCAAGGAAAAGGCATTTAAATTTATAGACAGCCTGACGATTCCATACACACTCAGCAATATCGGAGATACAAAGACACTTGTCATTCATCCGGGCTCCACAATTAGTCTTCACAGCACAGATAAGCAGAAGGAGGATGCAGGAGTATTTGAGGATCTTATAAGAGTCAGCGTGGGTATCGAGGATATAGATGACCTCAAGGAGGATTTTGCACAGGCTTTTGCAAATATAGCTGATTAAGCCATCATAATAAGGTATCAATGTGTATGCAAATGAGAGCGTGCATATGCATTTACATATAAAACAAAACATTAACATATTTACACAGTAAGGAGATTAAAAATGGCGGAGAAAGTTGATTACGCGGCTCTAAAAAAGGGCGGATTCATGAGACAGAAGCAAAAGGGCTGTTTCTCGCTTAGAATTGCGGTTGTAGGAGGAAATCTTACAGCAGAAAATATCAAAACAGTAGCAGAGGTTGCTGAGAAATACGGACATGGATATGTTCATATGACATCGCGTCAGGGTATTGAGATTCCTTTTATCAAGGTTGAGGATATCAATGTGGTAAAAGAGGAACTGGCAAAGGGCGGTGTAGGAACAGGTGTCTGCGGACCAAGAGTACGTACTGTCACAGCGTGTCAGGGCTCAGAAATCTGTCCTAGCGGATGTATCGATACATACACTCTGGCTAAGGAGCTTGATGAAAGATACTTCGGAAGAGAGCTTCCTCACAAGTTCAAGTTTGGTGTCACAGGCTGTCAGAACAACTGCTTAAAGGCTGAGGAAAACGATGTCGGAATCAAAGGCGGCATGACAGTAGAGTGCAGCCATGACGATTGTATCCAGTGTGGTGTATGTGTGAAGGCATGCCGCGAGGGTGCACTTAGCATGGAGGATGGCAGGATTGTCATCGACAGAGACAAATGTAACAACTGTGCGCGCTGCGTAAAGAGCTGTCCGACAGATGCATGGAAGGGAACTCCGGGATATATCGTATCGTTTGGAGGACTTTTCGGAAACCACATCTATAAAGGAGAGCAGCTTGTTCCGATTATCCGCGACAAGGAAACTCTTTTCAGAGTGACAGATGCAGCAATTAGTTTCTTCGAGAAGCATGCAAACGGTGGTGAGCGTTTCAGACTTACTCTTCAGAGAGTGGGCGAGGAAGAGTTCAAAAAAGAGATTCAGGCAGCATACGAGGGTAAATAATCCCCATGTATAGCAGAAAATATCCGGCATGCATAAACAACAACGGTTACGGCAAAAATATAATAAATATGAGTATAGGAAGGGAGATGCAAAATGGCAGATATAGCATTCGACGATCAGGTAGATATAACTGACAAGGTTTGCCCTCTTACATTTGTAAAGGCAAAGGTAGCAATAGAGGAATTAGATGACGGTGAGGTGCTTGCAATCCGTATGAATGATGGAGAGCCGGTACAGAATGTTCCAAGAAGCATGAAGGAAGAGGGACACAAGATACTTAAGCTCGAGGACAACGAGGATGGAACATACACTCTTTACGTCAGAAAGGTTGAGGACTAATCATGGCAGCAAGAATTTCAAAGGCTGATTTCGATGAAAAAGTATTAAAAAGCAAGCTTCCGGTAATTGTTGATTTTTACTCGGATTCATGTGTGGCCTGCAAGAAGCTGGCACCGGTTCTCGGAGATATCGAGGATGATTATGAGGATAAGCTTCACGTATACAAGGTCAACACAAACTTTGACGGAGAGCTCGCTGATGAGTATGAGGTGACTGCGAATCCGACACTGCTTTTCGTAAAAGGCGCAGAGGTCTTAGACAGAAAGGTTGGCGCACAAAAGCCTGCCGATTTGAAGGCGTGGGTTGAAGCATTATTATAGTTTTTAGATTATTATATAAAGCAGTCTGATACAGGATAATAACACATACAGATACCACAATCTGTGACACAGGAGGAAACAAAATGACTATCACAGTAGCAGGAGAGAAGAAAGAATATAAGGATGGACTTACATTACCGAAGCTTATCGAGCTTGAGAATGTAGATATGCCTGAGTATGTAACAGTTTCAATAAATGAGGAATTTGTTGCCACAGAGGATAAGCCAAAGACAGTGCTTAAGGATGGCGACAATGTAGAGTTCCTTTACTTCATGGGAGGTGGATGCTAATGGCAATGACTGATGAGCAGATCGAGCGCTATTCACGCCACATTATCCTTAATGAGGTGGGCGTTAAAGGTCAGAAGAAATTATTAAAGGGCAAGGTGCTTATTATCGGTGCCGGCGGACTTG
>ERZ779922.2509-NODE-2509-length-10664-cov-7.940428_pt1 | contig 10664 bp, 8 predicted proteins | sample MGYA00511544_ERZ779922 | MGnify/ENA primary metagenome ERZ779922 (study PRJEB29588, sample SAMEA2154516) | human gut metagenome | biome: human gut; feature: human-associated habitat; material: faeces | place: Denmark | collected 2008/2010 ... | reverse complement strand
AGACCACAACGCTTAAATCCATGCTCCATCTGGTGCATCCAGATGCCGGGAAGATTACGATCTGCGCTCTGGATATGGACACGGACGAGCGCGCCATCCACGGGCTCGAGGGCTGGATCGCGTGCTATGAAAAGTGCCGCCTCGCCGGGACGGTGTTCGCCGGCGGCGTGACCGAGCCGGGCGCGATTGCCGACCACCCCGCACTTGAGACCGCCCGCGCCATGGGCGCGGCCATCGCATAAAACCGATACAGGAGGTATGTAACCATGAACAGCACCCTGACCCTCACCCAGGAATGGGACAAGACGTTCCCGAAAAGTGATAAGGTAAACCATAGTAAAGTAACCTTCACGAACCGTTACGGCATCACCCTCGCTGCCGACATGTATGTACCCAAGAATGCAGACGGCAAACTGCCCGCCATTGCCGTGTGCGGCCCGTTCGGGGCGGTGAAGGAGCAGGCTGCCGGGCTTTATGCCCAGACAATGGCCGAACGGGGCTTTCTGACCATCGCCTTCGACCCCTCCTATACGGGCGAGAGCAGCGGCGAGCCGCGTCATGTGGCCTCGCCGGACATCAATACCGAAGACTTCAGCGCCGCGGTGGACTTCCTCACCACGCTGGACGCGGTGGATGCGGAGCGCATCGGCATCATCGGCATCTGCGGCTGGGGCGGCTTCGCCCTCAATGCCGCGGCCAACGACCCCCGTATCCGCGCTACGGTGACCTCGACGATGTACGACATGAGCCGGGTGAATGCCCGCGGCTACTTCGACTCGATGTCCGACGAGGAGCGCTACCGGCTGCGCGTGCAGCTCAACGAGCAGCGCACGCGCGACTATCGCGCCGGGGATTATGCACGCGACGGCGGGGTGGTGGACCCGCTGCCCGACGACGCTCCGCTCTTCGTCCGCCAGTATCACGACTACTACAAGACCGCGCGCGGGTACCACCGCCGCTCACCCAACTCGAACGACGGGCTCAACCGGACCAATTCGCTCGCGTTCATCAACATGCCGATTCTCTCCTGTGCCGGCGAGATCTGCAGCGCCGTGCTGATGATCCACGGGGCGGAGGCCCATTCGCGCTACTTCAGCGAGGACGCCTTCAAACTGCTCCGTGGCGACAACAAGGAGCTGCTGATCATCCCCGGGGCTTGCCACGTCGATCTGTATGACAACCTGGAGGTGATTCCGTTCGACCGCATCGAACGCTTCTTCCGCAAGGTGTTCGACGGCCCGGCAGCCGAGTGATGCCGCATAAGACACTGTACACAAAAAATATCGAACATGAAACGTACAATGATGATGCTTATGGGAATTGTCGGTTTGAATCTCGGTGCGGCGGCTCAACAGGCGCCGGAGCGCACCGGACTTTCGGACAAGAACGTCCTTGTCGCCTATTTCTCCTGTACCGGAACCACGGAGCGGGTGGCCCAGGCCATTGCCTCGGAGACCGGCGGAGACCTTTACCGAATCACACCCGCCAAGGCCTATACGCCTGCGGACCTCGACTGGAGAAACAACCGCAGCCGCAGCTCCGTGGAGATGCGCGACGAGGGTGCGCGACCCGAACTGGCCGGGAAACCGCTCGACGCAGGACGTTACGACGTGGTGTTCCTCGGTTATCCGATCTGGTGGGACCTCTGTCCTCGGGCGGTCAATACGTTCCTCGAACAGTACGACTTTGCGGGCAAGACCGTGATTCCGTTCGCCACTTCGGGCAGCAGCCCGATAACCAACAGCGCAAGGGAACTCCGGTCGCTCTATCCGAAGATCTCGTGGCGCGAGGGACGGCTGTTCAACGGCGGTGCGGGACAGGCCGGCAAGTGGGCCCGTCAGGCGATCGAGTAATCCGGTTTGCCACCCTTCCGCCGGGACCTCCGCCGCAGCCCGGCTCCGCGGCGGAAGGGGCTGGATGCGGGGCCGGGATGTGTCCGCAGATTATGCCGCTGAACGGAGTTGCCGGGTAACCGCCTTCAGCGGCCGTGAGGAGCTGAAACTCCCGTTTCAGTTGCAGAGCCGCAGCAGCGTCTCGGGGAAGAGAATCGTGCTGCGGCTCGACTATGGCTACACCGACGAGTGCCGGCCCGAACACCGCAAGGCCGACAAACTGGTGGTCGGATGCCGTGCGGATATCCGGTCCGACGGAGGAGGGCTTGTTGTCGAATCCGATGCCAAACCGCCAAAACCAAAAAGATAACTCTTGCGCCTTTTTGTATTATTCCTCAAAAAAATGTATCTTTGGTGCGATAATATTGCTTGTTTGCGCATCCGTTACTGGCTGCCGGTATTCAGATAGCTTACAGGCAGATAGCCGATCCCTGATCGGTCGATATACATCCGGCAGCCATTTTTACCGTCCGACGAGGCCATGGCATAAAAAACCCGCACACCCCGAAGGATGTACGGGCCGGAACCGGTTATAGCTTACAGGCAGATAACCTTCCTGAATCGGTCTGTTCAAACATATTCTGTCAGAGGTTATTCTACCTCATCCATATTGATTTCATAGCCGGACGATACGAAGGTCCAGTCCTGGGGACGATTACCGTTCGTGCAGGTAACGTTGGTCTCTCCCCATGCACCGTCAGCAATGGCCTTGAACAGGTTTAACGGATCGGAGTCATTCCTGGTACGCAAGTTGAAGTGCATGATTGAACCATAACCGGCTTCAGCTAATTCATAGGCATAATCACCATAAACTGTTACACTGCCGATAGAGCCCAGATTGATTGACAATGGAGCAAAATGATCCTTGGTTACGCCGGAAATACCGATGTTGGTGCTGTAACCAAAGTTTGCATATGCATGGTCAATCAAGGCTCCTGCCTGAGCGTTAATAGTGTTGTAATAGCCCCATTGGAATACCGTGATGAGCTTGTCTGCCGGCATCAACTCGCGGAGTTTGATAATGATTTGGCTGAAGGAGGTTGAATTGGTCGATGGATAGTTTGCATACTCATCGTCGAATCCGATACCGTCCAGACCGTATTTCTCCACGGCGTAGGCCAGTATCTTGGCAAACTGTGTGGTCTGCGTGTCGTTCATGTTGGCGACACCGATTCCCTGCCAGTCACCCAATACGGTCAGCAACACCTTGATGCCCATATCCTGAAGCGGCTTTACATAGGTCAGATAACCATCGTTTTCCAACAGGTTGGTCATCTTGTCGTTCAGATAGAGCGTCGGCTCTACCACGCCGTTTACCGTCCGCTTGTGGATATTCGAGGCAAAAAGTTCCACAATGTCTGCATAAGGCGTTCCGTCGGGAAGTTTGTAGTCTCCTGCATTAAGCGGGTTTACGTCGTTGGTCTCGACATAGATCGTGACCGTCGGAGTCTTATCTCCATAAGCTCGCGTTTTAAGAGCCGATTCCTGACCTTTGTCAATCATCGGTTCATCGGCCTGCTGGCACGAGAACAACATGCTGGCGCCCATTACGAAGGCAACCATGAGTTTAAAAGACTTTTTCATATTCAACACAGGTTAGTAATGAATAAATGTTGTTTGTTGCTCTTGTTTGAGAGCTGAAAAATTTGAATATGCAGAATCGACCGATTTTATTGCCAATCCTTTTTCCATTTACCGTATCCGCCTATGCCATTAGGCAATAGGCCTAATCTATAGTTATCAAATGTATAACTATACCCGCTTCTACTGCCAAGTATGTAGCGATTCTCTGCATCCATATAAGTGCAACACAACGCGAACTGCACATCCCAAACTGTTTCATAATTGTCTTGTAAATTAGTACGCAAATCATCGAAAACAATAATGTTGTTGGACTTATAGTTCGGAACCCAGTCAATGAGGAATTCACACGCCGTCTCCAATTCAATTGAATTGGCAGGATAAATGGGGAAATTAATACATCCGTATCGCTCCTTGAGCATGTTGGCAATTGGCTTCTGAGTATAGGAGGAAATGTATTCCAATCCATCGTTCCACGGATCAAGCAATTGCGGGGCTTCACTGTTGCTGTTATATCCGGACCATGCATAATCAAGGTAGTCTCCAACCGCAATACCTCCCGTGGCCTCCGTATCCCAAAAACTTTCGGTAGGTTCTTCGTATACGGTCAGTGTCAGCAATTTTTCCGAGCCGAGCGATTCACGCATTGCTTTGATCAGTTTGGGATATGAGGTGGTATTGACAGCTGGCATCCCCTCTTTTCCGTAACCGGCATTGCGGTCCCAAAGGTTGATACCGTCAAGTTCATAGTTCTCGATCACGGCCTTGACCTGTGCTACAAAATCGGCAATCTGCTCGTCCGTGAGATTACAGAATCCGAGCCCGGAACCTCCACCTTCCAGACTGATGCATACTTTGCTGCCGTGTTCCTGTAGTGGGCGGATGTATTTTACAGTATGATCAAGAACATAGCGCATGTCATTTCCAAGGTTTAACAGTGCACGGCCTGTAGCTGCATCGTAATCAAGAACTACGGTTCGCAAATTGATGATATTCCCTACGGCATCGTACCAGGCTACTGTTGTTCCTCGGGCCAGTTTTTTACGCATGATATAATCTTGCGCCAATAAGGGCTGATAGTCGTTTGTGTTGATATAGAACACGAAAAACAGGTCATGGCCATCGTGCAGCGCATATTCATCGGTATATGGCTGGCGGACCGTAACATTATAGTACAGAGTCTTGCTGTCATCGGGAGAATCTTTTTCGGCAACAGTGAGCGGTAATATGTATTCCCCGGCAGCAAGTCCTGTCGCTGTAAACCTGATACTCTTCAATGCTGAACATTGAGTCTCAGGTGAGAGATCCATTGTGTTACCATCAAGAAATTCGTAATTGGTTTCCGGCAGCAACTCCCGTTCAATTTCGTCGTTGGGAGTATAACTGTCCAAAAGTGCCGCATTGACCCATGCGTCAATCGAAACCTTGTCGGAAGCAGGCTTTGTCTGTTGGAAATAAAAATTTCTTACAACAAAACCATTGCCGCCTTCGGTTAATAGCACATCTATCGTTCTGTCCGCCGCACTGCTGCTCCGCAACATTCCGTATGTGGTTTCGAGCGGTTCCCTGTCGGGCAGTTTGCCGCCTTCGCGTTCCACGGTGCCGGCATCGCAGGCCGTAAGGCCCGCGAATACCGCCGTGCAGAGAAGCGTCACCATCCCATTCTGTATGTTGAATATCGTTTTCATAGTCACTCGTTGTTTTCGTTAAGTTTCGGAATCTCGATGCCCTGCGGCCAGATGATATCGTATTTGGCCACTCCGTCGTTGTGATACATCGAATAGTCCTTGACCGTGTTGCCCGAGGCTTCGTTGCATTTCCAGTAGCCCAGAAGTGTCGGGTCGTCCTGCGGGTCCTTGATCTCATACATGTTCTCCCAAATCTGTTCGGGGGTACGCGCTACGGACCACACGCGGGCTTCGGCGATCTTGCCGTTCAGCGGACGGTAGTCGTCGTACGAACGGCCGAGGAAGAACTGGTAGGCTTCACCCAGTTTGTTGTAGCCCGTGTCGTCGGTCTCATACTGCGGCTTCTGGTCGTCGGGAGCCGTATTCCACAGATCGTAAAGGGCCCGCATGGCCAGGTTGATCTGGGTCTTCTGGCTCTGCGCCGAAATGCCGACGCCGGTAGCCTCGCTCTGGATCTGCCCATCGACGTAGATGCGCGCCGTGCGCGTTGCCTGGTCGTAGGTGCAGGCCACGTGGTACCAGCGGCCCTTCTCGAGATTCTTCGTCGCATCGCGCCCCGGAATCTTGCCAAACTGCGAGCCGTTGCCCGAGCCGTCGAACTGCAGCTGCTGGCGCTCGAAATTCGTATCGCCGATACGCAGCAGCAGGTATTGCTCGACGCCCATGATCGAGGAGATGTTCACCGGATTGCCCGAAGCGTTGCTTGTGGCGAAGTCGTCGATGTAGATCAGTGCCTCGTAGGTCATGGCCGTAAGGCCGTTCCAGGCCTTGCTGTTCTCGCCGTACTTGTCGAGGGTCGGGAACTCGATCCAGTTGTCGGTGAGCTGCGCCGCGACGGTGATGGCCGACGAGCGCTTCACGACAAAATAGGCCACATCCGAGCCGGCGAGCACATCCATCGAAGCGTGGCTGATGCGCACGGGAACCAGATAGGTCTGGTCGATGGGAAGGGCGCCGGACTGCTCCTCTCCCTGGCCCATGAGCTCCTTGAGCTGCAGGGTCACGATGTCGGAAGAGCTCTTCCCGGCGGGAATCGTGACGTTGTCGGCTGACAACTCGTAGTATTGGGCGTCGAGCATCGGCCAGTCGGTTCCGTAGCGGGCATTGTAGGTGCCGACAAGCGACGGATCGACCGAGAGCGATACCGTGACGTCCTGTCCGGCGGGATAGGTCAGCATGGCCTGCATCGTGCATTCGTAGGTCGGGAGGTTGTTGCTGAAGGTCGTGAGCCGGACTTCGTCCGTTTCGGCGACGTCGAGGTAGACGACATTGTCGAATTTCCGGTCGTCGGCATCGTAGTTGTCGCAGGCCGACAGGGCGGCGACGGCGGCGACGGCCGTAATCAGATATTTTCCGTATTCTTTCATGGCGTTCGTTATTTAGCGGGATTCAACGTCTGGATCGCCGTGCGGATGGTCTGGTAGTTCATCTCCGCATGGTAGTAGTCTTCGGAGATGTTGTATGCAGCCAGACCGCCCACCGGGCCGAACTCGACGACGCGGCGCGCCATCTCTTCGACGGCCGCAAACTCCGTGCGCTCCTCGTCGAACAGGGGGGCGCTGATTTCGGCCGAAAGCAGCAGCTTTTCGGGTGCAATGCCGGCATATCCCGTGGCGTTCAGGATCTGCAGTTTCACCTCCTGGACATTTTCGATCTTCTCGGTGTCGAGTGCGATGTAGTCGATCCTGGCCCGGTCATCGGCGGCAAGCGACAGCGGGCTGCCTTCGAAGACGATGATCTGTCCTTCGGATTTTGCCGCCGAAAGTTTTTCGACAATCCGGGCCGTGGCCTCCGCAGCCAGCGGGTCGGTCGTGAACGAGTATCCATTCATGCCGTTGGCCGCTACGGCGGCAATAACCCGCTCCAGATAGGCGTCGAGCGCCTGGGGGTCGGCAAACTCGGACTTCCGTGCGGCGTAGTCGATCTGATAGAGCACCCGGGTCCCCTTTTCATGCATCACGGCCATGTCTTCCGCATCGAACTCCGAGAAGTTGTCGGCGTTCGTGAGCGTCACGATGTCGAGCGAATCGGGAAGGCAGCGCATGAAATCCTGCTCGCTCGAGGACTTCTCGGGCGAGTTGTATAGCCGGGCGTAAACGATAAAGTGCTCGGACTGCTTGTAGGCTCTCAGTGCCGCGGTATATTCGGCCCAGAGTTCGGGGTCCTGTTCCCACGGCTTGTTTACTTGATTCTCCACGGTCTCCATCTCCGTCCAGTCGCTGCATGCCGTGAGGGCTGCGGCCGCAACGCCCAACAGCAGGAGACGTATCGTCAGTTTCGGTTTCATGTTCATGACAATTACTTGTTATACGGTTTGCAATCCCACCATACGCGGGTACCCATGACGTCGCCCGTGCGGTCGCCGTTCTGCTGCTCCGCGTCGAGCGTCTGGATTGCGGTCTGGAGGTTGGTGTTGTTCTGCTGGTACTCCTCGACGGGGTAGGGCAGACGGCGTGCGCCCTGTTCCACATTGACCGATCCTCCCGACTTGTCGGTGGGAACGGGCAACAGCTTCGGGTAGCCCGTGCGCCGGTGTTCGGACCACGCCTCCACGCCCAGCGGGAAGATGGCGATCCACTTCTGCGTGATGATCCGCTCGAGATTGCGCTCCCGTACGGCTTCCGCATCGCCGGCGTCCGATGCCGTCTCCCACGGAACGGTAATTTCGCTGCGGGCCGATGCGCTGTAGTTGCCCAACGGGTCGGTATAGGGCGCCGGCTTTTTGCTGGCGTCCGCCAGGTAGGCCTCCGCCCCCGAAGCGCCGCGCTCCTCGAACGACAGCTGAACGGCCTGCTCGTAGAGCGTCTTCGCCGTCTCTTCGGATCCCCAGCGCAGTTCGTATTCGGCGCGCAGGAACGTGGCCTCGGCAGCGTTGAACCACAGGTAGGGGGTCGTCGATTCGACGATCATGTTCGAATACTTGGCCATGGCCGTTGATTTACCCGCCACGTCGATGCCGATGCGGATGCCGACGTAGTCGCCCACATCGTTCGGCAGGAACATCTTCTCCATGCGCGGGTCGTTGTAGCCGGTCATGTAGCAGAGGATGTCGGCCCCGACGCGGTGGTCGCCCCAGTCGTTGTAGATGAGCGTCGTGCGGTTCTCCGCGGCGTGCATCGCCGCATTGTCGGCATTCGCCGTAATGACGCCCCCGGCAATGGCTTCGGCGGCCTTCGCCTTCGCCAGTTCGGGCTTGACGTAGGAGAGCCGCATGGCCATGCGCAGTTTCAGCGAGTTGGCATACTTGAGCCACTGAGCGATATTGCCGTAGTAGACGGCGTCGTAGCGGCTCCATGCCTCGGCCGGAAGCGTCGTGTTGCGGCCCAGGATCTCGATGGCTTCATCCAGCTCCTCGAACATCTTCGTGTAGACCGCCTCCTGCGAGTCGTAGGCTACATAGACCGACTCGTTGCTCTCGAGCTGCGAGTAGGGTATCGGACCGTAGGAGTCCGTCACACGATGCATGATGGCCACGCGCAACAACCTGGCGAAGGCTATGGCCACCTCGTCGTCCGTACCGCCGACGATGCCCTTGTAGGGTGTGTAGGTCTCCGTGATGACATTTGCAAAGGGCCATTTGCGCCAGTCGGCCGAGGGGTTGTAGGTCTCGAACTTCGTCTGCCACGTATCGACCGTCGCGCCGATATAGCCGCCAAACGGACCGCCCGAAAGCGACTCGTTGAACTGGTACATGTGTTCTTCGACCGGGATGACCAGACTTTGCAGCGATTTGAATTTTGTGCCGGTTTTGTAGTTCAGGGCCTCCATCTGGTCTTCGGTGACCTGATTGGGATTGCGGTTGATCTCTTCGAAATCCCCCGTGCAGGCTCCCAGACCGAGCAGCACGACCGCAAGCAGCAGCCGCTGCACCTTATGATTCGTAGTTTTCATGGTCTTGCTGTTCATTTAGAATTGGAATTTTACGTTGAAACCCAGGCTCCGGAGCGACGGCATCATGAAGTAGTCGATGCCCTGGTAGTTCAGGCCCGTCGAGGCGACGGCCTCGGGGTCGAACGGCGCCTTGCAGTAGATCATCCAGAGGTTGCGCCCGACGAACGAGACGGTCATGCGCATCTTGTCGCGGAACCACTTTGCGGGCAGCGTGTAGCCCAGCGACAACTCCTGCAGACGGATGTTCGTCGCCGAATAGGTGTAGTACTGCGGCAGGCCCGACTGCGAACCGATGGCCTGGTACCACTTCTGCGCATCGACCAGCTCGCGGCCGTTGATCCACACGCCCCCGGCATCGCGTGCTGCGGCCGAAGCCTCCGAAACGCCGTAGAGGTCCATGTTGGCCTGCGTCGCGGAGTAGCAGATGCCGCCGATGCGGGCCGTAAAAAGCACGCCGAGATTGATGCTCTTCCATGAGAAATCGTTGCGCCATGCCAGGTTGTGGTCGGGGAAGACCGAACCCAGGTAGATGTCGTCCCCTTCATCCGTCAGCAGCAGGTTGCCGTTCTTGTCCACCTCGATGTATCCGTTGTCGTTGAAGCGCAGGTCGGAGGTCGTGTAGAGGTCGCCCAGCGTGCCGCCCTCCTTGAGGATGTATTTCGCCTTGCCCAGGCCCTTGATATCGAGTTTGTTGAGATTCAACGGCTCTCCCGTTACGGGGTTCACGGCGTTGGCCGCCAGTTCGATGATCTCGTTGCGGTTCCACGAGTAGGTGAAGTTCGTCGCCCAGCGGAAATCGCGCCACTGGTTGTCATATCCGGCCGACAACTCGACGCCCGTATTGCGGACGTGGCCCGTCTGCAGGTAGATCGTCGTATAGGAAGACGAAGGCGGCAGCGAGGGGTCGAAGGTCTGGTTCTTCGTGTCGGCCTGATACCACGAAGCCGAGAGGCTGATGCGCTGCCACAGCCGTGCGTCGAGACCCACTTCGTAGGTGGTCGTGCGCTCGGGTTTCAGGTCCCCGATCGGATAGTGGGTCTTGTCCTTCCAGACGCGGTTCGTGGCGTCGTATTCGTAGGTCGGGATGGTCAGGTGACGCGGGAAAGGCATACCCACCGAGGCGATCGAGCCGCGGATCTTCAGGTAGCTCAACGCCTCACCCAGATCCCATGTGGATGTCGGCACCCACGACAGTCCGACCGACGGATAGAAGAACGACGAGGAGGGGGAGTTGGCCAGTTGCGAGGCCCAGTCGTTGCGGCCCGTCACCGTGAGGTAGAGCATCTGACGCCAACCCACCTCGACCGAGGCGAACAGAGACTGCGTCTGGTCGTGCCAGCCCGTCTTCTCGGCACGTTTTTTCGTGTCGTCGAGGTCAAAGACGTTGAAGACGTTCGGAAGTCCGTTCTCCTGGATCGGGCCGCGGTACGACAACTCATCGGTTTTGATGTTGTTGATCGAGGCGCCTATGTTCGCGTTCAGCGACCAGTCGTCGCCGAAGGTCTTGTTGATATTGACCATCACGTCACCGTAGGTCTGCGTGTTGTAGGCCCGGGCCTCGGTGTAGTGGCCGTTCTTGCCGCCGTCGGTGATGGTCGTATTCGACGAGGCG
>ERZ779922.2506-NODE-2506-length-10669-cov-3.043339_pt1 | contig 10669 bp, 8 predicted proteins | sample MGYA00511544_ERZ779922 | MGnify/ENA primary metagenome ERZ779922 (study PRJEB29588, sample SAMEA2154516) | human gut metagenome | biome: human gut; feature: human-associated habitat; material: faeces | place: Denmark | collected 2008/2010 ... | reverse complement strand
GTGGGATATTACTGGGGCTGGCCGTCGACGGCTGCCTGCCACATGGCGGCGCGGGCGTCGTCGTCGATGCCGGAGAGGATGGTGTTGATCTGATCAAGGAGTTCATTGTCGCTCTTGCGCAGACCCACGCAGGAGCCCTTGGCCGGCAGCGTGAAGCCGCTGCCCTCATCGAAGGTGACCAGGCGGAAGTTCGGGTTGGAAGCGAGGTAGCCCTGCGCGTTCTCAACGTTGATGACGATGGCGTCGCAGGTGCCCTGCTGCAGGCGGGAGATCATGTCGGGCACGCTGCCGACGGGGCTTAAGTGGTCGACGCCTTCGATCTGCTCGATGACATCGTCAAGCGCCGTGCCCTGCTGGCCGAGGACGGCCGCGCCGGAGAAGTCCTGAATGGAGGTGGCATTTAAGTACGGGGAATCAGCGAGCACCATCAGGCCGTAGGTGGTCTCACGGTAGGGCTCGGAGAAGTTGATGGATTCGCGGCGCTCGGCGGTGTCCATCATACCGGCGATGATGGCGTCGATCTGGCCCTGATTGAGCGCGTCGATCAGGCCGTCCCAGCTGAGCTTGACGATGACGAGCTCCTTGCCGAGACCGTCTGCGATGGCCTTGGCGATCTGCACGTCGTAACCCTCGGCATACGCGCCGGCGACGTTTTCAACGGGGACGTTCGAGTCCGTCGCTTCGCTTTCCTGCCAGTTGTTGGGGGCGTAAGCGCACTCCATGCCGACGCGGAATTCATTGCTTTCGTTTGTGGTGGTGTCCTGCTGCTCCTGCTGCTGATCGCTGCTGGAATCGTCGGCAGCCTGACTGCCGCAGGCGGTGAGTGCGAAGAGCATGATGGCCGCCAGCAGGAGGGCGGTAAAGGTTCTGAGCTTCATGATGGTGGTTTCCTTTCTTGTGATGAGTTTGATTTTTTCAAAAACAGGGGAGTCCTGCTTTCTACGCCTTCAGCGCACTCCCGATGCAGACAAAAAACAAAGCCGTAAATGCTTTGTGAAGCATTTACGGCTGCAACTGTACTGCAATCCGGCAAACCGGTCATCACCTTGGGGGGGGATAAACAGCTTGCCGACCTCGATAGCGCTCCACATACGTGACAGTCCGGCGGATGTTCTCCGACGAACCAGCGGCAAACGGCACAGGAACCGTTTCCACTTCGGCGGCATCCCCTTTCGCGCGCTCCGGCTTCCTGTGCCGGTGCGAACGCGCTACTTTTGTCAGCCGCGCCTCTATCTTCCCGACCTCGCGATCGGGCGTTTGAAATTGTTGGCGTTACCATACCCCCATGCTGGGAAAATGTCAATCCCTAATTTTCCACTTCTCCAAATTTTGAGAATTTTTTTACACGGAAGAATGGGTTCTTGTGAAATATTACCACAGCTTTCCTGCATGAATATCGGATATGACACAGCGGAATGTAAAAAAGGGGCCGGAGCATGATACCCCAGCCCGCTGAAAATTCATCTCAAAACTCGGTGACGACATCGTACCCGCTGCCCGTCCAGATGGCGGGACGCGTTTCCAGCGTGTGCAGTGCGGTGACAAAATCGGGCAGCGTTGTGACCGTTTCAGGCAGCCATGTCACGTATTTTCCCACCTGCTCCGGCACGTGCGCGTCGCTCGCGCCGATGGCCTTGAGCCCCAGCTCGCGGCAGAAGCGCAGTGCCGTCCGGTTCTCCTCAAGCGGCGTGCTGCCGTTGAGGACCTCCACGCCGTCAAGACCGTGCACATCGCGCAGGTGCTCGCGCAGCCCGCGATTGTTGTTGCGGAAGGGGTGGCAGGAGACGCAGAAGCCGTCCTTTTCGCGCACCAGGTCGATAAAGTCCTGTGCGCTGACGCGCTGGTCGGGGATGCCGTCGATCCCCCAGGCGGTGATATCGCCCCAGAGCGAGAAAAATTCCACGCCGACGAAGATGGAATAGCCGATCTCGCGGGAATAGGCCTCCGCGCGCTCGCGCAGGCCCATGCTGTCGTGGTCCGTGATGCAGATCGCGTCCAGCCCCTTTTGCCTGGCGATGGAGACGATCTCTTCCAGATGGAGAAAGCTGTCGGTCGAGTAGGTGCATTCGTGCAGGTGCATATCAACAAGCATGGCGGTGTTACCCCTTTTCTCCGTGGCGGATGACCTTCAGCACGCTGCCGTCGTCCTTCCACACAATGTCGTTGAGGCCGAGAAATGACGCGATATAGTTGTTTGCGGGGCGGCGGAAGACCTCCTCTGCCGAGCCGAGCTGCAAGAGCTCGCCCTCGCTCATCACGGCGATGGAGTCAGCCAGAATGAGCGCCTCCTCCTGATCGTGCGTGACGAAGACCATCGTGGTGCCGAGCTCGCGCTGCAGGCGCTTGAGCTCGCCGCGCATCCGCACACGCAGCGCCGCGTCGAGGTTCGAGAGCGGCTCGTCAAGCAGGCAGAGCTTTGGCTCGACGATGAGCGCACGGGCGAGTGCCACGCGCTGCTGCTGGCCGCCCGAGAGCTCGCCGATGCGCGCGTTCTCGCGCTCGGCAAGGCCGACGAGACTCAGGTACCGGCGGCCCTTTTCCTTTGCCTCCGCGCGGGAATAGCCGCGGAATTTGAGTCCGTAGGTCACGTTTTGCAGCACACTCATGTGCGGAAACAGGCCGTAGGACTGGAAAACGGTCGAAACCGGCCGCCGCTCGGGCGGGAGCGCGGTGATGTCCTGCCCGTCGAGGAGCACCCTGCCGCCGTCGGGCTTGAGAAAACCGCCAATCATGTTGAGCGTAGTTGTCTTGCCGCAGCCCGACGAGCCGAGAATGCACAAAAGTCCGCCCTCTTCCAGGCCGAGGGAGAGGTCATGCACGGCGTATTTGCCGTCAAACTGCTTGCTCAAGCGGTCAAGTTCGAGATACACGGCGATTTTCTCCTTTCCGGGTGATGAGGAAGGCGAGGCCTTCAACAAGAAGGACAATGACGGTGATGACGCTTGCGATCAGCGAGGCGAGGGCGTAATCGCCTTGATACACCGCGTCAAAGAGCTTGAAGACGGCCAGCTGACGCTTGGCGTCGATGAGAAAGATGATGGAGCCCGCCGTCGTCATGCTGCTCGTGAAGTTATAGACAAAGCAGCTCAAGAACGCGGGCCGCAGTGCGGGAAAGACCACATCGCACAGCACGGCGAGCCGTCCCGCGCCAAGGTCGCGCGCCGAGCGCTCCTGCACTTCGGGTAGGAGCGCGAGCGACGCGGTGCAGATCTTCGTGGAGGTCGGCAGCTGCTTGAAGAGCATGTTTGCCAGCACGATAAGGGCCGTGCCCGTCAGCTTGAGCGGCGCGTGGTTGAACGCGAGAATGTAGCCGATGCCGAAGCACGTGCCCGGCAGCATATAGGGCAGCGTCGCCAGGCAGTCGAAAAGGCTGCGGCCGATGATGCGTCGGCGGTCCATGTAGTAGGCGAAGAGCATCGCAAAAACCGTGCCGGCGATGGAGACGATGAGCGCGTATTCAACGCTTCGCAGCATCGTCGACGAGCCGATGCGCCAGAGCTGATCCCAGTATTGCAGCGTGAAGGAGTAGACGCCCTTCGTGCTCTTCAAAAAGCCCGAGAGGAACACGCAGCCGTATTGCAGCACGATCATTACGAAGAAGACAGTGCTCAGCGCGATCATGCCCCAGCCCATCGCGCCGCAGCGCGGTAACGAAAGACCGAGCTCCGTCTGAGTGGCGCGGCTGGCGTCGGTCAGCTTGTCCGAGCGGCGCATCAGCGCGCGGTAGACGAAAAAGAACACAATGGACGGGATGAGCAGGAACATGTTCATCGCCGAGGACTTTTCAAGGTCCGAGTATCCAACGACTTGCAAATAGATGTCCGCGGCCAGTGTGCTGAAGCGCCCGCCGATGATGATGGGCGTGCCGAAGTCCGCGAGCGAGCGGACGAACGAGAGCAGCAGGCACACGAGCGTCGCGGGCCGAATGAGCGGCAGGACAATATCGCGCAGGATGGCGCCGCCCGATGCGCCGAGGTCGCGCGCCGAGCGAAGGCTGCCCTCGTCCAGCTTTTCGAGGATGCCGGAGAGAAACATTGCGTTGAGCGGCACGAACGAGATCGACTGCATCAGGATGACGCCCCAGCGATTGTAGGGGTTCAGGCTCAGGCGCAGCAGGCGGTAGGTGATCCATCCGCGCCGCCCGTAGAGCTGGATATAGGCGAGCGACGAAACGAACGGCGGCGACACCATGGCGACGAGCATGACGACCATGCAGAGTGTCTTCTTCCACCCGCGCGCCGTGGCGCATACGAGCGCCGCTGAGAGCGAGAGGATAGTGGACAGCACTGCCGTAAAAACACCGACAAATACGCTGTTGCGCAGACTCTCGCCGTATTGGCGCAGGACAGTGCCGAACATTGCAAAGCTCACGCCGCCGTCCGCGCCGCGCAGGCTCCGCAGCGCGATGCACGCGATGGGCCAGAGAATGAACAGCAGCACGCTCCCGAGCAGGACAAGTAAGATCAGCTTGTCGGCCGCGTTTTCACATAGGGAAAAAAGGACATCGTGAGATGCCCTTTTTTCTGCATTTTTTTGGATCGTACCGGCGGATTTCATTTATTCCGCGGTAGCCTTGTCGCCCATCAGGGGCTCAAAGCGGTCGAGGATCTCGGTGCGCTGGGAACCGAACAGGGACAGGTCCTCCGTCATGAGGAGCGTAGGATCATAGGACAGCTCAATGCCTTCGATGGAGGGCTTGATGACCTTGATGCCGTTCTTCTGCTCGATCTCGGCGAGCTGGCGGAGGTGATCGTCGCTGCTGAAGAGCCACTCGACGAAGTACTTGGCGGCGTCGACGTTTTCAGCGTTCTTGAACACGGCCACACCCTCGGGGACCCAGGGCATACCGTCAGAGGGGTAAACGATGGTCAGGTCGTTCTCCTCGGCGGCCTGCTCGATGCTGGCGTCGATGTAGGAGATGCCGACAGCGAACTCACCGGAAGAGACCTTGTTCTTCGGGTCGGATCCGCGCTTGCCGTAGTAGGCAATGTTGTTGTTCAGAGCCTCGAAGTAGTCCCAGCCCTGATCGCCCTTGGCCTGCAGCAGCGCGTTGACCACGGCGTAGTTGGTGCCGGAAACGGCGGGGTTGGACATGACGATCTCGCCCTCATACTGGCTGTCGGTCAGGTCATCCCAACTCTCGGGAGCGGTCAGACCCAGCTCCTCCATGAGAGAGTTGTTGAGCAGGAAGCCGACAATGGTGATGCCCTTGGAATACCAGTAACCCTCGGTATCCTTGTACTCGTCGCCGAGCTCGGCGGCCGCATCAAAGGTGACGGGCTCAAGCAGGCCGTCGTCCTTGGCGCTCATGAACGCGTCGATGCCGCCGCCGAACCACAGGTCAGCGGACGGAGTGCCGCCCTCGGCGCGGAGCTTGGAGAGCACCTCGCCGGAGGACATGGACAGGCATTCGACCTCCACGCCGGTGTCGGCAGTGAACGCGTCGAACAGGGGACCGTAGACGTCGCCGGTGGCGACGACCTTCATCGTGCCGGAGAGCTCGGGAGCGGTGTCCTGAGGCTCGTCGGGCGTCTGCGTGTCATCAGTCTTCGAGCCGCAGGCGACCAGAGAGAGCACCATCACGACGCAAAGCAGCAGAGAAAACAGCTTTTTCATAATTAACCTCTTTTCCAAATTTGCTAAAGAAATCCCCGCCGCTGCGGTAACAGTGGCGAGGACTATATTTTAGATAGAATAACGAAAAAAGTAAAATCGAAATTTGCACACGACTAAGGCGATTTCATCGAAAAAAACAATTATTTGGCAAACTGCGGCTCAAGGACGGACAGCGCGTATGCCGCGTAGAGCGCCGCGCCGAGGGGGAGCGTTTCCTCGTCGATGTCGAAATCGCCGCGGTGGTTGGAGATGCAGGTGTGCGGCTTTTTGGGGTTTGCCGTGCCGAGGTAGGCGTAAGCGCCCTTCGTTTGCAGCAGATACTCGGCGAAATCGACCCGCTGAGCGACAGCGCGCGGTTTGCCGTCGTGGGGATGCCGAGCGCGTCGGCGACGCGCTCGACCTCCCCGCACACACCGGCGTCGTTCGTGAGCGGCGTGGCGAAGTCGTCCCATTCGACCTCTGCCGTGCCGCCGTAAAGGGCGGAGATGTGTGTGGCAGCGGCGTTGATCGTTTCGCGAAGGTGCACGCGGCTCTCGGGCGAGAACATGCGCGTCGTGCCCTCGAGCACGGCGGTCTCGGCCACGGCGTTGTAGGCCGTGCCGGCGTTCAGCTTGCCCACGCCGATGAGCACCGGCTCGACCGGCGAGGTCATGCGCGTGACGATGGACTGGAGCGCGACGACGAGCTCGCTTGCGATATAGAGCGCGTCCACGCCGAGCTGCGGCGTGGAGACGTGCGCGCTTTTGCCGTGGATGCGGATGATAAAGTGGTCGACGCCCGCGTTGTTGGCCCCCGGCTTGACGCCGACGGTCCCCGCGGGAAGGTCGGACGCCGTGTGCAGCCCGAAGACGCGCTGTGCGCCATCCAGCATGCCCGCAGCGATGAGCGGCCTTGCGCCCTGACCGATCTCCTCGGCGGGCTGGAAGAGGAAGCGCACCTCACCGCCAAAGTCCGCGCGGTGTGCGCTCAAAACCTTTGCCGCGCCGAGAAGACACGTCGTGTGCGCGTCGTGGCCGCAGGCGTGCATCATGCCCGGCGTTTGCGAGCGGTAGGGCACGTCGTTCGTCTCCTGAATGGGTAAGGCGTCGATATCCGCACGCAGCACGACAAGGCCGCTTCCATTGCCGTTGCCGGTCAAATGGCCGACAACGGCGGTCTCGCCGACGCGCTCGTGCGGGATGCCGCACCTGTCAAGCTCGCGCTCGATGCGCGCGGCAGTGTGGTATTCGTGCAGGCCGAGCTCGGGATCGCGGTGGAATTCCCGACGCAGCGCGATGAGCTCGTCGCGAAGCTGCTGGCACTCTTCTCTCAGGGCGTTCATGGCGAATTTCCTTTCTTAACCCTTGGCAGGGATCTTTTCGCGCAGGGATTCGAGGCGGTTTAACGCGTCGGTGAGCGTTTCGTCCTTCTTGGCGAAGTGCAGGCGGATGAGGTGGTTGACCGGCTCGCGGAAGAAGCTCGAGCCCGGCACCGCGCCCACGCCGACCTTGCTTGCAAGGTCCTCGCAGAATTGAAGATCGCTCTCGTAGCCGAACTCCGAGATGTCGAGCATCACGTAGTAAGCGCCCTCGGGGTCATTGTGGACGATCTTGAGATCGTCAAGGCCCTTTAAGAACAGGTCCTTTTTGTGCGTGTACTCAGCCTGCAGCGAGTCGTAGTAGTCCTGACCGAAGTTGAGACCGGGGATGATGGCCTCCTGTAGGGGCGCCGCCGCGCCGACGGTGAGGAAGTCGTGGACCTTCTTCGCGCGGTCGATGATCTCCGGCGGGGCGATGATGTAGCCGAGACGCCAGCCGGTGATGGAATAGGTCTTGGAAAGCGACGAGCAGGACAGCGTGCGCTCCCACATGTCGGGCAGCGTCGCAAAATAGGTGTGCTGGTGCGGGGCGTAAATGATGTGCTCGTAGACCTCGTCGGTGATGACGTAGACGTCATATTTCTTGGCAAGACCCGCGATGATCTCAAGCTCCTCGCGCGTGAAGACCTTGCCGCAGGGGTTCGAGGGGTTGCACAGCACGAGGGCCTTGGGGTGCTGGCGGAACGCGTCCTCGAGCACTTCGGGGTCAAACGTGAACGACGGCGGCGTGAGCGGCACATAGATGGGCACCGCGCCGGAGAGGATCGTGTCGGCACTGTAATTTTCGTAGAACGGGGAGAAGATGACGACCTTGTCGCCGGGATTGGCGACGGTCATCATTGCGGCCATCATGGCCTCGGTGCTGCCGCAGGTGACGACGATCTCGCCGTTGGGGTCGATGTCACGGCCCATGAAGTGGGACTGCTTCTTCGCCAGCGCCTCGCGGAAGTCCTGCGCGCCCCAGGTGATGGAGTATTGATGATAGTCCTCGTAGGCGACCTGAGAGAGGCGGTCGAGGATGGGCTTGGGCGGGTCGAAGTCGGGGAAGCCCTGGGAAAGATTCACCGCGCCGTACTGGTTGGAGATACGGGTCATGCGGCGGATGACGGAATCGGTAAAGCTCGCGGTGCGGTCAGAAAGTGCCTGCATTATTGTTTCCTCCTGTGAGATAAGATTTTCCGTTGTTCAAGATATGCTGCGGGTCGAGCGCCGTTTTGATGGCGTTCATGGCCTGTAAATTTTCCTTTGCCGTCTGGCGCAGGAAGTAGGGACGCTTCGATAGCCCGATGCCGTGCTCACCGGAGGCGACGCCGCCGAGGCGATAGGCTTCGGCATAGGCCTTGTCCATGTTTTCGTGCAGCTCACGCTGCCACGTTTCTTCATCCCGCTCGCCGCGCACGACGCACAGGTGCACATTGCCGTCGCCCGCGTGGCCGAAGCTGACCATCTGCATGCCGCTCTGGGCTTCCAAGTCGTTGATGAAGCGGATGAAGTCCGCCGTGCGGCTGATGGGCACGACGATATCGACCGGCTCCTGCTCGGAAACGGCCTCCACGGCCTTGACAAGCGCGCCGCGCACGCGCCAGATGTCAGCGCACTGCCGCGCGTCGGAGAGCTCGATAAAGTCGAGCGCGCCGTTTTGCAGCGCCAGAGAGCGCACGCGCGCGGCATTGGCCGTGACCTCTTCGCTTCTGCCGTCAAAGGTCAAGAGAATATAAGAGCCGGCGTCGGGGCGGGGATAAGAGACGCCGCAGAAGCGTTCGCCAAGCGCGACGACTTTGCGCTCCATGAATTCGACCGCCGTGGGGTTCGCGTTCGCGCGCAGGATGGTCAAAACGCTCTGGATGCCGGTTTTCAGGTCGGCATACGGCACAAGCACGCTGAGCGAGGCCTCGGGCTTGGGAACAAGGCGCAGCAGGCACTTTGTGATGACGGCGAGCGTACCCTCCGAGCCGATGAGAAGGTGCTTGAGCGAGAGCCCGCTCGCGTCTTTGACCTGCTTGCCGCCGACTTGCATCACCGTGCCGTCAGCGAGCACGACCTCGAGCCCGCGCACGTAGTCGCGCGTGACGCCGTACTTCACCGCGCGCATGCCGCCGGCGTTCGTGCTGATGTTGCCGCCGATGCTCGAGGCCTTTTCGCCGGGATCGGGCGGGTAGAACAGCCCGCGCGCTTCGACATAGGCCTGCAAGTCCTGCAAGAGCATACCGGGCTCGACCGTGACGGTCATCGTGTCCTCGTCGAGCTCGAGCACGCGGTCCATGCGGGAAAGGTCGAGGATGATGCCGCCCTCGAGCGGCACGGTAGAGCCGACAAGATTCGTCCCCGCGCCGCGCGGCGTGACGGGAACGCGGTGCTCGTGCGCGTAGCGCAGGAGCGCGCTCACCTCCTCGGTGGATAAGGGAAAGGCGAGCGCCTCGGCGCTGCCGTGGACGCGGCCGAGCACGTCGCTCTGGTATTCTGCGGGAATGTCCGCGCCGGTGAGCAGGCGGTTTTCGTCTGCAATGATGCGCCGCAGCGCGGAAAGATCAAGTGCCATAATAAATTCCTCCCGGAAAGGCGTACCGCCGCCCGCGCTCCCTGCGTTGCGGGAGCGCGGCGGCGGTCAGATGGTGTTTACTGATTGATCAAGTCCTGATCCCAGCCTACTGCGATGAAGTAACCGCCGAAGGTGTTGTTGAACACGTCCTCCGTCGCGCTGGACTGGAAGGCTTCGACGACCTTCTCATAGATGGCGGCGGTGTCGGGGTCTTCGACGTCAGCGGTGCGCGCGGCGATCAGATTCCAGTACTCCTCCACGTCGAGGACGCTGTCCTTGTAGATGGCCTCGTCGGTCTTGAGGCCGAAGTCGAGTGCGTAGTTGCCGTTCACGACCGCGGCGGCCACGTCGGGCAGGACGGAGGGGATGGTGTTGGCCTTGAGTTCTTCGATGGTGATGTTGACCTTGTAGCTCGTGATATCGTCAACGGTGGGGTTAAAGGCGGCGTTGGGGTCGAGCTCGATGAGGCCCGCGGCTTCGAGCACCTTGAGCGCGCGGCCGCCGTTGGTCAGATCGTCGGGAATGGCGACGACGTCACCGTCTTTGAGCTCGTCAACGGAACTGACCTTCTGGGAGTAGAGGTTCAGCGGGATGATGAAGGTGTTGCCGATGTTCTGGATCGCATAGCCGTAGTTGTCGATCTCGTTCTGGAGATAAATGCGGTGCTGGAAGGCGTTGAGGTCGATGTCGCCGTTGGCGAGCGCGTTGTTCGGGGTCACGTAGTCCGAGAACTGCACGATCTCGAGGTCGATGCCCTCGTCGGCGAGCGCGGCCTTCGCGCTCGCCCACAGGTCGTCATAGATGCCGCCGACCACGCCGAGCTTGACGGTCACGGTCTCGCCGGTCTGATTGTCGGTGTTGGCATCGCTGTTGTCAGCGGAGTCGTCGGCCTTGGAGCCGCAGGCGGTCAGCGCGAGGGCGAGCGTGGCGGCTGCAAGGGCGAGGGCAAAGAACTTTTTGAGCTTCATGGAAATATCCTCCGTTAAAATAATTTTTTGTAATGGGGTGGGTAGGGACTGTATGGGGATCACGTTAATGCGTGTTCTTTTTGACGATGCGTCCGCCGACAAATTCGATGACGCAGACGATGAGCACAAGGACGAGCACGGTGACGTTCGTGATGTCGGCCATGTTGCGGTCGTGGCCGTAGCGGATGG
>ERZ779922.2504-NODE-2504-length-10675-cov-3.341714_pt1 | contig 10675 bp, 7 predicted proteins | sample MGYA00511544_ERZ779922 | MGnify/ENA primary metagenome ERZ779922 (study PRJEB29588, sample SAMEA2154516) | human gut metagenome | biome: human gut; feature: human-associated habitat; material: faeces | place: Denmark | collected 2008/2010 ... | reverse complement strand
GGCTACATCTCCTCCGAGGAGGAACTGGTTCCGCCTGTCGGTCTTGTCTACTGGGCGTTCCGTGTGATGGTTGGGCTGGGATGCTTTCTGCTGCTTGTGATGATCCTTGCCTTCTACTACGTCAGGAGGGAGACCCTGGAGAAGAACCGATGGTTCCTGTGGATCTGCGTGCTGTCCATTCCGCTTGTCTACCTCTCCGGCCAGGCCGGCTGGATCGTGGCAGAGGTCGGAAGGCAGCCGTGGGCAATCCAGGGTCTGCTGCCGGTGAAGGCCGGAGTGTCCAGCGTCAGCGTCGGAGCGGTGCAGACCACTTTCTTCCTTTTCCTGGGAATATTCACACTCTTCCTCGCGATCGAGATCAGGATTCTCATCAGGACGATCCGGAAGGGTCCCGGAAACACTTTCTGAGCATGTAGCCACATTTGGAAAACAACATTAAGAAACTGAGCCATGTTTACATACGAATTTCTACAGAACTATTGGTGGGTCATCATCTCCCTTCTCGGAGGGCTGCTTGTCTTCCTGATGTTCGTGCAGGGAGGCAACTCATTCATATTCTTTACCAAGGATGAGGAGGAAAGACAGATGATCGTCAACTCGACAGGGCGGAAGTGGGAACTCACGTTCACCACGCTGGTCACTTTCGGCGGCGCGTTCTTCGCGTCCTTCCCGCTTTTCTACAGCACCAGTTTCGGCGGAGCCTACTGGGTCTGGATCCTGCTGCTTGTCACCTTTGTGTTCCAGGCCGTCTCCTACGAGTTCCAGACGAAACTGGGCAACCTGCTGGGCAGGAACACATTCAGGGCTTTCCTGCTGATCAACGGCTGTCTGGGGCCGTTCATCGTGGGCGCCGCCGTCAGCACATTCTTCACCGGCTCTGACTTCATTGTCAACAAGGATGCTGTGGGAGCGAGCCTCGCCCCGACGATAAGCGTCTGGGGTAACGGATGGCACGGCCTTGAGGCCCTCGCCAACCCGTTCACGATAGTGTTCGGACTCACGGTGATGTTCCTCACGCAGATCCTGGGCGGAATGTACATGCTGGGCAACATCGATGACGAGGCGCTCCGGAGCAGGCTTGGACGCGCCGTAAGATGGATTTCGGCGCTGTTTCTGCTCTCCTTCCTTGGCTGCATGACCCTGCTTCTGACGATGCCGGGCTATGCGGTGGACGCCTCGGGGACAGTCTCGGTCGAGAAGTGCAAGTACCTGCACAACTATATTCAGATGCCTCCGGTCATGATTCTGTTCCTGCTCGGAGTGCTTCTGGTCCTCGCGGGCATCGGTCTCCAGTTCTTCGGGAGGCGGAGAAGCAGGAGCATCTGGCTTTCAGGGCCGGGAACCGTGCTGGTCGTGATGTCGCTCTTTATGGTGGCCGGCTTCAACGGAACAGCCTACTACCCGTCCTGCTCAGACATCCAGAGTTCCCTTACCGTCAGCAACAGCTGCTCCAGCGAGTTCACCCTCAAGACAATGGCCTGGGTGTCACTGGCGATTCCGTTCGTGCTGGCCTACATCGCCTGCGCATGGAGAGCAATCGACCGCAGACGGATCACCCGAAGGGAGATGGAGATCAGCGAGGACAAGTATTAGAACCATAACATGTTTTAGACACCATCTATCTATAATAACCTTAATCTTATTAGTTTATGAGTAGAAAATTTCAAAAACCCCATTTATTGGGCCTGACGGCGGCAGCGATTCTTTGTCTGCTGTTCTCTAACCCTGTCGTGGCGGGCGGTAACCCTTCGGACGAAGCGGAAGCCTACGCCTCCCAACAGGACAACATCGTCAAGGGTACGGTCCTTGACGAGCGCGGCGAGACCCTTGTAGGAGTTTCGGTCATTATACAAGGGACATCCATCGGTACGGCGACCGACAGCAAGGGTCGGTTTGAGATCAAGGCCAAAAAAGGCGACGTGCTGCTGATTTCCTCCATCGGCTTCATCACCGAGAAGGTCACTGTGACCGGCAACACCCTGAGGGTGGTCCTCAAGGATGACTCCCAGATGCTCGGAGAGGTTGTCGTGACCGCCCTCGGTCTGCCGAAACAGGCGAAACAGGTAGGTTACGCTACCACCCGGGTGTCCACGGACGAGATCGAGCGTACCAACACCATCAATCCGGTCAACGCTCTTCAAGGTAAGGTGGCCGGTCTCCAGATCAACACGGGGGGGGCCTCAGGCGTCACGTCTTCGTCATCCATAACCATCCGTGGAGCGAACTCCGTGGACAAGAACAACTCCCCGATCTTCGTGATCGACGGAATGATCATTCAGGAGCCGATCACGGGCCAACTGGCCGGAACAGACTGGGGGTCCCAGTTGAAGAACCTCAACCCTGCCGACTACGAGAGCGTGACCGTCCTCAAGGGAGCGGCGGCGACCGCGCTCTACGGCTCCCGTGGAGCCAACGGAGCGATCGTGATCGTCTCCAAAGGCGGCAAGTACGGCAAGCAGGGTCTTGGGGTCGAGGTCAACCAGACAGTGGAGGTCACCGATGTCTACAAGTCGCCGGTCGAGCTTCAGAACATCTACGGAGCGGGTGCCGTGCATGATGGTTATCAGGGAGACTTCAGACCTGACGGAAGTATCCTAAGCTCCGGATGGAGCTGGGGCCCTAAAATGGACGGCAGTCTCAGGAACCAATGGATGCCTGACGGTAAGGACACCCCGTTCTCACCTCACCCGGACAACTGGAAGGAGTTCTACCAGACAGGAGTAAACAACATCACCAACGTGGCCATCAGCGGCGGAGGCGAGAAGTCCTCCTTCCGCCTGTCCTACGGTTTCACGAAGACCAAGGGCGTCTTTCTGAACAACGACTTCCAGCGTCACAACATCTCGTTCAGGGGCAACACTCAGCTCAATGATGTCTTCTCTGTGGAACTCGGTGTGAAGTACGCCTTCTCCTCCGCCAAGAACGGTGCCAGCCAGGGAGGTTGGGACTGGGATAACAATGTCGGTATGATGACGGCATATCACCTGCCTCGAAACGTGGACATCGCCGCCTATTACAAGCAGTACCGCGACCCGGAGACCGGGGCGGTGGAATCCACCTCAAGATACGACAAACTTCGTGCTTATTTTCACAAGCGGGACACCGAACTCCAAAGGCGCAACGAGAACTCTATTCTCTCGGATCTGGCTCTCCATGCGAACATCGCTCCATGGCTTAGGGCAAGTCTGAAGGCCAACCATAATTACTACGGCACAAGTCACGAGAGCCATTGGGTTGGTACCGGAGAGTACGGAGGTCCTTCCGGTTCCGGAGGCTACGGCAGAAGTGGCAGCATCTCCGGCTACTACAATTTTATGGGAATGCTCCAGATGCCGGAACAGACTTTCAGAATCGGTGGTGAGGCCTTCACCGTGGCGGCAATCGCCGCCGCCGAGCTTTACGGCAACACCGAGGCTCACTCCTGGGAGAAGCAGACCAACGGAGGACTTGTCACCCCGGGCGTATTCTCCTTCTCGAACTCAATGAATAAGATCGACCCTAAGTTTAACTATTCACCACGCAGCGAGCAGACCTTCGGCCTTTCGGGAATCCTGAACCTCGGCTGGCGCGACCAGTTGTTCCTTGAACTCACAGCCCGAAACGACTGGCTATCTTCCCTGGCTTATCCGAAATACATGAACGGACAGAACAACTACACGGTGTTCTATCCGTCGGCCAATCTCTCGTGGGTGTTTACGGATTCTTTCCGGAATGCGATTCCGGACTGGTTCTCATTCGGTAAGATCCGCGCCTCCGTCGCCAAGGTCGGCATGGGAACATCCGCCTACGCCACAAGCCGCGGATTCGGCGTGTTCTCCCAGGAGTCTGTCTACACTCCGGACAGGAGCGGCTCCGTGCTGTCGGCTTATCCTAACCTCGGAACATACTACAACGACAATCTCAAGCCGGAGATCCAGCGGGCCATCGAACTCGGCTTCGACGTTCGGCTCTTTGACGAAAGGCTGAACATCGACTTCGCATGGTACAAGAAGAATAACTTCAACCAGATCCTGTCTGTGGGTTCAGTCGCGGAATCCGGTGCCAGCACCAAGCTCATCAACGCCGGTAACATCCAGAACAAGGGAATCGAGCTTCAGGTCGATGTCACCCCGATCCGCACCAGCGACTGGCGCTGGACCATCGGAGGCAACCTGGCCAGAAACCGTGGAAAGGTGGTCAAGCTTGACGACGAGGTCAAGGAATGGCAGTTGATGGGAGCGTATGACGCGGCACCTGAGATCTGGGCCTACGAGAACGGGCCGTTCGGAGTGCTGACCTCCTACCAGAACAGTTCAATCATGTCACCTCTCGTGACATTCCAGGGAGAGAAGGGAGATCCTCGCAACGGCAAGATGTTAATCGAATATTGGCAAGAAATAGGCGGGTCGAATTCTGTTTCACTTTATGGCCCTGTCACAAGGTACGACCGCAATGAGGAAGGCGATCGTGACCGTCACATCCTCGGAAAGGTAGAGCCTGACTTTACTTTGAGCCTCAACACCTCACTGTCCTGGAGGAATCTTGACCTCTACGTACAGGCCGACGGACGCTTCGGCGGCAACTACTTCTCCAACATGTGGAAATACTCCGTGCCGCAGGGTTCGCTCAAGTCCACTCTCGAAGGCCGTGACAAGGAACACGGAGGAATCGCCAGGATCAACTACAAGGGAGAGACTGTCTACGACGGTCTGATGCTGGACGCCGTCTTCGCCGAAGGAGCGAAGGCTCCGACCCAGAATCCTGACGGAACAATGGGTCCGGAGGTCGATGTTTCCGGTATGACATACAAGGATGCCGTCGAGAAGATGAACATCCGCCCTGTGATGACAGGAGCATGGTATCTTGCCAATTACGGCTGGGGTATGCCGGCGATGCCGAACTCGATCCAGGACAACACCTGGTTCGCGCTCCGCGAGATCACCCTCGGCTACCGCCTTCCGGAAAGCCTTTGCAAGAAGTTTGGTGCCAACTACCTGCGTCTCGGATTCACGACCCGCAACATCTGCTACCTCATCAACAAGCTGACCGACGGCCTGAACCCTGCCTCAATTTCGAGCAACAACCCTCTGACACCGTTTGACATCGGAGGTGTGCCGTTCTACCGCACCTACGCCCTGAATCTGACCGTCAGATTCTAAGAAAGCATCATAGAGCATTTAACGCTGACTAAACAATTAAATGAAAGAAATAATGAAAGCAATAAGATATATTCTCGCGGGGATTGTCCTGCCGATGATGTTGGCCGGTTGTCTGGATGAGTACCAGGAGCTTAACACCAACCCTGAGCAGTTGGCAACGACTGACCCACGCTACGTGTTCACCGGAGCCACGATGAACTTCACCAACCAAAGCCGCTCGCATCTGACCGGAAAGTACGGCGGTGTGATGGTCTACATGCAGTACCTTGTCTCCGCAAGCGGACCCTCCGCCGGCTATTATGTCTCTCCTGCCAAGCCGAACGAACATCCACAGCCTTATAGTCCGGCCTACGGCGACTACTACGGCACCTACGGTCTGCGTCTTGACAACCTCATAAACATGGTTATCCCGAAGAAGGATAACGCCGAGCGCTATGCCGACGTGAAAGCCATCTCTCAGATTCTTCTCAACTACGAGCAGTGGAGGGTGCTTGACACCTATGGGGCGGCTCCTATCACGGAGGCGTTTCGCGCGCAAAGCGATGGAAACCAAACCCCGCGCTACGACCTCTATCAGGAGGGCATCGACGGGACACCGATGTACAAGAAGATAGACTCCGAGGTCAAGGCTGCGGTGGAGACGCTCAAGGCCTCCAACGAGAGCCAGTATGCCCTCGGCGGCAACGACTTCTTCTACTCCGGAGATGTCAAGAAATGGATAAAGTTCGGCAACACGTTGAGGGTGAAGATGGCGCAGCGTCTGGAGAAGGCCGATGCCGCGTTCTACAACGGCGTTGTGGGCGAGGTGCTTTCCTCCGCCGCCAACATCATGGCCAGCAACGAGGAGTCCTGCGTCTACCACCACACCAACGAGTACAACAACAACACCGACGACATCCAGGACATCACCAGCCGCTACGTGGCCTCTGCCGCCTTCGTGAACTTCCTGAAGTCCTGCGACGATCCGAGGCTTCCGATTCTGGTGAGGCGCAACGGCTTCGGCCCGGGGAACAACAACAAGCAGAACGACGAGTGGTTCGAGATATTCAAGAAGGAATATCCTGACTACGAGACCCGATGGCCGCAGTTCACCGGCCGCTACGTTGGGATGTCAGCCAATCCTGACAGCGCGTCCACGACGTTCAACAAAGGTGCCTACCTCACCCTGCCTTATCACAAGGCGGACGGTACGGAGGCCAATCTCGACATCCGCATGCACTCCCAGATCGAGAGCCGCTTCTACATCAAGAACGGAGGCATCATCGGCAATAACAACATGCCGGCGAGAGCAATCGAGGGGGAGGACTTCTACATCAACCAGGAAAAGATGCACACATTCACTCCGCTGATCACCTACCCGGAGACCTGCCTGATGCTGGCTGAGATTGCCGTGAAGAAAGGTGGCTCTGTGGCTGGGAAAGACGCGAAAGGTTGGTTCAGAGAGGGTGTAAAAGCCTCGATGGAGCAGTACCGTGACTGGGCCAAGAACATGTTCGTGGTCGCTCAGACATCCGAGAAAGCCCCTAACTACAATCCTGTGACCGACGAGAAGATAAACGCCTATCTCGCCCGTCCGGAGTTCTCGGACATCACCTTGGAGAAGATCATCTCCCAGCAGTGGGTCAACCTCTACATGCATCCTGAGGAGATGTGGGCGACCTGGAAACGCACCGGCCTGCCGGCCTTCAAGGCCAAGCCTGAGCCGGAGGGCGGCGTGGCCTTCCTGGAGGAGATCAAGGACGCCAAGAATGTTCTCACAATCCCGAGACGCAACTCTCTCGGAACGCCTAACACGCTTAACATCGCCAACTACAACACAGCCATCGACGCTCTGAAGAAAGACGCCAAGTACGGCTCCGACACCGACAGGACCGAAGGCCGTATCTGGTGGGATGTCCAATAAACCTAAGTCTGCTGAAATCATTATTCACAACAGACTGGCCCTCCGGAGGTTTTCCGCCTCCGGAGGGCTTTTCTTCCCATGGTTAGAGGGCGCTGCTACTCGTGGGTGGCGAAACGGCGCTCGGCGAGGGTCTCGTACTTTGTGCCGGGGCGACCGTAGTTGGCGTAGGGGTGGACGGAGATGCCGCCGCGCGGGGTGAACAGCCCCGTCACCTCGATGTACTTCGGATCCATCAGCTTGATAAGATCCTTCATGATCTTGTTGACGCAGTCCTCGTGGAAATCCCCGTGGTTCCTGAAACTGAACAGGTAGAGTTTCAGACTCTTGCTCTCAACCATTCTCACATCAGGAATATAGCTGATCCGGATCTCCGCGAAGTCCGGCTGTCCCGTGATCGGACACAAACTCGTGAACTCCGGGCAGTTGAACCTGACCCAATAGTCGTTGTCCTGATGTTTGTTGACGAAAGTCTCCAGAACCTCCGGAGCATAGTCACTTCTGTATTCAGTCTTCCTGCCGAGGGACTTCAGTCCCTCCGATTCTCTTCCTTCTGCCATATTCAAAAACTTTCAGACCCGCGCGGACATATTCCCCGGACATTCCGCCGGAAGCGGCCCGGGACCTGCTCCGGGCCTATATTTCATTAACTCTAAATGGATTGTACGAAATGTCGTGGTCGTAGGTGTCGATCCCCTCGTGCGCCTTTACCTGTCTAACCACCCACGATGTGACCGGGAGGATGATGATCTCGTAGAGGGTCTTGGCGACAACCTGCGTAAGCATCAGATTGATGACCGCGCCGAGGGGCAGCAGTCCGCCGAATGCGATCGGGAAGAAGATCAGGGAGTCTGTGGCCTCTCCGCCGATGGTGGAGATGATGGCCCTCCAGCCGAAGCCCCTGCCCTTGGTCGCCACCTTCATCCTCGACATGATCCAGGCGTTGACGGTCGAGCCGGCGACAAAGGCCAGCAGCGAGCCGATCATGGAACGCGGCACGAGTCCGAAGAGGGAGTTGAAGCTCTCGGCGGCGGCGTAGCTGTCCTCGTACAGCGGTTTCGGCAACTTGGTGACGATGAATGAGGCGACGGACACGAAGAGGCACATCGCGAAGCCGATCCAGATTGTCAGACGGGCCTTCCGGTAGCCGTAGACCTCTGTCAGACAGTCGTTCAGGATGTACGAGATCGGGAACAGCAGCACCGCTCCGGTGAGTTGGACCGGGAGGGAACCAACCTGCCAAAGCCTTGGAATGAAGATGTTTGAGACTACCAGACACACGCAGAATGCCACTGACATCCAGACGTAGGTAACAGACAGCGTCTCACGCTGTTGATTTGTAGATTTTGACATGTTTTCTTCTTGTTTTTAACGTGGTTTCAAGAACACAGGGCCATTCCTTTGTCAGAGGGCCGGACCCTTTTTGCGGATGCAAAGATACGAATGAAAAATAAAACCGCAAAAAATCCATGAATATGCAAATGAATATGCAAAAGAGGAGAACCGCCCGGGTTCTCCTCCTTGATCGCGTGTAACGCTATGTCACTTGCCTTTGGGGGCAGATCCGCTAGTACTTGTTCAGAGGACGGCCTGCGGTCATGTTGTGGACCTTGTGCCTTACGGTCTCAAGAACCTTGGCGTACTCCTCGGCTCCTTCCTGGGAGACACCATTGACAACATCGGCGTACTTGGCCACGGCGCTGAGAACGGTGTCGATCAGCTCGACGATCTCGGTCATGTCCTTCTCCACGAAACCTCTGGAAGTGATGGCCGGTGTGCCGACCCTGACTCCGGATGTCTTGAACGGAGAACGGGAGTCGAACGGAACCATGTTCTTGTTGAGGGTGATCTCTGCCTTCTCAAGCTCCTTCTCGGCCATCCTGCCGGTAACCTCAGGAAACTTGGTTCTCAGGTCGATGAGCATCAAGTGGTTGTCGGTGCCGCCGGAAACCACCTTGTAGCCTTTCGCGACAAACTCCTCGGCCATCTTCCTGGCGTTGGCCATCACCTGCTTCTGGTACTCTACATATTCAGGCTGCATGGCCTCGTAGAAAGCGACGGCCTTGGCGGCGATCACATGCTCAAGAGGTCCGCCCTGCACGCCAGGGAACACGCTTGAGTTGAGGATGGCGCTCATCTTCTTGATCTCGCCCTTAGGGGTCTTGAGTCCCCAAGGATTGTCGAAGTCCTTCCCCATCAGGATGATACCTCCGCGTGGTCCGCGCAGGGTCTTGTGGGTGGTGGAAGTCACGATGTGGGCGTATTTGACAGGGTTCTTGAGCAGACCCGCGGCGATGAGGCCGGCTGTGTGGGCCATATCGATCCAAAGGAGGGCTCCCACCTCGTCGGCGATGGCGCGCATTCTCTCATAGTCCCATTCGCGTGAATAGGCGGAGGCTCCACCGATGATGAGCTTCGGTCTGCACTCGCGGGCGATGCTCTCCATCTTGTCGTAGTCAACCGTACCGGTCTCTTCGTTGAGGCCGTAAGCCACGGCGTGATAGAGGATTCCAGAGGCGTTGACAGGCGATCCGTGCGTGAGGTGGCCTCCCTGTGAGAGGTCAAGTCCCATAAAGGTGTCGCCAGGCTTGAGGCAGGCCATAATGACGGCCATATTCGCCTGGGCGCCGGAGTGAGGCTGAACGTTGGCATATTCAGCGTCATAGATCTTGCAGAGGCGGTCGATCGCAAGCTGCTCGATCTGGTCAACGATCTGGCAGCCGCCATAGTACCTCTTGCCAGGGTAGCCTTCGGCGTACTTGTTGGTGCAGATGGACCCCATCGCCTCAAGCACGTGGTCGCTTACGTAGTTTTCTGATGCAATCAATTCGAGTCCGGAAGACTGCCTTTCCTTTTCATTTCTGATCAGATCAAAAATCTGGAGATCCTGTTTCATAAAATCTTTAGTTAGTGTTACTCGTCCATTATGGGCCGAGAGTTCACAAAGATAAGATTAAAAAACCATTTTTGCTATATTTGTAACTATAAAAGAGAAATTCGGTGAAAGATAGAAAGCTTTTGAGCATAGAAATGGGTAGAGTGTCTCCCCAAAAATACAAGGAACTTCCTCAGATTGGAGTAGTTGTGGTGCTGGACAACATCCGTAGCGCCCACAATGTCGGGTCGGCCTTCCGCACCTGCGACTCTTTCAAGATCGACAAGCTTTGGCTTTGCGGAATCTGTGCGGTTCCCCCTTCCGCAGAGATCCACAAGTCAGCCCTCGGGGCGGAGGACAGCGTGCCTTGGGAGCATTCGGACAGCACGCTGGACGTGGTCGCGCGGCTCAGGGCCGACGGCTACACGGTGGTCAGCGTCGAGCAGACGGTGGACTCGGTCAGCCTTGAGACTTTCTCCCCGGAACTCTCCGGAGGGAAGAAGTATGCGCTGGTCTTCGGCAACGAAGTGATGGGCGTGGGGCAGTCGGCCGTGGACCGGTGCGACGGCGCGATCGAAATCCCGCAGGCCGGGACCAAGCATTCGATCAACGTCGCAGTTTCGGGCGGCGTCGTTTTGTGGAGTTTTTTCCGCCGGATCGGCCCGCGGAGAGGAGGGCATCGGGCGGAGCGCATCCCGGGCGGGGCGAAATAAATTTTGCGTTGTGCCCGCCTTGCGTTATCTTTGCCGCACCTGAAATTTA
>ERZ779922.2497-NODE-2497-length-10699-cov-3.213641_pt1 | contig 10699 bp, 6 predicted proteins | sample MGYA00511544_ERZ779922 | MGnify/ENA primary metagenome ERZ779922 (study PRJEB29588, sample SAMEA2154516) | human gut metagenome | biome: human gut; feature: human-associated habitat; material: faeces | place: Denmark | collected 2008/2010 ... | reverse complement strand
TAGGTCCTCTCGGACAGGGTGTGGGCGTCTGTGAGGGAATCGCAAAGTCAGTAAAGGTGCTTTGCGATGCGCTTGGCGTTTGGTGCGTGATTGCTCTGTGCGGAAACTGCCCAGAGAAGGGGATCAAATACCGCCATACGTGGAACATTGTAAAAATCGGCGGGCAGTATTATCATCTGGATGCCACATTTGACAACACGCTCGGTGCGGGAGCACAGATCCGGTACGATTATTTCAATCTCTGCGACAAGAGCGTATTCCGGGATCATCAGCCCCTGATCGCGCCTGCGCCGGAATGTACGGATGCACAGCATTTTTATTATCGGGAGAAAAAGCTTTCCTTCACGAAGATGGAGGATGTCTATAAACGTGCGCTTCAGACAGCAAAAAAAGGAAAAACGTTTACCTTTCACTGGAGGGGCGGGTATCTCACCAGGGAGGTCTTGGGGGAACTGTTAGAACAGATTTCCGCGGCCGGCAGGGAGCGAGAAAAAAGCGCCAGAGTCAGTGTGAACTGGCAGCAGGCGGTGCTCCGGTTCGATTATGTGGAGGCGGGCAGCGCGCCGGAGGCGAGTGTTGTGATGGAAGAAGCAAATGAGGGAGAAAAAGAATGACGGAAGACTTACTGGAACAGATTCAGAGAAAAGACGCGGCGGCGTTTACACACGGAGGGAAATTTCATGCAGACGATGTGTTTTCCGCGGCGCTGCTGCTTTACCTGAATCCGGAGATTGTAATTACGCGCGGCAACAGGGTGCCGGAGAATTTTGCCGGGATCGTGTTTGACATCGGAAGAGGACGGTACGACCATCATCAGAAAGACAGCCGGGTGCGGGAGAACGGTGTGCCCTATGCGGCGTTCGGACTGCTGTGGGAGGAACTCGGGGGAGCAATCCTCGGGGAGGAGCTGGCGGCGGAATTTGACGAGGCGTTTGTACAGCCGTTGGATAATAACGACAACACCGGGGAGAAAAACGAGCTGGCGACGCTCATTGGCAATTTTAACCCGGCATGGGATGCGCAGGGCGGAAGCGATGCCGCCTTTTTTCAGGCGGTCAGCGTGGCAGGCATGATTCTTGAAAATAAATTTGAGCGCTATCGCGGAAATGAGCGCGCCGACCGTCAGATCGAGGAAGTGCTGGCGGCGCATGAGCGTGCCGTAGTGTCCGGGGAGACGGCGGAGCGCGATGCCGCGATTCTCATATTGCCCTATTTTATCCCGTGCCAGAAACGCCTGTCGGAGACCGGGATTGCGTTTGTGATTTTCCCGTCGAACCGGGGCGGATACTGTATCCAGCCGCAGAAGCGGGAGTATTCTCTCCATTATAAGTGCAGCTTCCCGGAATGCTGGCTCGGACTGGACAAGGAAGAACTGGCGGAGGCCCGCAGCAACATTACCGCCGCCGCGGAAAACGCCATCAAGTCCTGGGCTACCGCCAAGTCGGAAGACCTGGCTTCCGCCATCGCCCAGAGCGCCGCACGGGACAAGGTCTTCACCACGCCGCAGGAAGACTGGGCCATCTCCAGGGAAGTTGTGGAAAACCTGACACCCGAACAATGCCAGGCAGCCCTGAAGGAAGCCTGGACCGGAGCCTTTCCCCGCGTGATCGTCACTTCCAATAAGGAAAACTCCCAGGGAAGCGCCGAAATCATGAAAGCGTACCGGGAATCCCAGACCGCTAAAGTACAGCCCTACCAGGCGGACGGCCGCAAGGATTTTTCCTATAAGTTCGGGGATCCCGGCAAGGTGACGGCCCGTACGGAAACCACCGACCTGGGAGTCACCCAGCTCACCCTGTCCAACGGCGTGCGCGTCAACCTGAAGCCCACGGAATTTGACAAGGACTCCATCAACATCACCTTTGCCGTGGACGGAGGGGAACTGAGCAGGCCGGAAAAGGCCTCCGGGCTGGAACTTTTTGCGAATGCCGTCATGAACGGCGGCGGTTTGAAAGACCACTCCAATGACGAACTGGCCGCCATCATGGCAGGCAAGAAGGTAGGGGTAGGCTTCTCCATGACGGACCGCTTCTTCCTGCTTTCCGGAAACACCAACAGGGAAGACCTGGAAACGCAACTCCAGCTCCAGACGGCCTACCTGATGCACCCAGGTTACCGCCAGGACGGCGTTACCCTGCTCCGGCGGGCCATTCCCATGATTTATAACAAGATGGACCATGAAGTACAGGGAGCCATGAAGAAGCAGGTTCCGGCCATCCTTTACAGGAACAATCCCCGGTTCACCTTCCCCACTCAGGAACAGCTTACCTCCTACCAGATCAAGGACGTGCGGGACTGGGTGGATGCCCCGTTGAAAAACAACTACATGGAAGTGACCGTTACGGGAGACTTCAGGACGGAAGACATCATCCCCCTGCTGGAACGCACCGTAGGCGCAGTTCCCAAACGTGCGGAAGCTCCGGCAACGCTGGATGAAACGCTTCGCCATCCGGCCATGGCGGACTTCAATTTCTCCAAGGACCTGACCTATGACTCCTCCATTGATAAAACGATGGTCTGCCTTTTCTGGAAAACGCCCGGCGGAGAAAATAAAAAGCTGGCCCGCAGGCTGAACATGCTCAAGGCAGTTTTCTATGACCGCGTATTCAAGGGCTTGCGCGAAGACATGGGGGAAACCTACTCCCCTTCCACCGGCCTCAATATCAGTGAAACCTATCCGGATGACGGCTATATTATCACGATGAGTTCCGGCGTCATGCGCAATAAGGAGGCTGTGCGCAGCGCCATCGCCAGAATTGCGGACGACCTCGGCAAGGGAAATATCACCCAGGAGGAACTGGACCGTGCCCGTAATCCCATTCTTAACTCCATGGACCGCGCCCAGCGCGACAACGGCTACTGGACATCCCTGCTGAAAGACTCCCAGGCCAGGCCGGAACGGCTGAACCAGCAGAGGGAAAGCATTCCGGACGTAAAAGCCATCACCGTGGAAGAGGTCAACAAACTTGCCAAAGACATCTTCGGCAAGGGAGAGCATCTCAACCTGAACATTCTGCCGGATCACCCGGCTGCGGAAACTCCGCCTGCTGAAAAGCAGGCGGACAAAGCCGACTCTCCCCAAGCCGCCGTCTCTCCGGCGGCTTTTTGCGTTCGCACCACCGTCATAAAGACTGTCAACAAAGACTCCGGCAAGAACGGATATGCCATCGTTATTTCCGAAAAAACAGCCGCTATGCCGGACTGGAAGGCCGTAGCGGACAAACTGGCTGAAAAACACGGAGGCACCATCGTCACCGTGAAGGATTCCGTATTCTCCAGGCTGGACACGCTTAAAAAAATGGCTCCCCGCTTCATGGCCGTCGTCGCGCGCCCGGAGGAAATAGACCGGGTGCTGGTGAATGACCTGCACCGCCTGAGCCGCCGGCTGGACGACGACCCTTACGGAGACTGTATCTGGGGCATTGTCACAGGATACACCCCCCAGGCCGCCATGAGAATAGCCTCTGCAACGAAGCCTCTCGTCATCAGCCGCGCCATGGGAACAACCAATGTGGATTCCTCCCGGTTCAAAGACAGCATGAGCATCACGGACTGGCAGCCCTTCCAATACCTGGAACAGCATGGTTCCAAGGGCAAAGTGACGCCGGCTTTCTACACGAAAGGCCTGAAAGAACAGGACAAGGGGGATGAAACCACGCTGGGCGTAACGCCCAAGCTTATGGAATACTGGAAACGTTATTCCCCGCAGCTCTTCGTAACGGCCTCCCACGCAACCCAGTTTAATCTGGAAATGCCCTTCGGCAAGGGCCTCATCGTTTCCGGTAACAACCGGTTCTACGCGCTGGACAAAAAACAGTTCAGGGAATTCACCACTTTTTTGCGCGGCGTGCTCTTCAACGGAAAGGAAGACGACCTGCTCTCCTTCCTTAATAGAATTAAAGCGCCGGTGATTGAAACCAGGCCGGTTCCGGCAGTCTGGGTCGCGGCGGGGAACTGCTTGATCGGAGATGCCAAGAAGACGAAAAATTCCATGGCTGTCACCGCCCTGAGCCGCTACGGTTTCAACCAGCTGGTAGGCTACACCGTCCCTTCCTGGTATGGCAAGGGCGGCTGGGGGACGCTAGGCCTTCTGTTCAGCAACCATGACGCCTCCAGCCTGGCGGAAGCCTGGTATTTGAACAACCAGTTCATTCTGGATGAGACCATGACCCGCTTCCCCAAGCTCATGGACGTCCATTTCAACTCCCCGGATATCAATGGAATCAAGAATGATCCGGACTTTGCCAGGGGCATGAACTCCGCCGGATACGGCATGGGCAAGGACCAGCTGGGGCTTATCCACGATCGGGATACCGTGGCCTTTTACGGAGACCCCGCCTGGACGGCGCGCCTGGACGAATCCCGGGCTCCGTCCCCGTGGCATATCGACTGGAATGACCCGGCAGATGCCTCCAAAGGGTTCACCGTCACAGCCAACAAAGACGCCAAAGGTCGCCTGGGAGTCTGGTTCCCCAATCGGATCAACGCCGGCAAGGCCACCGTCACCATTGGAGGAACTGCCACTCCCATTGAAAAGGCAGGCCTGCTGACCAACGACTTCCTGCTGCTCCGGGAACTGGAACTCAAAAAGGGAGAAAAAGCCGTCGTGGAAATGGAATAAGCGTGGAAGAAAAACAAGTTGCAGGGATTTTTCCCCTTCCGTCGGCGGCCAAATATCCGGCCGCCGCTCTTTTTCCATAGACAAGCAGCCTCCAAACATGGATACTCCCGATAATCAATCCACCCTATGACTGATTACTCCATTTTCTTTATCATCGCCGTAGTAGCGACGGGCGTGGGAGCGCTCCTGTTTCTCCTGTCCCTGTTCGGGCTGGGGGAACATGATCTGGACTTTGATGCGGATTCCGGCGGAGCGGACGTAGGGTTGCTGTCCATCAAATCCGGCATCGGCTTTTTTCTGGGCTTCGGCTGGGGCGGCGTGCTCGCCCAGGGTCTGGACTGGGGGATGGCCGCTTCCCTGGCGGCGGCTTTTTTCACCGGCGTGCTGATGTTCCTGATCATCGGCATCTCCATGCGTTTCATTATGAGCCTTAAATCAGACGGCACCCTGAATTATGAAACCCTCAAGGGAATGACCGGCTCCGTTTACATCAGCATTCCCGGAAACCTCCAACGCGGCGGACAAGTTACAATCGCCCATCCCAGCCAGCTGCTGTACCTCCCTGCCGTTCAGGAAGGGGAACATCCCCTGCCCTCCGGAACCCCGGTGGAAGTGGTAGCCGTCACTGCGGGAATCGTCACCGTCAAACCTCTTCATTAACAAACACCCCAATCATCATACCCCAAGACGACTATGGACAAAATCATCCCCATCGCCATTCTGGTTCTCTTCATCATTCTGACCGCTTCCTGGCTGTTCAGCCGCTACCGCATGTGCCCTCCGGACAAAATCCTCATCGTCTTCGGGAAAGTAGGCACAGGCCAGCCGGCCAAATGTTACCACGGCGGCTCCACCTTCGTGCTTCCGGTTCTCCAGTCCTATAGCTACCTGGATCTAAACCCTATCAATATTGACGTGCCCCTCCAAGGAGCCCTTTCCTCTCAGAACATACGCGTGGATGTACCCTCCTCCTTCATCGTGGGCATCTCCACCCTTCCTGAAATCATGCAGAACGCCGCTGCGCGCCTGCTGGGCCGTTCCCGGGAAGAAATCCGCAACCTGGCCGCGGAAATCATCATGGGGCAGATGCGCGTGGTGATTGCCTCCATGACCATTGAGGAAATCAACTCCGACCGCGAAAAACTCATCAAGGGCATCACGGAAGGCGTGGACGTGGAACTGCACAAAGTGGGCCTCCATCTCATCAACGCCAATATCACGGACATCCAGGACGCTTCCGGCTACATCAACGCCCTGGGCAAGGAAGCCGCTGCGCGCGCCATCAATGACGCCACCATCAAAGTGGCGGAAGAAACGCGCCGCGGGGAAATCGGCAAAGCGGAAGCGGAAAAGGACCAGACCATCCAGGTGGCGAACGCCCGCGCCATCGCCATTGAAGGCCAGAACGAAGCCCAGATTAAAATTGCGGAATCCGCCGCCAAGCTGCAAGTGAAGCAGGCGGAGGCCAAAAAGCTGGCGGAAGTGGCCCAGAAGGTGCAGGAGGCTAAAACCCTGGAAGAAGCCTACCAGGCGGAAAAAGAAGCGGAATTAAAGCGCGCGGAACGCGAACGCGCCACGCAGGAAGCCAACATCCTGGTAACGGCCCGCATTGAAAAGAGCCAGCGCGAAGTGCAGGCCCAGGCCACGGCGGAAGTACTCAAACTGGAACAGGAAGGCAAGGCGCAGGCTCTGCTCATCCAGCGCAGGGCGGAAGCGGAAGCCATCCGCCAACTGGCGGATGGCGAAGCCCAGGCTACCCTCCTGAAGAAAAAGGCGGAAGGGGAAGGCATGGAAATGGTGGGACGCGGTGAAGCGGCCGCGATTGAAGCCGTGCTGGAAGGCAAGGCCCGCGGTTTTCAGCAGATCGTCCAGGCGGCAGGTTCTTCCGAGGCCGCTTCCAACCTGCTGGTGACGGAACAGCTTACCAAGATTGTGGAGCTCCAGTCCGGTGCCATTAAGGGGTTGAAATTCGACAAGGTAGTCGTCATGGGCAATGGAGGGAACTCCTCTGTGGGAGGATTCGTCCAGAATCTGGTAACGGATACGCTGCCCCTTCATGAACTCGGCAAAAGCGTAGGGCTGGAATTGCCCGCTTTTCTGGGCAAACCCATGGAAGGGAAAACCGCAGCTTCCTCCCCTGCTCCCGCAGCCGATGCCCCGGCGGCAGATACCGCAACCACCGTCAACCCGAGTTAACCCCTCCATCCCCGCCTTCCTGACGGCAACCGCCCCGCCACCCAGGGAAGCTTCCGAACGGTGTTCCGGGAATTCCCATGGCAGGGAGGAGCGGCCGCCTGACAACCTCTCCCGTAGCCGCACAGTCGAAACAAGCGGCATACCGCATTCCGATCATAGAGAATAAGCCGGACATGCCGGTGAACCCGCAGGACAGGGAGGCACTAGACAGCCTTGTTCATATTGACGCTGGACGCATGCCGCAGCGGAAAAGCCCACTTACCGCCAGAAGGTAAACAGAGTTTGAAACATGAAAAGAGAATCCGAATGCCTGCCTTCAAACCTAACGGGCAGATGGCGAAACGCCATATTGATTCATTATCCGTCATTGAGTATTGTTGATTTTCCCTGCTCATGGTACATATCCGGGCACGCATGAGTGTTCTGCTTCATATCTGCTGTGCGCCCTGTTCCATTTCCTGCATTGAAATGCTGCGGGAAGAAGGAATGGAACCAACCGGATTCTGGTTTAATCCAAATATTCATCCGTATAAGGAATACCAGGCCAGAAAGGATACGCTGGTCGAATACGCGGCAAAAATCGGTCTGAAATTGATTATGAGGGATGAATATGGACTGCGGCCCTTCATTCGCGCCATTTACCCCTCCCTGGAAAACCGTTGCGGAACGTGTTACAGGATACGTTTTGAAGAGACTGCACGGTTTGCCGCAGAAAACGGGGTCGACGGCTTTTCTTCAACCCTGTTCGTCAGCCCTTACCAGAATCATGAATTACTGAGAAAGACCGCTGAAAAAACGGCAGAGAAATTTGGAACCCGTTTCATTTACCGTGATTTCCGCCCCGGTTTCAGAGAAGGTCAGCAAAAGGCCAGGGAACTCCGGCTGTACATGCAGAAGTATTGCGGATGCGTCTTCAGCGAAGAGGAACGTTACCTGAAAAAGAAATAACTCCATTTTACCAGGCTTTTGCCTTTTCCCCATGACCCTGCAGCAGCTAAAATATATCATCGGCATCGTCAACAGCGGTTCCATCAATGAGGCTGCCAAACGGCTTTTCATATCCCAACCCAGCTTGTCCAAAGCGGTCCGGGAACTGGAAAATGAATTGAATTTTGAGATCTTCCGCCGTTCTTCCAAGGGCATTTCCCTGTCTTTGGAAGGGACGGAATTCCTTTCCTACGCGCGCCAAGTTGTGGAACAGGCGGAACTTCTGGAACAGCGTTACCTGAATACAAAACCTCTCAAACGCCAATTTTCCATCTCGACTCAGCACTACGCTTTCGCCGTCAATGCTTTCGTCAATCTCATCAAAAAACTGAACATCCAGGAGTACGAATGGACACTGAGAGAAACGAGAACCTTCGAGATCATTGAAGATGTCCATCAATCCCGGAGCGACCTGGGTATCCTGTATCTGAATGATTTCAACAGGCAGGTTATCAGCAAGCTTCTCAAAAAGAACGATCTCTGTTTCCATCCCCTTTTCCGGGCAGAACCGCACGTCTTTGTCAGTTCGGCACATCCCCTGGCGCGCCGCAGGCAGGTTTTACTGGAAGATCTGGAAGATTACCCCTGCCTCAGTTTTGAGCAGGGAACCTATAATTCCTTTTATTTTTCAGAAGAAATTCTCAGCACCATCGTTCACAGGAAGGAAATCCATGTCAGCGACCGGGCGACCTTGTTCAATCTTCTGATAGGGCTGAACGGCTATACCATCTGTTCCGGAGTTCTCAGCGAGGATTTGAACGGCTCGAACATTATTTCCATACCGCTCAAAACCAAGGAATACATGCTGGTCGGATGGATTGACAGGGAACAATCCCGCCCAAGCCGTTCAGCCCTTCTATATATAGAAGAGCTGAAACGGGTTATCACCGAATACGGCTATGAAGTAATCCGGACTGACGATTAATTCCGGATGATGGAGGCGGTAGCTTCGCAAATACGGCCGGCGACATACGGGTTATTCATCGTATACAGGTGAATGCCATCTACTCCTTGCGCTACGAGATCGATAATCTGCTCGACGGCGTAGGCGATGCCGGCATCCCGCATTGCGATGGGGTTATGCTCAAACCTTTCCATCATACGTATAAATTTCTTCGGCAAATGGACATGGCACAGGGAAACCATCCTCTCTATCTGCTTTTTATTGACGACGGGCATGATTCCCGCTTCAAGAGGGACGGAAATGCCTGCCAGATCCAGTTTTTCCCGGTAGGCGTGAAAAATATCGTTGCCAAAGAACAACTGTGAAATGAGATGGTCCGCTCCGGCCTCCACCTTGGTCTTGAGGTGGCGAATATCATCGACTATGCTTTTTGATTCGGGATGGCCTTCCGGATAGCAGGCCGCCAGAATGTGAAAATTTCCCTGTTCCTTAATAAAGGAAATGAGATCGCTGGCATAGGTGAAATCACGGCACGGTTCTCTGTCCGGGGGCAAATCACCGCGAAGGGCCAGGATATTTTCAATTCCGTTCCGGCGGAACTGTTCCAGAAGCTCCAACACATTTCCCTTCGTCAAGCTGATGCAGGGAAGATGGGCTACGCTCTCAACCATATAATCCTTCTTGATGGAGGAGGCGATGTTGAGCGTATCGCTGGTTCCCGCGCCTCCCGAAGCACCATAGGTCACGCTGATAAAATCCGGGTTCAATCCCTGCAAAGCGCTCAGAGCATGGTAAACCGTCCCGATCGGGGAAGTCCGCTTGGGAGGAAACACCTCAAAGGAAAGAACCCTCTTTTGGGGAAACAATTCGGAAAGCTTCATGACTGGAATTCCGTACGCAGGGCTCTGGCCGCCGCCGTCATATTTTTGAGGCTGCCTATCGTTTCCTCATTGCCGCGCGTCTTTAACCCGCAATCGGGATTGACCCACAGTTTTTCCGGTAAAATCTTCCGTAGCATGCGATGGAGATTTTCCATAATTTCCGTCTCTCCGGGAATACGGGGCGAATGGATATCATAAACTCCGGGGCCGATTTCAGTCTTAAACCCGCATTCTTTCAAGGCATCGAGAATGTCCAGATTGGAACGGGAAGCTTCGAATGTGATGACATCGGCATCCATGGAATCGATTTCCCGGATAATAGCCGCAAATTCGCTATAGCACATGTGCGTATGAATTTGCGTTTCCGGCCTGACCCCGCTATGCACGAGGCGGAACGAGGGAATGGCCCAGTCCAGGTACTCTCCATGCCAGTCGGAACGACGCAGAGGCAATTTTTCTTTCAGGGCTGCTTCATCTATCTGGATGATGCCTATGCCATGCTCTTCCAATGCCAGCACCTCCTTGCGGACAGCCAGAGCAATCTGCAGGGCTTGCTCCTCCAGGGAAACGTCTTCTCTGGGGAAAGACCAGTTCAGGATCGTGACCGGCCCCGTCAGCATGCCCTTGACCGGTTTGTTTGTCAGGCTTTGGGCATAGACGGCGTACTCCACGGTAATGGGGCGCATCCAGGAAACGTCCTCCCAGACGATGGGCGGCTTGACGCACCTGGTTCCGTAGGACTGTACCCAGGCTTTTTCCGTAAAAAGGAAGCCCTGCAGGTGCTCGCCGAAGTATTCCACCATGTCATTGCGTTCAAATTCTCCATGAACGAGAACATCCAGTCCTATCTTTTCCTGCAGGGAAATGCATTCTTTAATCCTGTCAAAGTTGAATTGCCTGTACTGCTCCCCGCAAATGAGGTTCTTCCTGAATGCCGCCCGGTTGGAGCGGACTTCCGCAGTCTGGGGGAAGGAACCTATTGTCGTCGTAGGAAACAGGGGAAGGCGGAAACGGGTTTTCTGAAGCTTTTCCCGCTCTTCAAAAGACGGGAATCTCGTAAAATCGTCAGGCTTCAAGGCGAATACTTCCGCCTGGACAGCAGCATTTTTT
>ERZ779922.2494-NODE-2494-length-10708-cov-3.090209_pt1 | contig 10708 bp, 10 predicted proteins | sample MGYA00511544_ERZ779922 | MGnify/ENA primary metagenome ERZ779922 (study PRJEB29588, sample SAMEA2154516) | human gut metagenome | biome: human gut; feature: human-associated habitat; material: faeces | place: Denmark | collected 2008/2010 ... | reverse complement strand
ACCCGTGTTTCCGCCGTGAGAGGGCGGCGTCTTAACCGCTTGACCAACGAACCGTGTATTATACTATCATGGAGTTTCAAAAAAAGCAAGTACTTTTTTAAAAAAACTTGATTTTTTTTTCTGATAGTGCTATTATACCTATGATAACAACGTTGACTAGATTGAGAGAGGGCAAAAGTCCTCTCTCAATTCACGTTTATAAACATCAGGCAACTATTCAGAACCACTTGGAACAACTCTGAATAGTTACAAATATAAAAAAGAGAGGTGATAAAATGTCAAAGGCAAGTGTATATGAGGCAAAGACAGAGAGCTTTATACAACCAATTCTTGACAGCATGAATTTTGAGCTTGTTGATGTCGAGTATGTTAAGGAAGGCGGCATGAACTACCTGAGAGCATATATCGATAAGGAGGGTGGCATAACTGTTGATGACTGTGAAGTGGTTGCAAGGCAGATGAATGAGATTCTCGACAGAGAGGACTATATTCCTGATTCGTACACCTTCGAGGTCAGCTCGCCGGGGCTTGGAAGACCTCTCAAGAAGGAAAAGGACTATGTGCGCAATATGAATAAGGAGATAGAGATTCGCACATACAGGGCTATCAACAAATCAAAGGAATTTTATGGTCTGCTTAAAGCCTATGATAAGGATACAGTGACAATAACCGATGAAGACGGCAATGAGACTACATTTAATAAGAGTGACATTGCGCTTATACGTCAGGCATTGGATTTTTAATTAAAGCGCACGATAACACAAATAGGAGGAAAAAATAATGAGCAATGAGTTATTAGAAGCGTTAAATATATTAGAGCAGGAGAAAAACATCAGTAAAGAAACTTTACTTGAGGCAATTGAGAACTCTCTTGTGACTGCCTGCAAGAACCATTTTGGTAAATCAGACAATGTAAAGGTAGAAATAGATCCTGAGACATGTGCTTTCTCATGCTACCAGGAGAAGACGGTTGTAGATACGGTTGAGGATCCGGTTGAGGAGATTTCCTTAGCAGATGCGCACAAGGTAAACGGTAACTATCAGCTTGGAGATATCGTGAGAGTTGAGGTTAAGTCAAAGGAATTCGGACGTATTGCTACACAGAACGCAAAGAATGTTATCCTTCAGAAAATCCGCGAGGAGGAGAGAAAGGTAATATTTGACGAGTACAACAGCAAGGAAAAGGATGTTGTGACAGGTGTTGTTCAAAGATACATCGGAAAGAATGTCAGCATCAACTTAGGTAAGGCAGATGCACTTCTGACTGAGAGTGAGCAGATAAAGGGTGAGGTATTCAAGCCTACAGAGCGTATCAAGGTATATATCCTTGAGGTTAAGTCCACATCAAAGGGACCAAAGATTCTTGTTTCAAGAACACATCCTGAGCTTGTGAAGAGACTTTTCGAGTCAGAGGTTACAGAGGTTAAAGAGGGCATAGTTGAGATAAAGGCTATTTCACGTGAGGCCGGAAGCAGAACAAAGATTGCAGTATGGTCAAATGATCCAAACGTAGACCCTGTAGGAGCATGTGTAGGTATGAATGGTGCCAGAGTAAATGCTATCGTAAATGAGCTTCGCGGTGAGAAAATCGATATCATCACATGGGATGAGAATCCGGCAATACTTATCCAGAACGCACTTAGCCCTGCAAAGGTTATCTCTGTTATCGCAGATGCAGATGAGAAATCAGCAAAGGTTGTTGTTCCGGATTATCAGCTTTCACTTGCAATCGGTAAGGAAGGACAGAATGCAAGACTTGCAGCAAGACTTACAGGCTTCAAGATTGATATCAAGAGCGAGACACAGGCCAGAGAGTCAGGGGACTTCATGGATTATGAGAATGATTATGAAGAGGATGATTATGATGACGATTATGATTATTCGGATGATGAGCTTGCTGAGAACGAGAGATTAGCTGATACAGAACAGGCAGATGTACAGGCAGAGGCTTTTGATACAGAGGCTGACGAGAACGAAGCAGCAGGTACAGAAAATGATGCGGCAGATAGTGGTGATGAGCAGTAATGGCAAATAAAAAGATTCCAATGCGCAAATGCGTAGGTTGTCAGGAGATGAAGGAAAAGAAGTCACTTATTCGCGTGGTAAAGACTGCGGAGGGCGACATAATTCTCGATGACACCGGCAAGAAAAACGGCAGGGGGGCTTATATATGTAAGAGTCTTGAATGCTTTAAAAAGGCTAAAAAGACAAAGGCACTTGAGCGTTCCCTTGGTGTTAGTGTATCAGAACAGGTATATGAGGAGCTTGAAAAGGAGATGAACCAAATTGACAGATAGAGTACTTTCTATGCTGGGATTAGCAGCAAAGTCAGGCAATGTGGTTAGCGGAGAGTTTTCGACAGAGAAAGCTGTAAAGACAGGAAAGGCATTTTTAGTGATAGTTGCAGATGATTCATCAGACAACACAAAGAAGCATTTTTCGGATATGACTGCTTTCTATGAGGTTCCGATTTATTTTTATAGTGACAAGGTGGGGTTAGGGAATGCAATAGGCAAAGAGTTTCGCGCTTCCCTTGCAGTAACGGATGAAAACCTTGCAAATGCAGTGATAAAAAAGCTGCAGTCGAATAAAACTGAATAATGGAGGAAAATAGATATATGGCAAAAATGAGAGTTCATGAACTTGCAAAAGAATTAAATATAAAGTCGCAGGAAGTCATAGACACATTAAACGGCACACAGTTTGCTGTCAAAAATGTGCAGAGCGGTCTTGAGGATGAGGCACAGCAAATTGTACGAAAGAAGTACGCAAAAACAGAAGTAAAAAAAGATGCACCTAAGAAGGAAGAGCCTAAAAAGGATGAGGCTAAGGCAGCCGACAGACCAAAGAAAAAGGCAAGCATCACAGCAGTTTTCAATGCCCAGTACAGTAAGCAGGGTAGGAAAACAAATGGTGGAAACGGCAGCGGAAATAATGGAAATAACAGTTCGCAGCGCAGGAATGGCAATGGAAGACGCGATAATCAGTCATCACGTCCTGAGCAGCACAGCATTATTAAGCCAAGACCGGTCGGAGAGAGAGCTATGCGCCCTATAAGTGAGCGTACAGCAGATCCGTATGCAGATATGAAGGCAGCCAATTCACGTCCGGCACGTCAGGCTGACGCAGACAGAAGAGGCGACAGACGTCAGGATAATGGTGACAGAATCAACAACAGAAATACTGACAGAAATACCGACAGAAATGCCGACAGAAGCAGAAATACGGACAGAAACAGCGATAGAAGACCAAACAATCGCGACAATAACCGCGATAACAGCAGAGACAATAATAGAGACAATAACAGAGGTTTCAGAAATGACTCCAGACGTCCTGCAGAGGGTGGCAGAAGCTTCGACAGAAATAATGACAGAAGTAGAAGCAATGACAGAAATAACGATAGAACAGGCAGCAGAGGTGATGACAGAAATCGTTTCAGAAAAGAAACAGTTGCAGTTGCAGCTCCTGATGATGTAAGAGGAAAGGAGAGCCGCGACAGAGGCAACGATAGAAAGAATAAGCATAATCACAATCAGAGCCAGAAGCAGGATAAGCTCGGAAAGAAGCAGGAGAATTACATCAATCTCGAGAAGCACGGCGGAAAGAAAAAGCCACAGCAGCCGAAGGCACAGCCAAAAGAGGATGAGAACGAGATTAAGACAATTTCTCTTCCGGAGAAGATTACAATAAGGGACTTAGCTGATAAGATGAAGGTTCAGCCTTCAGCCATCGTAAAGAAGCTTTTCATGAAGGGCGAGATGGTAACAGTTAACTCTGAGGTTGATTTTGCAGCTGCTGAGGAGATTGCTTTAGAGTTCAATTTCATATGTGAGGAAGAGGAGAAAGTCGATGTGATTGCAGAGCTTCTCAAGGAGGATGAAGAGGATGAGAGCAAGATGGTTCCTCGTCCACCTGTAGTCTGCGTAATGGGTCACGTAGATCATGGTAAGACATCACTGCTTGATGCCATCAGACAGACACGTGTTACAGACCGTGAGGCAGGTGGTATCACACAGCACATTGGTGCATCTGTTGTATCAATCAATGGCCAGAACATCACATTCCTTGATACACCTGGACATGAGGCATTTACAGCAATGCGTATGCGTGGTGCAAACTCTACTGATATCGCAATCCTTGTTGTTGCTGCAGATGATGGTGTAATGCCACAGACTGTTGAGGCAATAAACCATGCAAAGGCAGCCGGTGTAGAGATTATCGTTGCTGTCAACAAGATAGATAAGCCAAGTGCCAATATCGACAAGGTTAAGCAGGAGCTCTCAGAGTATGAGCTTATCCCGGAGGATTGGGGTGGAAGCACAATATTCTGTCCTGTATCTGCACATACTAAGGAGGGTATCGACAATCTCCTTGAGATGATTCTTCTCACAGCAGAGGTGCTCGAGCTCAAGGCTAATCCTGATAGAAACGCAAGAGGTCTCGTAATTGAAGCACAGCTTGACAAGGGCCGTGGTGCGGTTGCCACAGTGCTTGTACAAAAAGGAACACTCCATGTCGGAGATCCTATCGCATGCGGAAGCAGCTATGGTAAGGTAAGAGCCATGATTGATGACAAGGGCCGCAGAGTAAAGGAGGCTAAGCCTTCTACACCTGTAGAGATACTTGGACTCAACAGTGTGCCTTCAGCAGGAGAGACATTTGTGGCATGTGATTCAGAGAAGGAGGCAAAGGCATTCTCTGACACATATATTTCAGAGGAAAAGAATAAGCTCATTGAGGATACAAAGGCAAAGATGTCACTTGATGATCTGTTCTCACAGATTCAGTCAGGCAACATGAAGGAGCTTGATATCATCGTAAAGGCAGATGTACAGGGTTCAGTTGAGGCTGTTAAGCAGAGTCTTGTCAAGCTTTCAAATGAGGAGGTTGTGGTCAAGGTCATCCATGGCGGCGTTGGTGCCATCAACGAGTCAGATGTTATCCTTGCATCAGCATCAAATGCAATCATCATTGGCTTTAACGTCAGACCGGATCCTGTTGCCAAGGCTACAGCAGACCGTGAGGGCGTAGATATCAGACTTTACAAGGTCATCTACAATGCAATCGAGGATGTATCTGCTGCCATGAAGGGTATGCTTGATCCTGTATTTGAGGAGAAGGTTATCGGACATGCGGAAATCAGACAGATTTTCAAGGCTTCAGGCGTTGGAAACATTGCAGGTTCATATGTGCTTGACGGATTTATGGAGAGAGGCTGCCGTGTCAGAATTAGCAGAGAGGGTGAGCAGATATTCGAGGGAGACCTTGCTTCACTCAAGAGATTCAAGGATGACGTCAAGGAGGTCAAGACAGGCTATGAGTGTGGTCTTGTATTTGACGGATTTAATGATATTCAGGAATTCGATATCGTTGAAGCTTACAAGATGGTAGAGGTTCCGAGATAATCATATATTGGTTATCTTGAATTAATGCAGCTATTCGGATAGTTACAGTTTAATATAAAAAGAAAGCGGGATTATATGAGAAAGAACAGCATAAAAAATATTCGTATCAACGAAGAGGTAATGCGTGAACTGTCAAATATCATACGCGGTGAGATAAAGGATCCGCGTATCAATCCCATGACAAGTGTTGTTGCTGTCGAGGTTGCACCTGATTTAAAGACAGCAAAGGCTTATATCAGTGTGCTTGGTGACAAGAAATCACAGGCTGATACACTTGCAGGACTTAAGTCAGCGGAGGGATATATACGCAGAACTCTCGCAAAGAACATCAATTTAAGAAATACACCTGCCATTACATTTATCATAGACCAGTCTATAGAGTATGGTGTTGAGATGTCTAAAAAGATTGATGAAGTAACAAAAAATCTCAAAGAGGATTAACAAAGAGGATTGATTATGACAGAGATTGATTCTATTTTAAAGGATGCACAATCAGTTGCCGTTTCCGGTCATGTGAGACCGGACGGCGATTGTGTCGGCTCAACACTTGCGGTATACAACTACATAAAGGATTATTATCCTGATATAAAGGCAAGGCTTTATTTAGAGCCAAGCCCAAACATCTTTAAGTTTATGCAAAGAGCAGATGAGATTGACAGCAGCTATGCGGATGATACAGTATACGATCTGTTCATAGCATGTGACTGCAGTGACACAGGCAGACTGGGAAGTGCAGCTAAGTATTTTGAGTCTGCAAAAAGGACACTTTGCATAGATCATCATGTTACAAACGGGGCCTTTGCAGACGCAAATTACATCTTTCAGGATGCTAGCTCGACCTGTGAGCTTGTGTTTGAACTTCTGCCGAAGGAGCGCATCACAATACAGATAGCAGAGTGTATTTACACAGGCATGGTGCATGATACAGGCGTGTTCCAGTATTCATGCACTTCAAAAAAGACTATGGATATAGCAGGCTCCCTGATGGAGATGGGCATTGATTATTCAAGGATAATCGATGATACATTTTATACAAAGACATTTGCTCAGAACAAGATTATGGGGCAGGCACTTTTGAATGCTGCTTTGTATCTGAATGGTGATGTTATATTGTCTGCAGTATCGCGTGCTGAGATGGAGAAGTACGATGTGCTTCCAAAGCATCTCGACGGTATTGTAAATCAGCTGCGCGTGACAAAGGATATAAAGGTTGCTGTATTTCTCTACGAAAATGAGGATGGTACCTACAAGGGCAGCCTGCGCGTAAACGGTGATTACGATGTGGCAAAGGTTGCGTCGGTATTTGGCGGCGGTGGACATGTAAAGGCCGCCGGATTTACGATTGAAGGACCGCTTGAGGTGGCAACAGACCGCATCCTTACGGCAATTAAGGATAATATTTAGGGAGAGATTCTTGGGCAGATGGTTAATGGAATAATCAATGTATACAAGGAAAAGGGCTATACAAGCTTTGACGTTGTGGCAAAGCTTCGAGGCATATTCCACCAGAAGAAGATTGGTCATACAGGTACACTTGATCCTGATGCGCAAGGCGTCCTTCCAGTCTGCCTTGGAAAGGCAACCAGAGTGTGTGACCTTTTGACAGATAAGGACAAGGTCTATAAAGCTGTGCTGCTTTTAGGACAGGAGACAGATACACAGGATATTTCAGGGCAGGTCTTAAATCAGGCTAAGGTCGATGTGACTGAGCAGGCGGTGTATGATGCAATATCACAGTTTATTGGCAGACAAAAGCAGGTGCCGCCAATGTATTCGGCTCTAAAGGTCAATGGGAAAAAGCTCTATGAGCTTGCCAGGGAGGGCAAGGTTATAGAGAGAAAAGCCAGGGATATCGAGGTGTTTGATATCAAGGTTGAAAGCATTGATTTGCCTGAGGTTACCATGACGGTGCACTGTTCAAAGGGCACATATATCAGGACGCTGTGCAATGACATCGGAGAGAGACTGGGCTGCCATGGCTGCATGAAGTCACTGCTTAGAGTAAGGGTGGCAGGCTTTGACTTAGAGCATGCACTTACACTTTCGCAGATTCAGTCGAAGGTGGATGAAGGCAGCCTTGATATGGTGCTGCCTGTTGATGGAGTGTTTGAAAATCTGCCGGCAGTGCATACTGTGGCAGAGGCTGATAAGCTTGTCAGAAATGGAAATAAGCTTCCGGCAGTGCTTACGGATTATTTAAAACACAGTGCTGACTCTGATATAAGATACAGAGTATACAATCATGAGGGCATATTTGTCGGTGTGTATTCGTATCTTGATGAGACCGGTGAGTTTAAGCCGGTTAAGATTTTTATGGAATAGAATAGTATACAGATATTATGGAATATATAAGCAAAACTCTGGATTTTCATGTCAAGGAGCCGTCCGTCATCTCGTTTGGAAAGTTTGACGGGCTTCACAGAGGACATGAATTTCTGATGGAAAAGCAAATTGAACAGAGCAATCTGCATGGCTACAAGCGCATCATATTTACGTTTGACATTCCTCCAAAATCGGAGGTACTTGGCGTTGAGTCAAGGGTTATAATCACAAACGATGAAAAAGAGTATGTGTTTAAAAAATCAGGTATTGACTATCTGATAGAGTGTCCGTTTGTGCCACAGGTGATGACGATGGAGGCGGATGCGTTTGTCAGATGGATAGTTAAAAGTCTTAATGTCAAGTGTATCATTGTCGGAGATGATTTCCGTTTCGGGCACAACAGGGCAGGAGACCACAAGCTGCTTTCTGCGATGGCAGGAGAGCTTGGATACGATCTTATTGTGGTGGACAAGATAAAGGATGGAGACAGGGATATAAGCAGTACCTATATCCGCGAGGAGATTGCGGCAGGACATATTAAAAAGGCGAATGAACTGCTGGGTTATCCCTTTTTCATAAAAGGAAGAGTAGTGCATGGCAGAGCACTGGGCAGGACTATTGGCATTCCGACAGTCAACCTTTCAGTGCCACACGATAAGCTGCTTCCGCCAAAGGGAGTGTATATGTCAAGAGTTCTTGTAAGGGACAACTGGTACCTTGGTGTAACCAATATAGGATGCAAGCCTACTATAGAGGGCAAAAATCCAATCGGTGCAGAGACATATATCATAGATTTTGGGCAGGATGTTTACGGACAGGATATCATGGTAGAGCTTCATAAGTTCGTAAGACCTGAGATGAAGTTTGATTCAATAGAAGCGTTAAAGAGCCAGATGAGTGCAGATATCAATTATACAATCAATTATGCAGGCAGTCACACATTCTAGTGTGACTGTTTTTTGCGGAATAACCCAAAATAACGAAAAAATGACAAATATTACGAAAATATTACGGAGAAATATTGACAATTTAACAATTTGTGATATACTCGTAAACATGGGATTATGGATAGCATGAACTGGAGGCTATATGAAAAATAAATTAAAATTAGGACAGGCAGCAGGCGTTGTAGCGTTTGCTATTATTATAGGTGCTGTATCTATGAGTTCAAGCAGCACAGTAGATGCCAGAGCATCATTAAAGGAAAACAGAACAGTCAATGCGGGGGTGGCCCTTGGTCTGACAGAGGCGGCAGATGCCACAGAGCTTCTCACAGCAGGGGTTACATCGGCTCTTACTTATTATGGAGCTGACGTATCGGTAGCGCAAAACGACAGCAATGTTGTAACAGCATCTGCACAGGGGGCACCGCAGACAGACGATGCTTCACAGGAGTCTGAGCAGGCAAATGAAGCAGCTCAGACACCGACAGCCGCACAGACCTGTGGTTACACAAATCTTGGTATGTCAGTTATCAGTAGCGGAAACTTAAATATCAGACAGGAGGCTTCGACAGACAGTGAAGTGGTAGGTATCCTTACCAATCACAATGCCTGTGAGCTTCTTGAGGATGCCGGAGACTGGTATAAGGTTACATCAGGCAAAGTGACAGGATATGTAAGCAAGCAGTATCTTGTGACAGGAGATGAGGCAGAGTCTATTGCAGAACAGGAGATTAAAACTGTTGCCACTGTAAATACTGAAACACTGAATGTACGTGCAGAGAAGTCAACAGAGGCTGCGGTGCTTTCACAGGTTGGAAATTCAGAGGCATTCACAGTCAATTCTGTTGCTGACGGCTGGGTTGAGATAAGTGTGGATGATTCTGTCGGATATATATCACAGGATTATGTGACACTGGCACAGGCACTTCCTACTGCAAAGACAATTGAGCAGGTGAAGTATGGTGACGGTGTATCAGATGTAAGGGCATCTGTTGTATCGTATGCGTTACAGTTTGTCGGAAACAGATATGTGTGGGGTGGTACAAGTCTTGAGAATGGAATTGACTGCTCAGGCTTCACAATGAGAATTCTTGGAAAGTATGGAATCTCATTACCGCATTCATCAAAAGCACAGCCTTCATATGGCACAAAAATCAGTGCATCTGAAGCAAAGCCGGGAGATTTATTCTTCTACGGAAGTGGAAGGAGTATCTCACATGTTGCAATTTATATCGGAAACGGACAGATTGTACATGCCAGCAACAAGCGTGACGGAATCAAGGTTTCAAATGCATTTTACAGAAGTCCGATTTGTGTCACAAGATATTTGCCGGATTAATAAAAAAACAGTTTACAACAAATGCTTACTATGCTATACTGCATAAGTGTGGTTTTGCCCATGTTCGGTAGTTGGACACTCCGACCTATTGCTGAGCATCATACAGTTATCAGGGCGCATTATAATATAAGGAGGATCAACAATGATCGCAAAGGAAAAGAAACAGGCTATTATCGCAGAGTATGGTAGAACACCAAATGACACAGGTTCACCAGAGGTTCAGATTGCAATTCTTTCAGCAAGAATCGCAGAGTTAACTGAGCATTTCAAACAGAACCCAAAGGATCATCACTCAAGAAGAGGAATGTTAAAGATGATCGGTCAGAGACGTGGATTACTTGCATACCTTAAGGAGATTGATATCGAGAGATATCGTTCACTTATCGAGCGTTTAGGACTCAGAAAATAGTATTTTCTTTAGAGCGGAGTAATTATTATTCCGCTCTATTATTGTTTTTATTATTGTTTTTTGAAAAGCAGAAGTAAGCCGAGACCACTAAAGAGTGCATGAGCGTACATGTATTGTTTAGTAGTTTCGGAAGAGGAATACACTTCTGCAAAAGAATTTTAAGGAGAATTAATATGTACAAAAGTTATTCAATGGAACTTGCCGGCAGAACTCTTACGGTAGATATCGGAAGAGTGTGTGCACAGGCAAACGGCGCTGCATTGATCAAATATGGTGAGACAACTGTATT
>ERZ779922.2490-NODE-2490-length-10714-cov-2.813866_pt1 | contig 10714 bp, 8 predicted proteins | sample MGYA00511544_ERZ779922 | MGnify/ENA primary metagenome ERZ779922 (study PRJEB29588, sample SAMEA2154516) | human gut metagenome | biome: human gut; feature: human-associated habitat; material: faeces | place: Denmark | collected 2008/2010 ... | reverse complement strand
GGTCTTCATTTCGGCGATGCGCCCCTGATGGAGCACGATGCCGCCGATGAGCTGGACAGGATAGGGGCGCATTCCCAGCACCCGGTCGGCCGCTTCCCGAACGGCGGCGAAGGCTTCCGGCAGGAGGTCATCCAGCGTTTCCCCCTGATCCAGCCGGTTCTTGAACTCGGCGGTTTTGGCCTTCAGGGCTTCCTCGGAAAGCGCCTTGTAGTCGTCCTCCAGCGCCAGGATTTTATCCACCGTGGGCTGGATTTTCTTAATTTCCCGCTGGGAACGGGTGCCGAAAATTTTTTCAAATACTCCCATATGTTTCTCCTTTTGTGCCTTCCGAACAGTTTCGGCGGCACAGGTCATTTTGGGTATTATAGCATAAGCGCAAAGAGAATAAAAGTCGAATTTATGAACAAAAAGCGGCTTCGCGCCCTCTTTTTCCTCACCGAACTACCAAATTCACTGCCTGTCGGCGAAAAAGGCTTCGATTTCGCCCTTCGCCGCCTGCACCCGCCCCTGCTGGCAGAGGGGTTTTCCGCCGCCGCGGCCATGGAGCGCGGCGGTCATGTCCCGGCCCAGCTGCCGCAGGTCGCCCTGACGGGCGATCAGGCAGTAGGCGTAACCGCCGTCGCTGCCGCTGAACACTGCCGCCGTGCCGCCGCACTTGTCCGCGATAGCATCCGCCAGTTCCCGGACGCCGTCGGCGCTCAAGTCTTCCTCAAAGTGCAGGACATTGCCGCGGTTTCCGTAACTTTCCGCGATTCCGGCAAAGACCCGCTTTTCCAGACCAGCCATGCGGTACTTCTGCGCCGAAAGCAGCTCGTTCATCCGCCGGGCGGCTTCGCCGGTCTCCGTGATTTTGGCGGAAAACGCCTGAGAAACCTGCCGGTTCTGGTCAAAGGCCGCGTTCAGCAGCGCCAGCGCCTGCGACCCGCAGGCCATCTCGATCCGGGTGCCGCCCCGGAAGCTCACCGCGCTCAGCAGCTTGATGAGGCCGATTTCCCCCGTAGCCGCCACATGGGTGCCGCAGCAGGCGCAACAGTCGTATCCGGGAATTTCCACGATCCGCACCGGCCATGCAAGGGCCTTTTTCGAGCGGTAGGGGATAGCGGGCAGCTCCTCCGGACTGGGATACCAGCACCCCACGGGCAGGTTCTGCCACACTGCTCCGTTGGCCTCCGCTTCGATTTCCGGCAGCACCTGCGGCGGGATGACCCCGTCAAAGTCGATGGTGATGACGTCCGCGCCCATGTGGAAGCCGGTATTATGGCAGCCGTAGCGGCGGTTGAGAATCCCGGAGACGATATGCTCCCCGGAATGCTGCTGCATCCGCGCAAAGCGCAGGTCGTAGTCGATCACTCCCGTGACCTCCGCGCCCGCTTCCAGGGGCGCTTCGCACAGGTGAATTACCGCCCCCTCCCGCTCCCGGGTACTGCGCACCCGGACGCCGTTCAGGGTTCCCGAGTCCCCCGCCTGACCGCCGCCCTCGGGGTAAAAGGCGGTAGCGGCCAGCGTGACCTCCCATCCGTCCGCGGCCTTCGCGCAGGAAAGCACCGCCGATGTAAAGCGGGAAAGGTGAGAATCTTCATAATAAAGCTTGCGTGTTTCCATGTCGCACCTCGAAAAATGGCAATTTTGTTCATTATACCACGGTGCCGCTGGCATTGCAACGCCCCGGCTTTACAGAAATTTGAAGTGGAATTTTGAAAAAAGTGCTTCTCTTTTGCCGAATTATCATGTAGAATGAGAAAACGCGAGAAAAAACAACGAGGTGACCGATCATGCCAGCAAATTACGCCCATTACCGCTTCGGAAAGCAGCTGCTTTCCGGGATGTGTCCCAACGACCGCCGAAGTATCCAGCGGTTCCGGCGGCTTTACGATATGGGTCTGCACGGGCCGGATATTTTCTTTTACTATAACCCCCTGATCAAAACCGCCACGGGACAGCTGGGCGGCGTCTTCCACGCCCAGTCCGGGCAGGAATTTTTCGCCCGGGTCTGCGCGCAGGCGGGCAGCGAGGCCGGGCGGGTCTATCTTCTGGGGCTTCTGGGGCATTACTGCCTGGACTCCCTGTGCCACCCCTATGTGGAAAAAAAGGACGCGGACGGCAGCGCCCGCCATGTGGAGCTGGAATCGGAATTCGACCGGTATCTGCTGGAATCCGACGGCGTCGTCCTGCCCCACACCTACGACGGCAGCGCCCACATGCGGCTGACCCGGGGAGAGTGCGTCACGGTTGCCCTCTTTTATCCCCCCGCCACCCCGGCGAACATCAACGCCTGCGTCCGCAACATGGCCCGCGCCACCCGGTTTCTGGTGGGCGAGAACCGCAAGCGCGTCCGGCGCCTGCTGCACCTGACCCGCAGCCCGGCCATTGAGGATCAGCTCATGCCGGAACATGGCGACGACCGCTGGCTGTGGATGGACAGCGAAATGCTGGTGCTGTACAACCGCGCGCTCAAGCGCTGTCCCGGACTGCTCAGCCAGCTGGACGAGCACATGCGCACCGGCGAGCCTCTGGGCGAGGATTTCGTCCCGGCCTTCGGCTGATCTGTAAGGAGTGGTAGAAGTGAAAAAAATCAAACTCACCGCATTGGAGCGGAGCTGGATTCTCTATGACATCGGCAATTCCGCGTTCATTCTGCTGGTTTCGACTCTGATTCCCATTTATTTCAACGCTCTGGCGACTACCGGCGGGCTGAACGAGTCATTGTACTTGTCCTATTGGGGCTACGCCGGTTCCGTCTCCACGCTGCTGGTGGCCGTCATCGGCCCCATCTGCGGCACGCTGGCTGACCACCGGGGCTTCAAGAAGCCGATTTTCATGGCCTGTATGCTGCTGGGCGTTCTCGGCTGCGCCGCCATGGGCGTGACCGCGGGATGGCTGGCATTTCTGGTGGTGTTCGTTCTGGCCAAGGTGGGGTATTCCTCCAGTCTGGTGTTCTACGACGCCATGCTCCCGGAGGTCACCACCGACGAGCGGATGGACACGGTATCCTCCATGGGCTACGCCTACGGCTATATCGGTTCCGTGATTCCCTTCATCCTCTGTCTGCTGCTGGTGCTGTTCGGGGGCAAGATCGGCATCGGCGCGGGAACGGCCATGGTCGTTTCCTTCCTCATTACCGCCGTGTGGTGGTTCGTATGCACCCAGCCGCTGCTGAAGCGTTACCGCCAGACCGCCTTCGTGGAGCATACCGGCAGCCCCGTTTTCTCCACCTTCCGACAGCTGGGACGCACCTTCCGGGAGGTTCGGCAGCAGAAGCATATTTTCCTGTACCTGCTGGCCTTTTTCTTCTTCATCGACGGCGTTTACACCATCATCGACATGGCCACGGCCTACGGCACTGCTCTGGGTCTGGACACCACCGGGCTGCTGCTGGCGCTGCTGCTGACCCAGTTCGTGGCCTTCCCCTGCTCCATCGCCTTCGGCCGGTTCTCCGCCAAATACGATACGGGGCTGCTCATTAAGATCTGCATCCTCTGCTACACCGGCATTACCCTGTTCGCGGTATTTCTTGTGTCCCAGTGGCAGTTCTGGGTACTGGCGGTCCTGGTGGGTATGTTTCAGGGCGGCATTCAGGCGCTGAGCCGCAGCTACCTCGGGAAAATCATCCCGGCGGAGCGCAGCGGCGAATACTTCGGTCTCATGGACATTTGCGGCAAGGGCGCGTCCTTCCTTGGTACGACCCTGATCGCCATGGTCAGTCAGTTCACCGACGGGCAGTCGTTCCATGTCTTCGGGCTGGAGCTGCAAAACGAAAACATCGCCGTGGGTACGCTGGTCGTCATCTTCGCCATCGGCTTCGTCCTGTTCTGCAAGGCGGACAGGCTGAATAAGCAGTACATACACATTTAAATTAAGAATGCCGGGGGCTGACCGCCCCCGGCACTATTTTTACCGTTTCTTCTTATTCAACAGCACCGCAAGCCCGATTCCGGACAGCACCATCACCCCGACGGCGATCCAGATCAAATCGCCGGTACGGGGATTCCTGCGGGAACCCAGAGAAACCGGGACGGGCGGCACGTAGACCACCTCGTCGCAGTTGCGCACCCGGAGAACCGGCGTGCCGTCGCCGTCCAGATGGAGAATGCCGATCGCCCGCACGGTGCGGCCCTTCTTCACCTGAGAGGCCAGGTTGTTTTCCCCGTCCGCGCCGGACACAATGTCGTCCTCGATCAGAATTTCCGCAAGATCGCCGTTTCCGTCCTTCAGGGTGATGCGGGAGACGCCCTTGCCGCCGACGCTGTAGGTCACATCCGTCACCCTGCCCTCCACCTGCATCAGGCGGCCGCCGTTTGTATCGTAATCCATGGCTTCCTCGTTTGCGGTGGTTTCCGGCGTGTAATTGTAAAGCCGCTCGGTCAGCACCTCACAGTCGATGATTTTCAGCATCACGTTGCCGTCCTGAATTGTCTTTTGCCCGACTGCCTCCAAGGGCGTGCCAACTTCAATGCCATTCTTCGTGAACGGTACCAAGGCAACGCCGCCGGTATCGTCCTGTAGGTAAATGGTTTTGGAGAAAATGTTGCCGGGATGGGACGTTCCGGAGGCCGCCCAGCCGCGAATGCGGAACACCTCCCCGTCCCCGCCGGAACGCATTTCGTCAATGGTGACCAGCGGCTCGATTCCCAGCACCGCTTCCGCGATCCCCTGATTTCCGCTGACGCGCTTCCAGATATTGTCCGGTTCTTTCATGGCGTCGTCCGCCAGAAATAGTCCGCCGCTGACGTACACTTTGCCGTCGCCCGGGAGTTCCTCACCGGCAAGCAGCACCGTGTCTTCGCCGGTTTCCTGCCCGTCGGCGTCCGCGTCTATGCCGTGGGTGGTATCACGCCCCTTCACCAGCCAGGTGCCGTTCCCCGGATTTACGGTGCAGCCGGCGCGCTGGGTGTAGGTCTGCTCGGGTTTCAGAGATTTTGTCAAATCGCCGCCAGGGTTGAACACATTGGCGGATGCCGCGTCGGGCGTACCGCCATTGTTTTCCTCATCCCATGCGGTGTCGTCGTTCAGGCGCACCGTTGCGCCCATGGCTTCCAGCAGCCTGTTCAGCTCGCCGGAGGTGTGCAGACTCAGGTCGCCCATATCCGATTGGCCGCAGAGAATGACCGTGCCGCCGTTTTCAACAAACGATCTGACATTCTCCACAAATTCCTCATCAAATGCCTCCGCCGGGGCGGTTATCAGCAGGAGGTCGCTGTTTTCGGGCAGCTCGCCGTCCAGAATATCCACTGCTATATTGACCTTGGCGGCGATAGCTTTCAGCCGGTTCAGCTTATCAACGCCGGAATTGCCGTGGGAAGCGTCCACGGCGATGCGCTTCACCTGCTCCGGGACGTGGAAGCTCAGGCTCAGCGTTTTTTCGTAGGTGCGCTTTTCCCCGTTTACGCTGCCAACCGCTTCGACCCGGAACTCCGTCATGCCATACTCCCGATGGGCGTAAGAAAAGGTATGGCTCAGCGTCCCCATGCCCGCCGCTGTTCCCGGGTCGGAGACGGCGCAAACCTCTTTTCCGTCGGCATAAAGCGACAGGGATTCCACGATAAAGTCCACCGACTCGTTATTGTACAGCTCCACAGTCAGCCCGATCTCCTCGTCCCGGGCAGGGGTGAGGGTATCCGAAATGAAGCTCCCGATGCCGATATCGTCATACCCGTCCATCCACACGGGCGCGGTCACGGCCACGTCCCCATCCGGCTGGGTGATACGGAGATAGTAGTAGCTGCGTCCGCCGGAGGCGGGCAGTTCCAGCACCTGCGAAGGCGTTTCGACATACTCGCTCACAAGCACTGCCCCGCCGTCCGTCACCACCTCCACATTGCCGATGGCCTCGTCCGTGGGGTCGCTCAGGAAAACGGTGATTTCCGCTTCCTCCGATTTGGGGAGGATGCTGCCCATGACCGTACCGTTCAGCTCGTAGAAAATAGCAAGATCGCTGTCCTGGGTGGCATAGACCCGGCGGTCTTTCATGGCAGCGTACAGCGCTTCCTCCGTCAGACTTTTCGCCAGTACCACAGTCCGCGCGTCGCTGGCATCGCCCCACTGCCCGTTGTGGTTATTCTGGTTGTTGGTGGGCGCGACGTGCCAGCCCTTGTCCAGCGCCAGATCATAATACTCGCAGTCCACCACGCCGTCCTCCCCGGCCACCTCCAGCAGGGAGACTACCGCGTCATATCGGGGGCTGTAGTGGTCGAACCGCTCAAAATCCCCGTGAATGTCGTCCGGGTGGTTGAACTGGCTGACGGAACCGGGGACGGCGGTCAGCACCTTATAGTAATTTTCCAGCGCTGCGGTGACGTTGGTAAACGCTTCCTGATCTCTGGTCTGCCAGCCGGGGGTATTGAAGGTGGAGATATGCCCCAGCTGCTTATCTTCAGGCCATGTCATCTCAAAGCCGAAAAGCCCCACAAAATCCCCGTTGGTCACGGAAGCGGCCGCCTGCTTCCCAGCCGCCCAGTCAGCGCTGATGTCCGCACCATCCGCGTCGATGGCGCCCATATCAGCGTTGTCAAAGGAATCGCTGTGGTCGGTCACGGCGAAAAAGTCCAGACCATCCACCTGCGACGCATATTGGAACGCTTCCTCCACGCTCCCGGCGCCGTTGGAAATATCGGTGTGGGCGTGGAGCTGACCGAAGTACAGATTCCAGTCAAGGTCAAATTCTTCCGTGAAAATGACCTGGGTCACTTCCCCGGGTTCGCAGCCCCCGGCGATGGAATATGTCTTGAGATACGCCGTTCCGAAGTCCTTTTCAAAGCAAATTGGCCCGGCATACAGCGCATCGGGCTGGTAATTCACCCCGTCGGCGGAGACTGCGTAATAAATGTCGGCGCTTTCGTCCTCGCAGGTCAGGGTAATTTCCTCCCCGGCGCGGATTGTGCCGCCCTCGGGCAAAACGGTCACACTGGGCGACGTTTCCACCACTTCTCCCGGCTCCTCCGGCTCCTCCGGCTCCGGGTCGTCCTGCACCTCCATGCGCCGGTACAGCGTAAAGATGCTGACGTAGGAGTCCGGTGTTTCCTTAATATCGGCGTCCCTGCATGCAAGGAAGTTCTTCTCAAGAAGCGTATCGGAGACCAGCGTCACCGGCTCGCTTCCAGCCGTGAAAGGAAAAATATTTGCCATCCCAGAGAACCTGCCATTCATACGTCCCGGCGGCGATGCCGTTTCTGTCGCCTTCCAGGGGTGCGGCGGACACGCCGTGAGCGTCCGTCAGAATGACCCCGTTCTCCGTCACCGTCAGGTTCCATTCCGCACCGGCGGCAACCGTGTCGCCGGTGAAGGTGGGTTTCGTGGTGGAAATCACAAAATCTTCTCCCAGCAGGATACCCGGCGCGTCGCCAGGGGGCGTTACCAGCACGTATTGCCCGCTGGTCAGTTCCTCCATGCCGGTGATCTCCTGATACACCGTCGCCGCTCCGGCGGGAAGCCGGAACAACGAAAAAAGGGCTGCCGCCAATACAACTGACAGCAACCCTCTGGCTACCAACCTTCTTATCATACCAAACCCTCCCGACTTTTTTCAGAGTTTCCTCCTGGAACCCCCGAAAAATCATCGCCGGCTTGGCTGCGGATAGTATTCAACCAGCTGTCAACGATCTGCCGTTTGTATCAGAGGTTCCCTTATCCGTTTGGGAATATAGCACAGCCATTTTTCGACGTTTTACCTCTTTTGAGTTAACGCACTACAGGTAGTGGTTTTCTTCCACTTGTATACACCAGATGTAGTAAAGATTCAGTTAAAATTCTTCCTCAGCAGCGAGTGGCTGACGATCAGAAGACACGCCCACAGGAACAGGCTCAGCGCCCAATAGCCGCTGCAGACCATGGGGCTGGACACCACGATCAGCACGGCGAACAACACGTTTCCCATGGTCACCGTCCCCATGGCGGACAGCACGTTCAGCACCAGTGCCAGCAGCGTCAGCCCCAGCGACAGCAGCGAAATGCCGCGCACCAGCTTCAGTGTGCGTGCGTCCTTCTCCTTTTTCGCACCGTAAATCAGGCACGCGGGCGGGGCGAAAAATGCCACAGCCAGCACCGTCAGCACAGCCTGCGCCCCCGCGCTGACATTCTGAGAAAAGCCGGGGATAAATCCCAGCCCCGCGCACAAAATAAACAGACCGCCCCACAGGGCAAACAGCAGCTTTTTAGACATAAGGTTCTCCTTTTCAGGTAGATGTAGTGTCCCCATTTTAACCGAAATCGGCGCAAAAGGCAACAGCGAATCCCGTCGAACCCCGCCGGTGAAAAAAAACTGGACAGTTCTGCCAACATCTGCTATAATGTCAGGAATAGTATTGGGGAAGGGAGTGTTTTTCCCATGAAATGTCCGTTTTGCGGCGATCAGGAAAGCAAGGTCGTCGATTCCCGCCACTCGGAGGACGGCCTGAGCATCCGCCGCCGCCGGGAGTGTATGGGCTGCCAGCGCCGGTTCACCACCTATGAGATCGTGGAAAGCCTGCCCATCATCGTTGTGAAGCGGGACGGCTCCCGCCAGAACTTTGACCGCAACAAAATTCTCAATTCCATGATCCGCGCCTTTGACAAGCGGAAAGTGGACGTCACTGACCTCGACCGCATCACCACCGAGATCGAGCAGACCATCCAGAACACGCTGGAGCGGGAGATCAGCACCGACAAGATCGGCGAGATGGTCATGGAGCGTCTGAAGCCTCTGGACGAGGTGGCCTACATCCGCTTTGCCTCCATCTACCACCGGTTCCAGGATGCGGGCAGCTTTATGCGGGAGATCAGCAAATTCCTGGAGGAAAAATAATGAGCACGATCCCAACTGAAATCACCGCCGCCACGGAAGGCTCGCTGGACATTGCCTCCATCAAAAGCGTGATGGACGGCTTTGACCCTGCCTCGCTGCTTCCTGACCTGAGCAAAGTTTTCGGCAGTCTGGTGGGCGTGTGCCGCGTCGCCGTGATGATCGGCCCGGTCATCGCGCTGATCCTTGGACTGGCGTATCTGTTTCTCGCGCCGAAGGAGGCCAACTACTACTTCGGCTACCGCTGCTATTTCGGCATGGGCAGCGTCCGCGCATGGCGGTTCACCCAGCGAATCGCAGGGATGATCCTCGGCGGGCTGGGGCTGATCCTCACCGTTATCATGGCCATCGTCACCGCCGGTTACGGCAGTATGGATTCGATGGACATGGTGTGGAGCGCGGTAAACTGTCTGATATGGGAAGCAGTCCTTCTGCTGATCGGCACCATCGCCATCAACCTGATCGCCATGGCGAATTTCGACGCCAAGGGCGAGTACCGCCACAAAGCGGGAAAGCTGAAAAATCCCCCACGGGATACAAAATAAGCATAACATCCGGCTGTCGTGCGGCAGCCGGATGTTGTTTTGCCGTTTGCGAGCGGCGAACTCTGCGGGGCTTCCTGATACACTGATACTATTTCCTGATTAAAATCTCTAATTTTAATCAGGAAGGCATCGCCTGATGGCGCTGCCGGTTTTGCCCCCCCCAATGGCAGAATCCACAAAAACCGCTTTACAAATCGTTCATATTTTGGCGGCGAGATCCGGCATATTTCCTTGCAATATCGGAAAAAAAGAGGTATACTGTCACAGAAATGTGTGAAAAGGAGGTCTTAGGTCAGCCCTAGGGCCTCTTTTTTCATGAAAACACGTAGATTTGCAAAAACAGAAAGGATGATTTTTATGGCTACTCCCGAAAAGAATACCGACGCGGTTTATGACGCAAGTACTCTGGGTACCCCCAAAATGCTGGTTCTGGGCCTGCAGCACCTGTTCGCAATGTTCGGTGCAACGGTTCTGGTTCCCGCAATCACCGGACTGAACGTATCCACTACCCTGCTCTTTGCCGGTCTCGGCACGCTGCTGTTCCACCTGATCACCGGACGGAAGGTTCCCGCATTTCTCGGCTCCTCCTTCGCGTTTCTGGGTGCTTACGGTTTGGTCACCGCTTCCGGACAGGACATTCCGCTGACCTACTCCTGCTTCGGCGTTGCCGTGGCGGGTCTTGTATATCTGGTTCTGGCGCTCTTCTTCAAGCTCTTCGGCGCGAAGAAGGTCATGCGCTTCTTCCCGCCCATCGTCACCGGCCCCATCATCATCTGCATCGGCCTGTCTCTGGCCGGTTCCGCCATCAATAACTGCCGCGGCAACTGGTGGGTCGCGCTGGTCGCGATCCTGGTCGTCGTGGTCTGCAACATCTGGGGCAAGGGCATGGTGAAGATCGTTCCCATTCTGCTGGGCGTTCTCGGCTCCTACCTGTTCGCCATGATCGTTGACCCCGCCGCCCGGGCAAATGTTGCCAAGACGGTGGCCGAGGCCGATTGGGTCGGTCTGCCCGTAATCTGGGGCAACACCGCCTTCTCCATCTTCGGCAAGGATTTTGACAGCGGTATGCTGCTGACCGCCATTATCACCATCGCTCCCATCTCTCTGGCGACTGTCGTGGAGCACATCGGCGACATCTGCGCCATTTCCTCCACCGTGGAAAAGAATTACGTGGCTGACCCCGGCCTGCACCGCACGCTGGTGGGCGACGGCCTCGCAACCACCGTGGCCGCCCTCTTCGGCGCACCGGCCAACACCACCTACGGCGAGAACACCGGCGTTCTGGCTCTGAGCAAGATCTACGACCCCCTCGTCATCCGCATCGCCGCTGTGCTGGCCATCATCCTGAGCTTCAGCCCCAAGTTTGAGGCCGTCATCAACACCATCCCCACCGGCA